>Ga0076930_101739_pt1 | contig 10525 bp, 1 predicted proteins | sample HotLakConsoUCCRE_FD_71149 | JGI IMG/M metagenome (GOLD analysis project Ga0076930, IMG submission 71149) | Hypersaline microbial mat communities from Hot Lake, Washington, USA - Hot Lake Consortium UCC-RE (version 3) (version 3) ...
CACCCCTCGATGGACCTCTTCTTCACCTCTCTCACCCAGTCGGTCATCCTCGCGGCGGACCCGTTGCTGCTGCTCATCATCCTGGCCGGTGTCCTCTGGGGGTGCGCCGCGGGTGCGCTGCCGGGCGTGACCTCGGTCATCGCCATCGGCGTGATGGTCCCCTTCACCTTCGGCATGCCGGCGATCTACGCGGTGGCCTTTCTCGTCGCGATCAACGTGGGCGTCAGTTTCGGAAACAGCATTCCCGCGATCCTCGTCGGCCTGCCCGGCACCCCATCGGCGGTGCTGACTGCTCTCGACGGCTACACCCTGCACAAGCAGGGCAAGAGCGGCCTCGCCCTCGGTGTCACCTATTACGCCTCGGCCTTCGGCCAGTTCATCAGCATCTTCCTGTTCCTGGTGATGGTCGTGCCGCTGGCGCAGCTCACCTACGTGTTTCTGTCCCCCGAACTCTTCGCGCTCTACTTCCTCGGAACCACCGCGATCATCAGCCTGACCAGCCGCAACATCCTCAAGGGCCTTGTCGCCGCGGCGTTCGGGCTCACCATCGCCACGGTCGGACGCGATCCGCTCAGCGCGGTGACGCGCTTCGATCTCGGTCTGATCGAGCTGCGGGCCGGAATCGAGATCGTGCCCGTCGTGATCGGTCTGCTCGCGGTCAGCGAACTGTTCCGCTCGATGCGCCACAGCTTCCGCTGGGACGCGCTCTCCACCAATTTCTCGGCCAGGTTTCCCAAATGGCACGAGCTGCGGCGGGTCACGCCCGCGGTGTTCCTCGGCACCGGCATCGGCAGCGTCGTCGGCGCGATCCCCGGCCTTGGCGGGGCGGCCGCGGCGGTCATGGCCTATCAGCAGGCGCGGCTCGTCTCGAGGCGGCCCGAGGAATTCGGGCGCGGCAGCACCGAGGGCATCGCCGCCAACGAGGCCGCCCAGAACGCGGCCCAGGCGGGCGAGATGGTGCCGACATTCGGCCTCGGCATTCCCGGCAGCGGCGCGATGGTCGTTCTCCTCGGCGCATTGCTGATGCACGGTTTCATCCCCGGCCCGCTCCTCATCATCGAGGCGCCGCAACTGCTCTACGCCTCCGTCACCGGCCTCCTCGTGGCCACGATCATGCTCGCCATGGTCGGCTGGTTCATCGCCCGCCTGCTTCTCCGCCTCGTCACCTTCGACAGGTCCCTCGTTCTTGTCGGCGCCCTGTTCCTGACCATGGTCGGCACCTATTCGATCGACCGGTCGGTCTTCGACGTGGGCCTCCTCATCCTCTTCGGCGTGATCGGCTACTTCATGCTGCGCTACGGCTATTCGACCGCCGGTGCCGCCATCGCCGTCGTCCTCGGCGACGGGCTGGAGTTGAACCTGCGCGCGGGTCTGCTCCTCATGGAGGGCGACTTCGTCGCCTTCCTGAGCCGTCCCTGGACCGCCACCATCCTGACCATCTCGATCGTCCTTCTGGTCTATGGCGCGGTGAGCACGTTGCGGCTCTCCCGGCGCGAGGCCGCCGAACACGCCAGGGCCCTCGAGGACCATCTCACCCGCGCCGCCCGCGGCGCGGACTAACCCGGCCCACAGGCCCACGACGGAAGGATCGTCCCATGACGGCAATCGGCAACCGGATCTGCATCCTCGGCGTCGGCGCCATCGGCAGCAGCGTGGGCGCGGACCTGACCGAGGCCGGCCACGATGTGACCCTGGTCGATGCCTGGCCCGCGCAGATCGAGGCCATCCGCGACGAAGGCATCCGGGTCCAGATGACGGACCGGGAGCTCCACGTCCGGCCCAAGGCGCTTCACCTCTGCGACCTCGCCGGGTCCAGCCGCGTCTTCGACATCATCCTTATGGCCTGCAAGTCGAACGACCACCGCTGGCTGGCCGAACTCGCGACAGCGCATCTCGCCCCGGACGGCTGCCTCGTCGCCCTGCAGAACGGCATGAACGACGACTCCATCGCCGGGATCGTCGGCCGCGACCGCGTGGTCGGCTGCGTGATCGAACTCTCGGCAGAAACCTTCTCCCCGGGCCGCGTCAAGCGCAACACCGCACCGGACCGGACCTGGTTCGCGCTCGGCGAACTCGACGGCAGCCTGACCCCGCGGATCGAGGCCCTCGCGGGGCTTCTGGGCCATTCCGCCCGCGTCGACGTCACCCGCAACATCACCGGCGCGAAATGGAGCAAGCTGATCGCGAACTCCATGACGATGGGCCCTTTCGGACTGCTCGGCCTCTACAACCGCGAGGCGGCGATGCTGCCCGGGATGTTCGAGATCTCCTGCCGGCTCGGCCGCGAGTCGCTCGATGTCGGCGAGGCGCTGGGCTACCGCATCGAACCGGTCTTCGGCCTCAGCGAGGCGGAATTCCAGGGCACCCCCGAAGAGAAGATCGTGATCGCGATGAAGACGCTTCTGGGCCATATCGGCGGCGGCCGGACCGCCCCGATCCATGACCATCTCAAGGGACGCGCGAGCGAGGTCCGGTACATCAACGGCGTGGTCTGCACCGAGGGCCGCCGGCTCGGCATTCCGACACCGGCCAATGACGCCGTCGTCGAGATCGACCGCCGCATCAACGACGGCACGCGCGCCATGGACCCGTCGAATTTCGCGCTGCTCCAGCAGGCGCTTTCCGCGTCCTGACGGACCCCCGCCGCGCGCCCCGGACACCGGATCGCTCGGCACTCCGGCGGCATCGGCCGCCATCTCTTTTTCGGATACAGCAGCGCAATCAACGGTCTGTCAAAAAAACTTGATCCGCCACCGAGACCCGGCAAAACTTTGCTTACGTGGGGGGCGTCTTGACCTGGGCGGCGAACGAGCCGTCAGGCCCCGACGCCTGGTGGATGGGTAAACAGCACAAGGATCAACCGTTGGACACGGGCCCTGTCAGACCGCTTTTGAGCGGCCTGTCGTGGGGCGGGGTGTCTGTAAATCCAGAAATCGAACGACAGGCGAAGCGCTTTTCAGACGCGGACCGTCTGATCAGAGCGAGGCGCTTTGCATGACCACTTTCATTTTTTCCGGTTCCACTCCCGATGGCGGGTTCGAGTTGTGGCGCTCGGACGGGACCGAGGCCGGCACCGTTCTGGTAAAGGATATCTGGCCCGGGACCAGCAACAGCCAGCCCCGGAATTTCACGCCGCTGGGTGATGGCCGGGTGCTGTTCACCGCGGATGACGGCACCAATGGGGCCGAGCTGTGGGTGACCGACGGCACGACCGCCGGAACCGTGCTGGTGAAGGACATCAACCCCGGCGCCGAGGCAAGCCAGCCACTGTACTTCACCCCGCTGGGTGATGGCCGCGTGGTGTTCGGTGCGATCGACCCGATCCATGGGGATGAACTCTGGGTGACCGACGGCACGGCCGACGGCACCATGCTGGTGAAGGACATCCATCCCGGCGAGAGCTGGAGCAATCCGCAAAGGTTCACCCCCTTCGGCGACGGACGCGCGCTTTTCATCGCGGATGACGGTGTCAACGGGTTCGAGCTTTGGGTGACCGACGGGACGTCGGACGGCACATTCCTGCTGAAGGACATCAGCTCCGGCAGCCTCTCAAGCGGTCCACAAAGGTTCGCCCCGCTGGGCGGCGACCGGATGCTCTTCATCGCCAACGACCCCACGCATGGGTGGGAGCTGTGGGTGACCGATGGCACGGCGGCCGGCACAACTCTGGTCAGGGATATCTTCAGCGGCACGATCAGCAGCTTGCCCTCTGACTTCAGCCCGCTCGCCGACGGTCGGGTCGTGTTCTCGGCAGATGACGGGATCACGAGAGACGAGCTGTGGGTCACCGACGGAACGACAGCCGGGACGGTTCTACTGAAAGATATCTACCCCGGTTCGGGCAGTTTTCCACGCGACTTCACGCCGCTCGGCGATGGCCGCCTGATCTTCAGTGCCTTCGACGGCCAGAATGGCTACGAGCTGTGGGTCACGGACGGAACGACAGCCGGCACCCTTCTGGTGAAGGATATCAACCCCGGTAGTATCAGCAGCAATCCCGGTGACTTCACCCCGCTCGGCGATGGCCGTCTGATTTTCACTGCCCTCGACAACCAGAATGGCTACGAGCTGTGGGTAACAGACGGAACGACAGCCGGTACCGCGCTGGTGAAGGACATCCGGCCCGGCAGTTTCAGCAGTGATCCCAATGCTTTCACCCCGATCGGCGGCGGCCGCGTCCTGTTCGAGGCAACCGACGACATCCACGGGTGGGCGCTCTGGGTGACCGACGGCACATCGGGCGGCACCCTGCTGGTGAAGGATTTCACCGCGGCAGGAACACCGGACATCGTCGAGATATCCGACCTCGGGGACGGCCTTGCGGCGGTCCGGGTCCGGATCGACGGCACCTCGAGGACCCAGCTCTGGATATCGGACGGCACGGAGGCCGGCACGGTCAGGCTGCGGGACGATCTGCTTCTGTCGACAGCAACGACCGGGGTCATCCTGCCGCTGCCGTTCGAGAGCGTCCCGCCGACAGTGTCCATCGCGCCGCTCCTGTCCGATGCTCCGGAGGGGGATGCCGGCACCACGGAGCTGACCTTCACCGTCAGTCTCAGCGCACCGGCCACGGTCCCCGTCACGGTGGACTGGGCGGTGTCGGGCTTCGGCGACGCCCCTGCCGACGCACAGGATTTCGCAGGCGGCGTCTTGCCCGGCGGCACCCTCACCTTCGCCCCCGGCGAAACCACCGCGACCCTGATCGTTCCGGTCGCCCGCGACGTTCAGGTCGAGCCGGACGAGGGGCTCCAGGTCACGCTGCCCCTGCCCCGGGGCGCCAGTCTGGATCCGGAGGCCAGCAGCGCCACAGGGATCATCCGCAACGACGACCAGCCCAGGGTCTCGATCGCCGCGCTGGCGGCCGACCGGGAAGAGGGCGATGCCGGCACCACCGACTTCACCTTCACCGTCACGCTCGATGGGCCGGCAACGGACCCGGTCAGCGTGGCGTGGTCCGTGGAGGGCACCGGCGCATCACCCGCCGATGCGCAGGACTTCCCAGGCGGAGCGCTGCCCTCCGGGACCGTCAGCTTCGCCCCCGGCGAAACCACGGCGCTCATCGTGATCTCTGTCGCCGGTGACCGCCTCAAGGAGACGGACGAGGGATTCCGCGTCACGCTCTCCGCGCCGGCCGGTGCCGCCCTGACCCCCGACGCCGCAAGTGCCGACGGGATCATCCGCAACGACGATCTCTTCGAGCAGCCCGAAGGCGAGGCGGGAACGCGGATCCTGTTCGGTGCCTCCACCCCGGAGACCGGTCAGGAACTCTGGGTCTCCGACGGGACCGATGCCCTGACCTACCTTCTGAAGGACATCAATCCCGGGACCGGCGGAAGCGCACCCCAGAAGTTCACGCAACTGCCGAACGGCAAGGTGGTCTTCGCCGCCAACGACGGCACCCACGGCATCGAGCTCTGGATCACCGACGGCACCTCCGACGGAACCCTGCTCCTGCGGGACATCAACCCCGGCAGTGCGAACAGCTGGTTCCATCTGCAGGACATGACCGCCCTCGGCGACGGACGACTGGTGTTCGCCGCGGACGACGGCACCCATGGCATGGAGCTATGGGTCACGGATGGCACGCCCTCCGGAACCGTCATGCTCAAGGACCTCGCTCCGGGCAGCACCAGCAGCAGTCCGGGCGGTCTGACCCGCCTGGACGACGGGCGGATCCTGTTCCGGGCGAGCAATGGCGAGGTGGGTTCGGAACTCTGGGTCACCGACGGGACGACCGATGGCACGATCCTCCTGCGCGACATCAATCCGGGCACGGCCAACGGCCTGCCGGGCCTGTTCACGCCGTTCGGGAACGGCCAAGTCCTGTTCGTCGCGACCGACAGCACCAACGGCCAGGAGCTCTGGACGACGGACGGAACTCCCGAAGGCACCATTCTGCTGCGCGACATCAACCCCGGAACGTCGGGGAGTTCCATCGCCAGCCTGACGATCCTCGGCCCGGACCTGGCGGTCTTTCGGGCGGTCGACGGCACGTCGGGTGCGGAACTCTGGGTGACGGACGGAACGCCCGAAGGCACGAGCCTGCTGGCCGACATCAATCCCGGGGCGACCGGCAGCAATGCCGTCGGGTTTCTGGCGATCGGCGACGGCCGTGCGCTCTTCACCGCGAATGACGGCACGCACGGGTCGGAGTTGTGGGTGACCGACGGAACCGCGGCGGGCACCGGTCTTGTCCGGGACATCCGACCCGGGACCGGGAGCAGCGGCCCTTCCGGGCTCGTGATGCTGTCGCAGGAAGACGGCAGCGCCATCTTCACGGCGACAGACGGCGTGAACGGGCGGGAGATCTGGGTCACCGACGGCACCGAGGCGGGAACGCGCCTCGTGAGGGATATCGTCGAAGGATCGCAGGGGCCGTCCAGCATCGGTTCGATGACCCGGCTGACCGACGGCAAGGTCCTCTTACCGCTGAACGACGGCGTGTCGGGAGACGAACTCTGGGTCAGCGACGGAACCGCCGCGGGCACCTTCCTGCTCCAGGACATCCGTTCCGGAAGCAGCAGCAGCTTCCCCCGCGACATCACGCCACTCGGCGACGGCCAGGCCATATTCCGGGCCTCGACGCCAGACGGTGTCGTCCCATGGATCACGGATGGAACGGTCGCGGGCACCCGACGACTCCATGACAGCGCGCAGGACGGCTGGAATGTCCAGACCGGCTTCTTCGTCGCCGAGGTCTATGTCACGCCGCCCGACATCAGCATCGCGCCGCTTGCCGCGGACCTCTTCGAGGGCGACGAGGGCGTCACCGACTTCACCTTTTCGGTCAGCCTCGACACTCCATGGTCCGAAGTGGTCTCCGTGGATTGGGCGGTCTCCGGCACCGGTCCGGAGCCCGCGACCAGCGAGGATTTCGCCGGAGGGATCCTGCCCTCGGGCACGGTCGTGTTCCAGCCGGGCGAGACCAGCGCGCTCCTCACCGTCGAGGTCGCGGGCGATACGATGCGCGAAGAGGACGAGACGTTTCTCGTCACCCTCTCCGCCCCTGTCGCGGGCGTCCTGGCAGACGGCGCGGCACGTGCCGAAGGGATCATTCGCACGGATGACCTGCCATGGGCCACGATCACGGCGCTCGATGCACGGAGGTTCGAAGGCGATGCCGGCGCCACGGCCTTCACCTTCACGATCACGCTCGATGACGCGCCCGTCGAGGAGGCGTCGGTTCGCTGGATCGTCAGCGGCGACGGCCCGGACCCGGCCGGCGCGGAGGATTTCGCAGGCGGTGTCTTCCCCTCCGGCCTCGTCGTCTTCGCGCCGGGCGAGACATCCGCGACGACCACCATCGAGGTGGCCGGGGACGCGCAACCGGAGACGAACGAAAGCTTCGCCGTCACCCTGACCGATCCGTCCGAGCTGCTGATCGAGCCCGACGGGGCGAGCGCGTCCGGGCTGATCCTGAACGATGACCTGCCGTCGCTGTCGCTCGTGCCGCTCTTTGCCGATCGCGCGGAAGGCGCGGATGGGGTCACGCCCTTCACCTTTGCCGTGCGCCTCGATGCGCCGGCGCTGGCCGCGCTCTCCGTCAACTGGAGCGTCGCAGGCTCCGGCTCCAACCCCGCGGACGCGGCCGATTTCGGCGGCAGTTTCCCGTCGGGCGCGGTCCATTTCGCTCCCGGCGAGACCGAACGGATCATCACCGTGCTCGTGTCCGGCGACCTCGCGAACGAACCGGACGAGGGGTTCACGGTAACGCTCGACGGCAGCGTCGCCGGGGCCACGGGCGCCGTGTCCTCGGACGGCGCGATCCGGAACGACGATCCGGTGGCGGCCTTCCCGGACGGCCATGTCCTCTACTGGGCAGAGGACGACTTCAACGGAGGGGAGCTCTGGATCGGCGCGCCGGACCTGAGCCGGACGTTTCTGCTGCGGGACATCAACCCGGGAGACGGCTCGAGCTATCCGGGCAGCTTTGCCCGGATGCCGGACGGCCAGGTCGTGTTCTTCGCCGATGACGGCAGCCTCGGCCCCGCCTTGTGGATTTCCGATGGCACGACCGAGGGCACCCGGCTCTGGCTCGATGTGATCGGCGAGACGGAGATCACGGGCTCGGGCACGCCCTATGCGATGCCGGACGGGCGGGTGCTTCTGCGGGTCGCCGATACGACGGGGTCGCACCGCATCTGGGTCACGGACGGCACGGCCGAAGGGACAGAGCGGCTTGTCGAGGATCAGAGCCTGGCCATGGGTCCCCGCTTCTTCGCCGACGGCAAGGTCATGTTGCCGTTCTTCAAGGGCAACTCCATTACCGAGATCTGGGTCAGTGACGGCACGGCGGCGGGGACGGTCCTTGTCGAGACATTCGATCCGGCCCCCCGCACCACGCTCTCTCCCCAACAGGTCGTTGCCCATGGCGAGCGGTTGTTCTTCACCGGGGACCAGGGTTCGGGATTGCAGTTGTGGGTGACGGACGGCACGCCGGACGGCACGAGCCAGCCCAACACGACCTATGTGCTCGACGATGACCTCGTCGCTGCCCCCCTCTGGGCCAGTTTCGTGCAACCCTTCACCGAGACCGCCGTCGTGTTCTGGGGTGGTGCGACCGGGCCCGTGGCGCGTGAGGGGCTCTACCTCAGCGACGGGACCGATGACGGCACGGTCTACCTGACGCCGGGCCAGTCGTTGCGGGCCGGATTCTACGGTGAGGGGTCGCCTGTGCTGGTCGTGTCGGACGAACTGGTTCTGTTCAGGCCCGACAATGGGGAATTGTGGGCCTCGGACGGCACGGTCGCCGGGACCGGGCTGCTCCGTGACTTTACCAACGACGGGGCCTTCATCCATGGTCGTGCGTCGCATCTGACGCTCCTCGACGATGGTCAGGTCATCTTCATCACCAACGATGGGGCTGGACCGGCGATCTGGCGGACAGACGGCACACCGGCGGGCACCGCGAAAGTCAGTGACCAGCTGATCGATGGCTTCTTCGGCGGATCAGCCCCAACCCTGCTCCCGGGCATGGCCTTCCTGCCGATCGAAGGCGGCCGGGCGCTGTTCCTAACTGATGACGCGACCGGGCAGCGCGCGCTCTGGGTGACCGATGCCACCGACGCGGGCACGCTGCTCATCGCACCGCTGGGCGCCCTCGGGCTGACCTATGTGGGCGGAAGCGGGAGCGTGACTGACCCTGGGAGCGGGCACCGGACACGGACCCTGCCCGACGGGCGCGTCATGTTCCGGGTCGAGGATGCCGACGGGGTCCGCTCCAACTGGGTCACCGATGGCACCACCGACGGGACGCGGCCGTTCCACGAAATGCCGCCGGAACTGAATCTCGATCTGGGGGCATTCCTCTTCGTTCCCCCCGTGCCCACCGTCTCCATCACCGCACTCGATGCCGACCGGCCCGAGGGCGACGCCGCGGTGACGGAGTTCAGCTTTCTCGTCAGCCTCTCCGCTCCGCAGTCCGACGAGGTCACGGTCGGATGGAGCGTCACAGGCTCGGGTGCGGCACCCGCCGACGCGGCGGATTTCGACGGAGGCACCCTCCCCGGCGGAACGATCTCCTTCCTGCCCGGCGAGACGACCGTGACCCTGACGGTTCCGGTCGCGGGCGATACCCTCGTCGAGGCAGACGAGGGCTTCCGCGTCACGCTCGCCGCTCCCAAGGGCGCGATGCTCAGCATGCTCGCCACATCCGCCGAGGGCGTCATCCGGAACGACGACGACGCGCCGATCCTCGAGGATGATCTGGCGGACGTCGACCAGGACGACAGCATCGCCGGCAACCTGCTTCTGAACGACACAGGGACGAGCCTGTCCCTCGTGTCCGTCAACGGCACGCCCGTCACGGGCGAGACGGAAGTTGCCGGGACTTATGGACGTCTCACGGCAAGCGAGGACGGCTCATACCTCTTCGAGGCGAATGCCGCGGCGGTCCTGCCGGAGGGCGCGACGGCAGAGGACACCTTCACCTATGTCGCGTCGGACGCCAATGGCCTGACAGACGAAGGACAGCTGACCGTCACCATCCGCGGCGCCAACGATCCCGCGGAGATCGCGGGCGCGACGACCGGACTGGTGGTCGAGGACGACCCCGACCGCCTGCAGGCCGCGGGGCTCCTGACCGTCACCGACCCCGACACCGGCGAGGCCCGCTTCGGCACGCCCGCCGCAGGCGCGCTCCAGGGCACCTACGGCAGCTTCGGCTTCGACGCGGCGACGGCGGCGTGGCTCTACGATCTCGCCACCCTGAGCGCCGCCGTCCAGGCCCTGCCCGGCGGAACCGAGGTCACCGACAGCCTGACCGTCACCAGCCTCGACGGCACCGCCTCGGAGACGATCACCGTCACCGTCCGCGGCGCCGCTGACGCGTCCGGCGGCGATACGGGCGGCGGGGGCGGCGGCAGCGGAGGCGCCGGGAATTCCGGTGGCGGCAGCGGATCAGGCCAAGGCGGCGGGTCCCCGGTTCCCGGAGCGGCGACCGACGGTGACGATGTCAGTTTCGGGACCTCGGGCAACGACACGATCGACGGGCTCGGCGGCAACGACACGATCGACGGGCTCACGA
>Ga0076930_101743_pt1 | contig 10497 bp, 7 predicted proteins | sample HotLakConsoUCCRE_FD_71149 | JGI IMG/M metagenome (GOLD analysis project Ga0076930, IMG submission 71149) | Hypersaline microbial mat communities from Hot Lake, Washington, USA - Hot Lake Consortium UCC-RE (version 3) (version 3) ...
GAAGGGATACCAGTCGGCGGTCATCCCGTCCCGGGAGGTCACCGCCCGGAGCGCCACCACATTCTCGTAGGTGCGGCCGTCCCCCATGACCCCCACCGAACGGACCGGGAGGAGCACGGCAAACGCCTGCCAGATCTCGTCGTAGAGCCCCGCCGTCCGGATCTCTTCGAGGTAGATGGCATCCGCCTCCCGGAGGACCGCCAGCCGCTCCTCGGTGACCTCCCCCAGGACCCGGATCCCCAGCCCCGGGCCGGGGAACGGGTGCCGCCCCACGAACTCCTCCGGGAGCCCCAGCTCCCGCCCCACATTCCGCACCTCGTCCTTGAACAGCTCCCGGAGGGGCTCGATGAGCTCGAAAGGCATGTCCTCCGGAAGGCCGCCCACGTTGTGGTGGGTCTTGATGGTGACGGAGGGCCCCCCTGTGGAGACGGACTCGATGACGTCCGGGTAGAGGGTCCCCTGCACCAGGAACTTCGCGTCGGTCCCCTCCTCCAGCGCCACCCGCTCGAAGACCCGGATGAAGGTATTCCCGATGGCCTTCCGCTTGGCCTCCGGCTCCTCCACCCCCTGCAGAGCCCGGAGGAACTCCTCCCGGGCATCCACCACCACCAGCTTGATCCCCATGTGCCGGCGGAAGGTGCGCTCCACGGTCTCCCGCTCGTTCTTCCGGAGGAGCCCGTTGTCCACGAAGATGCAGGTGAGTCGGTCTCCGATGGTCCGGTGCACAAGGACCGCCGCCACCGAGGAGTCCACCCCTCCGGAGAGCCCGCAGATCACCTGGGCATCCCCTGCCCTCCCGGCAATGGCCGCCACCGACTCCCCCACGAAGGTCCCGGGGGTCCAGGTGGGCTCGCACCCCGCGATGCGGAAGAGGAAGTTGGAGAGGATCTCCTCCCCCCGCACCGTGTGGGCCACCTCGGGATGGAACTGCACCCCGAAGAGGGGGAGGGTCTCATGGCGGAAGGCTGCCACCGGAAGGGTGGCGGTGGAGGCCAGCGCCCTGAACCCCGGAGGGGGGGTGTCCACATGATCCCCGTGGGAGCACCAGACCCGGGTGGACTCGGCAGGATCGAACCCCTCGAACAGGAGGTCCGGGTCGGACACGGTGAGATCCGCTCGACCGTATTCCCGGGTGCCGGGCTCCACCTTCCCTCCGGACTCCCGGGCCATGAGCTGCATCCCGTAGCAGATCCCCAGCACCGGGAACTCCCCCTGGAGAAGGGCCGGGTCGATCCCCGGCACGCCGGGGTCGTACACCGAGGCCGGCCCCCCGGAGAGGATGTTCCCCTTCGGGGCCCAAGCCCGGATCCACTCAAGGGAGCGGGTGGGAGGATGGATCTCGCAGAAGACCCGCTCCTCCCGGATCCGCCGGGCGATGAGCTGTGTGAACTGGGACCCGAAGTCCAGGATCAGGATGCGGTCGTGTTCGTGCACGTTGGTCACGGTTGGAGTCGGCCCGGAGCCCCGGACGGGGAGAACGTCAGTACGACCGGGCCCACACCACCTCCATGGTGGCCGGTCCCTCGCCCCCGACACACCGCTCCGGCGGGGTCTCCGACCGGAACTCGTTGTCGGGAATCACGCGGATGGTGGCCTTGGCCGCCTCCTTCATCCGCTCCTCCACCTTCGGATCCCCACTCCACCCGGTGTAGACGAAGCCACCCTGGGTCTCGAGGATCTCCACCGCCTCGTCGAAGCTGGAGACCCCCCGGTGGGAGTTGGCCTCCCTCCGGGCCAGGGCGGCGGCCAGCAGCTCGTCCTGGAACGATTCCAGGCGCCCCGCCATCTCGGACAGGGCCTGTCCCTCCGGGAGGAACTCCTTCCGGGGGGCGTCGGCGGCACGGACCCGCTTCGCCAGCGCCACCTGCCCCTTCGCCAGGTCCTTGGGCCCCACCTCGATGCGGAAGGGCACGCCCTTGCGCTCCCATTCGAAGTACTTGGAGCCGGGGGAGAGCTGGTCCCGGTCGTCCACCTTCACCCGGATCCCATCCTCCTTCAGCCGGGCCGCTACGGTGTGGGCCTTCTCCACCACGGCGGTGCGCTCCTCGTCGGTCTTCCAGATGGGGACGATCACCGTCTGGATCGGGGCGAGGCGGGGGGGGACCACGGCTCCGAAATCGTCTCCGTGGGTCATGATCATCCCTCCCACCATCCGGGTGGAGGTCCCCCAGGAGGTATTCCAGGCGTACTCCTCCTTCCCCTCCACCGACTGGAACTTGAGATCGAACTGCTTCGCGAAGTTCTGCCCCAGGTTGTGGGAGGTCCCTGCCTGCAGCGCCCGGTTGTCCTGCATCAGCGCCTCGCAGGCGTACGTGCGCAGCGCCCCGGCGAACTTCTCCGACTCGCTCTTGAGCCCGGTGATCACCGGCATGGCGATGTACTTCTCCATGAAGGTCCGGTAGACCCCCAGCATGGTGCGGGTCTCCTCCTCGGCCTCGTCATGGGTGGCATGCGCCGTGTGCCCCTCCTGCCAGAGGAACTCGGAGGTCCGCAGGAAGAGCCGGGTCCGGAGTTCCCAGCGCATCACGTTGGCCCACTGGTTCATCAGGATGGGGAGGTCCCGGTAGGACTGCACCCACTTGGCGAACATGTGGTAGATGATGGTCTCGGAGGTGGGGCGGATCACCAGCGCTTCCTCCAGCTCCTTCCCCCCGGCGTGGGTCACCACCGCCAGCTCGGGCTTGAAGCCTGCCACATGCTCCTTCTCCTTCTCGATGAAGGACATGGGGATCAGGAGGGGGAAGTACGCGTTCTCATGCCCGGTCTCCTTGAACATGTCGTCCATGGCCCGCTGCATGTTCTCCCAGATGCCGTAGCCCCAGGGACGGATCACCATGCTCCCCCGGACCGGCGAGTAGTCCGCCAGCTCCGCACGGAGCACCACCTCGTTGTACCAGGCGCTGAAGTCCTCGGCGCGGGGTGTCAGTCCCTTCTCATCGGCCATCGTGGTTCGCGTCCTCGTGGGATTCGTCATGTTCGGCTTCCGGAGGGTGCCTCCGGGACCGCAGGGTCTCCCTCCCCAGCACCGTGACCCCGGGGAGGACGAAGAGGAGGAGGGAGCAGATCATCCAGGACATGCGGAAGGGAAAGCCCAGTTCGGAGTTCAGGAAGAACGCCGCCACCAGGCCACCCCCGGCGGCCAGCAGGGCCGCTCCCAGGAGGAGGACATACTCCAGGGCGTTGAGGCGGCGGATGGCCCGCTGCATCTCCCGCCGCGTCCTGTGGGTTCCGTCTCCGACCATCAACCTTCTCCCGATCGCAATGCATCCAGTTCCAGCACCCGCTCCTCGCCGGTGGCCATGACCCGGACCCTGGCCACCCCCCGGGCCACCTCGTCCGGACCCATCACCACCACCTCTCGTGCCCCCTCGGTGGAGGCACTGGCAAACTGCTTCTTCATCCCCTGGTCCCGCAGGGGGTAGAGGACCGAGGCTCCCCGGGCCCGGAGGTCCCGGGCCAGCCCCAGGGAGAGGGTCCGTGCGTCGTCCCCCAGCGCCACCAGGAAGTAGTCCACCTCCCGGACATACCCCGGGAGCCGGCCCCGGTCCTTCAGGAGCTCCGTGAGCACCACATCCCCCATCCCGAATCCCACCGCCGGGAGGGGGTCGCCCCCCACCAGCTCCAGGAGGCGATCGTAGCGCCCTCCTCCGCAGATGGCCCGGAGCTCCCCCTGCCGGTCGAAGAGCTCGAAGACGATCCCCGTGTAGTAGGCCAGCCCCCGGACGATCCGGAGGTCGAACTCCAGGAACTCCCCCAGCCCCAGGGCATGGAGGTCGGCGCTGTAGCGGTCCAGGCGCCCCAGGGCCTCCTCCACCGCAGCGTCTCCCCCGAAGCTGGACCGCATCCCCTCCAGGCCGGGGGTGGCCAGGAGCTCAAGGAGCCTCCGGGCGCCGGCCTCATCCATCCCCGCCTCTGCCTGCAGCCGGGCGGCGCTCCGGTCCCCCGCCTCCCGCTCCACCTTGTCGATGATGGCGAAGGCCGCCGGATGCCCCTCGGGGGCCACCCCTGCGGCCCCCAGAACCGCCGAGAGGAGCCTCCGGTCGGAGACCCTGGCCCGGAAGTCATCCACCCCCAGCCCCAGCTCCCGCAGCCCGTCGATGGCTACGGCCAGGACCTCCACATCCCCTCCCTCCCCAGCCTCTCCCACAAGGTCCACATTCCACTGGAAGTGTTCCCGGAGACGTCCCCGCTGGGGCCGCTCGTAGCGGAAGAGCTGCGGAATGGAGAACCAGCGGATGGGCTTGGGGAGGGCCCGGCTCCTCTCCCCCAGCATCCGGGCCAGGGAGGGGGTCATCTCCGGGCGGAGCGCCACCTCCCGGTCCCCCTTGTCCACGAAGTTGTAGAGCTGGCCCACGATCTCCTCGCCACTCTTCTCCGTGTAAAGCTCCAGCCCCTCCAGGGGGGGTGCGTCATACTCCAGAAAGCCGTAGCGCCGGGAGACCCGGCGCCAGGCTTCAAAGAGGTGGGAACGCAGGGCGTACTCCTCCGGGGGGAAGTCCCTGAATCCGGGGAGGCGGGCGAAGGCTCTTCGGCTCTTGGTCATGGGCCCCCAATCTGGTCGGGGGCGGGGGGGTGGGCAACCCGGTGGGAGCCGCTCCGGGAGGTGAATGGGGCCCGGTCCAGCGCCAGGAGCGTGTCCCCCACCGTGTGGCAGGATCCCGTCACCACCACCGTGCCTCCGGCCCCACGTTCCCGGGCCAGCTCCAGCGCCGCCCCGAACCTCTCCACCACCTCCAGGGGGGTGTGGATCCCTCCGTCCCGCACCGCCGCCGCTGCGGCCTGGGGATCCCAGCGTCGGGCCAGGGGGGCGGAGGCGGGCTGGGTGAGAATGGCGTGATCCGCCAGCCGGAAGACCGGGGGAAGCATGGCCCCCCAGTCCTTGTCCCCCAGGATCCCCGCCAGCACCACCAGGGGCCGAGGGAGCTCCACCTGCTCGAGGAGGGCGGCCAGCGCCGCTGCCCCGGCCACGTTGTGGGCCACATCCAGGATCCATCGCACCCCGTCCACCTCCTCCACCTGGAGGCGCCCCGGCCACTGGACTGCCGAGAGCCCCCGCTCCACGGCCCCGGCCTCTGGACGGAGTTCCGGGGGAAGGGTGGCCAGGACCTTCACCGCCAGCGCAGCGTTCGCCGCCTGGTGCTCCCCCGCCAGCGGGGTCCGGAGCCTGAGCCTGCCCCAGGGTGCCGTGTCCAGGGTGAAGCCGGTGTGGTCCAGTGCCAGCTCCACGTCCCGTAGCTCCTCCCCCGGATCCAGGGGGTGGAAGGGAGCCCCCACCCGGGTGGCGGCCTCCCGGAAGATGGCCCGGAGACGGAGGTCGGATTCGGCGGTGAGGAGGGGGACCCCCGCCTTGGCGATCCCCGCCTTCTCCCGGGCGATGTGCTCCAGGGTGGGTCCCAGGTAGTCGGCATGATCCATGGCCACATTGGTGATGGCGCTCACCAGGGGACGCACCACGTTGGTGGCGTCCAGCCGCCCCCCCAACCCCACCTCCAGAACGGCGATGTCCACTCCCACCCGGGCAAAGTGGGTCAGCGCAAGGACCGTCGCGGCCTCGAAGAAGGTGGGGGCCAGCCGGACGAAGTGCTCCCGCAGCTCCCCGGCGGTCTCAAGAAGCGCCTCCGCCTCCGCAGGCACACCGTCCACCTGGATCCGCTCGGAAAAGGAGCAGAGGTGGGGCGAGGTGTAGAGCCCGACCCGAAGCCCCCCTTCCCGGAGGACCGAGGAGAGGGTGGCGGAGACCGACCCCTTCCCATTCGTCCCCCCGATGTGGAGGGACGGGTAGCGGAGGTGGGGATTCCCCACGGCCGCCAGGAGGGAAACGGTGCGCTCCAGCCCCCACTCCACCCCCGTGGCGAGGGGGGGGAAGAGGGTGCTGGCCAGCGGATCGGATGCAGGGAGCCCGGCCTCCAGGAGCGCGGGGGGTCCCCCCTGCCCCAGGGGGAGGGAACCGCTCACGGAACGGCCTCCCATCCCGCGTGCAGGTGCCGCAGCAGGAGCGCCACCGTGTCCTTCAGCTCGGTGCGCGGGACCACCCGGTCCACCATCCCATGTCGCTCCAGGAACTCCGCCCTCTGGAATCCCTCCGGCAGTTCCTGCTTGATGGTCTCTTCGATGACCCTGGGACCGGCAAATCCCACCAGCGCACCGGGCTCCGCCAGGATGACGTCCCCCAGCATGGCGTAGGATGCCGTCACGCCGCCGGTGGTGGGGTCGGTGAGGATGGAGATGAAGGGGAGTCCCTCCTCGTGGAGTCGCGCCAGGACCGCGGAGGTCTTGGCCATCTGCATCAGGGAGAAGATCCCCTCCATCATGCGGGCCCCGCCCGAGGCGGACACCACCAGGAAGGGGGTCTTCCTTTCCAGGGCGAAGCGTCCGGCCCGGGCGATCTTCTCTCCCACCACGGAGCCCATGGACCCACCGATGAAGGAGAAGTCCATCACAGCCAGAGCCACCGCGATCCCGTCCGAAAGCCCATGCCCCGACAGGGCGGCATCTCCGGACCCGCCCTTCCGGTGGGCGGCGTCCAGCCGGTCCCGGTAGGGCTTCAGGTCGACGAAGCCAAGGGGATCGCCGCTCCGGAGCCCCGCATCCAGCTCCTGGAAGGTCCCTTCGTCCAGGAGTAGATCCACATACTGCCGGGCGGAGACGCGGTAGTGGAATCCGCAGTGGGGGCAGACGTTGAGGTTCTGGGCGAGCTTCTCCCGGGGGAGGATCTCGCCACAGCCGTCACACTTGTAGAACACATCTCCAGGAAGATCCCGCTTGTCCGACGCCTGCAGGGGCTTCTTCGGCTTCCGGAACCAGGCCATGGGGGCTCGAAGTCTCTTGGGGGGGGTGGGGAGGGCCGGGGAGGAGGACACGGACTAACCGTCATCCACCACCCTTACGGCCGTCGCCAGGGCGATCCAGCTCACGACCAGGAATGAGCCGCCGTAGCTGATGAATGGGAGGGGGATCCCGGTGATGGGCACCATGCCCACCGTCATGCCGATGTTGATGAATACATGGACCATCCAGGCTCCGAAGATACCGAAGAGCACCAGGCCGGCAAAGGGATCCGGAGCCTTTTCCGCCATGCGCACGAGGCGGTAGAGGAGGTATCCGAAGCCCAGCAGCGCCAGGGCGGCCCCGATGAACCCCAACTCCTCCCCCACCACGCTGAAGATGAAGTCGGTGTGCTGCTCCGGGAGGAAGGCCAGCCGCTTCTGCGTCCCCTCGGTGAACCCCTTTCCGAAGATCCCCCCGCTTCCGATGGCCACCTTGGACTGTACCAGATGCCACCCGGCGCCCCGGGGGTCCACGGAAGGGTCCAGGAAGACCAGGAGCCGGTTCTTCTGGTAGTCCGCCAGGGAGTTCCAGAGGGGCTGCGCGATGGTCCCCGCCGCCACGTTCAGGAGCACGGCCGCCACCGACTCCGCCAGGAAGAGGCGGTAGCGATAGAGGTACAGTCCCCCCACCAGCAGGAGGATGTAGCCGGACCAAACCAGGGTGCTGAAGCTCAGGATGAGCGCCAGCCCCGGGCTGGCCAGGAGGAGGAGGAGGGGAAGCGGGGTGCCGGCCCAGTAGAGAGCGGCGAAGAGGATCCCCACAAAGGCCAGCGCAGTGCCCAGATCCGGCTGCAGGAGGACCAGGAACATGGGCAGCGCCACCAGCGCCGAAGGAGCCACCAGGTCCCGGAGGGAGGCGGGGGCCTCGGACCTCACCGACAGGTAGCGGGCCAGCGCCAGGATGGTGGCCAGCTTGGCCAGCTCCGCCGGCTGGATCCCCACCGGCCCCACCCGGATCCAGCTCTTCACTCCAGCAGCCGTCCCCGCCCCGGTCCCCACGATGAGGGTGGCGCCCAGGAGGATCACAGCGAACACGTAGGCCGGAAAGGCCCCCCACTCCACCCACCGGGAGGGGACCCGGCTGGAGAGGATGAAGAACACCAGGGCCAGGGCGAAGAAAACCAGTTGGCGCTGCCACGCCCCCCCCACGACCGAATTGGGGACGTTCACCACCCCGGCCGAGTAGATCATCGCCAACCCGAAGAGGGACAGTCCCATCCCCGCCAGCACCAGCCCCGGGTCGCCCGCCAGGCGAAGGACACGTTCCATCCCGACCTCTCAGCGCCCCGTGGGGCCCGGAGGAGACAGGGCGGCGGCTCCCTGACCGGGAACCGCATCGGGTTCAGGTCCTTCTCCTGCTCCAGGAAGCGGGGAACCTACACGACCAGCCCAGGGTGCGGGCCTTCCCGCCATCAGGTGCTCCCGGAGTGTCTGGATGGAGTCCACGGGAATCCCGTGCCTCCGACGGAGGTAGAAGTCCGCCGCCTTGGCCGCCAGTGGGGCTGCGGTGGCCGACCCCCCCACACCGAACTCCGCCAGGGTCACGATGACGATCTCGGGCTCCCCACCCCAGGGACCCGCCATCCCGGCGAACCAGGAGTTGGGACGGCCACTGTCCGAGGTCTGCCCGGACCCTGTCTTCCCGATGAGGTCCCAGTACTGGAGGGAGGACATATACGCCGTCCCCCCGGGGGCCGTGACCGCCTCCAGCCCCATGCGGAGCGCCCGGATGGAAGCGGGTGAGAGGTCCAGTTTCCACCCCTCCCCTGCGGAGACACCCCGTCGCAGGGAGGGGGTGGGGGCGGAACCGTCCCCGGCCAGTGCCAGGTAGAACTGGGCCATCTTCAGCACCGTCTGGTCGTTGGGCCCCTGGCCGATGGCCATGGAGAGGATCTCCCCCTCCTGCCCCCGATACCCGAACTGCCGCTCCCAGAAGCCGATGTCCTCCGGGAATCGCCCTGCCGCCTCCCGGGGGAGATCCACGCCGCACTGGTTCCCGAACCCCATGGCGTTCCCCTCCTCCAGGAAACGCTCCAGCCCGATCTGCATCCCCAACTGGTAGAAGTAGACGTTGCAGGAGTGGGCCAGCGCCTGGGTGAGGTCCTGGGACCCGTGCCCCGCAGGATTCCAGCACCGCCGCCACTGGCCACCGTAGAAGATCCCCCCGTTGCAGGAGAGGGGCATCCGGGTCTCGGGGGTGATCACCCCCAGCTCCAGGCCGATGGCCGCCGTCACCGTCTTGAAGGTGGAGGCCGGAGCCTGGAGCCCCATCACCGCACGGTTGAAGAGGGGGAGGGCCGGATCGGTGTTCAGCGCCTCCCAGGTCTCCGTGTCGATCCCCCCGACGAAATCGTTGGGGTCGTAGGCCGGGTGGGAATACAGTGCCAGGATCCCTCCATCCTCGGGATCCAGTGCCACCACGGCCCCGGTGAGGGAGTCAGGGAAGATGCTGTGGATGAACTGCTGCAACTCCAGGTCGATGTTCAGGTGGAGATCCTCGCCGGGGGCCGCCGGCGCGGCGGACTGACCCAGGAAGGAGCCCACCACCCGACCCCGGGCATCCACCTCCACCAGGCGCACCCCCTGGTCTCCCTGCAGATCGGGCTCGTAGAAGCGCTCGACGCCCTCCTTCCCCACGACCATCCCCTGTTCATACTCCACGAAGCGTTCGTCTTCCAGCTCCCCTGGCGAGATCTCCCCCACATAGCCCACCACATGGGCCACGGCCTTCCCGTGGATGTACCGGCGCTTGGGCCGCATCTCCAGGAGCACCGAGGGAAACTGGGATCGGCGCTCCTCCAGCGCCGCCACCATGGCGGGATCGGCATCTGCGGAGAGGAGCACCGGCTGACCCGGGGCCCTTCGGGCGTTGACCAGGAGGGTCTCGATGCGGTCGTCGTCCAGCTCCAGGATCGGCTGGAGCCGAGAGAGGAGGGCCCGCAGGGTGTCCAGGGGAGCCGGGAGGAGGGAGACCGACCACCCGGGTACGTTGTCGGCGATGACCAGGCCGTTCCGGTCGAAGATCGTCCCCCGGGCCGCCGGCACGAGCTGGGGGCGGAGGCGATTCATGTCCGACCGGAGGACATAGTCGTCGTTCCGGAGCACCTGGGCCCGGAAGAAGGCCGCCATCAGGAGCAGGAGCAGGGTGGACATGATGACCACCGCACCCTGGGCCCGGGCCCGCTTCACCAGTGGATGGTACTCCTCGCGCATCGACTCACTCCAACAGGCTCGTGACCTGCATCATTCCGGCATGAAGGCCGGGAGGGGTCATCGGGGGCTCTCGGCCTTCCATCCCCCAATGGCCAGCACGGCGGCGAATCCCACCACCGCGGCGTACAGGGACGCCGGGATCCCCTGCAGCAGGATTGTCTCCACGAACGGCCCCCGGACGGTGGAGCCCGCCACCAGCCAGTGCAGAAGGGTCCGCAGCCACGTCCCCACCGCAAGATACGACATCATGAAGAGGACCGAGTCCCCCACGAAGAGATCCCGGGTGCGGGCTCCTGCGATCCCCAGCAGCGTCAGGGTAATGGTGTTCGCCCCGAAGGCCAGGAGGGAGAATGCATCCTCCATCAGACCGAAGACGAAGCCCATGGCGGCCCCGGTCCCCACACGCACTTCCCGGGAGCCCAGGAGGAGCGCCACCGTCAGGAGGTCCGGGACCCAG
>Ga0076930_101744_pt1 | contig 10476 bp, 6 predicted proteins | sample HotLakConsoUCCRE_FD_71149 | JGI IMG/M metagenome (GOLD analysis project Ga0076930, IMG submission 71149) | Hypersaline microbial mat communities from Hot Lake, Washington, USA - Hot Lake Consortium UCC-RE (version 3) (version 3) ...
TTATAAAATATTATTTTGTTTTTTATTGATTGAATACCTCAGATAAACAAATAGAGACAAGCCATTCACCCTCAGCGTTTTTAGTTTAATTTTTACAAAAAAAGCCCATGCTCAAAAACTGAGCATGGGCTTTTTTACCATCTTCCCGAATTCCCTATTTTCCAAATTTCTGTTTTAGCAGGTTCAGCTTTTCTTCCATGCTTTCCCTGCTATCAGGTCTTTTGGATATTCGTTTTTTTGCAGGACCTCTTTCCTTCTGTTCCTGAGACGCTTTCCCAAATGGATCCGCTTTCATACTCAGCCCAATCCGTTTCCTTGGCAGATCCACTTCCATTACCGTCACCGTTACTTTTTGATTGACAGATACCACCTCTTTCGGGTCCTTAACAAACCGATCTGCCAACTGACTCAGGTGTACCAGGCCATCCTGGTGCACACCTATATCTACAAAGGCCCCAAATTGCGTAATATTCGTAACAATTCCAGGCAGCTCCATTCCCACTTTCAAATCCTTCATTTCATTGATGCCTTCCTGAAACTGAAAAACCTCAAACTGTTCCCGCGGGTCTCTACCTGGTTTACCCAATTCTTCCAGGATATCCTGCAGGGTAGGTAATCCTACCTGCTCATCCACATACCTGGACAAGGATATCTTCTGGACCAGTTGATCATCCTTAATCAATTGTGCCACAGACACGCCCATGTCCTCTGCCATCCTTTTAATCAAATCATACCTTTCCGGATGCACAGCACTGCTATCCAAGGGATTTATTCCATTTCTTATCCTTAAAAATCCGGCTGCCTGCTCATAGGCTTTCTCTCCCAGGCGGGGCACCTTTTTGATGTCTTCCCTACTCTTGAAAGGACCGTGCTCATTCCTAAAGGCTACAATATTTTGAGCCAGAGATGGACCCAGACCTGAGACATAGGTAAGGAGTTGCTTAGAGGCGGTATTCACTTCAACCCCTACCCCATTTACACAACTCATTACCGTATCATCCAATGAATTTTTAAGTGCCGTTTGATCCACATCGTGCTGGTATTGCCCCACACCTATGGATTTGGCATCAATTTTTACCAATTCTGCCAAAGGGTCCATGAGCCTTCTTCCTATGGAAACAGCTCCTCTTACGGTCAGGTCATGGTCAGGAAACTCCTCCCTGGCCACCTCAGAAGCAGAATAAATGGAGGCCCCACTTTCGTTGACCATGACGACTAATACTTCAGGTGCCAGGCCAATATTTTTGATGAAGAGCTCTGTTTCCCTGCTGGCCGTACCATTTCCTATCGCAATGGCTTCAATCCCATGCCGCTCTACCAGGTATTTTACCAGTGCGCCGGATTCATGTGTTTTCTTTTGAGGTTCATTGGGATAAATGGTTTCATTTTGCAACAACTGCCCCTGAGGTCCCAAACAAACCAATTTACATCCCGTACGGAACCCCGGATCTATGGCCATTACCGACTTTTCTCCCAGCGGAGACGCCAGGAGAAGCTGCCTCAGGTTTTCTGTAAAAACCTTGATCGCTGCTTCGTCCGCTTTTTTCTTGGAATAAAGCCTGACTTCAGTTTCCATCGAAGGTTTCAACAAACGTTTATAGCTGTCTTTAATGGCCAGGCTTACCTGCGTTGCGCAGGGATTGGTAGCCTTTAAGACCCTTTCTTCTATCATTTGCAGGGCGACTGATTCCAGCGGCCCGGTATCCAACATCAGAAAAAGTTCCTTTTCTCCCCTTCTCATGGCCAGTACCCGGTGCGAAGGAGCGGATTTGATGGGCTCTTCCCAATCAAAATAATCTTTGTACTTCATGGCCTCCTGCTCCTTTCCCGGAATCACCCTGGAGGTGAATTTCCCCTCTTCAATAAACAGTTTGCGCAAATGTTTCCTTACTTCTACATCTTCATTTACCCATTCAGCCATGATGTCCCTTGCTCCCTGAAGGGCTTCTTCAATGGATCCTACGCCTTTCTCCTCGTCCACATAGTCTTGGGCAATAGCATCCGGCTGAAGTTTATCCTGTGCATAAATCTGATTGGCCAGGGGTTCAAGACCCTTTTCCCTGGCAATGGTACCCTTCGTTCTCCGTTTGGGCTTGAAAGGAAGGTATATGTCTTCCAAAAGACTCATGGTTTCGGCCGCCAGTACCCTGGCCTCCAGCTCGGCTGTCAGCTTACCCTGCTCTTCTATGGATTTGATAATGGCTTCTTTCCGCTTTTCCAGATCCCTGAGTTGTTGCAGGCGGTCCCTGATGGCTGCAACCTGTACTTCATCCAAACTACCGGTAACCTCCTTTCTATACCTGGAAATAAATGGGATGGTCGCCCCCTCATCCAGCAACCCGGCGGTACTTACCACCTGATCATTTCGCACACCCAACTCGCTGGCTATCTTTGAATAATGATTCAAATCTGACATGAATAAAAATTATTTATTGCTGATTTTATATAACTGGGCGCAATTTAAGTCTATTTTTTTGTGAAGCATGAAAAAAACATGAAATTACCCTATGCTGTTTTTTCCGTTTCAAACCCTATATTTGTAGCCTTAAAAAGACCAAACCAAACATGGAAAATCACCAGGGGAAATTGTATGACCTGATTAATTTGGAGGAAATCAGCGGTGGAAGTGATGAATTCATCATCGAAATGACCAAATTATTTATTGATCAGGCAAAAAAAACCATAAGCGGACTAAATACTGCTTTTGACGAAAAAAATTACACGGAAATCAAGAACCTGGCCCACCAGATCAAACCAAGTATCGATAATATTAAAATAGAAATTTTAATTCCTGTAATCAGGGAAATTGAGCAGCTGGCTGAATTGGAAAATCAGCCGGAAAAACTATCCCCGCTGATCATGGAAACCAATACCGTTTTGGAAACCGTCATTTCCCAGTTGCAAAGCGAATTGGAGGAAAGATCCTAATCGCTTTCAGGGATAAAAAGCCTTTATACGTTTGTGTTCCATATCCGCTGCTTTTCCATCACCCTTCCGGGAGAGAATAGCTGCCCGTAATTCATGGCATTGTTTGGCTACATAGGAGTCCGGAAAAGATTTCACAGATAGACTTAACAGTCGGTAAGCCCTCTCTTGATCTTTTTCATCACCTGTTTCCATGAGGCGTTTACCTTCTTCATAGTTGGCTTTCCATTGCAAGGCCTCCGGACGCATTCTTTCCTCCTCCTGAAAAACCGGAAAAGGGGTGATTTCCAGGGGTTCTTTTTTCTCTTTTACCACTGGCACAGGCATGGAAAAAAAATCGGAAATGGCTTCGAAATAAGCCCTGGCCTCCCGTTTGTTATAGGCGCTCAATTTAAGCCTGTCTTCTTCCTCAGGATGGGTAAAAAAGGATGCCTCTGCAATGATGCCGGGAATACCATAAGTTCCCCGCAGTACACTTGCCCCGGCTTGGGAAAAAATGGTAAAATCAGAAACCAAACTAAAGGGACCCTGATCATCAAATAAGCGTTGGAGCAAGTGCTTTGCCACATGCTGTCCCAGTGCCACACTGGCACCGTTTTCCGCAGCACTTCCATGAAAATAAATGATAGGAAAATTTACCGCCGGATCTGCTGTGGCATTGTGGTGGATAGAAACAAATAAATCTGCCTTGTTTGCAATTGCCATTTTACTCCTGTCTTCCAAAGAGACAAAAGAATCGTCCCTTCTGGTGAGCACCACTTTTGCCCCGGCATTTTCCAGCAAATCCCTCAAATACAGGGCAACCCGTAAATTCACCCACTCCTCCCGCTCACCGGTAGGACCCACTCGGTAAGCATCAGTATCTGCTGTGCCTCCATGACCGGGATCTATACAAATCACTCTTCCCTTCAACTGATCCGGTGAACCATAAATAGGGAAAGCTGAAGATGAACCGAATGCTGCCATGCCAATAGACAACAGGCATAACGTCAAACAGGTCTTTAAACAGGAAGGCATTTTTTGTAGCATTTATTTATAGACAATTATCGATAGTAAGGGCATGTTATCTCTGGTATTTTTGGTTATAGCCCCTCGGAACCAAAAAGCCGCCAATGCATGTATGGCGGCCATGAAGAATATTACATTCAAGGTTCGGTTCAATTGATTTCCAAAACTTCCAGTGCTTCAGGGGAAGTTTCGGGTACCTGTACCACCTTTTTTATTTCTTCGCTCCCCGCATTATCCGAAATCCCCAATGGACTATCCAAAGGAATAAAAGGTGCAATGACTATGGAAACGATAGAAGTCAGTTTGATCAGAATATTCATGGAAGGACCTGAGGTATCTTTAAAGGGATCTCCTACCGTGTCACCGGTAACAGAGGCCTTGTGGGGTTCAGAGCCTTTGTAATACATTTCTCCGTTGATTTCCACTCCTTTTTCAAAAGATTTCTTGGCGTTGTCCCAGGCTCCTCCGGCATTGTTCTGAAAAATCCCCATCAATACACCTGAGACGGTTACTCCAGCCAACATGCCACCCAACACTTCATGCCCAAAGAGGAAACCCACGATAATGGGCGATAAAAGCGCAATTGCACCTGGTGCCACCATCTCCCGAATGGAAGCTTTGGTGGATATCTCCACACATTTTTCGTAATCCGGTTTTTGGGTATAGTCCATAATTCCCGGCATCTCTTTGAATTGCCTCCTCACCTCATTGACCATATCCATGGCTGCTCTTCCCACGGCAGCTATCGCCAGGGAAGAAAAAATAAAGGGGATCATGGCTCCCACAAACAATCCGGACAATACATCTGCTTTGTAAATGTCTATCGTAGAAATACCCGATATCCCCACATAAGCAGCAAATAATGCCAGGGCTGTCAGGGCGGCTGAGGCGATGGCAAATCCCTTGCCCGTTGCTGCGGTGGTGTTGCCAACGGCATCCAATATGTCTGTTCTTTCCCTGACCTCTTTGGGAAGGCCGGACATTTCTGCTATTCCACCGGCATTATCGGCGATGGGACCAAAAGCATCAATCGCCAATTGCATGGCGGTGGTGGCCATCATGCCTGCGGCAGCTATGGCTACTCCATATAATCCAGCTGCCATATAAGAAGAGAAAATTCCTCCGGCAAGCACCAAAATAGGCAACACGGTAGATTGCATGCCTACTGCCAGACCGCCGATGATGTTCGTGGCATGGCCGGTAGACGATTGCCTGATGATTGAATTGACCGGGCCCTTACCCATGGCGGTATAATGCTCCGTAATGATACTCATCAGGGCCCCTACGATCAATCCGATAAAAACAGCTCCAAAAACCCCCATTTTGGTAAAGGCGACGGAATTTAACCTGGACATGACCAGGTCTCCCTCAGGCAGCATGTAATCGATCACAAAGAAAGAGGCAGCTACCGTTAACAGGATTGAAATCCAATTTCCCCGGTTTAGGGCTGCCTGTACATTTCCAGTTTCGGACTTAATTTTAACGAAAACGGTTCCTATTATAGAGAAAACCAGTCCCAGACCGGCAATAACCAGCGGCAACAGCACCGGGGCAATCCCTCCAAAGTTGTCATTACTTACAATTTCCCTTCCCAATACCATGGAAGCCAATATGGTGGCTACGTATGAACCAAATAAATCTGCACCCATTCCGGCCACATCACCTACGTTATCACCTACGTTATCTGCAATGGTTGCAGGATTCCTTACATCATCTTCCGGTATTCCGGCTTCAACTTTTCCCACCAGATCGGCTCCTACATCAGCAGCCTTGGTATAGATCCCTCCTCCCACTCTGGCAAACAGGGCAATGGATTCTGCCCCAAGGGAAAAGCCGGCCAATACCTCCAGGGCGGTCTCCATTTCATGCCCATTGACATCGCCTCCGGAAGACAATACAAACATGTTGTAAAATATGATAAATAAGCCTCCCATTCCCAATACGGCAAGACCTGCTACACCCAGACCCATAACCGTACCTCCGGTGAAGGAAACATTCAATGCTTTAGCAAGACTTGTTTTTGCCGCCTCAGTGGTTCTTACATTGGATTTAGTGGCAATTTTCATTCCCAGGTATCCGGCAAAGGCAGATAAAACGGCTCCAATGACAAAAGATACTGCAATAATGGGACTGGAATTGTCCAGCAGGGTGCCGGACCATCCCAGGATGATAGCCGCGATCACCACAAAATAAAACATCACTTTCCACTCTGCTTTCAGGAAAGACATGGCTCCTTTGCCAATATAACCGGCTAACTCCACCATGTTTTGTTCACCGGTAGGCTGCTTGGTTACCCAGGCAGATTTAATGGCCATCACCACCAACCCAAAAATACCCAAAAAAGGGACCAAATAGAGAAATAATTGTTCCATATCAGCTATTAAAGAAATATATAGATTTTTTAATTTCGACAAAGATATTATTATTCCTAATCCTTTCAAGAAAGAAACTGTAAAAGATACATTTGATGGTCCTAATCCATCAATTTGAAGCTTTATCACTCAAAAATTCCTGATTTTTTTAATAAATTCACCTGTAAATGAAGCTTTTTGCCAAAACCAACTCCTCCCTCTCCTGCTGTATACAGCGGATACAGATGTCCTGACGGGATTTTTACCATTGATCCTTTTTCTGTGGAATTTTGTCATTAATTTTAGGATAATTAAATTTCAAAAGCCGAACCCAGCCCATAATCATGAAAAATTTAACAGGCAAATCGCTGTATCCCCTTCTCCTACCCCTACTACTCTGCCTGATCCCTTATTTTGGAATTGCCCAGTCAGCAGATACCTTAAAGCGTAAAGCCTTTCTGGAAAACCTACTGGAACATAACAGACCCCATCCGAGAGCTGACCAAAGGACCAGAAATGTGTTTGCCTCCTTTGAACGCCTTAGCTTTAAGGACAGCACCTGGGATGCCTGGCAAAAAAGAACCGGTGAACTGCCTCCTGATTTCGACTCCCTGCCTGATATCCCTTTCCTCCCAGACCCTCTGGTCCTGGATGAAGGTGGTCAGCAGATCCCTGTAAAATCGATGGAGCAATGGCAAAACAAAAGAGAGTGGATCAAAGAACAAGCCATCCATTTATTGTCCGGTACCTTTCCCAATCCCCCTGAAAACCTTACTTCAGAAATCATTTCAGAACATATGGAAGGTGCCATCAAGGTTCAAACCGTCCTGCTGAAGTTTGGCAATCACGAAAAGGCCCGGTTGACCCTGGAGGTGTACACTCCCCCGGGCGAGGGACCTCATCCGGTATTTATGAGCCAGTGGAATCACCGGGGCTGGGTACAAATAGCTGTAAGAAGGGGCTACATGGGATTGATTTATGCCGGAGCCGATGTCTTTGATGAAACCATTGCCTACCAGGAAGTATACCCGGAATACGACTGGTCCGCTTTAATGACCCGGGCCTGGGGAGCACAAAGGGCCGTAGATTACCTGTATACCTTACCAGAAGTAGATAAAGATAAAATTGCTTTAACCGGGCATTCCAGAAATGCCAAATTATCGATTTTTGCCGCCGCCTTTGACTCCAGAATCAAGGCCCTGATCAGCAGTAGTGGAGGCACAGGTGGGGAGATCCCCTACCGTTATACGGATGAAAGACATGAAAATGAATCTATTGATTACCTCAATTCCATCAGACCTCAATGGTTTCATCCCCGTTTGCGGTTTTTTAATGGCAGGGAGCACAAATTGCCCATTGATCAAAATTCTCTGATGGCCTTGATAGCACCCAACTCCCTTTTATTGAGTTCGTCCATCAGGGAAGCCGGGGGAGGTGATCCCTGGGCCATCGAACAAAATTACCAGTCCCTGAAGAAGGTATATGAATTTTTGGGGCAGCCCGATAAATTAGGCATACGCTTCAGGGATGGAAAACATGCGGTGGCTGCCAGAGACATAGAATCTTACCTGGACTGGCTGGACATTCAATTTGGCAGGTCCGACAAAAAATGGGAAAACAAAAGATATTATAGCTTTGACTTTGATCGCTGGGAAAAGGAAAACAAGCCACCTGCCTTGCCAAAAGACCAATCGGTCGAATTACCCTCCTTAGTCAATGACATTTCCTCCATGACCAGAGAAGACCTGAAAGGCTGGCAGGAAAAAGTCAGGGAAAAAATCCGGTGGACCCTTGGAAAACAGCCCGAGGGCATCGCTGCCGATTCCATATCAAGTTTAAGTTCCAATAGTGATTACCTGGATTTGTTGCTCAACCGCCCCCGGGTCACCCATGGGATCAGACGAAATATTGCGCCCTACAATGCTTTGGGAGATTACCAGCATGGTGCCCTTTACCTGCCTTCGGACGATCAGGGGGAATTCAAAACAGACAGTGGTAACAAAATTCCGGTTGTCATTTACCTGCACAAATATACCAACACCGGTTTTGATACTGGAATGAACCATTTTATTGAAACCTGTCTCAAAAAGGGGATGGCAGTATTCACCATGGACTTGTTGGGTTATGGCAGTCGGATAGAGGAAGGTGCTGATTATTATAACAGGTATCCGGATTGGTCCAAAATGGGCAAAATGGTGAAGGATACGCGTGATGCTATTCAGGCTTTGGGTCAACTGGCATTTGTGGATACCGACCACATTTACCTGGCCGGTTATGCCTTGGGCGGAACAGTAGCACTGTTTACTGCTGCTTTGGAAGATCAGGTTGACGGGGTAGCGATTGCTTCCGCCTTTACTCCTTTAAGGGAGTCTGGCAAAGAACTGGAGGGGATCAAGGCCTATTCTCACCTGTATGGTTTGGTGCCCAGATGGGGATTATATAAAGACGCCCCTTCCGGAATACCGGTGGATTTCCCGGAAATCCTTGCTGCTATCCTGCCCCGGCCCCTGATGGTGGTCAGCCCTGAACAAGACAGGCATGCAGACCTGAAAGCCATCAGCGGTAATTTGAAAAATCTGGAAATAATTTCCAATCAAATAGGGGCCAAAAACAAACCTTACCAGTATATACCAAAAGGGTTTAACCGATTCGCACAGACATCCCAAAAAGAAATGATTAACTGGATTCACCAGCATACCCCATTGAATAATGACTAAAATAAAACGCCCGATTCCCTCCATTTTATGCCTGCTCTGCCTGTTCCTTTCCCTGCCTGTCCTGGCCTGGCAGGGAAACAAAGAAAAACTTAGCGGATTGTCAGTTGCTGTCTTTGATGTGGATGCCACTCCCCCGGTTGGAAGCTTGCTTGCCTATGACCGGATGGAAAAAAGGGATGATTTAGGCCTCAGGGCCAAAGGAATCGTCCTCAGCGGCAGCGGCCTTCCCATTGTGCTTTGCGCAGTGGACTGGATTGGAATCGGCAATGAAAGCCAGGATGCCTTTAAAGCGCGCCTGGCAAAGGCAGCCTCCACCATTCCTTCAAGGGTAGCCGTCCATACCGTCCACCAACATGATGCCCCCATCAGCGATTGGGGTGCGGAAAAAATCCTGGTGGATGCCGGACTGGATCCCCAGGCTTTTGAAAGTTCCTTTGATCATGTAGTATTGAACAGACTGGAAGATGCCATAAAAACAGCGTTAACAGAGGCTCAACCCCTCAGCCATGTGGGAACAGGGAAGGCAATAGTGGAAAAGGTGGCTTCCAACCGCCGTATAAAAGGTGCTGACGGGAAAGTTCAATATTTTCGTAGCTCCTCTACCAGAGATCCCAAAATCCGGGATTTCCCGGAAGGTTTGATCGATCCTGAAGTTTCCCTGATCAGTTTCTGGAATGGGGATCAACCCATAGCGGTGCTCAGTTATTATGCCGTCCACCCGCAGAGCTATTACCTGACCAAAGTAGCCAACCCCGACTTCCCAGGAATAGCCCGCTACCTGCGACAACTGGCCGTCCCGGAAGCCCTGCATGTGCATTTTAATGGTGCTGGTGCTAATATTGCTGCAGGCAAATACAATGATGGCTCAAAAATCAACCGCAAACTGCTGGCTGAAAGGCTGGCAGCAGGTATGGAAAAGGCATGGGAAAACACCCGCAAACAGGCATTAAACCCTCAAAATGTATTTTGGCAACAGGAACCCCTGTTGCTGCCTGCCAATGAAGAGGTTGCGAAAATCGAGCAGGAAATGCACCGGCAAAACCCTCGCTGGCTGACCAACAACATGCAAAAACTGGCCTGGTACAAGCGACAGCAACTGGGCAAAAAAATTGACATCAGCTGCCTGACACTGGGAGATGCCAGAATACTCCATCTTCCTGGAGAACTATTTGTGGAATACCAATTGGCCGCCAAGGCAGAAAGGCCGGATTTATCGGTAGCCATGGCTGCTTATGGGGATTACGGACCCTTTTACATTGGCACTGCGGCAGCCTATCCGGAGCAGGGCTATGAAATCAACGCCAGCCCGGTGACAGCCGAAGCCGAGCCTGTCATCCTGGAGGCCATCAAAAAGTTGTTGCACCAGCCAAACCCGGGTCAGGCGGTTACTAGTCCCTACCTTTTACAGCGGGAAAGTGATGTTCCTATCAGGAGCCTCAACGAATGGGAAGACAAAAAGGAAGTTTGGAAACACA
>Ga0076930_101745_pt1 | contig 10470 bp, 9 predicted proteins | sample HotLakConsoUCCRE_FD_71149 | JGI IMG/M metagenome (GOLD analysis project Ga0076930, IMG submission 71149) | Hypersaline microbial mat communities from Hot Lake, Washington, USA - Hot Lake Consortium UCC-RE (version 3) (version 3) ...
CCGGTCTTGTCGCGCAGTTCCTTCACCAGAGCGGCGGAAATGTTCGCCATGGCTCTTCCTTTCCTGGTCATGGGGGAACCCGGCGCCATGCTCCGGCCGCCGGGTTACACAAACGGAATCAACAACGATGCGTCTGCGCGCAAGCGCATGCAGGCCACGCGGCAGAGCGGGCGCTGCAGGCGCAACACGCGTTGATGACGCGTGTATGACGAAGCCTTACGCCGCAGCGTCTTCGATCAGCGCCCTGGCCTGAGCGACCCAGCCGTTCTGCGTGATCTTGCCGTTGAGCTTGAGATCGGCATCGACCTTCGCGATATCGGCCTCGTTCATCGCCGCGATCTGCCAGTAATGGAAGATACCGCCATCGTTGAGCGTGGTCTCGAGCTCCGGGCCGACGCCGTTCAGCTTGGTCAGGTCGTCCGGCGCACCACGCGGGGCGGCGAGCGCCTCGAACGTGTCGGTCTGCTCCGAGCTGGTGGCGACTTCCGCCGGAAGCTCTTCCACCATCGGGGCCTCGGAGGCGCCGACATCGACGCCGACATCGCCCTGGCCGCGGGAGATCCCGTCGATCGCCGCACGGGCGATCAGGTCGCAATACAGAGCGATGGCGCGGGCCGCGTCGTCATTGGCCGGAACCGGGAAGGCGATACCGTCGGGATCGCAGTTCGTATCCACCACGGCCGCGACCGGGATGCCCAGACGCTGGGCTTCCTTGATGGCGAGCTGCTCTTTATTGGTATCGATCACGAAGATCAGATCCGGAACGCCGCCCATATCCTTGATGCCGCCGAGTGCGCGCTCGAGCTTTTCCTTCTCGCGGGCGAGCATCAGGCGCTCTTTCTTGGTCAGGCCCTGGCCGCCGCCTTCGAGGATCTCATCGACCTTGCGCAGACGCGAGATCGAGCCGGAGATCGTCTTCCAGTTGGTCAGCATGCCGCCGAGCCAGCGTGCATTGACATAATACTGTGCCGAGCGACGCGCCGCATCCGCGACGGCGTCCTGGGCTTGACGCTTGGTGCCGACGATCAGCACGCGACCGCCCTTGGCCACCGTATCGCTGACCGCCTGAAGGGCGCGATACAAAGCCGGCACGGTCTGGGCCAGATCGATGATGTGAATGTTGTTGCGGGTGCCGAAGATGTAGGGAAGCATCTTCGGGTTCCAGCGGTGGGCCTGGTGGCCGAAATGGGCGCCAGCTTCGAGAAGCTGACGCATCGAGAAATCGGGAAGCGCCATGTGTTCTACTCCGGTTGTGCCTCCGCAGAGCCGTGAACCACCCTTGAGCAGGGAGGCCACCGGGTTTGCGCGGCGACGGGTTTGCCGCCGACGCTGCTCCGCGTGTGGGATGTGCGCGCGTATACGTGCTCGGACGCATGATTGCAAGCCTTTCGACCGGTCCTCGTGCGTTTTGCGCTCCGGCGCGCAGCCGCGATCACGCCGGCATGTCTTCACAGCATGCTGGGCAGGACCCGGTCGGGCGGGCGGTGCCCGTCGATGAAGGTGCGGATGTTGACGATGACCTTCTCGCCCATGTCGATGCGCCCCTCGATCGTGGCCGAGCCCATATGCGGCAGGAGCACGACCTTGCCCGCACGGGCGAGCTTGACGAGGCGCGGATTCACCGCCGGCTCGTGCTCGAACACGTCGAGACCGGCTCCGGCCAGTGCCCCCTGCTCGATCTGGCGCACCATGGCATTCTCGTCGATGATCTCGCCGCGGGCCGTGTTCACGAGGATCGCCTCCGGCTTCATCAGCTTCAGATGGCGGGCGGAGAGCAGGTGATAGGTGGCCGGTGTGTGCGGGCAATTCACCGAAACGATATCCATGCGCGCCAGCATCTGGTCGAGGGAATCCCAGTAGGTCGTGTCCAGCTCTTCCTCGATCGCGGGTGCGACCCGGCGGCGGTTGTGGTAGTGGATCGACAGGCCGAAAGCTTTCGCCCGCCTGGCCAGGGCTGTGCCGATTCGTCCCATGCCGACGATTCCGAGTCGCTTGCCGGTAATGCGATGTCCCAGCATCCATGTCGGCGCCCAGCCGGCCCAGTCGATATCGTCGGGAATGATGCGTGCGCCCTCGGCGATCCGGCGGGCGACGGCGAGAATCAGTGCCATGGTCATGTCGGCCGTGTCGTCCGTGAGTACGCCGGGCGTGTTGGTGACGGTGATGCCGCGCGCAAGCGCCGCCTCGACGTCGATATGATCGACGCCGGTGCCGAAATTGGCGATCAGCTTCAGATTCTCGCCGGCCTGTGCGATCAGCTCGGCATCGATCCGGTCGGTCAGGGTCGGCACCAGCACGTCGGACTTGCGCACCGCCTTGAGCAGAGCCTCGCGGCTCATGGGCGCATCGTCGATGTTCAACTGCGTGTCGAACAATTCACGCATGCGGGTCTCGATGGCGCCGGGAAGACGGCGCGTGACGACGACGTGCGGCTTCTTGCGGTTGGGCATAGCTTCTCGTCCTCACCCTGGCGCCGGATCCCGCCGGCGATTCTTCATCAGGCGTTAACCGGGATTCATCAATAACAAGTCAGGCGCCCGCATGCGAGCATGCAGCGCTACGCTTCTCTAGCCAGAGATGCCGGTAAAACGCAATCCGCGTCCCGGTATCGCCCCGCATGAGGTCGAAGCTGCCCTGATGATCGAGACATCTGTGCCCCACCATCCGCGCGGTCGCGCCGTGCGCATTGTGATCGTGTTCCTCGGTCTCATGATGCTTCCGGGTCTGGCGGTCCTGTCCGGTCTTGCTGCGAAACCGGTTGCCGCGCAGACCAGCATCGGCCCCGAAACCCGCCTGCCGATTCCGCGTTACGTCAGTCTCAAGACGGACCGGGTCAATCTGCGTGAAGGGCCCTCCACCGATCACGGTACGCGCTGGGTGTATCAGCGCGCGGGCCTTCCGGTGGAAATCATTGCCGAATTCGACAACTGGCGCCGCATACGTGACCCGGAAGGGGCCGACGGCTGGGTCTGGCATTCGTTGCTTTCCGGGCGGCGCACCGCCATCGTCGCCCCCTGGGAGAGGGATTCCGGCCTGACCGTGTCGATGCGTGAAGAAGCGCAGGATACGGCACGCGTCGTGGCCCGGCTCGAGCCCGGGGTGCTTGCCAGCGTCAGTCGCTGCACCGCTGGCTGGTGTCGCCTCGCCGTGATCGACAGCGCCCGCCGGGAAATCACCGGCTTCGTCGCGCAGGACATGCTCTGGGGTGTCTATCCGGACGAGAGCATCGACTGATGCAATGTCCGCGAGGGCGGCGCCACCGTATCCGTGCCTTCCCGTGCGGCGGATACGGGACATTTGCGCCTTGACGGCGCCCCTCGAAACCGCACAAAGGTGCTTGTCGTGACGCCTGCGCGGTTGCTGCCGTGCCGGGCTCCTGATCCGGCGCCGATGCGCGCCCCGTCGAAAGGTATGCGCCAAGCCATGCTGAAGACCCGTCTGATCCCCTGTCTCGATGTCAAGGACGGTCGCGTCGTCAAGGGCGTCCAGTTCGTCGATCTGCGCGATGCCGGTGACCCGGTCGAATGCGCGCTGGCTTATGATGCGGCGGGCGCGGACGAATTGTGCTTCCTCGACATTACCGCCAGTCACGAGGATCGCGGCATTCTGCTCGACGTGGTCAGCCGCACGGCGGAGGCCTGTTTCATGCCGCTGACTGTCGGCGGGGGCGTGCGCAGCATCGAGGATATCCGCGCCCTGTTGCTGGCGGGCGCCGACAAGGTCTCGATCATGACCGCGGCGGTGAAGGATCGCGATTTCGTGCGGCGTGCCGCCGAGAAATTCGGCGTACAGTGCATCGTCGTCGCCATCGACGCCAAGCGGGTCTCCGGGCCCGGCGAGCCGCCGCGCTGGGAGATCTTCACCCATGGCGGACGCAATCCCACCGGGATCGACGCCATCGCCTATGCAAGGGAGGTCGCCGATCTCGGCGCCGGCGAGCTGCTCGTCACCTCGATGGATCGCGATGGCACCAAGTCCGGCTATGATCTCGAACTGATGCGCACGATCTGCGAGACCGTCTCCGTGCCGGTCGTCGCTTCAGGCGGTGTCGGCACGCTCGATCATCTGGTCGAGGGTGTGCGTGACGGGGGCGCCAATGCGGTGCTCGCGGCTTCGATCTTCCATTTCGGTGAATATACGATCGGCGAGGCAAAGCGTGCCATGGCCGATGCCGGGCTGGCGGTGCGGCTCGATGCCTGAGGAGCGGGGAATGGCCGATTTCACCCTGGAGCGACTGGCTGCCATCGTCGCCGAGCGGGCCAGGGCCCCGGTCGCGGAATCCTATACCGCGCAGCTGGCACGCGACCCCTCTCGCGCGGCGAAGAAATTCGGTGAGGAAGCGGTCGAGGCGGTAATCGCGGCGGTCGAGAATGACCCGAAAGCATTGATCGCGGAAAGCGCGGATGTGCTCTATCATCTCATGGCCTTGCTGGAGGCGCGCAACGTGCCGCTCGAGGCTGTCATGGCGGAGCTCGCAAGGCGCACGGCGCAATCGGGCCTCGCGGAGAAGGCCGCGCGCGGCCACAAGGCCTGAGCCGGGACGGGTCGCGATGAATGAAAAGCTCGCCGAGGAAATCGGAGAACGCAGCACGGAAGCGTCGGTTTCGCCGTACCGCACCTTCTCGCGAGAGGAATGGGCCGGGCTGCGCGCCGACCAGCCGATGACGCTGACGGGCGACGAGGTCATGCAGCTGCAATCGCTCAATGATCCGATCTCCCTCGACGAGGTGATCGCCATCTATCTGCCGCTCTCGCGACTGCTCTCGCTCTACGTTGCGGCGACGCAGGGGCTGTTTCGCGCCACGCAGCGCTTCCTGATGGCGGAAAACGAGCGCAAGTCACCCTATATCATCGGCGTGGCGGGCTCGGTCGCCGTGGGCAAGTCGACCACTGCCCGTGTCCTCAAGGCGCTGCTGGCGCGCTGGCCGAACACGCCCAAGGTCGATCTCGTCACCACGGACGGTTTTCTGTTGCCGAATGCGGAACTGCGCCGGCAGGGCCTGATGGAGCGCAAGGGCTTTCCCGAGAGTTATGATACGGGCAAGCTGCTGCGCTTTCTCAATGCCATCAAGTCCGGGCGGGCTGAAGTCGCCGCACCGCTTTATTCGCACCTCGTCTACGACGTGGTGCCGGGCGAGGAGGTGGTGATCGACCGCCCCGACATCCTCATCGTGGAGGGGCTGAACGTGCTGCAGCCCGCACGCATGCCCCGCGACGGCAAGGCCGTGCCCTTCGTCTCCGATTTCTTCGATTTCTCGATCTATCTCGATGCGCCGGAGCAGGATCTGCAGCGCTGGTACGTGGATCGCTTCCTGCGCCTGCGCCACACCGCCTTCCGGGATCCGAAATCCTATTTCCACCGCTATGCTGAGCTCGATGAAACGGCGGCGATCGATGTCGCCAATGGTTTGTGGAACCGGATCAATCTCGTCAATTTGCGTGAGAACGTGCTGCCCACCCGCCAGCGCGCCAGCCTGATCCTGCGCAAGGGCGCCAGCCACCATATCGAGGAGGTGGCGCTGCGACGGCTGTGAGCCGGGCGCAGACACCATCTCCGTCGTGTCGAATTTTCCTCGCCGCAGGGCTTGCGTCGGGCGCGGTTTCGCGCAGTTTTGACAACTGGACGAATGCGCCGTCCTCTGTTGGCGGCGACAAGAAAAGTGCGGGGAATCCATGCAGATCGAACATCCATACCTTCTCTTCCTGGGCGATGCCCGCGATGCGCTCGCCGCCAAGACCGGGCTCGGGATCGTCGACTGGCGCCCGGAATGGTGCATCGGCCAGATGCGACTGCCGGGCTGCAACGCGGATGCGAAGCTGCCCGACATGGCCCCGCGCGAAGCTGCCGGGAAGGGCGTCAGGACCATGGTGATCGGCGTCGTCAATGCCGGTGGCGTGCTCCCCGACGAGTGGGTGTCGATCATCGTCGATGCCCTGGAAGCCGGGCTTGATGTCGCCTCGGGCCTGCATATGCGGCTGGGTGATATTCCCGAGATTGCTGCAGCGGCGCAGAGAAACGGGCGCAAGCTGCACGATGTGCGCATGAGCAACGAGCGTTTCGCCACCGGCAAGGGCGACAAGCGCCCGGGCATGCGGCTCCTGACGGTGGGGACGGATTGCTCGGTGGGCAAGAAATACACCGCGCTCGCATTGGAAAAAGGCATGCGCGATGTCGGTTTCGACGCCGATTTCCGTGCCACCGGCCAGACCGGAGTGTTCATTTCCGGGCGCGGGGCGGCGATCGACGCGGTTGTGGCGGATTTCATTTCCGGAGCTGTCGAATGGATCTCGCCAGCGGCTGATCCCGATCATTGGGATCTGGTCGAAGGCCAGGGCTCGCTGTTCCATCCCTCCTTCTCCGGCGTCTCGCTCGGCCTCCTGCATGGCGCCCAGCCCGATGCCTTCGTTGTCTGCCACGAGCCGACGCGGCGCAATATGCGCGGGGTGAACACGCCGCTGCCGACCATCGGGGACGTCATCCACATGACCATCGCCTGCGGACGGCTGACCAATCCCGCCATCCGCTGCGTCGGCATCGCCGTGAATACCCAGGCGCTTGACGAGGAAGCTGCGCGCGCGGAGCTCGCACGTCTCGAAAAGATCTACGGCCTGCCGGCGACAGATCCGGTGCGGTTTGGGGTGACTGCGATCGTGGACGAGATCAAGCTGCGTTTCGGCTGAGGAATGCCCTCAAGGGAAACGGGCCGCGCCATGCGGCGCGGCCCGAACGGGACCCGAACGGTGCGGGAGTGAGCGTGGCGCAAGGGTCCCGCATGCGAAAGGCGGGAGCGCGCCTCAGGTGGTCGGCACAGGGTTGAAGAAGGACGACCAGGCACCGTTGCTGTAGCTCGTGGCAGCCCAGCCCGAGTTGCCGCTCGCGCTCGTCGTCGTGCCGGTATCGGTGTCGCACTCGTGCTCCGAAGCTGTCTCAGCCTCCTCGCTCTCCGGGAAGGGCTGGGCCTGATACGGCACGACCGGTGGCGAAGAGGATGTGGTCTCCTCCGACTCCCCGGTCGATTCGCCGCCCGTGCTCTCCTCGTTCTGCGCGCCGTAGGTCTGGATCTTCTCCCAGGCCTTCTGCGCCAGCTTGCCGATCGAGAAGCGTCCATCCTCGTCCATGTCGATGAAGGCCCCCAGTTCCTCCTCGGTCAAGCGCTCGTCAACACCGGCGATATCCTTGAAGAACTGATCGATGAGGCTCTGGCCGGGAAGGTCGCGCCCGAGGAACCGGAAGGATTCCTCCAGGAGGTTGCGGAACCGGTCCGCATCGATCCTGCCGTTCTCGTCGGCGAAGCTGCCGAAATGCGTCTTCACCTCGCCCATGATGTCGCGCAGCGCCTCGTCGAGCTTGGTGTCGGTGAGCATCTTCGGCGAGGCGCCGGTGGCGTATTCCTCCATGGCCTCGATGAGATCATCGACCTTGACCGGGCCACCGTCACTGAGCCCGTCCAGGATGGCCTGGGCCTTCACCGAGGAAATGTTGAAGGCCTGCATCAGCTCGGAGAGGTTGAGCGCCCCGTCGGCACCGGCGAGCATGTGCAGGTCATCGCCCAGGGTGCCCAGCCCCACCCGGTCGGGGTCATGCGCCATGGAGTTCCGGGTGATGTGCGATCCGACATTCGGATAGGCGCTGTTGGGCGAGACGCCGCCGGTATAGGCATCGGGGTCGGATCCGGATCCGCTGGCGCCGCCGCTGGCGTCGGTGCCATTGCTTGCATCCGTGCCGTCATTGCCCTGCATATCGTCGGTATCACCCGTTCCGGACGCAGCGGAACCACCGTAGGTCGCGATCTTGTCCAGCAGGTTCTGGGTCATCTGGCCGATCGAGAAGCGGTCATCATCATCGATATCGACGAAGGCGCCAAGCTCATCCTTGCCGATCAGGTCATCGACACCGGCCAGCGCGCGGAAGGCCTTCTCCAGATGGTCGTCACCGGGCATGTCCTCGCCGAGGAAGAACAGGCCCTCCTTCACCAGATCCTCGAACCGGGTGAAATCCATCTTGCCGTTCTCGTCGGCGAAGCTGCCGAAATGCGTCTTCACCTCGCCCATGATGTCGCGCAGCGCCTCGTCGAGCTTGGTGTCGATGAGCATCTTCGGCGAGGCGCCGGTGGCGTATTCCTCCATGGCCTCGATCAGATCATCGACCTTGACCGGGCCACCGTCACTGAGCCCGTCCAGGATGGCCTGGGCCTTCACCGAGGAGACGTTGAAAGCCTGCATCAGCTCGGAGAGGTTGAGCGCCCCGTCGGCACCGGCGAGCATGTGCAGGTCATCGCTCAGGGTGCCCAGCCCGACCCGGTCGGGGTCATGCGCCATGGAGTTCCGGGTGATGTGCGATCCGACATTCGGATAGGCGCTGTTGGGCGAGACGCCGCCGGTATAGCCGCCCGTGGAGGCATTGCCGGTTCCCGAAGTGTTGTTGCCGGAATTGTTCGTGGATCCGGTCTCCCCGGTCTCCTCGGTTTCCGTGGTCTCCCCGGTCTCCTCGGTTTCCGTGGTCTCCTCGGTCTCCTCGGTTTCCGTGGTCTCCTCGGTCTCCTCGGTCTCCGTGGTCTCCTCGGTCTCCTCGGTTTCCGTGGTCTCCTCGGCCTCCTCGGTCTCCGTGGTCTCCGTGGTCTCCTCGGTTTCCTCGGTTTCCTCGGTCTCCTCGGTTTCCGCAGTTTCCTCGGTCTGCGCGGTATTGCCGCTTCCCGATGATGCGCCGGTCGTGTTGTTGCCCGCTGCGGATTCGGTTTCACCATTGCTGGAGCCGGAATTGCCCGCATTCATGCTCGGATGTGGCCAGATACCGGCGATCTTGTCTTTCAGTGCCTGCCCGAAGGCGCCGAGAGAAAAGGTCTCGTCTTCCGCCCCACCCATGAAGGCCTTGAACTCGTCGATATCAAGTTTCAGGTCCATGCCGGCGAGATGCCGGAAGGCATCCGAGATGTCGGCATCAGAGGGCATGTCCTCGCCAAGGAAGAGCATGGCTTCCCGGGCGACATCCTTGAAACCGGCCTCGTCGATCTTGCCGTTCACGTCGGCGAAGCTGTCGAAATGCCCTTTCACCTCGCCCATGATATCCCGCAGCGCCTCGTCAATGGCGTTGCTGGTGAACATCTGCGGCGAGCCGTTGGTGGCATGCGGCTTCATCTTCTCGATCAGATCATCGACCTTGACGGGATTGCCGTCTCCAGCACCGTCGAGAATAGCCTGTGCCTTCATTGTGGAGATATTGAAAGCCTGCATCAGCTCGCTGCGGCCGAGCGCACCATCGGCACCGGCGAGCATGTGCAGGTCATCACCCAGGGTGCCGAGCCCGACACGGTTGGAATCGTGCGCCATCGAGTTCTCGGTCACATGGGCACCGATGCCGGGATAACTCGTGCTCGGCGATGCGCCGCCCGTATAGCGATCCTCGTCAGCGGCGACGATGCTCGCGCCGTTGTTGTTGGCGCTGGTGGAGGATCCGGCTGTGCCTGACAGGAGCGCCTGCCAGCTGGGGGCGTTATCCTGATGTGGCTTTGGTTGGTAAGGCTGCGTCGTGGGGACGCTGGTCACTGACGTTGACATTATGCTCACTCCCATAAGCAATAATTTAATGATGCTAATATAAATTAAAATACTGTAGAATGAAAAGTTAATTATTTCAATAGGGTTAATATAAATATAGATTATCTAATATCTCTAAAAATATAATATATATACTGTTTCCAAAGGGAGTCGCCCGGGACAAGCCACGCTACCGGTCGATGCCATGGCCCGGCCCTTCACGGCCTCGATCGCCTCGCAGACGCTATAGATCCGTTCTCGAAATCGCCTTAGCCGAGGGCTTTGCGCAGGGTTTCGGCATGCTCTGCGAGCTGCGCCTGATCCGCCATCTCACCCGTATGCGGACGCAGGGGCACGCCGTCGAAACGCGGGATCACGTGAACATGCAGGTGGAACACCACCTGTCCGCCTGCGGGTTCGTTGAATTGCTGGATGGTAATGCCGTCTGCCTCGAAGCCCTTCATCGCCGCGCGTGCGATCGTCTGGGCCGCCTCGGCGACCGAAGCGAGCTGCTGCGGGCTCGCATCGAGCCAGTTGCGCGCCGGGGTCTTGGGAATGACGAGGCAATGCCCGTCACCGCGCGGCATGATATCCATGAAGGCGAGCACGTCGTCGTTCTCGTAGACCCTGTGGCAGGGCAATTCGCCGCGCAGGATCTTGGCGAAGACGTTGCTGTCGTCATAGGCGGTCTCGGGCTTCGTGCTCATCGGCTTGTTCTCCTCGCTGGCCGGTCCGTGCCGGGCATGGCCATGAATCGTCTGCCTGCGAGTTTGCCCCCCCTAGCCGGGCGGTCAAGGCCGGATCAGGCTTTCCCGTCGGGCTGATCGCGCCGAAAGGGCAGGGCCTCGGTCAATTCCTCGCCAATGGCGCGCACGTAACCACTCTCGCGGCGCAGATAATCCGCCACGGCGCGGCGCAGGCCGGGATCGGCGATGA
>Ga0076930_101539_pt1 | contig 10469 bp, 11 predicted proteins | sample HotLakConsoUCCRE_FD_71149 | JGI IMG/M metagenome (GOLD analysis project Ga0076930, IMG submission 71149) | Hypersaline microbial mat communities from Hot Lake, Washington, USA - Hot Lake Consortium UCC-RE (version 3) (version 3) ...
GGTCGACCGCGTCGCCCGCGACCCCGCCCTCTTCGGCTTCATGGCGGCCTGCGCGCCCGACGCGCCGACCCATCTCGGGGACGCCCGGATCGTCCTGCGGGACCGCACGAAGCACGCCTACGACATCCTCGTGATCGACGCCTTTTCCTCCGACGCCGTTCCGGTGCACCTGATGACGCGGGAGGCGCTCGAACTCTATATCGACCGGCTCGCCCCGGAGGGGCTTCTCCTCTTCCACATCTCCAACCGCTATTACGACCTCTCCCGGCCCATCGGTCGCATCGCCGCCGACCTTGGCCTCGCCGCGCGCGTCAGGCACCACGAAGGCGACTTCGCCGCCGACGCCGGCCATTCTGCTCGATCGTCGCGGCCCTCGCGCGGACGGAAACGGGCCTCGCCCCCATCGCGGGCGACCGCGCCTGGCGGCCGCTCGCATCCGATGGCGGGCCGGTCTGGACCGATGATTTCGCGGGCCTCCTCTCGGTTCTGAAATAGGCGCGACGGTGCCTGCCGCGCAGCGCCTTCAGGGCGAGAGGCGCGGCCGGGCGCCGCGGGAAGGCGCGCGTCGCCGCTTCCGACAACGTCGCCTCGATCCGATGTGGCGTCCGCCCCCGCCAGGCGATCAGGTTACTCTGACGGACGGCTCCGGGGGTCGCGGTGGAGGCGCCTCGCTCCGACGAACGCGCGAAATCACGACCGCAGCGGCGCGACCCGCGCACGACCGGGCGCCGGCGTCGGCGTTTCGGGGCCGCGGTTGCGGTCGGCAGAGGCGAGCCCGCGCCCCGGCGGCTTTCCGCGCGGAAGTCGGATGCGCACACCCAATCCTCCCAGATCGCCCGACCGGAACAGTTCGACGGATCCGCCATAGGCCTGCACGAGATCGTTCGTGATCGAGAGGCCGAGGCCGGTGCCGGGCACCGAGGTGTCGAGGCGCGCGCCCCCCTTCAGAGCGTCGGCCCGGAGCGAGGCGGCGATGCCCGGCCCATCGTCCTCGACCGAAATCCGAACCTCCGCCGTGTCGGAGGCAACAGTCAGGCGCACCTGCGTCCGGCACCACTTGAAGGCGTTCTCCAGAAGATTCCCCAGTATCTCCTCGAGGTCCTGGGCATCGAGGGCGACCACGAGATCCGGTTCGAGGTCGAGATCGAAAACCTTGTCAGAACTCTCGGGCAGCGCCCGAAACAGCCTTTCGAGCCTTCGCGCCGCCACGCCGAGGTCGGTTTCGGCCTGCACGTCATAGGAGGCGGTCGTCGCCCGCATTCGCGCCAGCGACCGCTTGATCTGCGCGTCGATGCGGTCGAGCGCCTCGAAGAGTGGTGCGGTCTCGTCCGACTTCGCACCCAGGGCGTGCAACTCGTTGCGCAGGGAGGCCGAGGGCGTTTTCAGCGCATGGGCAAGATCGGCGGCCTGCCGGCGCCCGTTGTGAAGGATCTCGCGATTGCGGCCGAGAAGCTCATCGATGTCGGCGACGAGCGGGGCGACCTCCGCCGGATAGTCCTCCGGCACGAGCGCCCTGCCGGACTCCCAGCGGTTGACGACATCGCTCTGGAGCTTGCGCAGGGGCGATACGAGAACCGAGGTCAGCAATGCCGCCGCCGCGATCCCCAGAAGCCCGACGAAGCCGAAGGCGTAGGCGACGCTGCGCAGCATCTCCTCGCGCTCCGCGTTGAGGCCCGAAACGCTCGCCGCGACCGCCACCGTCCAGGACGTGCCATCCGGGAGGGTGATGAGCTGCCTCAGGCCGCGAACCGGTCCGGTCGGCCCGTCGCCGCTCCATAGCTCCAGCGAGGTCGGCGACGCCTCCGGCACCGGCAGGTCCACATCGAAGAGCGAAGGTGAGGTGGCCACACTGCCGTCCGCACCGGTGATCTGCCAGTAGCGGCCGGAATAGGCGCGCCGGTAGGACGGATCGGTCAGGAACGCCTCGAGTCCGTCGACCGATTGCAGCGTGCCGAGGGCGGCGACCACCTGAGTATGCCGTTCCTCGAGAACCGAGTTGAAACGGCGGTCGGCGATCCGGTCGAAGACGTAGAAGACGGCGAGCGTCCCGATCAGCGTCGCGAACACGGCCCAGATCACCCCGCCGAGGATCACGCGCCGCTGAAGGCTGTGCATCAGTCCGCCAGGATCTGGTAGCCGCGGCCCCGCGCGCTCATGATGAGGCCCTTGCCGAGTTTCTTGCGCAGCCGGTTCACGAAGACCGAGATGGTGTTCGAGTCCGGGTCGCTGTTGTAATCGTAGATCTGCTCGGACAACTCGGTCCGCGAGATCATGCGCCCGGCGTTGTGGAACAGGTAGGACAGCACGGCGAGTTCCTGCGCCGTCAGCGACACCGGCACACCGTCGTTCGCGACCTGCTTGGAGCGTGTGTCGAAGGTGATCGGGCCGGACCGGAAGACCGGGCTGCGGTGGTTCGACCGGCGACGCAGCATCGCCCGGACCCGCGCGTTGAGCTCGGTCATCTGGAACGGCTTCGTCATGTAGTCGTCGGCCCCGGCGTCGAGCCCGTCGACGCGGTCCGACCAGCCGTCGCGCGCCGTCAGGATGAGAACCGCCGCATCGACGTCGTCCTCGCGCCACTTCTTCAGGACGGAAATGCCGTCACGCTCGGGCAGGCCGATATCGAGAACGACGAGCGAATAGGGCTCGGTCTGTCCCATGAACAGCGCTTCTTCACCGTTCGCGACGGTGTCGACGGCATGGCCTTCCACGACCAGGCAGGACTTGATCTGCTGGCTCAGGACGGCGTCGTCTTCTGCAACGAGTATTCTCATGGGTAGAAGCCTAGATGCCGCGGAACGCGGAATTATGGCAGCTATCTTTCTCGTCCGCCACTGCCGCCACTGCCGCCACCGGACGCGTTGCCTCCACCGCCGCCACCGCCGCCGGACGCGTTGCCGCCACCGCCGGACGGCGCGTTATCGGACGCGTTGCCGCCGTCGTTGCCGCCGCCGGCATCTTCATTCGCCGCTCCGCCGCCACCGCCGGCGTTCGCGTTCCCTGCCCCGCCCTCGCCGGAAGGAGGTCCGCCGTTTCCACCGCCTGCGTTTCCGCCGGAATTGTTCGTCGCCTGCGCGCCGGGACCCTGACCCTCGGTCGCCCTCGCCGCCGCCATCACCTGGCCCGCGATCGACGAGCGGGTCGGCATCGCAGCCCCGGTCGCCGCATCGAGGACGACGGAGACGAGGCGTCCGTCGGCCCGCTTGATCAGCACCCTGTAATAGATCCCGCCGAAATCGAAGGCGCGGACATCCATCACCTCGCCCTCCACCAGCGCCGAGATGCGGTCGACCAGCTTTGCGAAACTCATGCTGCGCCCGTTCTGGACGTTCTGGCGCAATTCGGTGCGGTCGAGTTCCCGTGCGTTGACATCGGTCACGGAGAGACCTGTCGCCACGACGGCAAGAACGATGAACACAGACCGAATCATTTCGGAAGCGTAAATCAGGCGACTTGAACGGGGCATGAACGGAAAACGCACCAAAACAACGGCCTCAAATTCTCCGGCCCCGTGTCGCATCGTGACCCGCGAACCGTTCTTCGAAATGTGAGCAACCCACCCTACGGTCGGGCTGCCCTATCAACCCCGCCTCCATGCAGGACGGCGCTTCGTGCTGTCAACCGGCGAGGACCGACGGGGCGCCGGAGCGCCCCGCCGTTTTCCGGCCGCAGGACACACCTGCGAAACTAGCGGTCGCCGTTCCCGCGCCCTTCTCCGGCGCCGCCAGAACCGGAGCTGTTCTTCGCGGCTTCAGCCCGCCCGGCCGCCGCGTTCGCCCTGCCCCCGGCGGCGTTGGCCATCGCCGCTTCCCGGTTCGCGGCCGCACCGCGGATGCCGGGTGCGGCATTCGTCGCCGCGGTCTCGTTGATCGCCCTGGCTTCGGTGCCCGAGATCACGCCGTCGCCGTCGCGGTCGTATAGCGTGAGAATGTCCTCGACGGTCTCAGCATCGAAGCCGTAGTCCAGAAGCTCCTGCTCGGACAATTCCCCGTCCGGGCTGCTCACCGTCCTTGTCGCCGACATCGTGCCGGTTTCCTCGTCGATCAGCACCGTCATTTCGTCGTCGGCGTATATCGGCAGCTCGCTCTCTCCGACGATGTAGTAGTTGCCGTCTCCGTCGACGATGGGCTCGCCGGATCCGTCGACGTAGATGTCCACCGACGTCTCGGTGGAGCTGTCGATCTCGCTGAATTTCACCGCGCGCTGGTCGGCATGGGCGACGCCCGTGAGGCTGAAGGCTGCGAGAGACAGCGCGGTAATGCGAAGGAGGGTTCTGGTCGTCATGGTCTGTGGTCCTTGATGCAAAGCGGCGTCGTGTCGCCGTCGAAATCGACGTATCACGCAGCCGATAGACCGGCGCGGAACGTCCCATTCATGTCCGGTTCAGGTTTCGCCGAGGGATTGTTGCCGATCCGGAAACGGTGGACCTGCGGGGCTCGGCCCGATGCGTCACGCCCCCCGCGTTCATTCCGCGGGCTCCGCCGCGCCGCCCGGGTCCGTCCTTATGGCGAAAAGTGCGCCATCAAGCCCGTGCGCCGTCGCCAGCGCGCCGCAATAAGCCATCCAGTCGGACTGCAAGAGCAACGCCGAAACGCTCCCGATCTTCCCCGACCAGGCCGCGATCTTCGTTTCCCATGTCTCGACTTCGGGCAGGGCGCCCTCCCCGGAGGCGAGGTCACCCGAGGCCGCGAACCACTCCGAGGACGCGGTCATGTAACCGTCACGCTCGACGAAGTTCTTCGACCGCACCGAAGCGACGGCGAGCATTGCGGCACATTCGGCGAGCCCGTCCGAGGGCAGCGCCTCGTCGTTGCCGTCAGGGCGCGCGGCAGCCCCGACGGCTTCGTCCTCCGCCCATGCGGCAAACGGCATCGAGAGGGCGGTGACGAGGGTGAAGAGCAGCGTTGGCTTCATGATCGGTCCATCTCCGGGGGGGTGAAAGGCCCGCTGTCGACAGAGGCGGGCGCGGGGCGCGGGAGCGAACGGATTTGCGCCGGTCGTCGCCGGCCCTGCATGGCGCCCGGTTTCTTTCGGGGTTCACGCAGCAGGGACGGACTGCTCGGTGTTCAGGCGGCCATGCGGAAGTACCAGGCGACGAAGTTGTTCTCCATGCCCGCGCCGCCGCAGAAGCCGATGAGCGAGGTGCTCGTGCCATAGATGCGCTGGCCCGAGACCAGCGAGACCCCTTCGATTCCGAGCGCGTCGGAGGTGAAGTCGATGTCTCCCGCCGCGATCACCTGGCCGCCGTAGAACGACACCGACTGGGCGAAGGCCACACCCCCGAGGGTGACGATCTGCGCGTCGCCGCCGCTGGCGCAGCTGTCGTCCTTGCCGAGGGTGAAGAACTGCGCGGCATCGATCGACTTGGCGGCCGTGTTCGTGCTGGCGATGACGGCATCCTCGAAAGTCACGGCCTCGGGAAACTGCAGGAGGCAGTTGGTCACCAGCACTCCGCGGCGCTGGACCGAACCCGACTTCGCCTGAACCTTCTGGTTCGGTTTCGTGCAATCGAGCGTGTGGATGCGACCCTCCTCCCATTGCGCGTCGATGGTCGACTTGGGGTTCATCACGACGGGCGTCGCCGAGGTGATGTAGCTGCGGTAATGGGGCGAGTTCGGGTCCTGGACGCCCGCGATGATCTCGTTGATCCGGCTGACGATGCGCAGCTGGTAGGACCCGTCGCGCAGGGCGTCCTGTAGCCCGGTGTTCGACGCGAACCCGTCCGACGGAATGACGAGGTCGCGCTTGTCCGGCATCGAGACGATCACGCCCGGCTCGTAAGTGTTGCCGCTGTTCGCGGCGACATGGGTCTGGGAATGGATGCAGAAGCCAGAGGTATAGGTGTTGCCCGTCGTCACGTCGACTTCCTGTTGCGCGACAAAACCCTCGCGGAAGCAGGTGGGGATGTAGGTTTCGAAAACCGACTGGCGGCGCACGTCCCACGAGCCGATACCCGCGAACTTAAGGAAGAACGTGCTGACGGCGTTGTTCCTCCCCGCGACGCGCTCCATGTTGATCAGCACGGCCGAATTCGACGCGCTGTCGACCTCGAAGGCCCGCGCGACCGGGTCCCAGTGGCCGAACTGGATGTCCTCGTCGCGCAGGACGTCACCGAAAAGCGCGGCGGGCATCACCCCGTCCGCAACATCGAGCGCGATTGCCTTCGCTTCGCTCGCCGACCGGGTTTCGCGGACGACAAGGGCGGCATGGGCGGCGCTATCGGCGGCGACCTGCAGATGCGTGCGCTCGCGTATGGCGTTCGTGACGTCGAGGCCGAGGCCGCCGATCATCAGGGTGACGAGAAGCAGGAAGATGCCGAAGGCGGTCATCCCGCCGTCTTCGGAAAGGACGAGGTCGAAATGGCGATCGTCAGAGTGCATGGTCAGGCTCCCCAGTTTTCAATGAGATGTTTCGAGGAAACGGTGATCTCCATGCCGTTCAGCGAGCCGAAGAGGCCGATGAGCTGCGCGTCGGCGACGGGCAGCCGGACGGAGGTGGTCACGATATCGCCGCTGGCGTTGATGGTGCTTGTCGCCTGGGCGCGGGTCGAGATCGCGGCGAGCCGCGCCTCGATGTAGCTCTCGGTTTCCGCCGCGGTCACCAGCCGGCCGATCGAGAGGTTGCGGTTGCCGTCCTGCATCACCCGAAGCACCGTCGACTGGGTGTGAAAGATCGTCGTCGCATCGACCATGAACGCCGAGACGAGGACCATGCCGCCGAACCACAACACGGCCTCGGCCGAGACCGAGCCGCGCTCGGACCGGCGGAAGCGACGAAGGAGCCTGCCTGCGATCGTCATGGTCAGACCTCCCAGTTCTCGACCATCTGCTGGGCGCCCACCTTGATGGTGAAGTTCCCGCTGAGGCCGCTGAGAAACCCGAAGAGTTCGAGGTCGCGGATGGGAAACTCCGCGGAGCTGGTCAGAATTCCCGCGGTCACCGTGCTCGCCACGACCGCGTCGTCGGTGATGTTGCGCGTGAGAACGTCCTGGATGAACGCGGTCGTTCCGACATCGGTCTCGATCTGCCCGATGGACCGGAGCCGGTTGGCGTCCTGCACAACCTTCAGCGCGCTCGTCCGGCCGTAGAGCACCATCGCCGCGTCGAGAACGACGCCGAGGATGAGGATGAAGGTCGTGAACCATATCACGAACTCGACGGTCATCGCACCGGCTTCTTCGAGAAGATGTCCGCGTGCGCGCCGCTTCACGCGGCCGGCATGCGTCGACAGGGGTAGACCCATAAAGTCCTCCGTCCCGGTCCCGCGGCGCACCGCGGACCGATCGAAGCCCCTACCCATCCACCCGCTGTATAGACGAGGAGCCTGAACCTTGAAGAAACCGCTCGTTCATCCTCCGTTGACATGGTTCCACTCAGGTCGGGACAGGGGGCCCAGCGCCCACCACGACCTCGCGTGGCCGGACCGGGTCAGGTGCGAACGAGCGGAGAGCGCGACTTTCTTCCGTCGGGTCCGGCTCTCGACGAAGTCTTGGGACCAGACGTGGTTCGGACGCTCCGGCCGCAGACGGATGCAGGACCCGTGGTTGAACCCGAGCCGGCTTTTCCTCGGTCTTTCGCGGAAACCTACTGCCCCCCGCCACCAGATCCGCTCGACCTTCGGTTCCCGAGGCGGCCCCCCGAAGGATCGGCTTCTCGAGCGTGAGGTCGCAGACTGCGTTCCGAAGTCGCTCGTTCTCATTCTCGACCTCCTTCAGCCGCTTCACCCGGTCGGTCTTCAGCCCGCCCAACTCATTGCGCCACGGGTTGTCGGTGAACCGGGTCACGCCGATCGGACGAGAGATCGAGATGCTCGGACCGCACCCCCCGGGTCACGCCGGTACAGGTGCCCGGCGCCATTGCGCCATGCGCCCCGACGAAGGGGCTCGAAGACCCCCGTTCCCCGACCGGCATCAGGCTTCGCGCCAAGCTGGTCTTCCCATTGCGGAGACGAGCTGGCATTGCATCGTTTCTCGGTGAGACCTCATGTTCCGACACGGGCCATGGCGGTCGGCGCACCGGCATATCCTGGCTCAGCGTCGGCGCATCCCGGTTTCCCTGTTGTTTTGCGAGCCGGATTCACGGCAATCATGTCTTCGGGGGCACCGAGGTGTCACATCGCGCGGATCGTGGTTTTCGCATTCGACCTGACAGAGGCGTCGCAGCGGCGCCGGGTCGCCAGTTTTCGTCGCCTCGGCCATGAGGTGGTCGCCGTCGGTTTCCGTCGCGGCAACATGGATCCGACCGCGGAAACCGATGTGCCGACCCTCGAGCTCGGGCATATGCCGAACAGGCGGTTCCTGCTGCGTCTTCTGCTTCTGCTCGCTTCGCTCCCGCGGCTTCTCCTTGCCGGCGGCGAGTTCCGTCGCGGGGATGTGCTCGTCGCCCGAAATTTCGACATGCTCTCTCTCGCCTGGGTGGCGAGCCTCTTCTGGCGCGGCCCTAGGCCGGCTGTCGTCTACGAATGCCTCGACATTCACGGGCTGTTCACCCGCCCCGGGCCGGTCGGCCGCACCATGCGCTTTCTCGAGCGACGGCTCCTGGCACGCATCGACCTGCTCTGGGTCTCGTCACCCGGATTCCTTTCGGGCTATTTCGGGCCGTTCCAAGGGTATTCCGGCCACGTCGCCCTCGTCGAGAACAAGCTCTGGTTCGACGGCGAGACGCCCCCGAGGCCCCGACTGTCCGACCGGGAACGTGCGCCGGGTCCCATCACCCTCGGCTGGGTGGGCTCGATCCGTTGCCGGACCAGCCTCGACATCCTGACGGGTGTCGCCGAACGGCTCGGCCCCGGGCTGCGCATCGCCGTGCACGGAAACATCCACCGCCATGCCTTGCCCGACTTCGACGCCCGCATCGCGCCATTCGAAACGATCACCCACCACGGTCCCTACCGATACCCCGGGGGCCTCGCTTCCATCTATCTCGGCTGCGACCTGGTCTGGGCGCAGGATCTCTGGCAGCGCGGGGCGAACTCCGACTGGCTGCTGCCGAACCGCATCTACGAGGCGGGCTGGTACGGCTGTCCCTCGATCGCGGTCGGGGATACCGAGACGGGCCGGCGGGTGGCGTCTGACGGGCTAGGCTTCGTGATCGCGCGGCCCGACGCGGACGATCTGGCCGAGCTGTTGGCGACGCTCGACCGCCCCGCGCTCGATGCGGCGTCCGCGCGACTGCTGGCGAGGGAGGAAACCGCCTTCCGGCTCACGACCGATGACGTCCGGCGCGCGCTGGAACCGGTGCTCGGCGCCGACGCGGGCGAGTCGTCACGCCCCCTCGTCGCCGGGGCCTGAGCCGGCCGCAACCGCCCCTGCCGTTCATACGCTGCCTATTGCAGGAGCATTCGCGCGTTCAGCCACTGCAAGTCGGGGTGCGCATGCTCCGGACAGGTCTTGCGGTCGCAGCCCGGCTGAGTGCAACATCTTGCATCAGCCGCGCTGAACCACCCTGCCCTGACCTCCCGGTCGCGCAGGGTGCTTGGCAAGAGTTCGCCGAGATCGACGCTGCAAGGCAGAAAACTCTGGAGAATTGACCCGACCTCGGACCTTTGTTCACCTGTGGGGGCTCCTCAGGGAGCCGACGGTGTCAAATCAATTGCGATTCGCGCACGGCCGCGAGCGGTCGCCCCCATCGCCGACGAACGCCGATGGCGTGCAGCGGGGACACCCCGGCTCACCGAGGCCCGTGGGCGGAAGTCTGAAGCGCTTGCCGGACGCCGGCCTCGCCCTGCTGCTTCTGGTCCTGTTCCTGCCGCTCTTTCTCATGGTCGCCGCTGCCGTGAAGCTGTCCTCGCCCGGCCCCGTGCTCTTCGGGCACAGGCGTATCGGCCACGGCGGCAGGACGTTTCGCTGCTGGAAGTTCCGCACGATGGTCACCGATGCCGAAGCCCGGCTCGAGCGGCTGCTGGCGACCGATCCGGCTGCCCGCGCAGAATGGGAGCGCGACCGCAAGCTGCGCAGCGACCCCCGGGTGACGCGGCTCGGACGCGCATTGCGGGACTACTCTGTCGACGAACTGCCCCAGCTCGTCAACGTTCTGGTCGGCGAGATGAGCTTCGTCGGGCCGCGCCCGGTCACCGCGGAGGAACTCGACCGTTACGGCCCCGCCGTCGAGGCCTACCTCGCCGCCCGGCCGGGCATCACCGGACTGTGGCAGACCAGCGGACGCAGCGACACCTCCTATGACGAACGGGTGGCGCTCGACAGCCGCTATGTCGCCGAGTGGTCCCCGGCCCTCGACTGCATGATCCTCATGCGCACCGTGCCTGTGGTGCTGGGCGCGCGTGGCTCATGCTGAGGGCGGCGCAATGACGGTGCTCTCCGCTCCGGCGAAGGCCGAGGCCTTCGCGCCGCACTTGACCCGCGGACGGTCGCGGGCGGCGGTTTCGGGAACGCTGTGGTCGCTTCTGCACACGGTCGTGCCGAACCTGTCGAGCGCGCTCATCTTCCTCGTCGGTGCCGCGTTCCTGTCGCC
>Ga0076930_101752_pt1 | contig 10433 bp, 5 predicted proteins | sample HotLakConsoUCCRE_FD_71149 | JGI IMG/M metagenome (GOLD analysis project Ga0076930, IMG submission 71149) | Hypersaline microbial mat communities from Hot Lake, Washington, USA - Hot Lake Consortium UCC-RE (version 3) (version 3) ...
CAGGGAGAGCTCGGCCTCCCGGGCCTCGCGCCGGGAGTAGCTGAGAAGAGCCGAAAGACCCCCCATCCGGCCCGCAGTCGCCACCGTCGCGGTCCGGCCCCCGTCCAACCCCGACCAGGACAGGTCGACCTGCCCTCCGGCGCGGTCGGCGGGGCCACGCAGGTAGTCCTCCGGATCCTTGGTCTCGAAGGCCACCAGCCCCCCCAGGGCATCACTTCCCCAGAGTGCGGATGCCGGGCCCCTCACCACCTCCACGGCCTTCATGTTCGCCGGGTCCACCAGGTCGCGGGTTCCGTCGATGATCCGCTCCTGCACACGGCTTCCGTCCACCACCATCTGCACCCGGTTTCCGGACACCCCCCGCACGGTGAATCCCTGGAAGCTGTTGAACGGATCTGTCCCCGAGGTCTGCCGGAACACCCGGACGCCGGGCTGGAGCCGCACCAGATCCTCGATGGTGGTGGCCATCCGGCGCTCGATCTCCCCCCGCTCGATGACCGTCACGTTGGCGGGCTCGTCCAGGCGGCTCCGCTGGCCCCGGGAGGCGGTGACGGTGATGCCGGCCAGATCGAAGAGATCCGGTTGGAGACGGATTGTCAGCTCCGATGCCCCGGCGGGAACCGACACCGTCTGCGGGAGATAGCCCGGCCGGACCACGTGGAGGGCGGCGCCGGGCTCAGCGAGGAAGCGGAACACCCCATCGGGGCCGGTGCGGACGGTACGGGTCGGGCTGCGCACGGTGGCAGCCGCAATGGGCTCCGAGGTGGCGGCGTCCAGGACCCGGCCACTGGTGACGGTCTGTGCCCCCGCCGCGGAGGAGAGCCCAAGGCCGAGTGCGCACACCAGGAAGAGGGAGAGGGAGAACCGGAAGGAGGATGTCCGGAAGAAGGGCATCTTCCAGACAGGGAAGAGAGGGGAGGACATGGCTGAATCCCATGGGATGAGAATGAGTTTCAATCGCAACACCGGGACATTAGAATTCCCCCCTCTTCCCGTCAAGGGACCCGGGGGGACACGCCGGGGCCCCGGTGGCAAAGGAGGGTTGGGGGACGCTGTTCGGAATGGGTACGTCGGCGGGATGGACCGTCTGCGGGGGGAAGGTTCCACCCCCTCACGCCACCGGCCGACTCCACCGCAGCCCCGCGAATCGGGCGAAGCCCCGGTCGGCGGTGATGAACTCGCACCCCTGTTCGATGGCCAGGGCGGCCAGCCAGGCGTCGGGGAGGTGGTTGCCCCGGCTATCGGGTTGCCGGCTGATCCGGGTGAAGATCTCCCAGTGGCGGGGGCCCGGGGAGACCGACACCGCGTTGGGCATGTTTCCCACTGCCTCCGCGAAGGCCAGGGCGGCATCCAGCGGGGCTGGTGGATCGAAGACCCGGGGGTGGGTCACCACCAGCCCCTTCCGCAGGACCTCCGACTGGCTCATCCCCAGGTCCGGTGTCAGGCGCTCCAGGCGCTCCCGGTCCGGCGGATCCAGATAGACCTGCACGGGCTCCCGGACCCGGCCGGGAGGTGTGCCCTGGGAGGGGCTGCGAGGCGGTTTCATGACCTCATGCTGGCATCCTGCGGTTGCGCGGTCAGCGGTGGGGAAGCGAGCCCCCCCTGCACCCCTCTCCCACTGTTACAATTGACCGTCCAAGCCCATTCCATGTAACGATTTACCCGAATCGACCCGAATCCGGGACCTTGCACGGCCCGTGCGGTTATCTTCACAGACTCGTGACGAGGATGTGACGAGACGCCGGGTCGATGGGCGGCCCGGAACAGGGGGAAATCAGGCGCGGGTGGGACCATGTTCAGGACGGGTCGGTTCGGAGTTGCGGTGACGATCTCCGTCCTCTCCGGGGTCCTGGGACTTCTGGGAGCCAGCGCGCTGGAGATCCGCCTGGAGGAGCCGGATACCACGGGGGTGATGGCCGTTGCCGCACCGGGCGCCACCCCCGTGGGTGCCGTGCCTCTCCTCTCCGCCTCCCTGGGACCGACCTTCGAGCCGGTGGGAGAAGGAACTCCAGCGCCCCCCGCCTCCGATCTCCGTCCCCCTTCGACCGGCGGACCATCCGCAGCGGCCGCCCGCTCCACCGGGGCTCCCCTCCCCCTCCGCCTGGTGGATGCCGGCGCCGTGGGGATCGACCCCGATCCCGCCACCTGGCAGGGGAGCTACTCCCACGGCACAGGGGCCTTCCACGCCCTCATCGACCCCCGGACGGCGGAAGTGGATGAGGCTGCGGCGCGCCGGATCCGCGAGGAATGGGCCACCCATGTGGAGCGCATGGCCGCCTTCGGGAACAACGCGGTGGCGGTGGGGGCCTTTCTGGAGTTGATGACCTTCGAGGGGGCGGGGGTCTACGATCCGGCCTCCCCCTACCCGGGCCGCCATGAGGCCCTGCGGGAGGTCTTCGGCGACCTCTTCGCCACCGCCCGCCGCGCCGGGATGGCTGCCTACCTCCGTACCGACATGCTGGCCCTCACCCCTCCCCTGGAGCGGGCCCTGCGGCAGCGCACCGGCGGCTCCCTGGACACCACCCACCCCGCCCTCTGGAGCCTGTATGCCCGTGGCCTGGACGAGCTCTTCCGGGCCCTCCCCGACGTGGAGGGAGTGGTGGTCCGCATCGGGGAGGCGGGGGCGCTCTACAACCGGGAGGACTGGCCCTACGCCAGCCGGATGGGGGTGCAGGAGCCGGAACAGCTCCGGGCGATGCTGGAGGGGCTCCTCCCCACCTTCGAGCAGCACGGGAAGACCCTGGTCCTCCGGAGCTGGAGTGTGGGGCTGGGGGGGCTGGGACACATGCACACCGACCCGGCACTCTACGAGGAGGTGTTGGGGGGGATCCAGTCCCCGAACCTGGTGGTGTCCACCAAGTACACCCGGGGCGACTACTTCGGCTTCCTCCCCCTGAACCCCACCCTGGCCTCCGGCAGCCATCGGCGTCTGGTGGAGTTCCAGGCCCGCCGCGAATTCGAGGGATTCACGGCCTTCCCCAACTTCCTGGGGGACGAGCATGGCGACGCACTCCGGACCCTGACGGCGGCCAATCCGCACATCGAGGGGATCTACCTGTGGTCACAGGAGGGGGGTCCCCTCCATGCCGGCCCCCGTTCCCTCTACCCGCTGCATGGCTTCTGGAGCTGGATCGACGCCAATGCCTGGGCCACCACCCGGCTGGCGCAGGACCCCACCCTGGATGCGGAGACGCTGGCCGCCGGCTGGGTCCGGGAGACCATCTCCGAAGACCCCCGGGTGGTGGAGGGGCTGACGGACCTCCTGCTCCGCTCCCGGAGCGCGGTGGAGAAGGGGCTCTACATCCGCCCCTTCGCGGAGAGCGCCGTCCGCGCCGTGGGGGTGGAGGTGCCCACCATGATGTGGATCATGGAGTGGGACGTGGTGGGGGACTGGCGGGCGGTGTCCAGCACCGTCCACCGGGCCTCCCGGGGGGAGTTGCAGGCCACCATCGACGAAGGGTTCGAAGCGGTGGAGGAGGTGCGGGCCATGCAGGCCGCACTGGAGCGGGCGGCGCCGGGGCTGGAGGGGGATCCCCGTCTTCCCGCCATGCGGCGTTCGCTGGAGTACCAGGAGAGCCTCTTCTCCGCCCTGGCCTGGTGGCGCAGCGCCCTTCTCTCCTGGTACGGCTGGCTGGAGGAGGGGGACGAGGGGCTGAGGGCGCAGTATACGGAGAGCAGGGAGGAGATGCGCCTCGCCGCCGCCCACCACCTGGCCCGCTTCGGAGGCGACCTGGATTTCCCGGCCTATGACTTTGCCCCGGCGCTGAAGGCGCTGGAGCGGCATGACCGGAACCCGCTGGCCCGGGACACGGCCCGGGTGCTCCTCCTCGGGGGGCTGTTGGGGGCGCTGGTGCTGCTTGCGGTGCGGGTGCGGCGGGTGGGAGTCGGGGGCCTCGGGGAGGCGGCGAGGCCATCGGAGATCCTTCCGTCCAGACTCCCCCGGACCCCGGCCGCCTTCGCCCTGATCCCCGCCAGCGGGATGACACTCTGGATGCTCATGTCCTTCCAGGGGGAGCAGGCGGTGCTGGCCTTCGTGGCCATGGTGGTGGCCCTCCCGATGGTTCTGGCGCTGACCTGGTCCTGGTGGGAGGCCCGGGTGGGGGTTGCCCGGGGGCGCAGGTCCGGTCCGGCCCCCCCCATTGATCGGGATGCCTGGACCCGGGCACTCCTCTGGCCCCTCCTCGTGGCCGTCCTCCCGCCGCTGGCCCTCATGGCCATCCGGGGGCCGGAGTTGGTCTGGTTCCTCTTCTGGAGCGACACCATGGTCCGCGCCCTCCTCCTGGCGCTCCTCCCGGCCACGGTGCTGGCAATGGGGGCCGTGGCGCTGCAGTGGGGGGCGGCACGGAGGCACCTTCCGGTGCACGTTCTCTGGGGTCGGCTCCTCCTCGGAGGGGGGGTCGTACTGGTCCTCCTGGGCCTCGCCCTCCCGGACCTGCCGTCGCTCCTGGCCACCCTGGACGACCCCCTCTCCTTCCTCCCCATGCGGCTGGCGCTCATCGTGGCGGTGACGGCCTATGCGGGTGTCCCCAACTGGATCACCCTGGTCCCGGGGGCAGCCGGGGTGGGGGCGCTGCTCCTGGGCGCGGTGCTCCTCTGGTGGGGGCGGCCCCCCATTGGTGGGAGCCGGGATGACGGGCTCCGGAACGACCGGACCCGCCGGCGGTGGTTCCGGCGAGCCCCACCGTCCCGTCCCGGATCACCGGCAATCAGGCCGGAACCGCTGCGACATCCCGGTCCCAGTGGCGCTGATGGCCGATGGCCTCGATGAAGGCCTCCACGAAGGCGTCGGTGGCGCCTCCCCCCGCGGTCACCACTCCCCGGCTCGTGAGGGCCCCCCGCGCGCTGCTTCCGGAGGCCAGCTCCACCCCCTCCCAGTCCGCCTTCCGGAGGAGCTCCACCGCCTCCCCCAGGGCGCCCACCGGCTTGTAGTGCTTGTAGGTTTGATGCAGGAAGGCCATCACATCCCCCTTCTGCTTCATGGCGTGGGCAGCCCCCTCTCCCCCCGGCACGTAGACGGCGTCCCAGAGCACGGCATCCGTGGTGACGAAGGTCATGTCCACCTCCACCTCGTCGCCGGAGCCGCTCCGCAGCATCCCGTACTCCTCCGCCACCACCATGGCCTGCGCCCCCCGCTCCTCCAGTGCCTGCCGCACCGTCGACAACTGCTCCCCGTCGAAGCCATCGGCCAGGAGGATGGCCACCTTCCGGGTCTCGATGAGGTCCCGGCGGGCCTGCCGCTCCACACTCACCTCCGGGGCGGTGTAGCGGGTCTCCGCGCTGTGGTCCTCGGTGGGGGGCTCCACCCCGATCCCCTCCGCCACCCGCCTGGCCAGGCCGTGGTCGATCCGGTTGAAGAACTGGTGGACCATCCGCTCCCGGACGGCCATGGTCTTCACCTTTCCCAGCTCGAAGCGCCCCGCCTTCACCACCCGGTCCTGCTCGGGCTCCGTGAGGCTGATCCAGAACATCCTCGCCTGGCTGAAGAAGTCCTTGAACTTCTCGCTCCGCTCCCGGACCTTCTGCCCCTCCACCTTCTCCATGTAGTGGACGAACCCCCCCTGGTCCGCCCCGGCGGTCATGGGGCAGCCGCCCCCCAGGGAGTTCGGGAAGTAGTTCGTCCGCCCCTTCTCGATGGTCTGCCGCATGTAGCCGTCCCGCTGGTTGTTCGTCACGTCCGCCAGCGGGCGGTTGATGGGAATCTGGTTGAAGTTGGGCCCCCCCAGGCGGATCAACTGGGTGTCGATGTAGGAGAAGAGCCGCCCCTGCAGCAGGGGATCGTTGGTGAAGTCGATCCCCGGCACCACGTGCCCCGGGTGGAAGGCCACCTGCTCCGTCTCGGCGAAGAAATTGTCGGGGTTCCGGTCCAGCACCATGGTCCCCACCGTACGCAGCGGCACCTCGTTCTCGGGCCAGAGCTTGGTGGGGTCCAGGATGTCGAAGTCGAATCGGTGTTCGTCCTCCTCGGGGAGGAGCTGCACCGCCAGCTCCCACTCCGGGGGGTGCCCGTTCTCGATGGCCTCCCAGAGGTCCTTTCGATTGAAGTCCGGGTCCTTCCCGGCAATCTTCTGCGTCTCGTCCCAGATCAGGGAAGAGGTCCCCAGCCGGGGGCGCCAGTGCCACTTCACGAAGTGCCCGACCCCCGCCTCGTTCACCAGCCGGAAGGTGTGCACCCCGAAGCCCTCCATCATCCGGTAGCTCCGGGGCAGCGCCCGGTCCGAGAGCACCCACATGATCATGTGGGCCGTCTCCGGGACCAGCGATACGAAGTCCCAGAAGTTGTCGTGGGCCGCCGAGGCCTGCGGCATCTCGTTGTGGGGCTCCGGCTTGATGGCGTGCACCAGGTCGGGGAACTTGATGCCGTCCTGGATGAAGAAGACCGGCATGTTGTTCCCCACCAGGTCGAAGTTCCCCTCCTCCGTGTAGAACTTCGTGGCGAACCCCCGGACGTCCCGCACAGTGTCGGCGGAGCCCCGGAATCCCACCACGGTGGAGAAGCGGGTGAAGACCGGGGTGGTCCGGGAGGGATCCGTGAGGAAGGCCGCCTTCGTGAACTCCTTCATGGAGTCGTCGTGGACCCGGAAGTGGCCGTGGGCCGCCGACCCTCGTGCATGGACTACCCGCTCGGGGATCCGCTCGTGGTCGAAGTGGGTCATCTTCTCACGGAAGTGGAAGTCCTCCATGAGGGTGGGACCCCGCTCCCCGGCCTTCAGCGAGTCGTCCGTGTGGCTGACCCGGGCGCCGTGGTTCGTGGTGAGCCAACGTCCATTGGCATCCTTCCGGTCCCGCTCCAGCTCCTGGTCCTTCGCGTTGCGGCCCTTTCCATCGCCGCCCTTCGCGTTACCGCCCTTCCGATGTTCATCGCCCATGATCCACTCCTCCCTGCCGTGTCCAGTCTCGAGTTCCGGGAGGAGGGCGCCCCCGTCCAGACCCCCTGGCCCGGATGACAGACTGCGCCTCCTGCCTCCCGGACTCCGGGGAGGGCAAGGGCCATACCCCCCGGGGGGGCGTCGGCGGGGGGGACGGAGAGGGGGTCCACTGGGGAGGATGAATCGACGGGGAAGTGGCCCCATGAGAGAGAAAGGGGCGGGGATCGGGGCGTCGTCACCGGGGCAGGCAGGGGGGCGGCGGCCTTCGGTGGGGCGCGGTCCATCGTGGCCGGCCTGTGTAGCGGCTACCAGGGGATGTAGCCCGTACAGCCCCCCGGAGCGGCTCTTCCTCCCAGGGGGAGGCCATGCAAGGGGTCCAGGTCGGGGTGGGGGTACGCCTGCCCGACCCGCAGGGGCCGGGAATGGAGACTACGGGCTCCAGGTCGGTGGCGGCAACGCCCCGCCCTTCCGGGCACTTCGGGCCGCACCCGGGGTTCCATCGCCCCAGCCCCCGGAATCCGGCGGGCGGTACGCCTCCACGACCCCGTCCACCCACGCCGCACAACCGGACAGCCCATGAATCGAGCCGCCCTTCCCGCTGCCCTGGCCCTCCTCCTCTCCCTCTCCTTCGTTCCCGCCCTCCAGGGCCAGGAGGACGCCGTGGCCGTGGCCCCCCTCTCGGACATCCGGAACTACACCTGGGTCTCGGATCGCCTGGCTTCCGCCGGACAGATCACCTACGACCAGATCCCCCTCCTGAAGGAGGAGGGGTACGAGGTGGTGATCAACCTGGCCATCGCGGACCGGGAGCGGAACGGCGAGGAGGGGTTCCTGGTGGCGGAGGCCGGGCTCACCTACATCCACATCCCGGTGGACTGGCAGGAGCCGAAGCTCAGCGACGTGGAGCTCTTCTACGACGTGATGCGGGCCAACGAGGGGCGGAAGGTCTTCGTGCACTGCTTCGCCAACATGCGGGCGTCGGCCTTCGTGTATCTCTATCGGACCATGGTGGAGGGGGTCCCCGAGGAGGAGGCCCGGGCGGTGATGACCGGGGTGTGGGACCCTGCAGAGGTGCAGCAGTGGGCGGACCTCATCGAGCGGGCGAAGGCGGCCGACCTCCGGTAGTACCGGCCCCCACAGGCGGCCGCGGGGAGGAAGGCACCACCCCCGCGGCCGCCCCGGCCAGCAGTCCTGCGAAGAGGAGCGAGGCCCCCATCAGCGCGGGCGACGGGACCGGGAAGATGCCCTCCAGCAGCTCCGCCAGGCGGGGGAACGCCGGGTGCATCCCCTGGAGCGCCAGAAGCCACCCCCACCCCAGCATCCCCCCCAGCCCCGCCTCCAGCATGACCCCCCGCCGGCCCCGCCACACCAGGGCGTGGACGAAGCCCACCAGCGGCACCGCCCACCAGCCGAAGAGCCAGGTGCCCACCGCCACCAGGAGTCCCACCGGGAGGAGTTGGATTCCCCGCATGTCACCCCTCCCCGGGAGAGAGGAGGAGTCGGCCCCTTCGCCGGGTGTCAGGGACGTCCCCCGGGGACGCCGGAACCCGTAGCGTGTCCAGCCGCCCGGCGGCCCAGGTGTCGAGGCGGTCGTCGTAGCGGCGGCTCAATGGGTGACCGGACTGCCCCCCGGGGTAGATGGCCCGGGCGGTGATCTCATCCCCCAGCTCCACCACCATCCGCCAGCTGGCCCCGTGGGTTCCCGGGTCGCTGGCAGGGTTCAGGGTGCCGGGCCCCCCCTGCATGGGGATACCCACCCGCCCCAGGGAGGGGATGCGGAGAAGGTGGTGGATGGAGGCCGTGCGGTGCTCCCCCCAGTGCCAGCTCCACCCTTCCGGAGTTCCGTGCTGGGAGACGAGCCTGTCCCAGGCCTCCTCCAGCGCCCGGGCCAGGAGCACGTCCCGGTTCTCCACCTCCGGAGTCTCCGCCACATCCCACCACGGGCTCTCCGGGTCCTCCAGGAGGACCGCGGTCATCATGTCGGTGGGGCGGGGGTTCGGGAGGTTCCCGCCGACTGCAGCGTCACCGGGGCGGAACTCGTCCCAGAGGAGCCTGGCCAGCCTGGACATGGCCTCCTCGAAGAGGAGCGGCCCTTCCCGGTCCACCCGGTAGGTGCGGTCCCACTCCGCCAGGAGCGCCGTGGCCGACTGCAGCGAGGGGGAGGGGGCCGGGCTGCGGGGAGGCGGTGCCGGGGCTGCCACGGAGTCCGACGGCCCCTCCGGAGCGGAGCCGGGGGCGCCGGAGGGGGTGGCCCCCACCGCCGCCAGGAAGGCGGGGACGAAGACGTCCGCCCGGGCACTGCCGGGATCGGTCTGGTAGGCCCGCATGTCCTCCGCCGTGGCGAAGGCGTTGTTCCGGAGCAGTGTGTTGATCCGGATGGCCCTCCAGGGCCGCTCCCAGTTGGCCCCCATGTACCGGGGTTCCTCCAGGGGATCCATGGGCTGCTGGTTCGCTGACGACAGGAAGCCCTGCTCGGGGGAGAACGACTGGGGATACTCCTCCACCGCCCAGCGTCCCGTCCAGTCGCTCTCCCGGGTGGTGCCGTCCCGGAGCAGATTCCCCACACCATTCTCCGGGCGGATGGGGTACCACCCCGTGGCCCGGATCCCGATGGTTCCCTCCCGATCCGCCGCCAGCATGTTCTGGGCGGGGGCCATGTACCGGGTGGCCATCCGGTCCAGCAGTTCCCGGGTGCTGGATGCTCCCCCGGCCTGGTGGAAGACCTCGGGTTCCCGGATCTCGCCCTCCAGCACCGTCCAGCGCTGTGAGATCCAGCGGCTTCCCACCTTCCGGAGGGGTCCCCGGTGGGTGGAGCGGAGGGTGTCCACCGCCACCACGGCCCCGGCGGGATCCAGGTAGCGCTCCTCCCGGAGTTCCAGCGGCTCCCACGCCCCGTCCAGCCGGTAGCGGGTGGGGGCGTGCGGGTCGTCCACCTCCTCCACGTAGTAGTCCATGACATCGGCCCCCACGTTGGTGAAGGTCCAGGCCACGTCCCGGTTGAAGCCGATCACCACGCCAGGAAGCCCCGGGATCGTGACCCCGTAGACATCCAGGGAGTCCGGGACCACAAGGTGGACCTCGTACCAGACCGACGGGAGGGTCAGCTCCAGATGGGGATCCCCGGCCAGGAGGGCGTTCCCCCCGGCGCTCCGGGAGGGGGATACCGCCCAGTTGTTGCTCCCCACCGCATCCGGTGGCCGCGGCGGAAGCCCCAGGGCCAGCCGCCCTTCGTCCCCCCCCAGCGTCTCCAGGAGGGCCGCCGCCACGGGGTCCCCCTCCCCCGGGGGAGGGAGCGCCACCACGTCCTGCCGCGGGGCGCTTCCGCCGTTGGGCTGGATGGGCTCCACGATGGGGGCGTGCACCGGGAAGAGGGCGTCGGCGGCCTCCCGGCCCACCCGGGCGGTGGCCGCCAGGTGCTGCAACTCATCCTCGGACGAGGCCAGCGTGCGCCCCATCCGGTGCATGAGGTGCACCATCTGCAGGGGGCCGAAGCGGGCAGGGCGCTGCCCCAGGAGGATGTACTCCAGGGGGAACTCCCGGGGGGAGAGTCCGTCAACACAGGCGTTC
>Ga0076930_101757_pt1 | contig 10371 bp, 10 predicted proteins | sample HotLakConsoUCCRE_FD_71149 | JGI IMG/M metagenome (GOLD analysis project Ga0076930, IMG submission 71149) | Hypersaline microbial mat communities from Hot Lake, Washington, USA - Hot Lake Consortium UCC-RE (version 3) (version 3) ...
CAAAGCGGGAGAAGGGGAGCCGGAAAGCCTTGTCTGGCCTCCCCCTCGCCCAATTTTGGGAGAGGGGGACTGAGGGGGGTGAGGGCCGAGATGTGTGTACACGGCAGCCTTGGTAAGGAGAGGAACCGGAAGCCTTAGCAGATTTGGGACAAATGGTTCACCAAAGGGTGAATAAACCTCTCCTTCACAAGGAGAGGTGCCGCAGGCGGTGAGGTTTTGCCCCCCAGGCGTAGGCCGAAATCACTGCCTGGTATAGCTCTGGTCGACTTGTGCCTAAAGGCTAGCCCCGCCGCTGGGATGCCGTAGTCTGGCATCCCAGCGGCGGGGCCGGAGAGTCAGTCCTTGGTGGGCGATCGGAGCGGGTGGGTTCGGAGCCGGTGCTAGAACCGCCAACGAGGTCATCCCTCAGGGATGAGGATTAATTTGAAAGTCCAGTTTTAGTGAGAGAGGTCCCTTGCCTGTCTGGGGACAGCCGAGACGGCGATCCCAACGGATGCAATTCTCATCCCAAAGGCAGGTAGACCGCCCACGACAGAGCAAGCAACGCTGACGAATGCCAGACTGACTTCCTCAAGCCGAGTTTGTTAACCCAGCTTGAGAAACAGTGACAATATGTTGCAAGCTTTTTACCTGCGGTGGGTGGGTGGGGCATTTTGGCAAATATTTATCACTATGCGTGGATTCTAGGAGATGGAGGTGGGCATTAATGCGGTAAGGAAACATCTGCTAAACGATGCGTGAGGAATCGTGAGGATGGCTAATCAGAGTTGATTCGATGGGGCCAACTCGTCTAATCATGGCTCAAAATTGATTTGAGGCTATCTTGGGAGTCTACATTCCCGTTACTTCGCCCACTACTCAAATCGGGGTGCTGGTTAATAAACTGCAATCACGGCAATCTGCGACGGTTGCTAATGCTTAAATCACTAGTTCTAAAAATTGAGTGAATATTCCTGCTCGGCCTAATCATTATTTGTCGGATGGCTTGACGACTGGTATACACGCAGTATCCGGCGACAGCATTCCCTTGGTGGACTCGTCTTCGATGCTGGCGACCCTCTTGCCGGTGTTGGAGCAATTAAGTGACGGCATTCACATTTTTAATGCCCAGGGGCAGTTGATTTATGCCAATGAATCGGCGGCTCAAAGCTTAGGGTTTAGTTCACCCGCAGCTTATGCCAGAGCCCACCGGAGCCGGTTTCGTGGCTTGGCGATTGTGACGCTTAAAAATGCCGCTGGTATGCCTCTAGCGTCAGACCAATATCCCTGTATGCAGGCGTTAAAGGGCAAGGCCGTCAGTGAAGAAAAGTTGCTGTGGGTCGATCGACAGCAGCGCGATCGCTGTTTTGCGGTGCGATCGCTGCCGCTGCGGGATGTCAGTGGCTGTGTGCAGTATGGCGTCGTGTTGAGCCGTGACCTGACTGCACTCCATTGGGCGAATCAAGTCATTGAGCAACAAACGCAGCAACTCCATCACATCGTGGCGGTGATTCCGAGTTTGGTGGCTGATTTAGACTCCCAAGAGCGCCATCGGTTTGCCAATCAGGCTTATCTTAAAGCCTTTCATGAGACGGCAGACAGTATTCAAGGCAAGTCGCTGCAGGCAGTGGTCGGACCGATTATTTATCAGCAGTTGCATGATGCCCTCAAACAGGCGTTAAAAGGCGAACTGGCGGATTTATGTCTCCCGATCAGTGGCTTAGAACCGCGATTGCAGTACAAACACGTCAACCTCATCCCTCAGGCCGAAGGTCGCCAAACGGTGGGGATGTACCTGGTGTTGGGCGATATTAGCGCCCATAAGCACACGGCGGATTTGCTGCAAAATGAAACTAATTTTTTCCGTCATTCGCTGGAGGCGGCGGCTGTCGGCACCTGGGACTGGAATTTTGAAACCCAGGAGATGATGTGGTCTTCGCCCCAGGAGCAACTGTTTGGCCTGACCCCTGGTCGCTTTGATGGTCGTCCAGAAACGTTTTTGGCGTTGGTGGATCAACGCGATCGCGGCTCGTTAGATGCCGCGATTGAGCGGGCTAGGCAACCCTGCCAACACTTTGCTGCAGAGTTTCGCGTGGGGTTAGCCGATGGAAGCATTCGTTGGCTCAGTCAGCGGGGACAGGTATTGCGCAATGACGCTGGCCAAACGACTCGCATGGTGGGGGTGACCTTTGATGTCACTACTCAACACGTGGCTCAAGCGCAACTCATGCATCAGATGAAGCGCGATCGCCTACTGGCCAAAATCTCTCAAGACATCAGTCGCTCTGAGCACATCGAAAAAGTCTTGCCGGAGATTGTCGAAGCCGTTCGCGAATACTTGGCGATTGACCGATTGGTCATCATCGACTTGCGAGACAAATCTGGAAAAGTCACTGCTGAGGCCCGGACTCCCGAGATGGAGTCGATGCTGGATTGGAAAATGCGTCATCCCTGGTCGGTCAAAGCGGCCTATTTAGAAAAATTTAAGCTGGGGCATCCGGTCGGCGTCGCCGATATTTATCAGCAATCTTTCAGCGAGTCGGAACTGAGCTTTTTGACCTTTTTTAATGTCTGCGCCGACTTGTCGGTGCCGTTACTCGAAGACGAGCAACTATGGGGGCTGCTATCAGTTCAGTCGCGGACTCCCAGGGCATGGCAGGCGGAAGAACAGCGCTTGTTGGAAACCATCGGCACATTGATCAGTACCGCCATTCAGCGCGATCGCCTGCACCACCATCTCACCACGGCGAATCGCAAACTGCAGCGGTTTGCGTACCTGGATGGGTTAACCCGAGTCGCCAACCGTCGTCGATTTGAGCAGTTTCTCGCCCAAGAGTGGCGGCGATTGATGCGGGAGCAGTTGCCCCTTGCTTTAATCATGGTCGATATTGACCATTTCAAAGCCTATAACGATGTTTATGGACATCAGGCCGGTGATGATTGTTTGCGCCGGGTGGCGGGCATTTTGCGGAGCGCAATTCACCGGCCGGCGGATCTGGTGGCCCGCTATGGGGGCGAGGAATTTGCGATCGTCTTACCCAACACGGATGTAGAAGGGGCTGAAACCGTCGCCGAAAAGATCCGCTCGCTGGTGCATCGGGCCAAGTTGCCCCATCAAGGCTCTCCGGTCGGTCAGTTTATCACCTTAAGTTTGGGCGTGACTGTGATGCTGCCTCACCCCCTTAAAGTCCCCGATGACCTGGTTAAATTTGCTGACCAAGCCCTCTACGAAGCCAAAGCAACGGGGCGCGATCGCGTCGTTTGTCAATTGCCAAAATAGTGAAAACTGCCCCTTTCGCGACCGCCCCCTAAAATTAAGAGAACCCTTGCTGCGAACCCATCCATGTCATCGCTCATTCAATCTCTCCCCAAAGCGGAACTGCATATTCATATAGAAGGGTCCCTAGAGCCCGACATGATGTTCCAACTGGCTCAGCGCAACGGCATCACCTTGCCCTACCCCTCCGTCAACGCCGTCCGAGCAGCTTATCAGTTTGACAGCCTGCAATCCTTTTTAGACCTTTATTACGCTGGGGCGCAGGTTTTGCAAACCGAGCAGGATTTTTATGACCTGACCTGGGCCTATTTGCAAAAGTGTGCGGCCCAAACGGTGCGCCACACCGAGATCTTTTTTGATCCCCAAACCCATACTGACCGAGGCATTCCCTTTGCCGTGGTCTACAACGGCATCACCCAAGCCCTCCAAGCTGGCCGCGATCAGTTGCAGGTCTCGTCGGCTCTGATCCTCTGCTTTTTGCGGCACCTCAGCGCCGAAGCCGCCATGGCCACCCTAGAGCAAGCGTTGCCCTACCAGGACGGTATTATCGCCGTCGGCCTCGATTCTTCTGAAATGGGGCATCCCCCCTCTAAGTTTCAGGCGGTGTTTGACCGGGCGCGAGCAGAAGGCTGGCTCACCGTGGCTCATGCGGGCGAAGAGGGGCCGCCGGAGTACATCTGGGAAGCGCTGAAGCTCCTCAAAGTGTCTCGCATTGACCACGGCGTCCGCTGTGGGGAAGACCCCGCCCTGGTGGATTACCTGGGAGAGCACCAAATTCCGCTGACGGTGTGCCCCTTGTCGAATATCAAACTCTGCGTCTTTGATCAGATGGCTGACCACAACCTCAAGCAATTGCTGGAAATGGGGCTCTGTGTGACCGTTAACTCGGATGATCCGGCTTACTTCGGCGGCTATTTGAATGAAAATTTTGAGGCGATCCAAACCGCGTTGGGCTTCACCCATGAGCAGTTGGCGACCCTCGCGCAAAATTCCTTTCGGGCTTCCTTTTTGAGTGCTGAGGCCCAACAACAACTGGTGAATCAGGTCGCAGTTTGACCTGACCGGCGATCGCCACTGGCAATTGTGCATCGGTTCAGGCAGGGGACTTGGAGGGCGATCGCTCCTGGTTGAGTTGGCCGCCTATGCCCGTCGGATAAGTATGTCTACGGGCGCAGAGCGTTCTCATTGTGGTTCGATTCGATACCGTTTTTACCTCGGCGCTCAAGCTGTCGCTGGGCTGCGTTGCGGTTTTCAAGGTGCGATCGCGATCGTCCAAAGTGGCGATCGCGGCGCTGGGGCTGTGGGTGTTGCTCAGCACCCCGGTTGCGGGTTTTGGGTCTACCGATGGGTAAAACGGCGATCGCAGAACTCCGGTTTCTGGGGTCGCAGTTCTACCGATGGGAAGAACCTGAACCAGAAACCGGAGTTCTATGCGTACCCCAACCCGTTACGGCAGGGTGCGCTTGCGGGTCATGACGCTGATGTATTCGCCGGTGCGCCCGGTGGGTAGGGGTTCGCTCCAGGCGAGGCGTTCGCAGTAGCCGAGGAGGGCCATGCGGTTGATGGCGTCGATGAGGGCACCGTAGTCGCCCAGCAGGATATGACGAACGGCCTCCTGGTTAAAGGAGGGTAGGTTAAAGTTGGCAGGGGCATTGCCCCCGCCGCTGGATGATTGAAACATGCGGGTGTCTCCGTTTTCACGTTAAGGAAAACGGGGAACGTGTCTAGCGTTTCCCAAATGAGGCGCAACGAAGAAGCTAGATCATAAAATGATCCCAGATATCTCGTCTTACCCGCGTTAAGTCGGGATGTTCAGGGGATTGGAAGAGTACGAACTCTTCTTTTCCCCGCCTAGAACCATTCCCCGTGGGAAAGATAGTACAAGAAGCGCTCTTGCCGTACAACCGTATTTATTGATTTGTTGATGAGGGGCGCTGGTTTAGCCGCCTCCGTGGGGCATCGCTTTCTAAAACTACTTCATCGGCTACCATTGCTAGACTTATTTGAAATGAGGTAATGGAGCTAATCACCTCGCGTAATGGAATTCCGATTCGCCTGTCAGAGGAGCGGTGGAACCATATCATTCAAAGACATCCCGAGATGGATGGCTGCCGGGATAGGGTGGTTGAAACGGCTGCCATGCCTGATTTGATTCAAGCGGGGGATTCGGGTGAATTGCTGGCGGTGCGTCTTTACGACAAAACGTCTTTGGGGCGTAAACACGTTGTGGTTGCCTACCGCAAAACCAGTACGATTGATGGTTTTATCTTGACGGCGTATCTTACCCGTCGCCCATCTCAACAAAGAGAGGTTTTATGGACACGCTAAGAATTTTGCAAGCGTCCGATCGCGCCAATTGGGATTATGACGATGAAGCCGATGTCTTATATCTATCAGTCGGCGAACCTCGCCCAGCGGTTGGGGTTGATATTGGGGATGGGGTGGTGTTGCGCTACGACGAAGCAACCCAAGAGGTGGTGGGCCTGACGGTAATTGGGCTGCGGGCTAAGTTGGCGAAAGCTGCATAGCTGATCCGGTATTTGTTGATTTGTTGATGAGGGGGCGATCGCGGCAGACGATATCCGCTTAGCCCGATTACTATTGTGATGAACGATGGTTCCTGTTTTCGGCGCTACTCATGATTCAAATTCAACTGAACTTACCTGAAAGTGCCTTTTCTGCCTTGGGTTGTCAATTCCTCACCAACATTCCTGCTTGATTAGGAATGCTGGGTTTCGCTGACTCAACCCAGCCTACGGCGATTGGCGATCGCACTGAGATGATGAAGTTTGTGTTTGGTAAATTTTGAAAACCGTCGTTCTTTGTAGAGTCATCTGAAGGTCAGCTAAGTCATGACAATAATTCCAGATAAAGCAATAAAAAGACAAAATGACGGATTGTTTAAAAACTTCCTAGAAAAGGTTAACTGGAAGAAAAAAGTACCTGCCTTATGTAAACCTTGTTGGGAACTAAAATACTGTCCTTATGGTCCCTTGGTTGAAGATTTTCCGTTAAAACAAGAAAGAGATTCTAAGAGCTGCATAATTTTTGGACACGATTGTCCTGTATTCTATGTGGCTGAGCCTTTTACAGAAACCAAGGAATTTAGACGAGTAACACGTCATATCTCTAGGCCAGTCATGTTGTCAGTCGTTCAACGAGATGGCCTTGTTTGTTCTATATGCCAGGAAAATATAGCACCAGAAGAGGTTCAATTCGATCACATCATTCCATTCTCAAAAGGTGGAAGTTCAGACGAATCAAATATCCGTGTTTTGTGCGAGCTATGCAATAGAACGAAGAGCGACAAATTTGAGCTTAATTATTTAATTTCGCATGTAAATGAACACTTGGTTGATCATCTAGATATTGATTTTGTTGAAATTTTTATAGATGTCATGATTTTCGCTCAAGAGTATAAAGTAAACAATGGCCGTTTTCCTGATACAACTGATATTAATAATGAGTTCGGAGGAAAAATGACAACAGATTTTGAAATAAAATTAGTTGAATCCATGAATGAATTAAATACATTCTTCCAGGCTAGAAAGCCTAAAGAATTCAGCTCAACACAGTTCAAGGCCCTTAAGACAAGATGGGGATTTGATGATGGAAATTTATACGCATTGCACGATATTTCAGAGGAGTTTAAAGAGGATATAGGTATCTTAGTTTCCCTTGAGAGAGCTTTGCTAGCAAGATTGGGTTGGTATGTGAAAGAGACAAAGGCCATAAAGCGTTCTTGGACGAATCTATGAGTGCGATCGCCCCTTCCGGCTGATTGAATGGACGCCAGGAAACCCAACAAACATCATCCTCACTCATACTCCCCCGCCAACTCAATCACCACATTTACCCCCAATCCTCCGAATACCATCCTCGCGGAACATAACGCCCAAAACTTGAATAGGGCCAATCCTTTGGTGACTCAACGAATTGATGACCGACGGGATTAGCCCAACACGAATAGAATGGTGCATCGCTGCGCGGATGCACCCTACGGGGGCTCAATTTGAGGGAGAGGGGCGATCGCCTGTTGATCCGGTTTTGGAGGTTATGGGTTATGGTGCATCGCTGCGCGGATGCACCCTACCGACGGAACGATTGGGCACTCTTACATCAACCATTCCGTCCATTTCCATGCCAAATTATCGTCGCTTCTATCGACCCGGTGGCAGCTACTTCTTCACCCACGTTACCTACCAGCGCTATCCCTGGCTGTGCACTGACATCGGCAGGCATGCCCTGCGCGAAGCGATCGTGGCTGTGCGCCGTAAGCATCCATTTGCGATTGATGCTTTTGTGCTTTTGCCCGACCATTTCCACTGTATTTTGACGCTACCGGAAGAGGATGCAGATTTTCCGAAGCGCTGGCGGCTGATCAAACTCATGGTGACCAAGACAGCCAAGGAGGAGCTAGCATTGCCGCTAGAAAAGGGGCGTTCAGGAGAACTCCGGCGAGAAGGCAATTTGTGGCAGCGACGTTACATCGATCATTGCCTGCGAGATGAAAGAGATTTTGCCAATCATGTGGAGTATATTCACAACAACCCGGTGAAGCACGGGTTGGTTGCGCGGCCTACAGATTGGGCATTTTCGAGCATCCATCGGTATCTGAAGTAGGGTGCATCCGCGCAGCGATGCACCACTTGCTCTGTATTCAATGTTGCGATCGCTGTTAATTCTCGCGCTGTTGCTCAGTAGTAGGGGGAGCGATCGCCCCACTCCTCTCATTATGCCGGAACTTGGTAGAGCGATCGCCTTTCAGGACTAGTGTGAAACGATGGGAGTTGAGAACGACAGGGCTGGGGGCGGTTTCTCACTGATGTGAGAACTATAGGCACGCCCGAAGTCAGGTATACTTCGCCCAAAATTGGAACTGAGCTATTCTGATGCTATTGGCTTGCCCAGGTAACTCCGATGGTCACTATTCCTCTTCCAGACGCCCAGTTAATGACCTTCGCCGAATTCATCAACTGGAAACCCGACAACCGCCGCTACGAACTGCACCACGGCTCTCCCATCGAAATGCAACCTACGGGCGATCGCGAAGAAGTTATCTCCTTTCTCAATGCGGTCTTAGTGGTAGAGGTGCATCGGTTGCAACAGCCGTTTTTGCTGCCCAAACAAGCCCTGGTCAAACTCCCCAACGAAGAGACTGCTTATTTACCTGATGTTGTGTTGCTCAACCGTCCAGCCTTAGCGCAAGAGCCCCTTTGGAAAAAAGCCTCAACCGTAACCCTGGGGGCATCCGTTCCCCTCGTCATCGAAGTAGTGAGCACCAACTGGCGCGATGACTACGGTAAAAAGTCAGTTGATTATGAGAGCTTAGGAATTCCAGAATATTGGATCGTCGATTACCTCGGTTTAGGGGGTCGTCGTTATATTGGCCACCCGAAACAGCCAACCCTATCGATTTACCACCTCATCGACGATGAATATCAGGTGACCCAGTTTCGAGGAGATGACAAAATTCACTCTGAGCTGTTCCCGGAACTCAATCTGACTGCTGACACGATCTTTCAGGCGGGTGTATCTCGCTAGATGGCCGTTACAGGGAGACCTAACTTCGAGCATATCGTCTCCTACGTCCGGCGAATTTTTTCCTCAAGAGTGCGATCGCTCATCGCCGAGGTTGGGTTGACGCCAGGAAATCCAACCTACGAAATGCAATCAGAAGACCGTCCCTCAGACAGGCTAACGTCAATGCGATGAGAAGAGGGGGCGATCGCTGGTTCTTGCGCTGTCGCTCAGCAGTGTGGGGGCGATCGCCCTTAGGAATGGGAATTTAATTAAGTGTGGACAGCCGTCTCGGCTGTCCAAGAGCAGGCAAGATGCCTGCCCGACAAAACTTGGATTTTATAAAATCCTGATTCCTTAATCTTGAATCTTGGCAAAGCGTACTTTTTGCTCTGTCGCAACAACAAAGTTGTCAGGCAATTGATCCGTGTAATTGTTGAGGAGACGCTGTAATGTCGCAATCTTATTAGCTGAGCGTTCGTCTTCAAGACGGAGTAAGGTCACCCCTCGATGCGGCCTCCGTTCACGAAAAATCTTTTCACCGAAATCTTTATCGCTGGTAATTAAGATCCAGCCTTCATCAAACGCTTTTTGTCAGATGGCATCGTCATCAGTGCCGCGTGCCTCCTCGTAAACGGAAAACACCTCGTATCCCTGTGCTCTCAACCATCGAGCCACAAAGACACCCGTGTTTTCATCTACGAGAAAGCGCACCTACGCGATCTCCATCGGCATAAAGCTGGCACTCTCCAGCGATCGCGCAGCAAATAACAGACAGGCTCGAATGTCGGCTGCCGTCACCCCCTCATACTCCGCCAAAATCTCTGACTCCGTTGCGCCATGAGCCAACAAATTCAAGATATATGCCACAGTCAAGCGTGTGCCTCGGATGACCGGCTTGCCCACCATCACCTGTGGATTCGTCGCAATGCGGTTGAGGAGTTCTTGATCAGTCATAGAGCTTCGGGGTGTCTAACTGCCTACAATTATGAGCCGTGATACCAAGAACGAGCAATCACCTGCTGTGAACTGGCGATCGCCCCTCGGACTCGCTAGCGCCAATGCGGTAGAGGTGGAGGGCGATCGCTGCCGATTCTCGCGCTGTTGCTCAGTAGCGTGGGGGCGATCGCCCTCCAGCGGCGAGGGCTAAGATCAGCAGAAGACATGGGTATATCGGCAATGAAATTAGAGCGAATTACCAGCAATCCCAATCGCATGAATGGACAACCCTGCATCCGTAACCTTCGGTTAACAGTTCGTCGAGTCATCGAGCTACTCGCCAACTACCCTGACCGTATAGAACCCATTTGAGATCTCTAAGTAGGAGCTGCTAGGCGCTTGCACATGAGCCTGATGAAACACAGATCGAGTTGAGCTTTGGCATTGTCGAGCGTGCGCTCAAAGTTCTTCGTCAAACTCTTGCACCGTTCCATCCAAGCATTCGAGCGCTCGATCACCCACCGAGCCTTAACGGGAACAAATCCCGTTTTACCCGCGGCTGCTTTCTCGGCTTTGGAGGGCTTCGGTGACAGCTCAAATTGAATCTTCTCCATGATTTGCGGATAGACCTCCTCCAGGGCTGACTGCAACTGGTC
>Ga0076930_101763_pt1 | contig 10346 bp, 12 predicted proteins | sample HotLakConsoUCCRE_FD_71149 | JGI IMG/M metagenome (GOLD analysis project Ga0076930, IMG submission 71149) | Hypersaline microbial mat communities from Hot Lake, Washington, USA - Hot Lake Consortium UCC-RE (version 3) (version 3) ...
TGATAGGAATTTGCTTTTGGGCGGCGGTAGCCGCTAGCGGGGTGAGGGTTGAACCTCAATGGCCTTTTCCATCATTTTGACGTGGGTCGTATTTTTTGGTTTTTGCCATGGGGATGATTGTTTTGTTTTGGTTAGCGTCACTGAGATTTGAGCGAGGGCTAAGCGGTTTTCCTTTTTCGGCATAGAAAGGATGGTTATCCTAAGAAAGGTTCTAATTCTGATACGCGTGTGCAGCCGAGCCATTTTTTATGGCAGCGCATCCAGTCGCGATGGTCATCTTGCCACGGGTGATCCAAACCCTTAAGGTCTCGGAGAGTAATGACAGGGCCTCACCAACGTCGTCTTTATTAGTTTCCTTTTTCACGATTTATACATCTTCCTCCCCGGCGGCTCTGAACTCATTGTAGGCTTTTTCCCAATCAACCCGAGGGAAGGCTGCTTTTACTGATTCTAAAAAATCTTCACGGTTCAGCGTCTCAAACGTCACGTCTTTGTAGCGGTCCTCCAGTGTCATTTTGCTGACTAGACTTTCAGCGGAAGGGAATACGGTATCCAACTGCTCTTCGATCCAATCCCGGATATCTTTATCCTCGATCTGATTGTTGAGTGAGCCGCCGACCAGCTCGTCGGGTGGATTAGTCTTCGCCAGAGGGAGATAATAATCGACGACTTGCTTCTTTGAATCCTCAAGCTTCGCCTGAAGTTCCTCCTCCACCTTTTGCTGGTGGGCTTCCAGTTTCTCTCTCAACTCAGAGATTCGCTCCTTTAATTTCGCTTTCGCTGCTTTTAATACGACACGCCCGTGGTCCTTGCCGAGCGATGGCGTGAAATTCTTTCGGATTGTGTGAAGTTCGTCTTCAAGCGATTTCGATGACAGTTTTCCTCCTTTTTCGATTAGATCGAAAGTTGTTTTCAATTTGCCCTCCAAATCCTTAGAGGAGCCCAGCGTGAGAAGGCTTTTCGGTATGCGAACGCGCTTGCGCTGGAGTGCTGCCCCGGAAAGCGATATCTCCACGTATTGAAGGTAGGGCTCGAAAACCCGCACTTGCCGGACGACATCGAACTTTACGGGAGGTGCGGTTTTAATGGCCTGGTTGACTTGCTCAAAGTGCTTCTCGTCAACCGTCTCGACGCCTAATTCCGGCTGAGTCGAAGCGATCTCATCGGAAGCTTCTGGAGTAGGAGCATTGCTTATGGCTTTCTCCTTTTCTGCCGGTGATAAGCGGATCGCAATCTCTTGAATTTGCTCCGAGGAAAGTGCGACTGCATTGGGTGTCTCATCGCTCTGCGGCTCTGCTTCAAGATAAAGCGCGGTGGGAGTGAAGACCCACCCATGACTGTCTACAATTAGAATACCACTGCGTAAGCCGGGAGAGTGGTTCACCTCAATAGTTGAGTTTTTCAAGGTCTCCACAGCTTCGACCCTGCCGTAGCCCATGCGGAGAACGTGTTCGTCGAAATCAATATTCACGCAAAGCTGAATCTCTGGACTTGCCCGAGCGATATTTGCTAAAGCTTCGGCCGTGTTAATTTGAATGCCGGGTGCTGCGTAGATGATCCGCTGTCGTGCACCCCCGATACAGTTTGCGATACGTTTATCGGTTAAAGCGCTTAACAATATTTTTGGTTTCATTGCATTCTCGTTCTTTTAGATCAAGCTCTCATCCAGAGCGCTGATTTCCTGTTCTGTTTCTCGGTGCAATTTTGTGCCCGGCTTCAGGAGTTCGAGCTTCTTGCGTAGCCATTGGAGTGCTTCTTCCTTGGAAGCATCCACACCTCTACCGTTCAAGTAATGCTCTGCTATTTCCCCACAGACCATCGGACGACTACTCGCGCAACAGTGGTCCAGGTTCTCAATCTTTAAGCGCAGGGATTCGGCAGGATCGTAATAGTTTGTGTCTTCGCGATTCAGAAACCAGGCGAGTTGGCGAAAATCTTTTGATCGGTGCTCAACCATTACCGTATACCATTTCACTAGTGTCCAGTTAAGAGCGGGTGAGCGATTCTTAAGTGTTTCATAATCATGATCCAATGAAAAACCTTACGTGTGACGCATTTGAAGGAGCTGGCTCTTCTTGCGGAGGTTCATTCTCAATAAGGGATGAACGCCGGACGTCTCGTTTTCACCCAAGTCATCGATCTCATTCATCGAGAGCAGTTCAATCGCTGCATCGCGCTGCACCCGATGCCGAGAAGCAGCAGAGGCATGACGGCCCGCGACCAGTTTCTCGCGATGGCCTTCGCTCAGATCACTTTCAGGGAGAGCCTTCGGGACATCGAAGCCTGTCTTGGAGGTTGCCCCCATCTTTACGCAATGGGCTTTCGCGGGAACGTCACCCGGACCAATCTCGCTTACGCCAACGAGCATCGGGACTGGCGCGTTTACGAAGCGCTCGGACAAGTTCTCATTCGCAAGGCGCAGCGACTCCATACCGACGACTCCGACAGGTTGGATCTCGGCGAGATGGTTTATGCGGTCGATTCCACGACCATCGACCTTTGCCTGTCGATGTTTCCCTGGGCGCGCTTTCGAACCACCAAGGCTGCGATCAAGCTGCACACTCAAATCGACATGACCGGCCCGATCCCCGTGTTTATCCGCATCTCGGACGGGTCGGTTCACGATGTCCATTTCCTCGACCAGATCGCTTTCGAACCGGGCGGCATCTATGTCTTCGATCGTGGCTACCTCGATTTCGCACGCCTGTTCCACATCGACCAAGCCAGGGCATACTTTGTGATTCGAGCCAAGAGCAACACCCGGTTCTACGTTTTGGAGTCCCGTCCGGTCGACAAGAAAACCGGCCTGCGCTGCGACCAGACCATCCGGCTGCGCACACCGAAAGGAAAACTCGACTACCCGAAGCGACTCCGACGTATCAGCTGCTTCGATACCGTGACTGGCAAGAGGCTCGTCTTCCTGACCAACCACTTCGACCTGCCGCCGTTGACCATCGCCGCGATTTACAAGAGCCGATGGCGGATCGAACTGTTCTTCAAGTGGATCAAGCAAAACCTGCGCATCAAGGCCTTCTTCGGAACCACGGAGAATGCCGTGCGCACCCAAATCTGGATCGCCGTCTGCGTTTACCTCATGGTGGCCTGTCTCAATAAGGTTCATGGAATCGACGAAAGTTTGACCCGCATATTGCAAATTTTGAGCGTCAACGCTTTTCAGAAAGTCCCTTTCAATGAACTACTTACAGATTATGCTACTACGGATCACGACCTACTGTTTTCTAACCAATTGACATTCAACGACCTTTAACTGGACACTAGTGATTAGACATGAAACTTTACGGCTTCCAAACAGATTCCCGTCCTGCTGCATTAGCATACATAGTGAGCGATCAGCTAGAGACGATCTCTCACTATGCCAGAGAAGAATACTCAGCCGAGACCATGGTGGAACTCGATATTAAAAAATCGAAGGCGAAGAATTGGCCAAAGATTCTCTATGCGACAAACGCGTTATCCGCGATCTTCATCCGCGAGGACCTGAGAGAGCTTTTTGATCAGTTTAACGGTATCAGATTCTTTCCCGCTGTAGTGAAAAATTCAGAGGCGAAGTTTCTTCAACCGGATGGAGCACCTAAATACTTCTGGGTGAAAATTGAAAAGGAAGTAAAGGTCATCTCGATCGTAAACGAAGCCGGAGAGGAACTTCCCTTCTACGAGGAGTTCGGGGAAACGGTCTATAACACCGGCGCGACGTCTGGAACGGCCAGATACATCACTGTAGATCGAGACTCCCTCGACCCCGACACCGACTTCTTCTATCTGGATAGGATTTGCCACACTGCGAAACGGTATTGCACGGAACGGGTCGTCGAGAATTTGGGAAAATACGTTGGAAAGAATATGCTCTTTTATCCGGAGCGGGAGGATGGTCGGCTTTTCATATAGATCGAATCAACAACACCATTCGACTCATTCCAACACCATTCAAATGCCTCAACCCTGCCTCAACTAAAGAATTTACGAATCCCTTAATTCTTAAATTACAACGACTTAAGAAACCGTGTTGGCGTCCCGCCACCTCCACCATCCTTCGCCAAGGCTTCGGATGGTCACACAGCATCCAAAGAAGCCTTGGCGTAGGATGGTGGCCCTTCGTAGCGGTCCGAAGCTTCAGCGAAGGACTGCGAAGTAGGGCTTTTCTAATTGTAAATTTCCATCACCCTAATGGGTCATGTACTACGTCTACCGCCTCCGCAGCCGATCATGCCCCGAATTCGCGTACGCTGGATACACCACCGACCTGAAACGTCGCTTCAAGAAGCATAATCGGGGCCGGGTGACCTTCACAGCAAATTACACCCCTTTCGATTTGGCTTCCTATGCAGCCTTTGAAAACGCCCGCGCGGCCCGAAATTTCGAAGACTATCTGAAGACAGGTTCCGGCAAAGCCTTCGCCAGAAAGCGATTGCGGACAAGCTGAAGCCTCGTCCCACAGGCGAACAGATTTGCCAAACGGGATGCCATCCAATTCCATTCGATTCCAGCCAATTGCCTCCACTATGCCTCAACTGGGAGTTTTCCGCACTGCCTCGAAAAACACGCAAAATGATTCCCTCCGGCACCAAGCTGCCTCTTCATTTCGCGGCGGCGGAGCGTAACCTGATTCAAAAGCATACCTTCTTCGATCCGGATTTCGGCAATTTCGCGGTGGCCGAGGGCGGCTCCATCCGGCTGGACAAGACACTGGAGGACATTGAGGACTTGCAGGGCTAGGTTGCTGCCGAGTGCGACAATTGCGACGACCCAAAGCTGGAGAAGAAGTTCGATGCCACCTTCGACAGGCTCCAGAAATTTCTCGATGACTACGAGGAAGAGGACTGATTCTCGTCCTCGATGGAGATGCAATTTATCGGCACCCATCCTATATCGTCAGCAATCTGGATGTTGGCCCAGCCGCCGTAGGCTTCGAGCAGTGTAGCTTCGGCCTTTGGCGAAACGTTCAATTCACGCGCATTATACGAACGCTGGGCGATCATGAGGTTATCAGCTTCTGGAGAAGGTCGAAAAAAGTCTTTAGGCAGGTAGCCCTTTCTTCCAGACGCATCCCTGCCCAAAAACCATTCAGGATATTCTGAGTCGTCGCCCAAGTATTCAACGACCTCTCCGTGCGAAACTATGGGATATGTGTCGAACGATGCACTATGCGGGAGGACGATTCGGCAGAATTTTGCAGTTCTCATTTTTCGGTGGAGATTACGTGTTGTGGACCTGAAGCAGGTCCCATTTGTTTCCCGCGAGATCGAGAAAAACAGCGACGGTGCCGTATTCCTCTTCTCTCGGTTCTTCCAGAAACTCCACACCCCGCTTACGGAAGGAAAAATAGTCATTCCAGAAATCATCTGTTTGTAGAGATAGAAAGACGCGCCCGCCGGTTTGATTACCGATAGCTTTCGTCTGTTCTGAATTGCTTGCTTTGGCGAGGAGAAGGCATGGGGTGTCCGGTTCTCCCTGCGCGATCAGCACCCAGCGTTTTCTCTCCGAAAGGCGCTTATCTTCGACTAGCCTGAATCCCAGTTTCTCGCAGAACCACGCGATAGCTTCATCATAATCATGGACGATCAGAGCAATGTAGGCGAGTTGGCGCATGGAGCGTTTGGTTCTCAAGACCTTGGGTCCAGAATCGCGGGCATCACTAACTCGGATGAAAGATGCCAGTGAAAGCAAGAGTAAAGCATTTACCACCCGGACGACATCGTGGACCGGAATCAGTGTGCCATTACCCCTTGCTACTGCTATCTCTTTATCAACTCGAAGGTCATCCTCAGTATTCAGATAACCCAATTGGAGTGTCGTCACCCCTACGCGGAACTTAACCTTCTGATCTCAACCGCATCCAATAGCTGTTCGATCTAAGGACGGAAGAATCGCTTGCCGACTTGTGATCGGAGGTCGGACTGACCCCGGGACAGGCCTTCCTTCTCCTCGAAAACCCTGAACGAAAGGAATCCTCATGTGCTCAGGCGTGGGCCAGCGGGCGAACCTCGTGCTCGATGCGCTCGCCCAGTTCCTCGCGGGCGCGGCGGAGATCGTATTCCTTCTGAAGGCCGAGCCAGAATTCCGGACTGTTCCCAAAGTAGCGGGCCAGACGCAGCGCGGTATCCGGGGTGATGGCACGACGACCCGCGACGATGGCCGTGATCCGGCTGTGTGGGATGCCCGTATCAAGGGCGAGGCGATACTGCGTAATGTCCATCTCATCGAGGAACTCGGTACGGAGGATTTCACCGGGATGGGGGAAGTGGAGAGTCTGTGTTTTGTTTTTCATTTTCGTTCTTCTTTTTCATGGTGTTCGGGGAGTGCGCTCCGGTCAGTGGTAGTCCTCGATGGTAACCTCGTGGGCGTCGCCATTTTCCCAGCGGAAGCAGATGCGCCACTGCTGGTTGATGCGGATGCTGAACTGTCCTTTGCGGTTTCCCTTGAGTGCTTCGAGGCGGTTCGACGGAGGGATGCGAAGGTCGTTGAGGTCTTTCGACTGGTCCAGCATCGCCAGCTTGTTCAAGGCACGCTGCTGAATCTCGGTCGGCAGTTTTCCGGGTTCCAACGAGGTCCACAAGCGCTCCGTCTGCTTGTCTCCAAAGCTTTTGATCACATTCCCCAGCCTACGGTGTTTCCGTCTGGCGTCAATAACATTTACGCAAAACGTTCATAGCCCATGCAGATCGATCCCGATGCGTCCCAATCCCTTTTCTCCGCCGCCGAATCCTACCGGGACGAGTGCGGGTGGCTTGTGTATCCTCTGCACGGCCCCAGCGGGGGAGGGGGGCGGAGAAGCGGGACCGCGGGCCAAGTAATGAGAAGCCTTCGGTCGAAAACGGCTCTGGCCGACGGCTATGACCAATTCCAGAGCCTAATAGACGACTTAGGCCGGTAGCGCCTCTGTCTGAAATCACCCCGACTACGCCGCCACCCCCGCCCAGTTGATCTCCAAACGGTGCTTCAAGTGGTTAAGGCTACCCGCGCTTATCCGTTTTTCCTGATGCTGCAGGCGACCCAAGACGATGCCCTCGGCCACATTCTGCTCTTTCGCAAATAGCTGCACGTCCGCCTGTGTGGGTTGCGGAACCGCTGCCAGGAATGTTTTCCAGTCGCTTTTTGAGATCAGGAAATCGGCGGCCCACGCATCCGCCTGCTTCTCTTTGTCGCTGCTTTTTCCTCGGAACTCGATGAAGACATCCTTTTTGCCGTGCAGGAGAATGTGTGCGGACTCATGGAAGAAGGTGAACCAGAGCATATCGTCGGTCTTGTAGCGGAGACTGAGCTGAATTAGGGCCTTGTTCGGAGTCAGCCAGCGGGTGAATCCATAGACGTGCGTCTTGGGCAACTCGGGCACCAGAGCCAGGGCCACGCCTGCCGAGGCGCACAGTTCGACCACTTTTGGCCAGACCTGAGCGGGGTTCTCACGGGTGAGAGCTCGGATTTGCTGGAGCGCCTCCCGAAAGGCAGAAACCGAGTATGCCGCGCAGTCCTGACGCTGGGCCAGGATCTCACCTGCCCGCAGCCAGACGCTAAGGTCGCCCAGTTCGCTTTTCAGTTTATTCGCCTCGCGGGCCGCACCCTCAAGTTGGGTGTAGGTCGACTTCCATTGGCTTGGGCTGGCCACGCCGAAAAAGTGGAGCAGTTTGGTCACTTTTTCTTCCTTGGTCGCGGCAGGCGCGACGAAGCGCATGTTCACCAGCTTGGTGTAGGAGAAGTGGCGGAGCCAGTCAGTCTGCTCTTTGATCGCCTCCCATTCCTTGAGACGCGCCAGACGCTCTCGGTAATTCGACTCGGCATTGTTCCAGAAACTGGCGGGCACGCCCGTTACCTTTTCAAGTTGCAGGGCTGTTTCGGCAGTGATGGCGGCTACTCCTTTGACGATCTCGTTGATGGTCTTGAGGGGACGGCCCATCCGCTGGGCAAGTTCCTTCTGGGTCAGACCCAAATGCTCGATGGTTTCAAGCAGGGTCTCACCAGGTGGAACCGCGTAATCGGGGTCAAAGGTTTCAACCACTTGGATGTTGGCTTGCTTACTCATGGGTGTCTGTGATTTCGATGATTTTGACGGCAGTTATCGCCTTCCAGTCCATTCCGCCTGCCTCCAGTTCTGGAATCGGCTCGTGGTCGGGGACGAAGATCAGGCGGTAGGGATGATCCAAGTCCACGGACAGTTGACCGAGACGGTTGCCTTTGAGCGGGTGAAGCCGTGGACCAGGCAAAAGCTTCAGAATCGCCAGATTGTCGGAGGCTTCGATTTCGGAGAGCCGCCGCTGGACGAGTCCTGCCCGACGTGGGCCGAGCTTGTGCAGTTCCTTGGACTGGGTCAGCTGCTTGCAAAGTTTTTTTGTTCTTGAACGATATACGCATGCGCTCTGTTTCGTCAAGTTCGATTAACCTTTTGGGTTAATCGAAATACCGTCAAGGCTAATTCAGGTAATTTCACCGAGGTTTCGCTTTTGGCTCCCTTGAAGGATACCTTGGGATGCAAAGTTACGGGGGTGCGACGCGGGAGTTTATTGGCCGCCCGGATTTTGGCGTGATCGAGCGAACGGCTCCAGCCGGGGTTTTCCTTCAGCCACTTCTTGTGGACCCCAAAAAACGCGTGTTCTGAAAATTTTCGCAGTGAGCGCTTGAACGAAATGCCGGCTCTTTCAGGATAGTCCTCATGGAGAGAAAACAATTGCGGTGCGTTTTTTTAATCTGCTTGGTTTTAAGCGCGGGCAGCCTGGCATCTGAGCCCTGGGTCGCGGGTCCGGAAATTCTCGACCGTTCGCCGGAGACGACGGAGATCCGGGGGGTGGTTTTTCACGATCTCAATCGGGACGGCCGCCACCAGCCGGATGAAGCCGGAATCCCGGACGCGCTGGTGACGAACGGACTGTCGGTGGTCCGCACCGATGCGGAGGGACGCTACTTGCTTCCCTTGCGCGACGATATGGACCTGAGCGTGGTGCAGCCCGCCGGCTGGCGGCTTCCGACCAACGAGAGCCACGTTCCCCAATTTTCCTATACGCACAAGCCCGCAGGATCCGCGCGGGCGCTCCGCTACGGAGGGTTGCCGCCGACGGGGGATGCGCCGGGCACGATTAATTTCCCCTTGATCCCGGCTTCCGGTGACGGCCGCTTCCGGGCGGCGGTGATCGGGGACAGCCAGGCCTACTCGAACACCGAGCTCGGCTACCTGCGCGACAGCACCTTGCTCGATCTCGTGGAACTCGAAGGAGGCCGTCCGGATCTGCTGCTCTACGTCGGGGATTTGGTCGGCGATGACCTCAATCTGCTGCCGCGGCTGTTCCGCCTTGGCGGTGCGGTAGGAGCCCCGCAATTCGCGGTCGTCGGGAATCACGACATCGATCTGGACGCGGACCGCTACGCTGATTCTGCGGATACTTGGCGCCGCCTCTTTGGCCCGACTTATTATGCATTCGAAAGGGAAGCGGTGATTTTTATCGCACTGAACAATGTCTATTTCCCGCTCGAGTTCGGAGGCCGCACCACCTACAACGGTCTCGTCGATGAGACGCAGCTGACCTGGCTGGAAAACCTCCTGGAGCACGTTCCCGAAGACAAGTTGGTGGTCCTGGCCCACCATATTCCCTTTGTCTCTTTCGTCGATTCCGGTTCCCGCCAGCACCAGACCGATAATCTCCTCGCCATCCATGGCCTGCTGGAAGGTCGTCCGGCGCTCTCGCTCTCGGGGCACACGCACACCATCGAGAACCACAGTCCCGGCCAGATCTTTGCGGGATGGAAGGAAAACACCGGGATCGAGGCGCTGCCGTTTCGGCACATCGTTGCCGGCGCGGCTTCAGGCTCCTGGTTTCAGGGCGATTTCGACCTGCGCGGCGTCCCGATGGCGCTGCAGCGAATGGGAGCCCCCAAGGGCTTCCTCAGGCTCGATTTTGAGGGGACTGAATACCGGGAGTCCTATCATGGTGCCAGTCTGGGTCCGCAAACGTCGATGTGGCTGGGTCTGAATACACCTGCTTTCCGGCACTGGTTTGAGACGATTTCGGATTGGAGCCGCCAGTCGGCGCGCGAGCGTTCGGAGGTTCCCCCGTATTCGATCAATGACCTGCCCGACACGAAGCTGCTGGTTCCGGAGGACCTCGCGAAGGGGGTTTACCTGACCGCCAATGTCTGGATCGCAAGCAGTGAAACCGAGGTCGTCGCGCATCTTCCCGGAATGGGTGAGCTGCCGATGGAGCGGACGCAAGCAGGCGCGGGGGAAGCCCCGAAAATCGGCGCCGATTGGGCGGATCCGTTCGCGACGCAGCGGCAGTTGTCGGTGGCGCGCTATGCCTTGCGGAGTGAGCTGGGGGACGAGCGGAATCAGGGCTTCGAGGCCT
>Ga0076930_101764_pt1 | contig 10341 bp, 14 predicted proteins | sample HotLakConsoUCCRE_FD_71149 | JGI IMG/M metagenome (GOLD analysis project Ga0076930, IMG submission 71149) | Hypersaline microbial mat communities from Hot Lake, Washington, USA - Hot Lake Consortium UCC-RE (version 3) (version 3) ...
GGTTGGTGAACATGGGCTCGTCGCCCTCGTTGTGACCGAAGCGGCGGTAGCAGAACATGTCGATCACCACGTCGCGGTGGAAGGTCTGGCGATATTCGACCGCGAGCTTGCAGGCGAAGGTCACCGCTTCGGGATCGTCGCCGTTGACGTGCAGGATCGGCGCCATCACGCCCTTGGCCACGTCGGACGGGTAGGGCGAGGAACGCGCGAATTTCGGGCTGGTGGTAAAGCCGATCTGGTTGTTGATGATGAAGTGGATGCACCCGCCGGTATCGTATCCCGGCACGCCCGAAAGCGACAGGCTTTCCCACACCACGCCCTGGCCCGCGAAAGCCGCGTCGCCATGGATCAGCACGGGCAGCACCTGATCTTTCTTGGCCAGATCATCGCGGATTGCCTGCTGCGCACGGCTCTTGCCCAGCACCACGGGGTTCACCGCTTCGAGGTGGCTGGGGTTGGGGACAAGGCTCATGTGCACCGAGATCCCGTCAAACTCGCGGTCGGTCGAGGTGCCGAGGTGGTATTTCACATCGCCCGAACCGCCGACATCGTCGGGGTTGGCGCTGCCGCCCGAAAATTCGTGGAAGATCACGCGGTAGGGTTTCGCCATCACGTTGGCGAGCACGTTCAGACGCCCGCGGTGGGCCATGCCGTAGATGATTTCGCGCACGCCCGCGCTGCCGCCGTGCTTGATCACGGCTTCCAATGCCGGGATCATGGATTCGCCGCCATCAAGGCCGAACCTTTTGGTGCCGACATACTTCTTGCCGAGGAATTCCTCGTATTGTTCGCCGCGCAGCACGGCGGCAAGAATCGCCTTCTTGCCTTCCGGCGTGAACTGGATCGTCTCGCCCGGGCTTTCGAACTTGTCCTGCAGAAACCGCCGCTCGTCCGTATCGGCGATGTGCATGTATTCCAGACCGACCTTGCCGCAATAGACTTCGCGCAGCCGCTGGTGGAGCTTGCCCACAGTGGTCCATTCCATGCCGAGCACGCCGCCGACAAAGACCTCCTCGGCCTCCTTGCCGGCGAGGCCATGCCACGCCAGCGTCAGGTCTTCCGGCCCTTCGCGATTGGACAGGCCCAGCGGATCGAGATCGGCGGCCATGTGCCCGCGCACGCGGTAAAGCCGCACCAGCGTCATCGCCGAAATCGATTGCGCGGCGGCTTTCTCGATCGCCTTGGGATCGAGCGTCTTGCCCGCATCCCTGGCCGCCTGCTTGACCGCCAGCTTCATCTCGGTCGGATCCATCGCCGCGACCAGATCGGAAGCGCTGTCGCTCAGCGTGTCGAGCCAGCCGCGCCGCTCCCACGAAGGGCCGGGCTGCGGGCCTTCCTGATCGGAGAAGGCGGGGATGAGGCTATCGGTTGGCTTGTTCATTACACTACCTTGCGAGTCCCCGCGCAGGCGGGGACCTCCCTCGATTCAGAGCGACAACCGCTCAGACGATGTGCGGAAGGGATTGTCCTAGATCGTCCCACGCCGGATTGCGTTGTTCGATCCGTTTGACTTTCCACTCCCGGTTCCACTTCTTCATGCGCCTCTCGAACATCTGCGCATCGTGCAGATCATCGAACCATTCGAACCAGACGAGCCTGTGGCAATTGTATGTCTTCGTGAAACTTGAAACCTTGCCAAGGCAGTGCTGTTCGATCCTCGTCGCCAAATTGGCGGTCACTCCGATGTAGAGCACGCCGCCCGGCTTGTTGGTGAGGATGTAGACAAAGCCGCCTTTCACTCGTCTGTATCATTCCTTCCGTGAGTCCCCGCGAAGGCGGGGATCTCATGCAACCTCGCGCGACCCCAACTGAGGTCCCCGCCTTCGCGGGGACTCCCAGATGGATTACGCGTTTTCTTTCAGCATCGCGGCGAGCGTGGTGCCGAGTTCCGAAGGCGAGGGGCTGACGCGGATGCCCGCATCTTCCATCGCCGCGATCTTGTCCTGCGCGCCGCCCTGACCACCGCTGACGATGGCGCCAGCGTGGCCCATGCGGCGGCCCGGAGGGGCGGTGAGACCGGCGATGAAGCCGACCGTCGGCTTCTTGCGGCCCTTGGCGGCTTCGGCCTTGATGAAGGCAGCGGCTTCTTCTTCCGCGCTGCCGCCGATTTCGCCGATCATGATGATGCTTTCCGTTTCCGGATCGTCGAGGAACAGGTCGAGCACGTCGATGAAGTTGGTGCCGTTGACCGGATCGCCGCCGATGCCGACCGCGGTGGTCTGGCCGAGGCCCGCCATCGTGGTCTGGTGCACGGCTTCATAGGTGAGCGTGCCCGAACGCGAGACGATGCCGACCGAGCCCTTCTTGAAGATGTTGGCCGGCATGATGCCGATCTTGCATTCGTTGGGGGTCAGCACGCCGGGGCAGTTGGGGCCGATCAGGCGCGACTTGGAGCCCGACAGCGCGCGCTTGGCGCGAACCATGTCGAGCACCGGAATGCCTTCGGTGATGCAGATGATCAGTTCGATCTCGGCATCGATCGCCTCGCAGATCGCATCAGCGGCGAACGGCGGCGGCACGTAGATGCACGAAGCGGTCGCGCCGGTCGCGGCCTTGGCTTCGCGCACGGTGTCGAACTGCGGCAGGCCGATATGGGTGGTGCCGCCCTTGCCCGGAGTGACCCCCGCGACCATCTGCGTCCCGTAATCGAGCGCGGCTTGCGTGTGGAAGGTGCCGGTGTTGCCGGTCATGCCTTGGGTGATGACCTTGGTGTCTTTGTTTACGAGGATGGACATTCAATTTTCCTTCGGTTTCGAGAGCACGCTTGCGTTGAGCGTTGGCATCTTCATTTCTTTTGCATCAAGGAACGAGAGGATTAAGCTGTCGCCTTCACGTTCAAATTCGTACATCCGTGTGTTCTGACCCGCATCCGTTTCGTCGAGGAACGGCTTGGCGTCGACCAGCCCAACTAGATGCTGGACAGTGACTTCCAGACCGTCGGGATCGCCGATCAAAGTGCAGATTTTTTCGGGCGCCCCGACCTCAGCTGAATTCGTCAGCATGAGCATGAAGCGCTTTTTCTCGTGCTCGAAAGCCCAACCCTTCCAATCCGCATTACCGTTATCGGGTCCAATCATTTGGCGCACCTCTGGGTCAACTATTGGCTTCCAACCCATCTCCTCGGCAAAAGCCTCAACCCTTTTCGTATTGCGGAAATCCCGAATGCAAGTGCTGACGAATGCCTGCACAAAAACCGGATCAAAGTCGGTTGAAACTTCAGAAGCTGCATCATCTGACTCCACGGCTCCGTTCTCGCTGCACCCCGAAAGGATCAAACAAGTAGCTGCCAGAGAAAGAAGTGATGAGGCTTTACGCAAGGCTGGCATCCAGCGCCTTGCACGCTTCGAGCAGTTCCTTGACCGCATCCACGCTGACGCCGAGGTTCGCCTTTTCCTCGTCGGTCAGGCTGATCTCGATCACGTCCTCCGCGCCGCCTGCGCCGATCACCACCGGCACGCCCACGTACAGCCCGTCGACGCCGTACTTGCCGTCAACCTGCACCGCGCAAGGTAGGATGCGCTTCTGGTCGTAGAGGTAGGCTTCGGCCATCGAAATGGCGCTGGTGGCGGGCGCATAGAAGGCCGATCCGGTCTTGAGCAGCGCGACAATCTCGCCGCCGCCCGAGCGGGTGCGCTGGACGATCTCGCCGAGACGGTCTTCGGAAATGCCCTTGATCTTGGCCATGTCCGCGACGGGGATGCCGTTGATTGTGGAGTAGCTAAGGACAGGCACCATCGTGTCGCCGTGGCCGCCGAGCACGAAGGCGTTCACGTCCTTCACCGAGACGCCGAATTCCCAAGCGAGGAAGGTGGCGAACCGCGCCGAGTCCAAGACGCCCGCCATGCCGCAGACCATCTGCGGGCAGACCCGAGAATTTCTGCAGCGCCCAGACCATCGCGTCGAGCGGGTTGGTGATGCAGATCACGAAGGCATCGGGCGCATTGGCCTTGATGCCTTCGCCGACCGATTTCATCACCTTGAGGTTGATCCCCAGAAGGTCGTCGCGGCTCATCCCCGGCTTGCGCGCCACGCCGGCGGTGACGATGCAGACATCGGCGCCTGCGATGTCAGCGTAATCGTTCGTGCCCTTGAGCTTCGCGTCGAATTTCTCCGACGGGCCGCTTTCGGCGATGTCGAGCGCCTTGCCCTGCGGAACGCCTTCGGCGATGTCGAACAGGACGACGTCGCCCAGTTCCTTCAGTGCCGCGAGATGGGCGAGCGTGCCGCCGATCTGCCCGGCGCCGATCAGCGCAATCTTGGGTCTGGCCATGAGATTGATCTCCAAGTCCCTCGTTGATATCGGCGACGGGCGTAGACCCGCCGCGTGGCTCGCGCAAGCCCGCTGCAGGGCGGCATGATCGGGGAAGGGTCGCGCCGGCCCGACGCGGACCATGTCAAGCTGCTGAAACCTTTGGGAAAGGAAAGCCCATGCTGGACGGATGGGTGTTTGCGCTAGCGGCGCTGGGGGCGCTTCTGGCGGGTGTTTCAAAGGGCGGGTTCGGCGGATCGCTGGGGTTCGCGGGGGCCGCGATTCTCGCCATGGTGGTGGAGCCGGGCGTGGCGCTGGCGCTGATGCTGCCGGTGCTCATGGCGATCGACCTGGCGGCGGTGCGCGCCTTCTGGGGGCGCTGGCATGCGCCCTCGGCAGGCGCGATCCTGACCGGCGCGGTGCCCGGGCTGGCGCTGGGGGCGGCGCTGTTCTTCGTGGTGTCGGCCGATGGCATAAGGGTGCTGATCGGCGTGCTGGCGGTGGGGTTTCCGTTGTTCCGGCTGGCGCTGGCGCGCGGCTGGATCGCGCCGCGGCCGCAGGGGTTCAACCGGCGCAAGGGCTGGCTTGCGGGGGTCGGCGTAGGCTTCACCAGCTTCGTGGCGCATGCCGGCGGGCCGCCCTTTGCGGTGTTCATGCTGGGGCAGGGCGGCATCGGCAAGACGGAATACCACGCCACCTCGGTGATCGTGTTCTGGGTCGTGAACGCGCTGAAGGCCGCGATCTACACGATGATGGGCCTGTTCACCCTGACCCTTCTTGGCTGGAGCGCGGCGTTGATCCCGTTTGCGCTGCTGGGGGCGTGGATCGGGGTGCGGGCGCATCACCTGATCCCGGAACGGGTGTTCTTTGCGGTGGCCTATACGGCGCTGGTGCTGACCGGGTTGAAACTGCTGTGGGACGGGCTGACCTGAGGCGGCGTCACATCCGCTCGCCCGGCGGGGCGGGTGCGAGGGCTTCGAAATGCTCGCCCGCGGCCATCAGGCAGGTGATCCCGTCCGGCGACGTGACCGTGATCGTCCAGCTGCCGGTTTCGGAGGCGAAGACCTCGACGATGCGGGTCTGACCGGCGAGCCCGATGGCCCGGACCTGTTCGCCGAAGCGCGCGTGCAGCTGCGCCACCACCGTGTCGCGCTGGCCGCAGACCATGGTGGCGCGGGTCTGCGCCACCGCGGGCGCCGCGGCTGCCAGCCCGACAAGACAGGCGAGGCCCGCCGCGTCACGCAATTTTCCCACGTCCATCCGTCTGCCTTTCCTGATCGGGCGCCGGGGGCGATCGCGGCCCCGCTGTGCCGGTCTCGAACCATCCGCGCGCCCGGACAAGGCCGGCGGCACTGATCCGAAGCTGCGGCGGCAGGGTTAACATCGGGTGAAATCCGGCCGGGGCGCGATGACGTCGGGTGATTTTCTTTCACCGCCGGCCCGATTTGCGCAATTTTTTTGCTGCAGCGCAGCGCTGGCATCTTGCTTTTGCGGCGAAGCTGTGGTCCCTCAGGCCTCCAAAGCCGCCCACGCCCATCCGAAGGAATTGGCTGATGGACCTGTCTGCCCGCCCCTACCGTTCCGTCCTCTACATCCCCGCGTCCAAGGACCGGGCGCTGGAAAAGGCCAAGTCCCTGCCGGCCGACGCGATCATCTTCGATCTCGAGGATGCGGTGGCGGTGGAGGAAAAGGCCCATGCCCGCGATCTGCTGACCGCGCGGCTGACCGAGGGCGGCTATGGCAACCGCGCGCAGATCGTTCGCATCAACGGGCTCGAGACACCCTGGGGCGAGGATGACCTGACCGCCGTCATGGCCATCGGGCCGGAGGCGATCTTGCTGCCCAAGGTGGGCTCGGTGGCCGAGGTCGCGGCGCTCGCCGCGCGGCTGCACGGCTCGGCCGCGACCCGGCACACGCAGATCTGGGCGATGATGGAGACGCCGAAGGGCATCGTGAACGCCGCAGAGATCGCGCGCGCCCCGAAAATGGCGGGCTTCGTGCTGGGCACCAACGATCTGGCCAAGGAGCTGGGCTGCCGCACGCGGGGTGCGATGCACATGGCGCTGCAGCACTGCCTGCTGGCGGCACGCGCGGCCGGGATCATCTGCATCGACGGCGTCTACAACGCCTTTCGCGACGAGGAGGGGCTGGCGCGCGAATGCGCGGAAGGCCGCGATTTCGGCTTCGACGGCAAGACGCTGATCCATCCGTCGCAGATCGCCGTCACCAACACCGCTTTCGCCCCGTCGCAGGCCGAGATAGATCTGGCGCGTCGCCAGATCGCGGCATTCGAAGCGGCGACGGCCCAAGGGCAGGCGGTGGCGGTGGTCGACGGGCAGATCGTGGAAAACCTGCATGTCGACACGGCGCGCGCGACCCTTGCGAAGGCCGACGCCATAGCACGACAGGAGGCTGCGTGATGGGCTACATTCTACTGATCCTCGGGATCGCGTTGTTCGCGGGGGCGCATTGGGTGAAACGGCTGGCGCCGGACCGGCGCGCCGCATGGGGTGACAAGGGCAAGGGCATCCTTGCGCTGGCGATGCTGGCGGGGATCGTGCTGATGGTCGTCGGCTACCGCAGCGCGGGCGTGGTGCAGGTCTGGGTGCCGCCGTCCTTCATGGTGCATATCGCCAACCTTCTGGTGCTGATCGGCTTCTGGTTCTTCGCGCTTTCGTCGATCAACGGAACGATGGCGGCCAAGGTGCGCCACAAGCAGCTTACGGGCGTCAAGGCCTGGGCCGTCGCGCACCTGCTGGTGAACGGCGATCTGGCCTCGATCATGTTGTTCGGCGGCCTGCTGGCCTGGGCGGTGGTGTCGGTGATCTTGATCAACCGCGCGAACCGCAGCTGGGACCGGCCTGGCGATGTCAGCGTGAAGAACGACGCCATCGCCTTTGTCGTGGCGCTGGCGCTCTACGGCGTGGTCGCGGCGATCCACACCTGGCTTGGCTACTACCCTTTCCCTGCGTGAGGCACTCATGAAGATCTATCGTCTGTTGACCGAGGATGACACGTCGGCCTTCTGCCACAAGGTGTCCGAGGCGCTGTCACACGGCTGGGAACTGCACGGCGACCCGGTGATGTCCTTTGACGCGGCCCGCGGCGTGATGCGCTGCGGGCAGGCTGTGACCAAGGATATCCACACGCCCTACAGCCCCGGCATGAAGCTGGGGGCGCAGTAGCATGCCGAAGGATGCGGGCCGGGCGACCAAGACCAACGCGGGGCGCTTTTTCGAGGATTACCGCGTCGGGCAGGTGATCGACCATGCCGTGCCGCGCACGGTGTCGGGGGGGGAGCGGGCGCTCTACCACGCGCTCTACCCGGCGCGGCACGCGCTCTATTCCTCGGACGAATTCGCGCGGCTCTGCGGCCTGCAGGCCAGCCCGGTGGACGACATGATCACCTTTCACACCGTCTTCGGCAAGACCGTGCCCGACGTGTCGCTGAACGCGGTGGCGAACCTGGGCTATGCGGAGGGGCGGTTTCACCGGCCGGTCTGGCCGGGCGACACGCTGCTGGCGCGGTCCGAGGTGATCGGGCTCAAGCAGAATTCCAGCGGCAAGACCGGGGTGGTCTATGTCCGCACCGAGGGGCGCAACCAGCACGGATCGGTCGTGCTGGATTATGTGCGCTGGGTGATGGTGCGCAAGAACGACCTGACCGCGCCCGCGCCGGCACCGATGGTGCCGGATCTGGCGCAGGTGGTCGACCCGGCGACGCTGATCCTGCCCGAGGGTCTCGATTTCTCGCGTTACGATTTCGCGCTGGCGGGCGAAGGGCACCGGCTGGGGGATTACGCCGTGGGCGAGGTCATCGACCATGTCGACGGCGTGACCATCGAGGAAGCCGAGCACATGATGGCCACGCGGCTGTGGCAGAACACCTCGAAAACCCATTTCGACGTCACCCCCCGCGCCGACCGGCGGCGGCTGATCTACGGCGGGCATGTCCTGTCGATGGCGCGTGCTCTGAGCTTCAACGGGCTGGCCAATGCGCAGATGATCGTGGCGATCAACGGCGGCAGCCATGCCAACCCCTGCTTTGCCGGCGACACCCTGCGCGCCTGGTCAGAAGTGCTGGATGTGGCCCCGATGGGGGCGCCCGGCGTCGGCGCGATCCGGCTGCGGCTGGTCGCGGTGAACGAGGATCGGCGCGTGGGAGAGCTGAAGGATGCGGACGGGAAATACCTGCCGCATGTCCTGCTGGATCTGGACTATTGGGCGCTGATGCCGGTGTGATCCGCGGAGGAGGCCCTGCGCAGGTGCGCAGACTTCATGCCGAAGCCAAAAAATCACCGCACCAGTGCACAGGCTCTGCGCGTTGCAATGCCCGGGGCGATCCCCGATCTGCGGTCCATCAATTCCCGCAGACCGGAGACCAGTCATGACCAGCCTCACCACCAATTCAACGGAAAACAGCCTGTCCCTGCCGGGCGCGGCGCTTGCGCACTGGCTTGTCCGTGCGTCCCTTGCCGGAACGTTTCTCTTTCACGGCGTCACCAAGTTCCCCGCACTCGCCGCAGGGGCCGAGATGCTGGGCCTGCCCTTCTGGCTCTGGGCGCTTGTCGCGATCGTCGAGACCGCCGCGGGCGTCGGCATTCTGCTCGGGGGCGCGCTGAGGTCGCAGATTGGCGATGTGATCACCCGTGCCTCGGGGGCCGGTGTCATCGCCATCATGATCGGTGCCATCGTGCTTGTGCATTGGGGCCAGTGGAGCAACACGCCCTCCGAGACGCACCCGTTCGGCGGCATGGAATTCCAGACCCTGTTGCTGGCTGTCGGTGCGTTCTTCCTGCTGCGCGGCAACAGGGCCTGACATCGCGACCTTGGAAATCGGGCCTGCCGCATGCAAACCCATGTGGCGGGCCTTTCTGTGATCACAGAGAAAAATTCTGTGATCACAAAGCCTCCATCTGCGGCGTTACGACCCAAGACACGTCGGGATTAGATGCGGTCGGGGCGTGACAGTCCTGAAAAAGGCATTATGGATGGCAGGTGACAACCGCCAGACCTTTGAACAACCGGAAGGGTCCAAGCCATGGCCGACGTGAACCGCGGAAACCGACCGCTGTCTCCGCACCTGACGATCTACCGTCCGCAGCTCAATTCCATCACTTCGATCTTCATCCGGATCACCGGCAACGGCCTGATCGTCGGTGCCTTCCTGGTGGTGTGGTGGCTGGTGGCCGTCGCGAGCGGGGCTGCCTATTTCGACACCATCGACGGGCTTATGACCTCGTTCATCGGGGATCTGGTGATGACACTTTCGGTTCTCGCCCTATGGTATCATGCGCTTGGCGGTTTGCGGCACCTGATCTGGGATACCGGCCGCGGGCTCGACCTGAAAACGTCGGACAAGATGGGCTGGGGCATGATCATCGGGTCGGTGGTGCTGACCATCCTGACCGTGATCGCGATCTGAGGACAATCAAGATGGCCTACATGACGGACCGCAAACGCGTCGACGGGCTTGGCTCCGCCAGGACCGGCACGGCGCAACACTGGACCATGACCGTGACCTCGGTCGCGCTGCTGATCCTGACGCCCTTCTTCCTGTTCATCGTCGGCGGCCTGCTGGGCCAGCCGCATGCCGAGGTGGTGGCCAGCCTGTCGCGGCCGATGCCGGCGCTGGTCGTGGCCGCCTTCCTGGTGGTGGGAATGCATCACATGCGCTTTGGCATGCAGGTGCTGATCGAGGATTATGTGGGCGGCACCGGCCGCAAGATCGGACTGATCGCAACGACGATCCTGTGCTACGCGCTTGCCGCTGCCGGGGTCGTGGCTTTAGCGCAGATCGCACTTTGAGGATCATATGAAAGACACCGTTTCCCCCAGCTATGACCTCACCACCCACCTCTACGACGTCGTCGTGGTCGGCGCCGGCGGCGCGGGCCTGCGCGCCACGCTCGGCATGGCCGAACAGGGGCTGAGGACCGCCTGCATCTCAAAGGTGTTCCCGACGCGGTCCCACACCGTGGCCGCCCAGGGCGGCATCGCCGCGAGCCTCGGCAACATGGGACCGGATCACTGGCACTGGCACATGTACGACACGGTGAAGGGCTCGGACTGGCTGGGCGACACCGACGCGA
>Ga0076930_101772_pt1 | contig 10245 bp, 8 predicted proteins | sample HotLakConsoUCCRE_FD_71149 | JGI IMG/M metagenome (GOLD analysis project Ga0076930, IMG submission 71149) | Hypersaline microbial mat communities from Hot Lake, Washington, USA - Hot Lake Consortium UCC-RE (version 3) (version 3) ...
CCGGCCGGTGAGGGGGGAGGCGTCCACCCCCCAGTCCCCCAGGAGCGCCGGGGTCCCCACCACCAGTGCGTGGCCCTCCACCGCCCCCCTCACCCCCCCCCCCGTCTCCCCCCGGAAGGCCTCCACCCCCGTCAACTCCAGCCCCTCCTCCCGGGCCCGGGCCACGATGGCCTCTCCCAGGGGGTGCTCGGAAACCGCCTCCAGGGAGGCCACCAGCCGGAGGAGGGCGGCATCGTCCAGCGCCCGGGCCTCCCCGGCCCCTTCCTCCGGTCCGGCGGCTCCCCCACCCCCCGCCAGCAGCGCCGGAGAGGCGGCGACGCCGGTCCTCACGAGATCCGTCACCCGGGGGCGCCCCTCGGTGAGCGTCCCGGTCTTGTCCAGCACCACCACGTCCACGTCCCCCGCCCGCTGGAGGGGGGCCGCCCCCTTCACCAGGATCCCCGCCTGGGCGCCCCGTCCCGTGGCCACCATGACCGCCGTGGGGACGGCCAGCCCCATGGCACAGGGGCAGGCGATGATGAGCACCGTGACAGCGGCGGCGAACCCCCTGACGAAGGGTGCCGTGTCCGCCAGCACCACCCACCCGGCCAGGGTCGCCAGTGCAATCACAAGCACCACGGGGACAAAGACCGAGGTGACCCGGTCCACCAGGTTCTGGATGGGGGCCCGCCCTGCCTGGGCATCCCGCATCAACGTCACGATCCGGGCCAGGGTGCTCTCCTCCCCCAGCCGGGTCACCTGGTAGCGGAAGGCTCCGGTGCGGTTCACGGTGCCCCCGATCACCGGGTCGCCGGGCCCCTTCTCCACCGGGAGCGACTCCCCGGTGAGCATGGACTCGTCCACAGCGCTCCCCCCCTCCACCACCTCCCCGTCGGCGGGAATCCGCTCCCCGGGTCGGACCTGGATGAGATCCCCCGCCCGGAGCGCCTCCACCGGCATCTCCACCTCCGCCCCGTCCTGGATCACCCGGGCGGTGCGGGGCTGCAGGTCCACCAGCGCCCCCAGGGCACGGGAGGTCTCCCGCTTCGCCCTGGCCTCCATGGTGTTTCCCAGGAGGATCAGGGCGATGATGAAGAGGACCGCCTCGTAGTAGACGTCCGGCGGAAGGCCCCGGCTGGTGAAGAGCTCCGGCGCCAGGGTGGCCACCAGGGAGTAGAGGAAGGCCGCACCGGTCCCCAGCGCCACCAGGGTGTTCATGTCGGCGGTGCCATGCTTCGCCGCCGCCCAGGCCCGTACGTAGAAGTGCCTTCCCGCCCAGCTCATGATGAAGACCGTGAGCCCCAGCAGAAGCCAGGTGAGCACCGCCGGATCCATCCGGTAGAGCCACGGGAAGGCGGCCTCCAGCGGGGGGTCCAGGAGCCGCTGGCTCAGTGCCATGAGGGGATCCATGCTGGGCCCATGTCCAGAGTGGGCATGCATCACAGGCATGGAGATCACCATCCCCACCGAGGCGGCCACCAGCCCCACGGCCGCCCGGATCCCGTAGTGCCGCACCTCGGCGGCGGTCTCCCGGTCCCGCTCCTCCAGCGCCTCCCGCTGGCCGGTGTGGGCGGGCACCTCGGCGCCGTAGCCACTGGCCTCCACCAGCGCCACCAGCTCCTCCGGGGTGATGAGCCCGGGGTCGTACTGGAGGGTGGCATTGCGCATCATGAGGTTCACCGAGGCATCGGTGACCCCAGGCACCTTCTCCAGCGCCCGCTGGACCCGGCCGGAACAGGCGGCGCAGGTCATCCCGCTCACCGCCAGCTCAAGGGGCCGCCCCCCGGTGTCCTCCATCACCCCTCCCAGGCCGCCCGGGCCGGGTACCCCTCCGCCGACAGCGCCTCCTCGATCCGCCCCGGCTGGATGACGGACTCGTCGAAGGCCACCAGCGCCTCCCCGATCTCCACGGACTCCGCAGTCACCCCCGGAAGCTCCTCCAGCGTCTTCCGGACGTGGGACACGCAGTGGCCACAGCTCATTCCCTCGATGCTCAGCTTCACCTGGCTCATGATTCGTCCTCTGCTTGAATCTGGAATACCCCCTACCCCTATCGGGGAAACTGGACGATCATATACCCCCCACCCCTATGTCAACCCCAGGGAGCCGACTCCTGCACCCGGACCGGGAGACCAACGCCGGCCCGCCGCCGTCGACAGGAATTCCCCAGGCATCGGACTTCCTGGAGGACCGACGCCGCCCTCAACCTTCCTGCGCCACCGACCGACCCTGAATGGGAACGAAACAATCCGTTGCCAATGGGCGTGAAAGGGAGGTCGTGTGTTGCTTCCGGAGAACCTCGGACATACCATCCGGGCTTCGCGGGGGTGGGACCAGAATGTCCCACATCCGGCACCTTCAAGCACCATCCGGGGCGAACCGTCTCGTTTCCCCCGTGACCAGAACGGAACGCACCCCATGACCGCTGCGGATCCTCCCCGTCCTTCCGCCCCCCCGGCATGGAGCACCGACGCTCCGGCCCGGATCCTGGTGGTGGAGGACAGCCCCGACAGCCTCCACATGCTGTCGTCCAGATTGCGGCTCAGGGGCTATGCGGTGGAGGAGGCCATCTCCGGGGAGGAGGCCATGGTCATGATCGAGAACTCCCCCCCGGATCTCCTCCTCCTGGATGTGATGCTCCCCGGGATCGACGGTCATGAGGTGGTGCGGCGGATGAAGGGATCCCCCTCGCTCCCCTTCATCCCCGTGATCCTGGTGACGGGAAGGGATTCCACACCGGAGAAGGTGGCAGGGCTGGATGCCGGGGCGGACGACTACCTGGTGAAGCCGGTGGACCTGGCGGAGCTGGAGGCCCGGGTCCGCTCCATGCTCCGGATCAAGCGACTCCAGACCCAGTTGGAGGAGAAGAACCGGGAGCTGGAGCGGCTGAGCCGCACCGACGGGCTCACCGGCCTCTTCAACCAGCGCCACATCCGGGAGCTGCTCAACGACGAGTTCGAGCGGGTGCGCCGGAGCCGGGAGCCCTTCTCCATCGCCCTCATCGACTTCGACGACCTGAAGCGGGTGAACGACTCCCTGGGGCATCAGACCGGGGACCGGGTCCTGGTGGAGATGGCCCGGCTGCTGAACCTGTCCACCCGCCGGGTGGACAGGGTGGGGCGGTCCGGGGGGGACGAATTCCTGATCCTCCTCCCCGAGACCCCCATGCAGGGAGCGGTGATCTGCCTGGAGCGGATCCGGAAGAAGGTGGAGAACTACCCCTTCCTCCCGGACGGGGACGGACACCTCCCCCTCACCATCTCGGTGGGGATCGCCAGCTGTCCCGACCCCGGGGTACAGGGCCCGGAAGAGCTCATCCGCCGGGCTGATGTGGCCATGTACTCGGCCAAGCATTCGGGAAGGAACCGGATCTTCCCCTTCGCCCAGGGCTGACGCCCCTCCGGACCCCCGTTTCCCGCAGCGTCAGCCCTGCTTCGGCCGCTCGAAGTAGAGGTAGATGTACACGGCAAAGCCGAAGTCCGTGGCGTCGCTGGACACCAGCCGCCACCCCTCCCCCGCCCGCTCGTTCAGCTTCTCCTGGATGTCTGCCTGGGACGACTTGACGATGTGTTCCTTGTCGATGGTGAGCTTCGTGTAGTAGACCAGGGCGTCGACCTTGTACTCGTACATGCGGACCTGGGCTGAAGGTTGGTGGTGGGTGAACCCAGACGCCTCTCGGAAGGGGCGAGGCGGCTGGGGCGGCCCGGCCCGGGTTGGACCGGTGGGGGAGACCGCCGTTCAGGGCTCCGGCGGGATGCGTTCGATGGAGCGGATGTTCTCGTGGATGGGGGACACACTCACCACCCGGGCCCCCTCCAGAACGTAGAAGGCATAGGTGCTGTTGTTCCCCACCATGTGCACGCTGGCCGTGCTGCCATCCTGAAGGGTGATGCGGTGATCCGCCTCGAGGGACCCCTCCGTCAGCGCCCGCTTCAGGCTCTGCCCACCCCCGAAACCGAACCCCAGGTAGGACGAGAAGATCACCAGGGCAGAGGCCCCCAGCCAGTAGGCGGCGGGGCCCGTGGTGGCCACCACCCGTCCTCCGACCCTCACAGGGATCATCCCGCCGGTCTTCCGGGCGAGGAAGCGGGTCAGCATGAACATGGCGATGGGGATCCCGAAGACCAGGCCGGTCAATGCAAGCCGATCGGTGAGGTGCACCACCGGGCTCAGGAGCACGTCCAGGACCGTGGAGTAGCGGATGATGTTGATCCCCACGGCGCCGTAGAAGAGGGAGTCGCTGACGATCCCCAGGACCAGGAGGTAGAGGTAGCCGACCGCCACATAGTCCTGGATGGAGCCGGCGATGCGGCGCCCCCGGGAGAGGGAGCCGTGCTCCTCTCCGGTCTCATCCGGCTCCCCTCCTCCCCTGTGGGGGGCCGGGCTCCGGAGCCCCCCGATTCCGGAAGACTCCCGGGCTTCCTGCGATGTGGTCTCCCAGCGATCCATGTCACCTTGCCCCGGACAGGGAGGACGATGCTTCAACCGGACCCATTCCCCTACGGAAGAGGGGCGCCCCTTCTTCTCAGCCCCGCATCCGGTCGAACACCTCGGCGTTCTCCGCCAGGATCCGGGAGATGACCTCGGGGGTGGGTTCGGTGGACCACTCCCCCCGCTCCTGCGACCCCCCCAGCACGATCCCGTCGGAGCGGGGGAACATGTAGGGGCCGCCCCCCACCAGCATGTAGTCCACCTCGGGCTGCGGGAGGAGCACCGCCAACTGCCCCTTGATGGGGACCAGCTCCTGGTCCCCGAAGAGGGCCCGGCTCCCCAGTCCTGTGCAGTTCACGATCCCGTCCTCCGGGAGTGCATGGACCTCCTCCAGCGACCGGAACTCCCGGACCTGGATCGTCCCCCCCCGGAGGAGGAGGTCGTCGGTGAGGGCCGGGAGGAGGAGGTGGGGCTCCACCAGCATGGTGGTGAAGACCCCCAGCCAGGGGGAGTCGAAGGGATGCTCCCCCGGGCCGAACTCCCGCTGGTCGTAGAACAGGTCGGCGATGTCGTCCTCCCGTCCGTCGGAGGGCTGCTGCCGGCGCACGTAGTTCTCGATCCAGCGCACCCCGTAGCGCCCCCCCACCAGCGTCTGGAAGCGGCGGTGGGCCAGGCGCGCCGCCCGCTGGAACTGGCGGTCGTACTCCGGCGTGGTCTCCCCGGACCGGGAGACGGTGGAGGGGGACCACTGCCCCCCGGCGATGTTGGAGGTGGTGTCCGGGGGGAGGTCCTTTGTGTAGAGGGTCACCTTGAACCCCCGGTCCTGGAGGAGCCGGCAGGTGGTGAGCCCCATCACCCCCGCCCCCAGGACGGCGAAGCTCCGGGCTCCCCGCTCGGCGGCGAACTCCGTGGCCAACTCCGCCGCCAGCTCCGAACTCCCCCAGGAGAGGGAGATCCCCCCGCCCCCGTGGCCATAGTTGTGGATCACCGTGCGCTCCCCGTAGCGGACCGCCCGGACCACGAACCCCGAGGGGCGGAACGGTCGCAGACCCGCCACGGTGCGGATGACCCGCTGCGGGGAGACCTGAACCGGGGCCAGGGGACGGACCCGCCGGAGGGGGACCGGTGCCCCGCCCGCCCCGATCCCCGGCGCGCACCCCCCCAGGAGGAGTCCCGCGGCCGCCCCCGATGCCCGGAGCAGGAAGGTGCGTCGGTCCAGTCCGGCAGGGTGCATGGGCCCTCGGGGGAAGCGGTGTGGAAAGCTCAGGTCATTCTCCCCTCCGGAGCCTGGATGCGCCAGTCTGTTCCCCTCCGGTTACCGGAATCCCACGGTTTTCGTAGCCGATGACCCCAGCCTTTCGTATCCGGAGAACCCCACTTTCCGGATCGTGGCAGAACAGTCCACCCTCCCCCTCCCTGGGCCCCTGTGCCCCCTGTACCCATGAGCCCTCCTTCGCTGAGGATCGCCTTCGTGGTCCAGGGCGAAGGCCGGGGCCATCTCAGTCAGTGCCTCTCCCTCCGGGAAATGCTGGAGGAGGGGGGGCACCGGGTGGTGAAGCTGCTGGTGGGGGGAGGAGAGCGGCGCCCGATCCCCCCGTACTTCGAGCGGGGGATGCAGATGACGGGGGTCCGCTTCCCCAGCCCCATCACGGTGCCGGGAGCCGACCGGACGGGGGTATCGCTGCCCCGGACGGTGGGGTACAACCTCCGCCGACTGGGGCCCTACCGGCAGGCGCTGGCGCTCATCCGGAGGGAGATCGCCGAGGCCGCCCCCGATCTGGTGGTGAACTTCTACGACCCCCTGGGAGGGCTGGCGGTGAAGGGGATGGGAGAGGCGGCCCCTCCCCTGGTGACGCTGGGGCACCAGTACCTCCTGGGGCACCCCGATGCCCCCCGGCCCCCCTTCCAGCCCCAGGGGCTCATCCCCTTCCACCTCATCAACCGCTTCTCGGCCCCCCCGGGAAGCCTGCGCCTGGCCCTCTCCTTCCGCGCCCTCCCGGACGGCCCGGGGCCGGATACCCGGGTGGTCCCCCCCCTTCTGCGGCGGGCGGTGCTGGAGGCGAAGCCCGAGGAAGGGCGACACCTCCTGGTCTACGTCCTGAACGACGGGCTGGGGGACACCATCATGCGATGGCACGAGAGGAACCGGGACGTGCTCATCCACGGCTTCTGGGACCGCCAGGGGGCCCCGGAGGTGGAGGAGATCCACCCCAACCTGGTCTTCCACCGACTGTCGGACACCCTCTTCCTGGAGATGATGCGCACCTGTCGGGGCTTCGTGGGCACCGCCGGCTTCGAATCCGTGGCGGAAGCGCTCTGGCTGGGGAAGCCGGTGATGGTGGTCCCCACCCGGAACCAGGTGGAGCAGGGGTGGAACGCCCGGGAGGCCGAGGCGGCCGGAGCCGGGATCGCCGCCTCCCGCTTCGACCTCACCCCCTTCCTGGACTACCTCCCCACCCATCGGGACGCCTCGGAGCGGTATCGTGGGTGGGTCCGGGAGGGCCATCAACGGGTGATCTCGCTGATCCAGGGGCAGGCCGCCCGGGGTACGGCTTGCTCCACGCCCGACACCGACGAATGTTGAGGGGGTCCGCCGGCTCCGTCATGCAGGAGTTCCCTTCCCCGGTCCAGGCCCACCCCGCCATGAGCGCCACCTCCCCCCGCACCGCCATGACCCCCGCCATGCGGTTGGCCCGCAAGGCGTGGAAGCTGCAGTTCATGGACGCGGACCGCTCCATGGAGCTGGCGGGGCAGGCGCTGCAGCGGGCGGAGCAGGAGGGGGATACCGAGGCGCTGGGCTGGGCCATGCTCACCCGGGGCTTCCACCTGATGCGCTACTCCGGACCGCGGGAAGCGGACCGGGAGCTGAAGCAGGCGGAACTCCACCTGGCGGAGGTGGGGGAGCGACGGGGAGAGCTTCTGGCGCTGGCCGGAAGGGCCCGATGCCTCTGGATGCGGGGGAAGGCGAAGGCGGCGCTGGACCGGGTCCTCCCGCTGCGGGCGGAGGCGCTCTCCATCCTCAGGCAGGAGGAACGGGGGGTGTTCCTGAACGTCATCGCCGGAGGCTATTCCTCGCTGGGGGAGTCGGCGCAGGCGTTCGCGTACATGTTCCAGGGACTCAGGGAGTCCAGCCCCACCCGGAACCGGGGCTTCGACGTGGTCCTCTACTGCAACCTGGCCCACGAGCTCTACCAGCTGGGGGACTACCACCAGGCCCTCAGCTACCTGGAGGAGGGTCTGGGGCGGGCCACGGAGCTGAACAACCCCCGCCTGAACAGCGTCCTCCTCCTGAACCGGATCATCTCCCTCACGGACCTGGGGCGGGCGGAGGAGGCGCTGGCGGACATCCGGGAGGCCCTCTTCCTGGCCTCCGGCGTGTCCCAGCATGACGCCGCCTACGAGGCCATGGCCGTGGCGGCGCTCCGGGCGGGAGAGGTGGAGCTGGGGCGGGAACTGGTGGAGCGGGCCGCTACGGTGCTCCCTCCGGATGCGCTTCCGGATGCCCGGGTGGAGCTGGGGGTGGCCCGGGCGGAGCTGGCCCGGTTGGAGGGGGACCTCCCCCTGGCCCGGAGCATCATGGAAGAGGTGGTGGGCGACATGCCGGAGGGGGTGAGCCTGCGGATGCGCTCCCTGGTGTATCGGCTCCTCACCGACCTCCAGGAGGAGCTGGGGGACACGGCCGCTGCTCTGCAGAGTCTTCGCGTCTGGCAGACCCTCCACCTGGAGAGGGCGGAGATGGCCTCCCTGGCCCGTCACCAGGCGGCGTCGCTCCAGACCGAACTCCTCCGCCTGATGCGCCAGCGGGACGAGAGCGAGGCCCGGAGACGGGCCACCGAGCGGGCTCGGCAGGAGCTGGAGGAGGCCAACCGGGCGCTGGCACGGAAGATCAGCGAGGTGGAGGCCCTCCAGGAGGAGCTCCGTCAGCAGGCGGTGCGAGACGTCCTCACCGGGCTCTTCAACCGCCGGCAGCTGAACGACATCCTCCCCACGCTGGTGGCCCGGGCCCGCCGGGACCGGGAGGCGCTGGCGGTGGCCATCCTGGACATGGACCACTTCAAGGGCATCAACGACCGGCTGGGCCACCTCGAAGGGGATCGGGTGCTGGCGGCCTTCGGGGCCCTCCTCACCCGGCGTCTCCGGAAGGGCGACGTGGCCTGCCGCTACGGGGGGGAGGAGTTCTGCCTGCTCCTCCCCCAGACGGATGCGGAGGGAGCCCGGCGGAAGCTCACCCGGCTCCTCCGGGAGTGGAAGGAGGCGGAGGGGGTGACCTTCTCCGCCGGGGTCACGGACACCCTCCGGGTGGCGGGGGACGCCGAACCGCTCCTGAAGAGCGCAGACGACGCGGTCCTGGTCGCCAAGAAGGCCGGGCGGAGCCAGGTGGTCATGGCGGACTGGTCGCCGGGCTGACGCCGGGAACCACTACCCCTTCCGGAACAACTCCATCCGGTAGTGGATGGCCCCACCCCGGATCCCCCGCTGCAGGGCGTTCCCGCCGATCATGTTCCCGAAGAAGGGGATCCCCACGAGTCCCGCGCCACTGAAGAGGGGCGCCAGGAGTCCGATGAGGCGATCCCGGGGGCGCCCGGTGCGGATGAGCCCGGTGAGGTCCAGGCTCTCCACCGGCTCCAGCCCCGCCTCCCGGGCCGACCGCTGCAGCGCCCCGGCGGTGCAGAGCCCTGGCACCCTCCACCCGGTCCGGAACCGCTCCACATTCCGACGCAGGACCGGAGTGAGGCGGTCCTCGTCGGTGGCCAGGAAGTCGTCCACCACCAGGAGAAGTCCCCCCTCTGCCAGTTGCCCCGCCGCCGCGCTCAGGAAGGCCGCCCGGTCCCGGGCATGGACGAAGGACTCCACCGCCACCGCGGCATCGGCTCCCTCCCCTGGGGGTGCGGGCTCCAGCGCCGTGAAATCCCCCAGATGGAAGGCGCACCGGGACGACAGTCCCAGCTCCTCCGCCAGCCTTCCGGCGATCTCCACCTGCCGGGGGCTGATGGTGATCCCCCGGACCCGGCTGTCGGGGAATGCACGGGCGAGGTGGAAGACGGTGCCCCCCACCCCGCACCCCAGGTCCAGGAGGCGACCGGGAGGGCCGTCCCTCCGGCCCCGGATCTCCTGCACCAGGAGGTGGTTGATGTGGGCCGCCGCCGCTGCCGGGGTGTCCACACCGGGCCCCCAGAGCTGCCGATGGATGGCGTAGCTGGTGCCCGCACGCCCGACAAGGAGGAATCGTCCGGTGTTCCGGTCGTAGTACTCCGCCACCTCCCCCACCCCGTTGCCTGGAGGAGGGCGACCGATGTGGGGAGGCCGCGCCGTGTCGCCCGGGGAGCCGGAGGTGGGGCTCACCCGCCCCCCGGCACGCCGTCGTAGTAGCCCACGATCAACTGTGCGATCCGCCCCATCCGGGTCTCCGCCTCCGCCAGCGAGCCCTGGATCCCGTTCACGAAGAAGGACACCACGATGGGTCCGCTCCGGGCATAGATGATCCCCACGTCGTTGGAGATCACCGCCGAGTCGCCGGTCTTGTGGCCAATGGGGACCGTGAGGAACTGCCGGAGCCTCCGGGCTCCCGCCTGCTGCTGCCGGAGGAAGAGGCGCATGGTGTCGCACGATTCCCTGGAGGTCAGGGTGCAGCGCTCGATGGCCTCCAGGAGGCGGCCGGTCTGCCGGGGGGTCATGGAGCCCAGCCAGTAGCTCTCGTCCTCCACCATCAGGACGTCCCGGCGCTCGGCGTAGCGGGCCCGGTTGGCCGGGTCCTCCACCACCGCCAGCCAGTCCCCCCGGTCTCCGGTGAAGAGGTGGCGGAGGCGGTCCAGGAGGGGGCTCCCCCACAGTCCG
>Ga0076930_100287_pt1 | contig 10240 bp, 15 predicted proteins | sample HotLakConsoUCCRE_FD_71149 | JGI IMG/M metagenome (GOLD analysis project Ga0076930, IMG submission 71149) | Hypersaline microbial mat communities from Hot Lake, Washington, USA - Hot Lake Consortium UCC-RE (version 3) (version 3) ...
GGTATTCGCAGCGTCACCCGGCGGATCGCGGCGCTAAAGGACGGTCCGGAACCCCTGTCGACATATTCCGCCAGCGGCCGGAAGACGACCATTGGGGGCACGGGTGGCTCGGTCGAGCGGCGGGCATGAGCATGCAATCGGCCCGATCCCTAAAATTCGCGGCGCGGTCATCGCGCGTCTTCGGGTCTTGTTAGGAATTGGAGCCGATGGTGCCACTCGCATCCCGCAAAGGGGTGGCGTGGCACCGCGACAATGGTCGCCACTGTCGTCAGAACGACGCCCTTCCGCCGCCAAGGCGGCGATTCCCCCTGAAACCCGGCGCAAAGTCGCCGCATGGAAGTGGAGCCGGAAATGGCCAGTATTCTGACGAACACCAGCGCGATGGTCGCGCTGCAGAACCTTCGCACGATCAACAACAATCTCGTCGACAACCAGAACCAGATCGCGACGGGCAAGAAGATCGCCACCGCAAAGGACAATTCTGCCATCTGGGCGGTCTCGAAAGTCATCGAATCGGACGTCAATTCGTTCAAGGTTATCTCCGACAGCCTCAACCTCGGGGATTCAACCGTGGCCGTGGCTCGCGAAGCCTCGGAAACGGTGACCGATCTTCTGACGCAGCTCAAGGGCAACATCGTCGCCGCGCAGGAAGAGAATGTCGACCGCACCAAGATCCAGGACGACATCGACACCCAGGTCGAGCAGATCCAGTCGATCATCAGCGCGGCCTCGTTCAACGGCCTCAGCCTTGTCGAGGGCACAGAGGATGTCTCCATTCTCGGATCGCTGCAACGCGACAGCACCGGCGTGGTCACGGCCTCCGAAATCGGCATCGGCCGAAACGATCTGACGACGAACGCCGGCACCTACAACTCCTCCGGCACCCAGCTGGCCGACAGCTCGACCGGCTCTGCCGCCTTCAACACGCTGCTCTCCGGCACGTCCATCGCCGATACCGGCAACATCGCGACGATCACCTTCGAAGCAGGCACCGGCGGAACGGGTTCGGACGAGTACGCGGCCAGCGACACGGTCTCGCTCACTGTCGGTGGCGTCGAGGTCGAGTTCACGGCGGCCGGCGGTGAGACGATCGCCGATGTCGCGGCCTATTTCGAAGGCCAGATCAACGCGCTCGGGGTTGCGGGCGTGACCGCCTCGGTCGGCGCCGGAAGCGTCCTCGAAATCAACTCGACGAATGCCTTCTCCGGCATCGATGTCGCGGTCTCAGGCTCGAGCGCGGCCCTCGACGACACCGAAATCACCGCGCTCAACGGCGACACCGGTCTGACCCTCACGACGGGCACCATCGCCCAGCGGGCGGAATCGATCACCTTTTCCGGCACCGCCGCGGTGAGCGACGGTGACGGTTACCAGGCGAGCTTCGGCGGCAATACCTTCCGTTACGTCGCCGGTCCCAACGAGACCTTCGAGGATGTCGCGCGCGGCCTGAAGGCGTCGATCGACGCGGGCAACGTCGCGGGCGTCACCACCTCGGTGACCCAGGACGCGAACGGCGCCTGGAGCCTGTCGATCGACAACGCGAACGCGGCCGCCCTGACCCTCGCGGTCGACGGGCGTGCGGGTGGCGTCGCCTCCGGCGGTCTCTTCGGTTTGCAGGGGCTCGATGTCACGACGAACGACGGCGCGGCCGCGGCGCTTGCCAATGTCGATACCTTCATCAACACAGCAATCGACGCGGCGGCTTCCTTCGGTTCGGACCAGTCCCGGATCGACCTGCAGTCGGGCTTCATCACGAAGCTCACCGACTCGCTCAAGGCCGGTATAGGCTCGCTCGTCGATGCCGATCTCGAAGCGGCCTCTGCACGGCTTCAGGCGCTGCAGGTCCAGCAGCAGCTCGGTATCCAGTCCCTGTCGATCGCGAACCAGGCACCGCAGTCGATCCTCGCGCTCTTCCGGTAAGCGTCGCTTTCCGGGGCGCCTGAAGGGCGCCCCGGATCCCCGCGGCAAAGTTCGCGGGTTTCCCTGGCTCCATCCTGGAAGGATCAGTCGTGAACGCTCTCGACATGGCCCGAACGGCCTACGGCTCCGCCGCCGCCGCTCCCGTCCGCACTCCGCGCAGCTCCGAGTTCGACGCGCTGGCGCGCATTTCCCACCGACTTAGACGCGCCCTGATGGCCGGCAGGTCGGACTATCCCGCCCTCGTCGCCGCCCTTCACGAAAACCGCCGCATCTGGACGCTGTTCGCAACCTCCGTCGCTCAGAACGACAACGGCCTCCCGCCCGAGTTGCGGGCCCGCATCTTCTATCTTGCCGAATTCACCGACTTCATGACGAAGAAGGTCATGCGCGGCGAAGACGACGGGGTGGTGCTCATCGAGATCAATGCCGCGGTCCTCCGCGGCCTCGGGCACGGAGAAGGGGCGTGAGCGGTCTCGTCCTGACGCTCGCCCCGAAGGAGCGCATTCTCATCAACGGAGCGGTGATCGAGAACGGCGACCGGCGCTCGCGGCTTTCGATCATGACCCTCCGCCGTGGCGGCGTCGGGCAGCGAACGGCTCACCGACCGCAGCACGTCCACCGCAGGGAACCGCCCGCGCTCTGCGATCTCTCGGTCGAGCACGACATGGCCGTCGAGCACGCCACGCAGCATGTCGGCCACGGGCTCGTCCATGTCCGAGGCGGCCACGAGAACGCTGAAGACTGCTGTGATGTCGCCCTGATCCGGCGTTCCGGGACCGGCTCTCTCGACGAGGCCGGCGATGAGGTGTGGCGTCGATGGTGGATGGCCGCGCAGGGTTGCCGCTTCGCCGGAAGCGACGGCCACCTCGCGGTGCGCTTCGGCGAAACGGGTGACGGAGTCGGCGAGAAACAGCACATGGCGACCCGCATCGCGAAAATGCTCCGCCACGGTCATCGCCGTCAGCAGCGCCCGCCGCCGTTCGAGCGCCGAGCGGTCGGAGGTTCCCGCGACCACGACCGCGCGCCGCATGCCCCTGGGGCCGAGCACCCTGTCGATGAAATGGCGCACCTCGCGGCCCCGCTCGCCAACGAGTGCGATCACGACCACGTCCGCCTCGACGCCCTGGGCAAGCTGGGCCAGAAGTGTCGATTTTCCGATTCCGGACCCCGCGAAAAGCCCGATGCGCTGGCCGCGCACGAGCGGCAGGAGGGTGTCGAACACCGCCAGCCCCGTGGCGACACGCTGTCCGAGGGCGCGCCGGTGCGTTGCCGGCGGGGGCGGACCGATGATCGGCCGCAAGAACAGGCCCGGCAACAGCGGCCCCTCGTCGAGCGGCCGCCCGTCGGGGTCGATCACCCTGCCGATCCAGCTGTCGTCGGGCGCGATGAGGTCGGGGCCGAGGAGGACGACGCGGCCCCGGGTTCCAAGCCCCCTGAGGTCGCCGTCGCCGAGAACGGTGACATGCTCGCCGTCGATCGCGACGACTTCGCCGGTCGAGGGGTCCGCTTCATCGGGGCAGAGGCGGACCCTGTCGCCGATCGTTGCGTGGGCCCCGAGACCGGCGACCTCGACATGTCCGCCTTCGACCTTGACGATGCGCCCGACGGGCCGCACGCGACTGCAGGCCCTGAGCTCCGCGGCTACCTGGTCGAGTGTCGGCTGACCCATCGAACGCTCCGTTCTCCTCCGGACAACGGTTTCTAAACGAATCGAAGTTAAGCGTCCGTCTATAGGTCGAGGGAGAAGCCCCGATGTTCGATGGAATAGAAGTTCTCGCGCTCGCGCGCACCTTGTCGGTTCATTCCGGCGCCCGTCAGGCGGTCGTCGCAGAAAACGTGGCCAATGCCGACACACCGGGTTACCGGGCGCGCGACCTGCCCGATTTCGCCGAGACCTGGCGCGCTGCCGGTGCCGCTGCCGACTTGCACCGCACCCGGCCGGGCCACCTCGGGTCGGCCGACGCGGCCGGTTCGGGACCGCAGCCTGTCTTCCAGCCGGGCCAGGCTTCACCCAACGGCAACACGGTTTCCCTCGAGACCGAACTCGTTCGCGCGGCCGACATCCGCAGCAAGCACAACCTCGCACTCACCGTCTACAGCTCCTCGCTCGACATCATCCGCGCCTCGATCGGGCGCGCACGGTAAGGGGGCGGGCCGATGACCGATTTCTCCCAGGCTCGTGCCATCGCGGCGAGCGGCATGGCGGCCCAGGCGGAACGTCTGCGGTATGTCGCCGAGAACATTTCGAATGCCGACACTCCCGGATACCGCCGCAAGCTCGCCTCGTTCGAGGCGGTGCTGGAGGCGGGGCAACGCACCGGAAAGGTGCAGACCGGTCCCGTTGAACTGGACCGGACGGCGCTCGAGCGGGTCTACGACCCCTCGCATCCCCTCGCGGGTGCCGACGGCTACCATGATGGATCGAACGTCAATCTGGTGGTCGAGATCGCTGACGCGCGCGAAGCGCAGCGCAGCTACGAGGCGAACCTCAGGGTCTTCGACCAGGCGCGGCAGATGAGCCGAAGCCTGTTCGATCTGATCCGCCGCTAGAGGAGACCAGAATGGAACTCAAGAGCACTCTTGCGGCCCAGCAGTACGCGGCGACCCGTCCGGCAACGGCCCCGAAGCCGGGGCCGGGGCCGGACGGTGGAGCCGGTCTGCTCGGCAGTTTCGAACAGACCCTGCGCCAGACCGAGGAGACGGCGAAGACCGCGATGACCTCAGGCGCCGACCCCCATGCCCTCGTTCAGGCACTGGCGGAAACCCAGCTCGCCGTGGAAACGGCGGCGACGGTGCGCGACCGCGTTGTCGAAGCCTACCAGGAAATCCTGCGGATGCCGGTCTGATGGACGAAATCGTCTTCTATGACACGCTCCGCCAGGGGCTCTGGGTCTCGGTCCTGATGTCGACACCCATTCTCGCTTCCGCTCTCGTCGCGGGTCTCGTCGTGGGGCTTTTCCAGGCGCTCACGTCGATTCAGGAGATGACGCTCACCTTCGTGCCGAAGCTCGGGGTGATGGTGGCGGTTTTCTGGGCCTCCATGGCCTTCATGACCGAAACCCTGACCAGTTACTTCACCCAGGTCGTCGTGCCGCTCATCGAGGGAGGCTAGGCGATGGAGAACGCAAGCTATGCCACGCTCACGCGCATGTCCGGCCTCCTTCGCGAGATCGACACGGTCGCGAACAACATCGCCAACATGTCCACGACCGGCTTCCGGCGTGAGGGACTCGTCTTCGCGGAGTTCATCCGCGACACCGGGCCCGGGCAGGCATCGCTGTCGATGGGCTATGCCAATGCGCGGGCGAGCGACCTCACCCAAGGCGCGCTGACCCGCACGAACGGCACGTTCGATCTCGCCATCGAGGGCCCGGGCTTCTTTCTCGTCGACACACCCGGGGGCGAGCGTCTCACCCGTGCCGGCGCCTTCACCCCGAACGAGGTGGGAGACATCGTCACGCCGGACGGTCATCGGCTGCTCGACGAGGGCGGGGCACCCGTCTTCGTCCCGCCGGACGCCGCTTCCGTTTCGATAGCCGCGGACGGCACGCTCAGCGCCGACGGCCAGCCGCTCGGGCGGATCGGCCTCTACCTGCCCGCAGACCCCCTCGACCTCGCCCGTGTCGAAGGTGTGGCCTTCGCGGCGCCTGGCGGCGCCGAGCCCATCGAGGGCCGGATGCTCCAGGGCTTCATCGAGGAATCGAACGTCAACGCGGTGACCGAGATCGCGCGGATGATCGAGGTCCAGCGGGCCTACGAACTCGGCCAGGGCTTCCTCGACAAGGAAGACGAGCGCATCCGCTCGGCAATCCGCACCCTGACCAGCAGCTAGGAAGACAGACATGCGAGCCCTCTCCATCGCCGCCACCGGCATGAACGCCCAGCAGACGAAGGTCGAGGTCGTCTCGAACAACCTCGCGAACATGTCGACGACCGGCTACAACGCCCGCCGCGCCGAATTCGCAGATCTGCACTACCAGCAGATGGTCCGCGCGGGCACCATCAACGCCGCCGACGGAACCGTTCTGCCCACCGGCGTCCAGCTCGGGCTCGGAGTCCGGCCCTCCGCCGTCACGATGGAGCTCGCCCAGGGCGCTCTCGCGGCCACCGGCGGCGATCTCGACATCGCGATAGAGGGGGCTGGATACTTCGAGGTGACCCTGCCCGCGGGCATCTCCGCCTACACCCGCGACGGCGGACTGAAACGGTCCGCCGACGGTCAGGTCGTCACCTCCGACGGCTATCCCCTCGTGCCCGACATCACCGTCCCCGACGACGCCCGCTCGATCTCGATCAGTGCCGATGGCGAGGTCTTCGCCTATTTCCAGGACGAGGTGCAGCCGCAGCTTCTCGGCCAGATCACGCTGGTCGCCTTCTCGAACCCGAAGGGGCTCGAGGCGATCGGCTCGAACCTCTTCGTCGAGACCGCGGCATCCGGCGCCCCGGTGGCGGAGCTTCCGGGCACCAACGGGCTCGGCACGCTCCGGCAGGGCTACCTCGAGGAAAGTTCGGTCGACCCGGTACGCGAGATCACAGAACTCATCAAGGCCCAGCGCGGATACGAACTGAATTCGAAAGTCATCACCGCGGCCGACCAGATGCTCGGCGCGACGACCCAGATCCGCTGATGCTCCGCTTCGTTCTTCCATGCCTTCTCGCGGTCGCTCCGGTCGCCTCCCTGGCCGACACGGTGATCGCGACCCGGACGATCCGCGCCCACGCACTCGTCACGGCAGAAGATCTCGCTCTTGCCGATGGGACGGTCCCCGGCGCGCTTTCGGAGATGACGGCGGCTCTCGGGCAGGAGGCACGGGTGATGATCTATGCCGGCCGGCCGCTTCGATGGGCCGATCTCGGACCCCCTGCGCTCATCGAGCGCAATCAGATCGTCACGCTGCGCTTCCGGAGCGGCGGCCTCGCCATTTCCGCCGAGGGCCGCGCGATGGGTCGGGCGGCGGCGGGCGAGACCGTGCGGGCGGTGAACCTCGCGTCCCGCCTGACCGTCAGCGGCACCGTCTCCGCAGACGGCAGCGTTGATGTCACCGGTTCCCAGCCACACCAGCCATAGGTCAAGCCCATGCGTATCGCGTTTCTGTTCGCCCTCCTTGTCGTCGCCGGCTGTGGCCGCCTGGAGGACGTTGGGAAGGCGCCTGATTTCACTCCCATCGACAACGGGCTCGAATACCGCGCCATGGCCGAGCCGGACTATGCCGCCGAGATCGATCGGCGCGCAGGGCACGACCGGGCCTCGCTCTGGTCGTCCCGGCGCGGCTCGCTTCTGGGCGACCGGCGCGCAGGGCGGGCGGGCGACATTCTCACGGTGGTCATCGAGATCAACGAGAGCGCGGAAATCCAGAATTCCACCAACCGGTCCCGCGGCGGATCGGAAAGCGCGCAGATCCCCTCGCTATTCGGCATCGAGCAGATCGCCAACTCCATTCTGCCCGGCGAAACACCCCTTGCAGCGGGTATTTCGGCGAACTCCGCGTCGAGCTCTAACGGCACGGGCTCGGTACGTCGCAACGAGCGGCTGGAGCTCAAGGTCGCGGCGACGGTCACCGAGTCCCTGCCGAACGGCGTCCTGCGCATCCAGGGCAGCCAGGAGGTACGGGTCAACTTCGAGATCCGCGAATTGCTCGTGACCGGCTATGTCCGCCCCGAAGACATCTCGCGGCGCAACGAGATCACCTATGACAAGATCGCCTCCGCACGCATTTCCTACGGCGGGCGCGGGCAGATCACCGACGTGCAGCAGCCACGATACGGCCAGCAGGTCGCCGACATCATCCTGCCGTTCTGACCGGTCGCGATGGGCAAGCTCCTTCCCGTTCTGCTGCTGGTCCTCGGGATCGCCGGGGGTGTGGGCGCAGGTCTCATGCTGGCGCCCGAGCCGGTCACCTGTCCCGAACCCGGAGACGCCGATGCCGGGGATTTGCCGGAGGGCTGCCCGCCACCGCCCGACCCGGATGCGACGGAGGAGGAGACGGGCGAGGAAGACGGCGAAGACCTCGCGGAATACGTCCGGATGAACGACCAGTTCGTCGTGCCCGTCCTCAGAGACGGCGAGGCGCGTGCACTCGTGGTTCTCTCTCTCACGCTCGAGGTCGAGCCCGGCAGCACGGCCGCCATCTTCGAGATCGAACCCAAGCTGCGCGACGCGCTTCTGCGGGTGCTCTTCGACCACGCCAACGCCGGTGGGTTCGACGGCGCCTACACGGCGGCCGGTCCGATGGTACGGCTGCGCCGCGCACTTCTGGAAGCCGCCGTCAAGATCGGCGGTGATGACATCCGCGACGTTCTCGTCCTCGACCTTCTCCGCCAGGAAACCTGAGCCCGGCAGGCAGGTTCACACTGCGCCGGGCCTCGGCGCCGGACGACGAAGCGGGCCGATCGCGGCCCCGGGCGGCCGCTTCAGGTTTCTGTTCTTCGCCGTCGCGCACGGGTCGCGAGCGCCTCAAGGGCGGCAGCGCGACCGAAGGAGCGTCGCGCCCTGTCGCGAAGTGCCGCCTCTTCGCGGGATGCGGCCTCGCAGTCGGCTGCCAGTCGCGCCTCTTCCCGCCGGGCATGCCGCAGCCATGCCTCGAAAGCGCCCGGTCTTGCGGTTTCGAGGTTCGGCGCTTCCCGCAGGTTCGTGCGACGCGCCGCAATCTCCCCGGCGAGCCCCAATTCCCTCCGCCGCGCAGCCGCCACCGCGCGGGCGGCTCTGGCGAGGGTGTCGAGATCCCGGTCCCGCAGAAGCCCGGCCATGAGCACCAGTGCCTCCAGATCCCGGCTCATCGCTGACCTCGCCCCGACTGGCGCTTGCGCAGCGCGTCGGCGAAGCGGATCGCCGCGGCGACCGGGCGATAATGTTCGGGCCGAACCTCGTCGCCGAGCCCGAGCGTTCCATGAAGCGCCCGCGCAGTGGGCGGGTCGCGGTGCAGAGGCACACCGGCTTCCGCCGCGACTTCGCGAATGCGCGCCGCCACCTCGTCGACGCCCTTGGCCACGCAGACCGGCGCCCCGCCCCGCCCCCGGTCCCATTTCAGCGCCACCGCGTAATGCGTGGGGTTGACGATCACCACGTCGGCGCGCGGCACCTCCGCCACCATCCGGTTCGTCGCGATGTCGTAGCCCTTCTGGCGCCGGCGCTGTTTGAGGTGGGGGTCGCCCTCGCTGTCCTTGGTTTCGTCCTGAAGTTCCTTGTGGCTCATCCGGTTCTTGCGCTGGTGCTCGACGCGTTGCCACAGGAAGTCCACCGTGCCGAGCAGGAAGGAGATGACAAGCGCGACGATCAGGAACTGGAGTCCGAGGCGAAGCATCAGCGCGGTCGCGCCGGCCGCCGAAATGTGGAGTGCGCCCAGTATCGCGTTGAAATCGCCGATCACGGCAAGCGCGAGAAGCGCACTGAAGACCAGAAGCTTCACGAAGCTCTTGGCGAAGTTGAAGAGCCCGTCGCGCCCGAATTTCTGCCTGGCGTTCGACAGTGGAGAGATGCGCGAGAGTTTCGGCGCCGCCTTCTTTGCCGAGACGGTGAACCCCTGCTGGGCGATGACCGCGAGGATCACCGCCACGAAGGGCAGCGCGATCCACGGAAGCGCCGGCAGGATGGCCGCCAGCATCAGCCCGCCGACGGGCCGCGTGGCCGGCCCGTCGAAAATCGCCTCGGACAGCGGCCCCGCCCGCTCCAGCATGGCCGCAAGGGCGCTCGCGCCGTCTGTGAGGGTTGCCGCACCGAAGCCTCCGGCGGCGAGAACGAGACCGGCATAGGCCCCTGTCGTCGCGAGGTCCTGCGAGAGCGGGACCTCCCCGCGCTTCCTTGCGTCGTCGAGCTTCTTCTGGCTCGCGTCGTACTGCTTGTCCTGTTCGTCTTCGCCGGAAGCCGCCATCACGCTCCTCCGAAAGGGTCGGCGAAGAACCCGTCCATCGCGGCGATCCACACCGCCAGAAGGAACGGCAGGGCGATCGCCAGCAGCGCCAGCGCCCCCAGCGTGATCGCCGGCGCGCCCACGAAGGCGACCATCAGCTGCGGCATCGCCCGGTTGATGACGCCGAGCGCGAGGTTGTAGAGCAGCGAGACGATGACGAAGGGCGAGGCGAGGGTGAAGGCGAGAGCGAACATGCGGCCGGTCTGGCTCACTCCCCAGCCCATCACGTCCGATGCGCCCGGCAGGTGGCCTGCCGGAAACATCGAATAGGACAGCACGACGAATTCCACGACCTTCACGTGCAGTCCCAGCATCACCGCGATCGCGAGGCCGGCGACGATCATCACGTGCGCCATGGCCGGCTGGGGGTCGACGATGACGTTGCCGAAGATCTGCGCGAGCGATGTCGCCTG
>Ga0076930_101773_pt1 | contig 10238 bp, 8 predicted proteins | sample HotLakConsoUCCRE_FD_71149 | JGI IMG/M metagenome (GOLD analysis project Ga0076930, IMG submission 71149) | Hypersaline microbial mat communities from Hot Lake, Washington, USA - Hot Lake Consortium UCC-RE (version 3) (version 3) ...
ACGGCGGTGGTGCTCACAGGGACCCCCCTGGTCCTGGCCGGCTCAGGTACCGGTTCCAGGGAGACCCTCCCGGTGGATGCCGGATCGGTGGTGGCCCTCCTGGTTCTGCTGGTGGGGGCCTTCGGCACCATGCTCCTGCACCGGCGCAGGATCACTGCCATCCTCTTCATGAGCGTGGTGGGGCTGGTGCTCTCACTGACCTTCGTCCACTTCTCCGCCCCCGACCTGGCGCTGACCCAGATCTCGGTGGAGGTGGTGACGGTGGTGCTCCTCCTCCTGGCCCTCCACCTCCTCCCCAAGGAGACTCCCGCCGAGTCGTCCGTGGGGCGGAGGGTCCGGGACGGGGTGCTGGCTTCGGCGGCCGGGATGGGGATTGCCGCCCTCAGTTGGATCATGCTCACGCGACCGGTGGAGACCATCTCGTCCTACCACCTGGAGCAGAGCAAGCCGCTGGGAGGGGGCACCAACGTCGTCAACGTCATTCTGGTGGACTTCCGGGGTTTCGATACCTTCGGCGAGATCGTGGTGCTGGGGATCGCCGCCCTGGGGATCTACGCCCTCCTGGATGGACTGGGGATCCCCGCCCGTTGGCGGGCCAGCGCCCTGGACGACGAGGGTGCCCACCCCATCCTGATGGTGGTGATCGCACGGCTCCTCCTCCCCCTGGCCCTCATGGTGGGGCTCTACCTCTTCCTCCGGGGGCATGCGCAGCCCGGGGGAGGGTTCATCGCAGGGCTGGTTGTGGCGGTGGCGCTCATCCTCCAGTACGTGGCCAGCGGGATCGGGGCCACCCAGGACCGGATGAAGCTGAACTTCCACCCGATGATCGCCGCCGGGATCCTGGCGGCTGGGCTCACCGGGGTCGGAGCCTGGTTCTGGGGCTACTCGTTCCTGAAGAGCTGGTACGGCTACTTCGAGATCCTGGGGCTCAGCGAGTTCGAACTGGCCAGTGCGGCCCTCTTCGACGTGGGGGTCTTCCTCACGGTGGTGGGGGCAGTGATGCTGGCACTGGTGAACATGGGGAAGCTCCCCGAGGCGGAGAGCGTGGTCAGGGTCAACGGGACCGGGAAGAGGGGGGGTTGAGACCATGGAAGCACTGGTTGCCATTGCCGTGGGTGCCCTCACCGGGTGCGGGATCTACCTGATGCTCCGGGGGAGGACCTTCCCGGTCATCCTGGGGCTCTCGCTCCTCTCCTATGCCGTGAATCTCTTCCTGGTGACCTCCGGACGGATCACGGTGGGAGCCTGGTCCATCATCACCGAAGGACAGGAGAGGTATCCCGACCCCCTCCCCCAGGCGCTGGTCCTCACGGCCATCGTCATCGGATTTGCCATGACCGCCTTCGTCCTGGTCCTGGCGCTCCGGGCCAACTTCGACCTGGGCACGGACCACGTGGACGGTGTCGAGGGGGGTGATCGATGAACCACCTGATGATCGCTCCGGTGCTCCTCCCCTGCCTCACGGCGGTGGTCCTCCTCTTCCTGGCCAAGCAGGACAAGGGGATCCAGCGGGCGGTGAGCGTTCTCTCCACCTTTGCCATGGTAGGGGTCTCGCTGGCGCTGGTGGCGCAGGCAGGGGCCGGGGACTACGGGGTCTACGCCCTGGGAGACTGGCCGGTCCCCTTCGGGATCATCCTGGTCCTGGACCGCCTCAGCGCGGGAATGGTCCTCCTCACCTCGGTGGTGGCAGTGGGGTCGCTCCTCTACGCCATCCAGGGGTGGGATCTGAAGGGGACCAACTACCACGCCCTCTTCCAGTTCCAGATCATGGGGTTGAACGGTGCCTTCCTCACGGGGGACATCTTCAACCTCTTCGTCTTCTTCGAGGTCCTCCTCATCGCCTCGTACGGTCTCCTCCTCCATGGCGGAGGGGTGGACCGGGTCCGGGCGGGGCTCCAGTACGTGGTGGTGAACCTCACCGGCTCCGCCTTCTTCCTCATTGCCCTGGGGATCATCTACGGGACGCTGGGGACGCTGAACATGGCGGACATGGCGGCCAAGGCCTCCACCATCGACCCCGAGTCCGTCCCGGTGCTGCAGGCGGGGGCCCTCCTCCTTCTGGTGGTTTTCAGCATCAAGGCCGCGGTGCTCCCCCTCTACTTCTGGCTCCCGGGTGCCTACAGGGCGGCCAGTGCCCCGGTGGCGGCCCTCTTCGCCATCATGACGAAGGTGGGGGTGTACTCCATCCTCCGGGTCTTCACCCTGGTCTTCGGACCGGAGGGAGGCGCGGTGGCCGACATCGCGCTCCCCATCCTGGTGCCGGCCGGACTCCTCACCCTGGGAATGGCGGCGCTGGGAGCGCTGGCAGCCCGGGATCTGAGGACCCTCCTGGCCTACCTGGTCATCGTGTCCGTGGGGACCCTGCTGGTGGCGGTGGGGATCTCCGGGCAGGATGCGTTGGCTGCGGGGCTCTACTACCTGGTCCACTCGACGGTGGTGGTGGCGGGGCTCTTCCTCCTGGCCGAGCTCATCCAGGATCAGCGGGGGGACCGTGGAGACACCCTCCTCCCTGCGCCCCCGGTGAAGCAGCCGGCCATCCTGGGAGGGCTCTTCTTCCTGGGTGCCATGGGGGTGGCCGGACTCCCCCCCCTCAGTGGCTTCGTGGGGAAGGCGCTGTTGTTGCGGAGCGCGGTGGACACCCCCCACATGGCGTGGATCTTCGGAGTGATCCTGGGAGGGAGTCTCCTCTCCCTGGTGGCGCTGAGCCGGGCCGGGAGCGTCCTGTTCTGGAAGACGGAGGGGACGAGGGATGCCCGGGCGGCGGCCGCCACCGCCACCGGGGGCGCTCTATTGCCCGTGATCCTCTTCATCGGGTTCACCGCGATCCTGGTGCTGGCAGCGGGGCCGATCTACAGCTACGTGGACGCGATGGCCGGTCAGTTGGCGGATCCCACCGGATACATCAGCGGAGTCCTGGGAGGGGGGAACTGACATGGCACAGCGTGTTCGTGAAGCGAAGGGGACCCCGGCGGTGACTCCCTCCCGGGTGACGATGGATCTCCCGGACGAGACCACCCCGGGATTCTCCCTCTTTCCCCAGCCCATCCTCACCGGGGTGCTGGCGATCTTCTGGCTCTTCCTGGTGAACAGCATCGACCCCAGGCAGGTGCTCCTGGGGCTCTTCTACGGATGGCTCATCCCCCTCTTCACCCGGCTGTTCGTCCCCATCCGGCCACAGATCAAGAACTGGGGCGCCCTCTTCCGCTTCTTCCCGGTGTTTCTCTGGGACGTGGTGGTGGCGAATGTGGTGGTGGCGCTCCTCATCATCAATCCGGTCCGGCGCCCCCGCTCCAGATGGCTCGTGATCCCCCTGGAATCCACCAACCCCTACACGATCTCCACGCTGGCCTGCGTCGTCACCCTGACCCCCGGGACGGTGTCGGCGGAGTTCGGGCCGCGGCGGGAGACCCTGCTGGTCCACGCGCTGGACAGCGGTGATCCCGACGAGGAAGTGGCCCGGATCAAGAGTCGCTACGAGGTGCCCATCATGGAGATCTTCGGATGATCGATACGGCCGTCACCGTCGGGTTCGTGGCCGTGATCTCGGCCATGCTCCTCGCCCTGTACCGTCTGATCCGGGGCCCCTCGGCTCCGGACCGGATCATGGCCGGGGACACCCTCTACATCAACGCCATCGCGCTGCTCATGCTGGTGGGGATCCGTCTCGCCAGCGACATCTTCTTCGAGGCCGCCCTCCTCATTGCCATGATGGGCTTCGTGGGAACGGTGGCCTTCTCGAAGCATGTCTCCGGACGGAGCGTGATCGAATGATGGGCGAGGTGCTGGTGGCGGCGCTGATCTACATCGGCGCGTTCTTCACCCTGGTGGGGTCTCTGGGGCTGGCCCGGCTCCCGGACTTCTATGCACGGCTCCACGGGCCCACGAAGGCCACGACACTGGGGGTGGGGAGCCTCCTCCTGGCGTCCATGGTCTTCTTCGTGGTGGTGGGGGACGGGCTCCGGCTCCACAAGGTGCTCATCACCGTGTTCCTCTTCCTCACCGCCCCGGTGAGTGGACATCTCATGGCCAAGGCCGGGCTCCGGCTGAGGGTGTCCACGGACACCGCACCCCCGACGAATCCCGGGGGGCATCTGCAGGAGCAGAGGGTGGCCACCATGGGGGAAGAGGTCCGGCCGGTCTGACCCTCCCCCGGTACCCTGGGGTGCCCAGGGTGTCGGCCTTCCCCTGCGGGAGCGGACGGGCAACGGGGTTTGCCGACCCGTTGGCCCGGTGAGTCTGGGGGGCGGCCCGGGGAGTCGGAGGTCAGGAGTGGAGGGTCTTCCGGACCATCTGCCCCAACTCGTCCACGGAAAAGGGCTTGGGGAGGAAGGGAGAGGGGGGATCGTCCGGGTTCTGCCCCAGCTCCCGGGATGGATAGCCGGACATGAAGAGGATCCGGATCTCCGGCTCCCGTTCCCGGAGGACCTCGGCCAGCTCGATCCCCGTGAGCCCCGGCATCACCACATCCGTCAGGATCAGCGCGAAGGGGGCCACCCTCCCCTCGTGGAGGGTGATGGCCTCCTCCGCCGACGCCGCCGTGGTCACCGCGTAGCCCAGGCGTTGCAGCAGCCGGGCGGTAACGCGGCGCACCGTATCCTCGTCTTCCACCACCAGGATGGTTTCGGGGGGCCTGTCCATCATCGGTTCGGGGGCCTGTCCAGTTGGGCGGGTACCGGGTCCCAGGACTGTGTCCGGGGTGGGTTCCGTCGCCCCCGGGGAGCGGCGTACCATCCACACGTCCTTCGAAAATGGTACAGTGGGGCAGGGGACGCAAAAATTGCGCCGTTCTGGAATGAAATGATCCACTCCAGCGCCCGGCAAGCCGGTTATCCGCCCCCGTCAGGGGAGGCCCGGAGGCCGGGTGCCCCCTCCGGTCTGACGGTCAGGAAGCCAGAATGGCCCTGGCCTCTGCCGCCACCCGCTCGGGGGTGAAGCCGAACTCCGCGAAGAGCCGTTCCGCAGGAGCCGAAGCGCCGTAGTGATCCAGCGAGACCGCCCGCCCCCGGAAGCCGATCCACCGCTCCCAGCCGAAGGAGGAGGCCGCCTCGACGGAGACGCGGGCGGTGATGGAGGGGGGAAGCACCCGGTCCCGGTAGCTTTGGTCCTGGCGGCTGAAGAGGAACCATGAGGGGAGGCTCACCACCCGGGTGGGGGTCCCCTCCGCCTGGAGGAGATCCCGGGCCTTCAGCGCCAGCTCCACCTCGGAGCCGCTGGCGATGAGGATGACTGTGGGGTCGCCCCCCTCGGCGTCCCGGAGGATGTAGCCGCCCCGGGCCAGCCCGGGGGCGCCCGGTGAGCCCCGATCGATGGCAGGGAGCCCCTGGCGGGTGAGGGCCAGGAAGGCGGGGCCGTCATCCCGGGAGAGCGCCGCCTTCCACGCCTCCACGGTCTCCGCAGCGTCGCAGGGGCGGAGGTCCATGACGTTGGGAATGGCCCGGAGGGCCGGGAGCTGCTCCACCGGCTGATGGGTGGGGCCATCCTCCCCGAGTCCGATGGAGTCGTGGGTGAAGATGTAGGTGGCCCGCTGCTCCATGAGGGCCGCCATGCGGATGGCCGGCCGCATGTACTCCGAGAAGATCAGGAAGGTGGCGCCGTAGGGACGGATCCCTCCGTGGAGGCTCATCCCGCTGAGGATGGCGCCCATGGCGTGCTCCCGGACCCCGAAGTGGATGTTCCGTCCCGTGGGGGTCTCCTGCAGGAAGGAGGCTTCCCCTTCGATGGTGGAGTTGTTCGAGCCCGCCAGGTCGGCAGAGCCTCCCATGAGTTCGGGAATGGCGGCGGCCGCCCCCTGCAGCACCCGTCCCGAGGAGACCCGGGTGGCCTCGGCCTTCCGGGGAGCCGACAGGTCCGGAAGCTGTGATTCCCATCCGTCCGGAAGCCGTCCCGACATCACCCGCTCCAACTCGGCGGCCAGCTCCGGATGCTCCCCCCGATACGCCTGCATGCGGTCGTTCCAGGCGGCCTCAACCTCCGCTCCCCGCTCCCGGACCTTCCCCCAGGCCTCACGAGCCTCCGGAGCCACCCAGAAGGGCTCCTGTGAGGGGTACTTGAGGTTCTCCTTGGAGGCGGCCACCTCGGCATCTCCCAGGGGGGCTCCATGGGACTTCTCGCTCCCCGCCTTGTTGGGGCTCCCCTCGGCGATGACCGTCCGCACCCGGATCAGGGTGGGGCGGTCCGTGGAGGCGGCGGCGTGGCGCATGGCCCCCTCCAGCGCCTCCAGGTCGGTGCCGTCCCGGACGTCCAGAACATGCCACCCGTAGGACTCGAACCGGCGGTGCTGGTCCGTGGACCGGGCCAGGTCGGTGGAGCCCTCGATGGTGATCTCGTTGTCGTCGAAGATCCAGATGAGCTTCGCCAGCCCCAGGTGCCCCGCCAGCTCCGCAGCCTCGTGGGAGATCCCCTCCATCAGGTCGCCATCGGAGCAGATCACCCAGGTGTGGTGATCCACCACCGTGTGCCCCGGGCGGTTGAACCGGGCTGCCAGCGCGCGCTCGGCCAGGGCCATCCCCACTGAATTGGCCACACCCTGGCCCAGGGGACCCGTGGTGGTCTCCACCCCGGGGGTGTGCCCCACCTCGGGGTGCCCGGCGGTCTTCGAACCCCACTGCCGGAAGTTCTTGAGTTCCTCCAGCGAGAGGTCGTATCCGGTGAGGTGGAGGAGGGAATAGAGGAGCATGGAGGCGTGGCCGGCGGACAGGATGAAGCGGTCCCGGTCCCACCACGCTGGGTTCCCCGGGGAGTGCTTCAGCTGCTTCGTGAAGAGGGTGTAACCCACCGGGGCCAGACCCATGGGGGCTCCGGGATGCCCGGAGTTCGCCTTCTGCACCGCGTCCATGGAGAGGACCCGCACCGCATTCACGCACAGCCGCTGCAATTCCGTCATCGAATTCCTATCCCACCACGAAGTTCAGGAGTCGGTCCTGCACGAATACCACCTTCCTCATCGTCACGCCGTCCAGGTGGCGGGCCACATTCTCCTCCGCCCGGGCCGCCGCCTCTGCGGTCTCCCGGTCCACCCCGGCTTCGACCACGATGGTCCCCCGGAGCTTCCCGTTCACCTGGACCGCCAGCTCCAGGGTGGCGGCCACCGTCTTCTCCGGATCGTACGAGGGCCAGTTCGCCCCGTCGAAGACACTTCCCTGGTGCCCCAGCCGCTCCCACAGCTCCTCCGCCATGTGGGGGCAGAAGGGGGCGATCATGGGGACCAGCGCCTCCACCTCCGAACGGGCGGCCTGACGCCCTCCGGTCCGGACCACGTTCAGGTACTCCATCATGGCGGCGATGGAGGTGTTGTACTGGAGATCCGCCAACTGCTCCGTCACCTGCTTGATGGTCCGGTGGAGCTTGGCCTCCACCTCCGGATCCGGGGGGCCGTCCCGGAGCTCCTCCACCGGGAGCACGGCGTCCCAGAGGCGCTTCAGGAACCCCCAGGGCCCCTGGATCCCTTCGTCCCGGTAGTCCCCCCCCTCCTCGAAGGGCCCCAGGAACATCAGGTAGAGGCGGAAGGTGTCGGCTCCGTACCGCTCGATGATGGGGTCCGGTACGATGACATTCCCCTTGCTCTTGGACATCTTCGCCCCCTCCCGGATGATGAGCCCGTGGGCCCGGAAGCGGGTGTAGGGCTCCTCGAAGTCCAGGTGCCCCAGGTCGTGGAGCGCCATCGTCACGAAGCGGGAGTACATGAGGTGGAGCACTGCATGCTCGTTTCCCCCGATGTAGCAGTCCACCGGGAGCCAGCGCCGGGTGATCTCCGGATCGAAGGGACGGTCGTCGAAATCGGTGGAGGGGTACCGGAGGAAGTACCAGGAGGAGTCCAGGAAGGTGTCCGAGACGTCGGTCTCCCGACGTCCCTCGCCGCCGCAGGCGGGACAGGGGACCCGGTACCAGTCCTCCAATCGGGCCATGGGGCTGACGCCGGAGTCGTCCGGTTTGTAGTCCTCCAGCCGGGGGAGTACCACCGGGAGCTGGTCCTCCGGAACCGGGATGGCGCCGCAGGCGTCGCAGTAGACGATGGGGATGGGGGGTCCCCAGTAGCGCTGCCGGGAGATGCACCAGTCGTGCAGGCGGTAGTTCACCCGGAGTCGACCGGCCCCCTTCTCCTCCAGCCAGGCGGTGATGGCGGCCTTCCCCTCGTCCACCCCCATCCCGTCGAAGCCTCCCGAGTTCACCAGCGTCCCCGGGCCGGTGTACGCCTCCGGGAGGGGGGTCCGGGCATCCTGGTCCGGCCCGGCCACCACCCGCACCACCGGGAGCCCGAATTTCACGGCAAACTCATGGTCCCGCTCGTCGTGTCCCGGGACCGCCATGATGGCGCCCGTCCCGTAGTTCATCAGCACGTAGTCGGCGATCCAGATGGGGACCGGATGCCCCGTGGCGGGATTCCGGCAGTACCCGCCGGTGAAGACCCCCGTCTTGGTCTTGTCGGTCTTCTGCCGGGATACCAGGTCGGTGCGGGAGGCCTCCAGTCGATAGGACTCCACCCGGGAGCGGCGGTCCTCGGTGGTCACCTGGTCCACCAGCGGATGCTCCGGAGAGAGGACCATGTAGGTGGCGCCGAAGATGGTGTCCGGCCGGGTGGTGTACACCTCCACTGCGGCGTTCCCCTGCTCCGGGGCCGCGCCGGTCCGGGGGATCACGGGGAAGATCAGCTCCGCCCCCTCGCTCCGGCCGATCCAGTTCTGCTGGGCCTTCTTCGTGGTGCTGGACCAGTCCAGTCCGTCCAGGTTCTCCAGCAGCCGCCCGGCATAGTCGGAGATCTTGAAGAACCACTGGGCGATCCGGCGCATCTCCACCGCGGTGTCACATCGCTCGCAGAGACCTCCCACCACCTGCTCGTTGGCCAGCACCGTCATGCAGGAGGGGCACCAGTTCACCGGCGCCTCCTTCCGCTCTGCCAGCCCTCCCTTGAAGAGCTGCAGGAAGACCCACTGCGTCCACCGGTAGTAGTCCGGAGAGGTGGTGTCCACGGTGTGGTCCCAGTCGAACATCCCTCCGATCCGCCGGAGCTGCCGGGTGAAGTTCGCCACGTTCCGGGGGATGAGGTCCATGGGATGGACCCCCACCTTCATGGCGAAGTTCTCGGAGTGGATCCCGAAGGCGTCGAAGCCGATGGGCTCGAAGACCGTGTGCCCCAGGAGGCGACGGTAGCGGCCGTGTACGTCGGCGCCGGTGAACGCGTAGATGTTCCCCACATGGAGCCCCTCCGCGGAGGGGTAGGGGAACATCATCAGGTTGTAGAAGGGGTTCTCAGCCTCCCGCAGACCTTCCGCGGTGAAGCGGTTGGTCCCCTGCTCCTCCCACGTCGACTGCCACTTCTCCTCCACGGTGGAGGGTTCGTACGCGACGCGTTCCTTGTTGCTCATGGGCCAGGACCATTCGGTGGACGATGGGAAAACGCCAAAGCTAAAGTCCGGGGGAAGGGGGGGACAGGGTGTGGGGGCCTGGTATCCGGGAGTTCCAGCCCCGGAGGGGCTTGATGATGGCCGATTCGGAGGGTACCGTATGGTTCCTAGCCATATGGTTACGTCTCCCCGGAGGCCACATGTCCGAGGTCACCCTGCCCTTCAGGATCGGTGAGCAGGTCACGGGATCCTTCTTCACGGATCGGCAGGAGGAGGTGCGACGGATCCTGGAGGCGATGCGCACCCCCACTCGCATGCTGGTCTACGGAGAGCGCCGGCAGGGGAAGAGTTCGGCCATCCGACAGGCGGCAGTCCGGGCCGGCAACTCCGGGACCCTGGTGCTCTGGGCCGATGTCTCCACCGCCGCCGACCTGGGGGAGGTGGGGCGCCGCCTGATCTCGGGGGTGCCCTTCCGCTGGCGCTGGCGGGAGGAACTCCAGCTCCTCCTCCTGCAGGCGAACCTCCGGGTGGAGGCCCGGGTGGATGGCACCGGGCGCCCCGTCCTCTCCCTGGCCCTTGGAACGAACCCACTCCCCACCTCCGAAGCGAAGGACCAGTTGGAGCGGGTGGTCCGGACCCTGGATGACCTGGCCGGGAGACGGGGGGTGTCGGTGGCCCTGGTCCTGGATGAGTTCCAGGAGGTGGAGATGCTGGTTCCCCGGGGCGGATGGATCCTCAGGGACCTGATGCAGACCACCCACCACATGAGCTTCGTCTGCGCAGGGTCCAGGCTTTCCCTGGTGGACAGACTCATCGCGCCGGATGGGCCCTTCCATCGCTTCTTCGAGCCGCTGGCCATCGGCCCCATGGATCCCGGGCACCTGGGGCCATGGATGG
>Ga0076930_101774_pt1 | contig 10236 bp, 8 predicted proteins | sample HotLakConsoUCCRE_FD_71149 | JGI IMG/M metagenome (GOLD analysis project Ga0076930, IMG submission 71149) | Hypersaline microbial mat communities from Hot Lake, Washington, USA - Hot Lake Consortium UCC-RE (version 3) (version 3) ...
CCAGAGCCCGGAGGAAGGAGCGGACCCCGTCCACGTAGGCACTCCGGTAGGCGTGATCGGAGAAACCGCCGGCGGAGGCTGCGTAGACCACCACGTCCGGAGCCTCGGGGAGGGCCCGGGCCAGGCTGTCCTGGTCCAGCAGGTCTCCCCGGATGGGACGGATGGCCGGCGGAAGCCCGGATGGATTGCGGCGGATTCCCCAGACCTCGTCTCCCCGGGCCGCCAACTCCAGCCCCAGGGCGGTGCCCACATAGCCGCACCCGGCGATGAGGACACGGGTCATGGCGAGTTTCCCACCATCATGCCGATGGGAGAGAAGGGAGAGCCCGGCGGGTCTGCTGACACCGGGTCCCCGGGCAGCTCAGGAGAACGAACGATGGGTCCACCCTCCGATACCGCTCCCCAGGGATCGCTTCCCCACCCGGACCACCAGGAGCCCGTTGGCGAAGGTGGTGCGGACATCTCCGTCATCGGCCTCCGCAGGGAGCCGGATGGACCGACTGAAGCTCCCGAAGGTCCGCTCCCGGAGGGGGAAGTCGATCTCCTCGTGCTCCCGGATCTCCTCCCTGGTGCCGGCAATGGTCAGGATCCCTCCGTCGCAGGTGACCCGGACCTGGGACGGGTCCAGACCGGGGAGTTCCACACGGACCACGAACTCCCTCAGGGCTTCGCAGATGTCCAGAGCGGGACGCCAGAGACCGAAGGAGATCTCACCGAACTCGGGGACCGCGGACTTCCCCGGTTCGAGCCAGGCCCTGAGCCGCCCGAAGAAGGGAACTTCCGGAAACCGCTCGATCCAGGTGGCAGGAAACATCGTGGCAGGAACCTCCGGCTGCAGGGGGGGGCCGGAGTCCGGGTCGTGCCCCGGTCGGCTCCCCGAATACCCGTCAATATTCAGTGCCCGGGCGCGTATGGAAAGGGACTCGTTGAGAATCCGCCTCCGTGCACCTTCTGCACGGCCTGATGTGGCTCTTCCACGGCACTCCGTGGCACGCCCGGGGCGGCGCCGTTCCGCCGGAGCACCGATTTCCTTCGCGCCGGGGGCCCCCGGTGTGGCGTAGCGGAAGTCCAGTGAGCACCCAGGGGGGCGAGGCACTGGTGTGGAACGGATTGCGGCACTCGTTGTGCATCGTGGGGTTTCCCCTGTCGAGGGGGTCCCCCGGGGGCCCCGCCCCCCTCTGCACGTAGACTGGAGGCTGGTTCATGGATCCGATCTTCCCCACTGGCGCGCCTGCGGCACCGCCTGCTCCCCCCTCCCCTGCGAAGTTCACGCGACGCCTTCGGGACGTTTCGTCCCAGGACACGCCCCATGTGGGCGGTAAGGCTTCCTCGCTGGGAGAGATGTTGCAGGCACTGGTGCCCCGGGGGGTCCGGATTCCAGAAGGATTCGTCACCACCACCGAGGCCTGGGCGGCCTTCATGGACGCCCCCCATCCGAAGGGCACCTGGTCCGAGATGCCCTTCCCCGACGGGGCGGAGGTGCTGGCCCGGGAGGCCGGGAAGAAGGCGACACTGCGGGATGCCCTCTCCACCGTGTTCGCGGGAGCGCTGGAGGATGACGGCCTGGACCTGCACGCCCGGACCGAACTGGCCCGCTCCTTCGTTCTCCACACCCCCCTCCCCCCGGAGGTGGATGAGGCCATCCGGGAAGGGTACGAAGAGCTCTGCCGCCGCTACGGCCCCGACGTGGACACGGCGGTGCGCTCCTCGGCCACACGGGAGGACTCGGCGCTGGCCTCCTTCGCGGGGCAGTACGAGTCCTACCTGAACATCCAGGGGTCCCGGGCCGTTCTGGACGCCTGGCACCGGTGCGCCACCAGCGCCTTCACCGAGCGGGCTGTGAGCTACCAGCTCTCCCTGGGAATGGACCTCCTGGACGGGGGTCTGGCGGTGGTGGTCATGAAGATGGTGCGCTCTGACCTGGCCACCTCCGGGGTGATGTTCACGCTGGATCCCGACTCCGGGAACCAGAATGTGATCCACGTGAGCTCTTCGTACGGGCTGGGGGAGCTGGTGGTGCAGGGGGAGGTGTCGCCGGACTCCTTCGTGGTCTGGAAGGAGGGGCTGCGCCGGGGGCGGGACGCGGTGGTGCACCGGGTCATGGGAGCCAAGGACCGGAAGCTGGTCTACCGGACCCAGGGAGGGACCACCACCGAGAGCGTGGACGTCCAGGCCAGTTGGCGCAGGGAGTGGTCCCTCACCAACGAGGAGGTGCTGGAGCTGGCCCGGATGGGGCTGGAGATCGAGGCGCATTACGGCCGCCCCATGGACATCGAGTGGGCGAAGGACGGCTACTCCGGGGAGCTCTTCATCGTGCAGGCCCGCCCGGAGACGGTGCACGGCCCCAACGAGCACCAGGACATCCTCCGGACCTACCGGATGGACCCCGCCGTCTCGGATCGGCTGAGGCGGGAGGGGAAGGTCCTGCTGAAGGGGCACGCGGTGGGGACCCGGATCGGCGCGGGCCCCGTGCGGGTCTACGAGAGCTACGAGGAGGTGATCCTCCGGAAGCGGGATCTCCGGAAGCGGGTGAAGGAGGGGCTGAGTCTGGACACCCTGTCACCGGAGGAGCGGGTCTTCGATCCCGGGGACGTGCTGGTCACCGAGCTCACCACCCCGGACTGGGAGCCCCTCATGAAGGAGGCATCCCTCATCATCACCGAGAAGGGGGGGCGGACCTCCCACGCCGCCATCGTGGCCCGGGAATTCGGGATCCCCGCCATCGTGGGGTGCGAGGACGCCACCCGGGTGCTCCGGAACCTCCAGGAGGTGACGGGTTCCTGCGCGGAAGGGGATGCGGGGATCGTCTATGAGGGGATCCAGCCCTTCTACGTGGAGGAGATGGAGGTGGACCGGAGCCGCCACCTTCGCACCAAGGTGAAGGTGAATGTGGGCTTCCCGGACCGGGCCCTCCGGGAGGCGCGGCTGCCGTCGGACGGGGTGGGGCTGGCCCGGATCGAGTTCATCCTCACGGCGGAGGTGGGGGTGCATCCCCTGGCGCTCCGTTTCTACGAGGAGCTGAAGGCCTTCGCCGACCGGGGAGAGGTGGATCCGTCCCTGGAGCCGTACCGGGAACGGCTGGAGAAGGAGGGGCCGGAGGAGATCCGGACGGTGCTGGGGGCCATCGAGCGGAGGACCCCGGGGTACGATGACCGGCGCAACTTCTTCGTGGACCAGTTGGCGGACGGGGTGGCGCTGATCTGCGCCGCCTTCCACCCCCGTCCCGTGCTGGTGCGGCTCTCCGACCTGAAGTCCAACGAGTACCGGGACCTCCTGGGGGGCCGACTCTTCGAGCCCGAGGAGGAGAACCCCATGATCGCCTGGCGGGGGGCCAGTCGGTATGTGGATCCCCGCTTCCGCCCCGCCTTCGAGATGGAGTGCGAAGCGCTGGCCCGGGTCCGCTGGGGGGTGGGGCTGGACAACCTGCAGGTCATGGTCCCCTTCTGCCGTTCCCCGGAAGAGGGGGCGGAGGTGGCGCGGCTCCTGGACCGGCGGCGCCTCTCCCCCCGGGCGGGGGTGCCCCTGTTCCTCATGATCGAGCTCCCCTCCAACGTCCTGGAGGCGGACCGCTTCATAAAGGAGATGGGGCTCTCCGGGGGCTCCATCGGCTCCAATGACCTGGTGCAGACGGTGTACGCCGTCTCCCGGGACGACCTGGAGCACTACACCCACCCCGTGGATGCCCGGTCGCCCTCGGTGAAGATCATGATCCGGGAGGCGGTGCGGGCCTTCAACGCCGCGGGGCTGGAGATCGGGATCTGCGGTCAGGCCCCGTCGGACCACCCGGACGAGGTGCCCCCCTTCCTGGTGGAGGCGGGGATCACCTCCATCTCGGTGACGCCGGACACGCTGCTCAAGCTCCGGATCGCCGTGGACCGGGCGGAGCAGAATGGGGGGGGCGAGGGGAACTGACCCGGGGAGCGACTCAGGCGGAGTCGGCCAGCACCTCCCGGTAGACCGCCAGGTTTCCCTGGACCATGGCGGCCACGGAGAACTCGTCCCGGGCCAGGGTCCGCCCCCCCTCCCCCAGCCGGCGGCGCAGCGCTTCGTCGGCCAGGAGGGTGAGGACGGCCCGGGTCAGGACGGCCACATCGCCGGGGGGGACCAGAAGACCGTTGGTCCCCTCCCGCACCACCTCGGGGATGCCCCCGCCGGCGGCCGCCACGATGGGAACCCCCGCCGCCGACGCCTGCAGCAGGATCACCCCCAGCCCCTCCATGTGGGCCGGGTGCACCAGGAGGTCCAGGCAGGGGAGGATCCGGTGGAGATCGTCCACGAAACCCGGGAAGACCACCCGCTCTGCCACCCCCAGCGACCCCGCCAGCTCCCGGAGTTCCTCCTCCAGGGGGCCGCGACCGAAGAGGATCACCCGCAGCCGGGGGTGCTGCTCCAGGATGGCGGGGAGGGCCTCCAGCAGGTCCCGGTGCCCCTTCCGCTGGATGAACTGGGCCGCCACCCCCAGGGTGGGCTCCCCCTCAACGGCGCCGGTCACCTCCCTGAAGCGGCCCGGATCGCAGGGGCCACTCCACCGCTCCACCTCCACGGCGCTCCGGACGCACACCACCTTCGTCGGATCCGCCCCGGTGGAGATCACCACCTCCCGGATCCGCTCCGAGATCGTGATCACCTTCCTGTAGAGGGCGTACTTCGGGAGGGCCAGAAGGGCCGGCTCGGGGTTGTCCACCCGGCGGGAGACCACGGCGGGGATCCCTGCCGCCTTCGCGGCAAGCCCACCCAGGGTGTCCGCCCCCCGGCGGGAGTGGCAGTGGACCAGGTCCGGGGCCTCCTCCCGGAGGATCCGCACCAGCCGGGGGACGAAGCGGAGATCTCCCTCCCCGGCCAGGGGGACCGTGTGGACCCTGAGCCCCCGCCCGGCGGCCGCCTCCGCGATGGCACTCCCCGAGGGCGCCACCAGCACACTCTCCACCCCCAGCGCCTGCAGGCCTGTACAGAGATAGAGCACCTGCGCCGCTCCCCCGTAGAGGTGGCGCCCCGTCTCCACATGGACCACCCGCCGGGGCCCGGGCTTCCCGGAGAGGGGGTGTTCCCGGTCCGGGGTCACACGAAGCCCCTGCCGCCCCGGACCACCCCCAGCGCCGCCTGGGCCACCCGGTCCACATCCAGCATGGCCATGCAGGTGAAGGCACCGCCGCAGGTGGGGCGGGTCCGGCAGGGGGAACAGTCCAGCGGCTCGTGGAGCACCCGCACCCGGCGGCCGGGGGCGTGGGTGTAGGGGAGGGTGGAACCGAAGAGCGCCACCACCGGGCGGTCCATGGCCACTCCCAGGTGGGTCAGCCCCGTGTCCACCCCCACCACCAGCGAAGCCCCCTGCACCAGGGCGGCGGCCTCCCCCAGGGAGGTATCCCCCACCAGGTCCACCAGGGGACCCACTCCGAAGTGGCGGGGGGGGACCAGCGCCGCCGCAGCGGCGATCCGCCCGGCGGCCTCCCGGTCGTCGGGCCCCCCCAGGAGGACCGGCCGGAGTCCCACCTCCTCCCGGACCCGGAGCGCCAGCGGCGCCCACCGCTCCTCCCGCCAGTGCTTCTGGGGGCGGGTGGTGAAGGGGGCCAGCACCGCGTAGGGCTCGGAGAGGTCCAGTCTGGCCCGGTGCGCATCGGCCCCGGCCCGGTGGGCGGGCCCGGGGTGGACCTCGCAGTGGAAGTCGTCGGTGTCCCACCTCAGCTCCGAGGCCAGGTGGAGATATTCCGAGCTGATGCGGGTGGTGTCCCCCCCATCCCGGGGGATGACCCGGTCCACCAGCAGGGCGCTCCCCTCCCGGGCCCCCAGACCCACCACCTCCCGGGCCCCGGTGAGCCGGGCCACCGCCGCGCTCCGCAGCAGCCCGTGGAGGTCGACGGCAAGGTCCGCCCGCTCCTCCCGGAGGGTGGCGGCGAATTCCCGCACCTCCCGGGTGAGGGTGGGGAGCCTCCCCCCCTTCAGGGCCCCGGCCCAGAGCCCCCGGGGCCACACCACCACCCGGTCCAGGAGGGGGTGGTGCCGGATGAGGTCGGCAGCGGCCGGCTCCACCACCCACACGATCCGGGCTCCCGGGTGCCTCCGGCGGATGGCCCCCACCAGGGGAGACGCGAACACCACATCCCCCCGGGCGCCCAGGCGCACGAGGATGATGGTGGGCCCCGCCGGCGCGGACCCGTCGTCATTCCCTGAAGGCGCCCCGCCCCCTTCCGGCTCCGAAGGCATTATGATGTCCCGGTCCCCTCTCGGATGGACGGTCGGTGCCGGAGTTCCGACGGCCCCGGCTCCCGGGAGGCTAGCATCTCCACGGATGGGTTGGAAGTGCCATGCCCCGGCGGCGCAGCGGGGCCCGGGGCCCCTGGAGCCCCCGGGCGTGAATCGGATCCGGGACCTCCTCTACCTCCTGGTGGCGGTGGTGGGCTCGCCCATCCTGGCCTGGCGGCTGGGGCGGAGTGGCAAGTGGCGCACCGACTGGCCCGCACGCTTCGGCCGCACCCCCGTCCTTCCCAGGGGTCCCCGGACCCTCCTCCTTCACGGCGTGAGCCTGGGGGAGATCAATGCCACCCGGAGCCTGGTGGCGGCCCTCGAGGAGGCGGAGCCGGAGCTGCGGATCGTGATCTCCGCCACCACGGACAGCGGCTTCGCCCGGGCCCGGAGCCTCTACGGCGACCGGCACCCCGTGGTCCGCTTCCCCTTCGATGCCACTCCGGCGGTTCGGCGCTTCCTGGATGCGGTGGCACCGGATGCCGTGGCGCTGATGGAGCTGGAGCTCTGGCCCACCTTCACCTGGGAGTGCCGGCGGCGGGGGATCCCGGTGGCGGTGGTGAACGGGCGCCTCAGCGCCGGGAGCTTCCGGGGGTACCGACGCATCCGCCCCCTGGTGCGACGCATGTTCCAGGACGTGGCGCTGGCCGCCGTGCAGACCCGGGAGTACGGAGAGCGGTTCGCCGCCCTGGGGACCCCCCCCGAGCGGATCCAGGTGGTGGAGAACCTCAAGTGGGAGGCGGCGTCGCTGGAGTCGCCGGAACTCCGGGAGGCGGCGGAGCGACTGGCCCGGGCGCTGGGGATCGACCCCCGGCGCCCCCTGGTGGTGGCGGGCTCCACCGCGGCCGGAGAGGAGGCCATGGTCCTGGAGGAGCTCCCCGAGGAGGTGCAGGTGCTCCTGGCGCCCCGGCGCCCGGAGCGCTTCGACGAGGTGGCGGCGGCCTTTCCGGACGCCGTGCGCCGGACCCTCCACCCCGATGGCACCGAGCGGGCCCCTTCCCCCTCCACCCGGGTGTTCCTCCTGGACACGCTGGGGGAGCTCCGGAATGCCTACGCCCTGGCGGATGTGGTGGTGGTGGGGCGGAGCTTCGTGGGCGGGATGGGCGGGTCCGACCCCATCGAGGCCGCCGCCCTGGGGAAGGGGGTGGTCACGGGCCCGGACCATGGGAACTTCGCCGATGTGGTGTCGGCCTTCCTGGAGGAGGAGGCCATCGTGGTGGCGCCCCACCCGGGGCGGGCGGCGGCGGCGCTGCTGGGGGAGCCGGAGCGGCTGCAGGAGATGGGAGAGCGGGCCCGGACGGTGGTGGAGGGACGACAGGGGGTGGCCCGGCGGACCGTGGAGGCGCTGCTGCCGCTGGTGTGAGGGGGGTCGGGGGTCACCTCTCCCCCCTATCCGCGGGCTCCAGCCACCCCGAGCTCGTCAAGGCAAGACGGGGGAAGGGAGCGTTCACGTAGGCCACGGCCAGACCGTCGCTGACGGCCCCCACAAGCGGCCAGTCCAGGGTTCGCCGTAGTTCTACCCCGTCGCGCAGGCGCAGGACCCGGGTGTCCACTTCGCGAGCCCCGGGATCACGATGAACCCAGTCGAGAACAGCCAGCTGAACGATCAACTCCGGGCCGGAAATCACCGCAGTCATGGCCCGATGATGGACCCCCGACGGGTCATCGGTGGCAAAGGTCGTCCCCTGTCCGTCCCTCGTCGGCACGACCGTGAGAGCCAGATGATCGGATATCGCCACCTCCCAGAGGAGCCCTCCCTCGGGGGAATAGGCGCGAATCTCCGGGAGGAACTTGAGGACCACAACGATCTGGCGGTTGACCGGATCGCACGCGATCCTGCCGCCGGCGACCGTGGTCTGGGCCGCTTCCCTGAGAACCGGGCTCTGGATGTCCTCGAAGGTGGGGGAGGTCCCAAAGGCCCGCACCAGGGAGCGGGTAGCGTCGAGCACCTCCACGATACCCGACCCGCGGCCGGTCAGTAGGTAGATTTCGTCGTCCAGGAAACAGAAGTCATCGGCAAAGTAGGGGATGGGAGTCTCCTCAAGAATCGCAAGCGAGTCCGAGACGACCGCGTAACCCGTGATCCGCATGGCACCACGGTCCAGGAGGACCACCTCGTGGTCTCCGCGGGGCAGAAGGCGGACCGGCTGTACGAACTCCCCGGGACCCTGCCCCGGCCGACCAACTCTGTTGAGCGGGGTTGCGGTGGAATCCAGCAGGACCAGACGTTGCAGGCGGTCGTCCAGTGCCACGATGTGTCCCCCCGGGAGGAGGGCCGCTCCCGCCAGTCTACCGAACAGGTCCAGCCCGGCCCCCTCCTCCCGTCCCACCACCGCGAGAACGTCCACCTCGCCAAATCCAGCGGGGTTGATCTCTCCGAGGGTGCCCACGATCGAGTCCCTGACCATTCGAAGGTCGCCGGACCGCTCGCTGGCGCAGCCGACCGCAAGCGTGCAGAGGGCCACGAAGAGGCTGATCAGCCCTGCGGGCCGACCAGAGGCCGGAATTCGGTGCAGGCGGTTCCGCCCACAAGCAAGCTCGAGCGACTTCGCTGAACAAGAACGATCGCCCATGTCGCTCCAGCGCCCGGGGCGGGCGCCCCTCGTCGCCGAACCTCTCATCCTCCCTCCCTGGCGGCCGGCGAACCGACCCGAAGGGGGCAACGATCGGTGCACGTGATCCGTACCCGATCCCATAACTTCAATGGGCGCTGAGGGATTCGAACCCCCGACCTCCTGCTTGTAAGGCAGGCGCTCTGAACCGGCTGAGCTAAGCGCCCTTCAATCCCGCCCATCCCCGACCAGTCCCAAGATAGCCCCCGGGACTCCCCGCCGTCACCTCCGGAAGGCCGGCCTCGCCGTCGCCCTCGCGCGGATGGAGTCCGTAACATATGTTGGCGGCGACGTGTCACATTCTGAACGCATCGGACGGCCCCCGGAGCCACCGGATCGTCCGCATCCCTCCATCGGGAGCCGTTCCATGTGGTCGATGATCCTGCTGGGCCTCCTGATCTGGGGAGGCATGGGCCTCGTCTGGATCCTGGCCTTCAATGTCCTGGGGCTGAAGTACGATGCCGCCGAGCCGGAGGCCGAACAGGTTCCGGGGAACTCCTGAGGGAAGGAGAGCAGCAGGTCGAACGATGGGTCAGCGCAGGATGGCCAGCGGAAGCAGCACCACGTAGCCCAGCACGAGCAGGACAGGGGCCAGGGTGATGGAACCGGTGGAGAGCAGGACGAACCCCGACACAATGGACACCAGCGCCGCCCCGCCCAGGATGGCGGTGAGGGGGGTGAATGCAGGGGGCGGAGCGGTCCCCTTCGCTGCGGAGGCCGCGGGGCTCTCCCGGGATGCAGGCTTCTTCATCGCCGGAGCTTAGTTCCACTCCCGGGGCGGGTCAACCCGGACCGGGGGATACTCCGACCGCTCCCCCGGGGACGGCCCCCCTCCCCCCTCCTCTCCGGACCACCACGCCGGCGCATCCGGTGGCTCCTCCTCCCGGAGCCGGTCCATCCGCAGTCGGTCCCTCTTCCGCCGGATCACCACCAGCACCGCCAGCATCACCCCCGCCACCAGCCAGAACACCACGCTCTGGGCCAGGACCGTCAGCCACCCGTACCGGGAGCGGATGAAGTCCCGCCAGTCCTCCTCCAGCTGGCTTCCGGTGAGCCCGTAGGTCCGCCGTACCGCCGCCTCGAACCCCTCCTCCTCCGCCCACCGCTCCAGGAGCACCTCGATCCCCCGCTCACCACTCCGGTCCACCAGGAACTCCACGGCGGAGGCGGCCAGCAGATACGACAGATCCGCCGAGGCCCGGTCCCGGGGCCAGGCCAGCGCCAGGGAATCCAGTGGGGGAAGCTGCCCCAGCGCCATGGCCACCCGGAGGCGCCACCCCTCCTCCGCCGTCCAGGCACCGGAGGACCACTCGGCGTATCCCTCGTTGAACCAGCGGGGGATCCTGAGCCCTGGGAGGGCCTGGTGGAGCCCCACATGGGCCCA
>Ga0076930_101775_pt1 | contig 10235 bp, 8 predicted proteins | sample HotLakConsoUCCRE_FD_71149 | JGI IMG/M metagenome (GOLD analysis project Ga0076930, IMG submission 71149) | Hypersaline microbial mat communities from Hot Lake, Washington, USA - Hot Lake Consortium UCC-RE (version 3) (version 3) ...
CGTCACCTGCCGTTCCGCCCAGGAGATCCGGTGGGCCTCCGGGTCCGTCACGTCCCGCCCCCGGATGAGGTGGCCGCAGTGGAACCGGGCGCTCTGGAGCCTCCGGAGGAAGGCGTTCACCGTCCCGGCGGCGGCGTACCCCGCCCAGGCGGAGCCCTCCTCCGTGAGCCGGGCCTCGATGATCTCGCAGAGGTGTTCCAGATCCTGCACCAGGACCGGCCGTCCATCCCGCCCCCGGAGGCGCACCGTGGCAGGGTGGTCCGGGGCTTCCTCCGCCTCCCGCCCCAGCTCCACCTCCACCCGGGCCACCAGGTCGGCGATCTGGCTCCGCTCATCCCCGGATTCGGCAAAGAGAAAGCGGAGGAACCCCTCCTTCACGAAGTCCCGGACGGTCCAGAAGTAGGGGAGGATGTCCTTCTGCCGACTGCCGGTATCCGGCACCGGGGCGGCCCCTGATGAGGCCCGCTTCACCGGCGCCCAGAGCCCCACCGACTTGAAGGGGCCCGGCTCCAGCCCCAGTTCGGCGTACCGCTCCCGCTGCCGCTGGTCCAGCTTCCGGTTCGGGCGGTCCAGGAAGAGGAGGTCCTCCCCCTTCACGTTGAAGATCAGTGCCTTCGTGTGGGGAGCTTCGGCCCCCAGCACCCCGGAGTGGAACATGGAGTAGAGGAGGAAGCTGGCGTAGGTGGTCTTGGTGGCCACGCCGGAGACCCCGGAGATGTTCACATGGGCCCCCCGACGGCCATCCACGAAGGAGAGGTCCAGGTAGACCGGGAGCCCCTCCCGGGAGAGCCCGGCGGAGAGGCGCTGCTCCATCGCGTCGAAGTGGAGCGCCTGGTCCCGGTCCTTCCCCCGGACCCGGCTCACCGGATCCCCCGGCGACGGGGGCACCCAGATCTCCGGCTCCACCCGGGTGGTCACCACCCGGGCGCTCCGGGCCACCGCCAGGGGGAAGACCCCCTCCCGGGCCAGGAAGACGTCGCTCTCGAACTGGCTCCCCTCGTGCCTGCTCCGGACCTGGTCCACCACGCCCGACAGCACCACCGGCCCCACACCGGGGACCCGGGTGGTGACCTGCACCACATCGTCCAGTTGGAGGTAGGCCTCCGGATGGATGGCCACCCACCAGGCCAGGGGGGTGGAGGCCTCGGTGCCCAGGACATTCCCCACGGGGATGCTCACCTCCCCTCCAGCCCCCTGACTCCACCCTGGAGTGCCCTCCCCCGGCGCGCCCACCCCGGGTCCTCCCTGTCCGTCAGCCACGTCCCCTCCAGAGTGCGGTCTCGATGCCCCGGCGAATCAGCCCTGCGTCCCCCAGGCGATGTCGGAGGACGGCTTCGAGCCGCCCCACCGGATACAGGTTCTGCGGCGCCCGGGGATCCCGGACCCGGTCCGAGGCCAGCCCCGGAAGGAGGAGGGTGGTGGCATCCGCCAGCACCCCGGCCTGCCGGACCCCCACGGCGGTGGACACCTCCAGGCGCAGAATCCCGGTGAGCGCCCCGTCGATCTCCCTTCCCCGGGCGATGCGGGTGTACCAGGCGTAGCGCTCCAGCCGCTGGTCGCCGATGAGGAAGAGGGGGGTCCGCTCCCCGGTCTGGAGGAGCCCCAGGATCCCCGAGGCCTCCGGGGGAAGATAGGCCCGGGACTGACGCTTGATGACCCCCACCACCGGCTGGTCCCCCGCGGCGTAGGTGAGGGGGCCGTCCAGGAGGAGGAGGGGGGGGCGCTCCTCCTTCAGGAGGGCCCGGGCCAGCGCGGCCTCCTCCTCCCGCATCCGGTTCTGGAGCCCCTGAACCACATCCAGGGGGCTGGACCCCGCCACCCCCAGCGGCTCGTAGACCAGGGTGTCGGACCCCACCGGAACCTCCATGGGGGGGTGGGTCAGTCCGCCCCCCACCACCAGCGTCCGCCCCACCAGCAGGGGTCCCACGCCCGCCTCCCCCAGTCGCACCACCCCCACCCCCCAGGCCCCCGCCACCGCCGGAGCCACCCCCTCCTCCGTCTCGGCGAAGAGGCGGGCTTCGATGCGCCGGACCCCGTCGATGAAGGCCACGGAGGTTGGAGGGGCTCCCGCCACCGGGCGCCGGGGGGCCCACTCCCCCTCCACCGCCAGATCCTCCCGCCCCACCGCCTCCCCCACCTCCTGCTCCAGCGCCGACGAGGCCCCGTAGTCCGGCTCCCAGGAGTCCAACCGGAGGCGCACCACCGGATCGGCGGCTCCTCCGGGGGGGCGGCTCCCGGTCACCCCGGAAAGACCACCGGTCACCTCTGCACCTCGTAGCGACTCTGGACGAAGCCATTCCCGAAGGTCCGGGTCTCCACATGGCGGAGGGGGATGTCCCGTCCGGCATCCCCGAAGAGGGGGATCCCCGACCCGATGAGGATGGGGACCCGGGTGACGATGAGGGTGTCCACGAGCCCCTCCGCCAGGAAGGCCTGGACAGTCCGTCCCCCGTCCACGTAGACATGACCGGCTTCCGACTCCCGGAGCGCCTCCACCAGCGCCGGGAGGGGTCCGGGGTGCACCATCACCCCTTCCGCCAGATGGGGAGGAAGATCCACCCTCCGGAGGGTGCGGCTCAGCACCACCACCCGCTTCCCATCGTAGGGCCACCCATCGAAGCCCAGCACGGTCTCGAAGGTGCTCCGCCCCATCACCACCGTGTCCACCGACTGGAAGAAGGCGTTGTAGCCGAAGTCCTCGTCCGGGACCGCTGGGGCTCCGGTGAGCCATCCGATGTCCCCGTCGGAGCGGGCGATGAAGCCATCCACGCTGGCGGCGATGTAGACCGAGAAGCGGAGGGGCACAGGCGGTTCCGTCAGGCGAGGGGTGAGGGACCGGGGATCCTGTTTCGGGATCTGTTCGGATGGGTACTCACATGCTATCCGTGGGCGGAGGGGGGATCAACCCCCCCACCCCCCGGGAGCCGGAACCACTGGAGTCCCTCTCCGGGGGTGCAGAGGGCATCCACCGGCACATCCTCCGGGCCCCGGGGGACGCTGGGCACCCTCTGGAGATCCAGCCCCAGCGCCACGAAGGGGGTCTCTACACCGGACTGCCGGACCGCCCCGAGGGCCCGGTCGTAGAAGCCCCGCCCCCGCCCCAGCCGCCCCCCCTGGGAGTCGAAGGCCAGCCCCGGGACCAGGATGACCCTACACTCCCCCAGCGGCACCACCGCCGTATCGCCGGGGGGCACGGGAATTCCCATCCGGTCCCGGGGAAGTGCCTCCACGGGGAGCTCCGGGGGAAGGGCCCGGAACTCCAGGTCGTCCCCCACGATGACGGGAAGTGCGCGGGTGAGCCCCAGCTCGCGGAGAAGGTGGTCCACGGGGCCGGTGGCGATCTCTCCCCGGAGGCCGGCGAAGAGGGGCACGGTGGAACCCGGGGCCTCCCGGGCCACCTGCTGGAGGAGGGGGTGGAGGTGCCCGGCCACAGCCTCGCCGGCAGCCAGGAGGGCCTGGGGGGGGACAGCTGCCAGGAGGGCCTTCATCCCGGCCCGGGCCCGCCGCTTCTCCTCCATCAGACCGATCACCGGGGCGATTCCACCCCCACCCCCAGCCGCGCCGCCGCCCGCTCCCCTGCCCGCCGGACCGACACCCCCACCGCCAGCCCGTAGACATCATTCCACCAGGTCACCTCCGGCGACGAGGAGGCCTCCGCCAGCGCCGCCTGCAGGAGCGAGTCCGGAACCGGCTGCAACTGCCGCAGGTGGGAGAGGAAGGCACCGGCGGTCAGTCGCTCCCGGAGATCCAGGAGCTCCAGTTCGCCCAGCGACTCGTAGGGCACTCCAGCCTGGAGCCCGGCGTCCAGTACGGCATGGGCGGCCCTCCGGGCGGACTCCCCCACCAGGAGGTGGAAATCCACCGTCCCCTGCGCCTCGGTCCACTGGAGGACCAGATCCAGCCGATCCCGTGGGGGCGGGTTGTCCTGCAGGCGCCGGGTGAAGTCATCGAAGGAGCCCTCCAGCACCTGTTCCCCGCTGAGGCGTCGAAGCTCCGCCGTGGCTCCCGTCTCCAGGTGGGCCAACAGGGCCTGCACCTCCCCCTCCCCCCCCTCGGACTCCAGCACCTGCATCACGTCGCCGTAGAGCTGTTCCAGGGTGAACTCCGCCCGCACCGCATCCATGATCCGGGCCTCCTCCGGGGCCGGGAGCGAGGCTGCCACCTCCGAGACCCGGGCCCAGACCTGGGCGCCGGCCCCCGCCAGGATGGTCCGGACCCCGAAGTGGGCCATGACCTCCTCCAGGGCGGCCTCCTGGGATCCCCCCTCCTGGCCCTGGAGTGGGGATACCATCCCTGGAAGCAGGAGAAGGAGGAGAACCAGCACAGACTTCCCGCGACAGCACCTCATGGACCCTCTCCCCCCTGGAGGCGGGGCCGGAGCAACTCCGGCCATGTGGATTCACCAAAGAGCAGCACCCCCTCGGACAGGATGCTCCGGGCCAGCCCCTTCCCCACCCCGCCCGGTGTGGCGAGATCCACCCGCCGCTCCAGCCGGTCCTGGAGATCGAGCTGCAACGCCACCAGATCCATGAGGCTCCGGCCGGTCTCGAAGGCCACCAGGAGGTCCAGGTCGCTCCCGGGGTGGTCCTCCCCCCGGGCCGTGGATCCGTGGACCAGGGCAGTGGTGACGCCGTGTCCCCGCATGCACGCCTCCACCTCCTGTCGGAGGGTACGCACCAGGAGGTAGCGGCGGTCCGCCGGGGCCAGGGGGAGCCCCCGGCTCTCCAGCGGCGTCACCCACTCCAGCGCCAGGTGCTCGAGGCATCGGGGCTCTCCCCGGATCCCCACCGGCACGAACTCGATGACGAACGGGGACCCTGCGTCCCGGATCCGCCACTCCACCGGACCCACGGAGGCCACCTCCACATCCAGCTCCTCCCGGAGCTCCCGGGCCACCGCCGTGGACTCATCCTCCCCGGGATCCATCTTCCCCCCGGGGAACTCCCACAGCCCTCCGTGCCTCTTCTCCATGGGCCGGCGGCAGAGGAGGAAGCGCTCTCCCCTCCGCACCACCGCGGCCAGGACCCGGATCACATCTGGCGATGCCTCCGTCACCGTGCGGTCCGGTGAAGGCTCGCCGGGGGGCCTCCGTATCCTTCAGAGGACCCCTGCGGGCGCGGCTCCACCACCCTCCACCCCTCCACGCCATGGACACGCATCGTTCCCCTCCGTTCTTCAGAGAGACACAGCGCTTCCGGCAACCGGTCCTGTGGGCCCTCCTCCTGGGGGGGCTGGGCTTCGGCCTCATGACCCTTCTGGAGCAGGTGCGGGACGCCGACCCCGCCACCCTCCCGGGGCTCCTGGTGGCGGGGGCGATCCTCCTCATGGTGGCGGCCTTCTTCGGATGGGTCCGGCTGGACACCCGGCTGGACCGGGAGGGGGTCCATTTCCGGTTCTTCCCCTTCCATCGCCGGGAGCGCAGCATCCCCTGGGCCGAGGTGGAGCGGGCGTGGGTCCGGAGCCATCGCCCCATCCGGGAGTTCGGTGGCTGGGGTATCCGCATGGGGCGCGGGGGACGGGCCTACACGGTGGCGGGGAGCACGGGACTCCAGCTGGTCCTCCGAGACGGAAGCCGGATCCTGCTGGGAACGAGCCGGGGATCCCAGTTGAAGGTGGCCCTCTCGGGCCTCACCGGGCGAGGGATCGTGGCCCCGGGGGGGGCGGACGGGGGCTGAGACGCCCGGGGCCGTCATCCTTTCTCCTCCAACTCCGAACCCTCTACCGGGGAAGGAGCCAGCCCCACCAACGCCACCAGCGCCGACACAAGCAGGAAGGCCGCCCCGGCCATGACCGGAATGGACACGAAGCCGTAGACATGGAGATACCGGGCCGTGCAGGGGGCCTCTGCAGAGCAACTCACCACCCCCAGGGTGGGCTGATACTGGATGGTCACGTGGTAGATGGAGATGGCCAGCCCGGTCAACGAGATAGGAAGCACATACCTCCAGATCCGCCGATCCCCCACCAGGGCCGCCACTCCCAGCAGCAGCACCAGCGGGTACATGGCAATGCGCTGGTACCAGCACAGGAGACAGGGGGCAAGCCCCGCCACATCCGAGAGGTCGAGGCTCCCCGCTGTCGCCAGGGAGGCCACCAGCCAGGCCGCTCCCAGGATGGGGCGCAGGGCGTTGGAAGTGAACTCCGACGCCCCACGGCGACCGGCGGGAACGACCAGGACGAGGGCCAGCCCGATCCCCAGCACCAGGGCGAGGACCGTCAGGGTGGCCAGCGACTGAACGGTGGGTCCGAATGCAGGCATGGCAGGAGAATAACGCCGTCCCCCCCCCTCCGCACCGACTCTGCCGGACTTGACAGTGGGGTGTCACGACACGTAACGGTTCCAGTGCATCCGGATCCAGGGGATGCCAGGACCGGGAGGGTTTCTTGCGGACCCGCAGCACATCAACCGCCTCCGCCCGATCCTGACCGACGTCCCGGTCGAACATCCCGGACGGCCCGGGAACGGCACGCTTCCCGCCGACTCCCCGCGCTCCGTCCCGCAGTACGATGCTCCCCATCCCAGGGAGTGTCGCCCACCCGTGATGGAGGAGATTCGATGCGCCGACTCCTGTTCTTCCTGTCAACCGTGGCAGCGACCCTGCTGCTCTTCGCGCCGGCGGCGTCCGCCCAGGAGGGGACCCTCCGAGGGCGGGTCTCCGGCCAGGACGGTGCCGCCCTTCCCGGGGTGCAGATCACCGTAGTGGGCACCAACCGGGGAACGGTCACCGACGCCCGGGGCCTCTACCTCGTTCCGGGGCTCCCTGCCGGGACCTACACCGTGCGGGCCCAGAGCATCGGCTACTCCACCGGTGAGGCTTCCGTCACCATCCCCGCGGGCGGCTCGGTGGCCCAGAACTTCGTGATCACCCAGGAGGCGCTCCAGATGGACCGCCTCACCGTGACGGTGGGATCCCGGGCACGGGTGAGCGCGGCAGAGGAGCTCACCGTCCCGGTAGACGTCTTCACCCGCTCCGACATCGTGGAGTCCGTCCCCCAGATGGAGATGGGGATGGTGCTCCAGGAGCTGTCGCCAGCCATCTACTTCCCCCGGGCGCAGATCGCCGACATCACCTCGGGGGTGCGCCCCTTCCAGCTGCGGGGGCTGAGCCCGGACCACTCCCTCGTGCTGGTGAACGGAAAGCGCCGCCACCCCACGGCGGTGGTGCATGTGTTCGGAGCGGCCTCCGGTGGATCCGGCTCCAGCGGCGTGGACATGAACGCCCTCATCCCCTCGTCCCTGGGGGGGATGGAGATCCTCAGGGATGGCGCCGCCGCCCAGTACGGATCCGACGCCATCGCCGGGGTGATCAACTTGCAGCTCCGGAGCGACATCCACGCCCCCGAGTTCTCCGCAACCGTGGGGCAGTACACCCCCAGCAGTGATGCCTTCCAGCGGGACGGCACCCGGATCGAGGTGGGGGGAAGCTCCGGCTTCGCCCTCTCGGACCGGGGCACCATGGTGGTGTCGGGGATGTTCAGCCAGCGGGACCAGACGGATCGTGCCGGCCCCGACCCCCGGGACCAGGTCGTCGCGGGTGACGCCGACATCATCGAGGTAGGACCGGACGGAATCGGCCGGATCGTGGAGAAGCGCAACGCCGTCCCCCAGCCCAATCACCTCATCGGGGACGGGGAGTCCACCAATGTGGGGGCCTTCTTCAACTCCAACTATCGGCTGGGGGAGGACCAGGTCCAGGAAGCCTACGCCTTCGGAGGATACTCCTGGCGCCGGGACCTCTCATCGGGCTTCTATCGCCGGGGGATCGACAACCGGAACTGGCCTTCGATCCACCCGCTGGGCTTCCTTCCCAGCTTCCGGGGAGACAACTCGGACCTCCAGTTGGTGGCGGGACTCCGGGGACCGCTGGGGACCTGGAGCTACGACGCCAGCGCCCAGTACAACCGGAACACCCTCTCCACCGACATCTTCAATTCGCTGAACGTCTCCCTGGGGCCGTGCCTGGACGCTCCCTGCGCCCCCGTCGCCGACGGGGTCCTGGGCACGTCGGACGACCCGGGGATCCCCAACAAGACCGACGTCTACGCCGGGGCGCTGAACCTGAGCCAGGTCATCGGCTCGGTGGATCTGAACCGGGAGTTCGACGCCGGACTGGCCTCGCCGCTGAACCTGGCGGTGGGAGCCTCCTTCCGGGCGGACAACTACCAGATCGAGGCCGGTGAACTGGCCTCCTGGGTGAATGGCGGGCACCCGAACCGGGCCGGGGGGATCGCCCCTCCGGGAAGCCAGGTGTTCACCGGCTTCCGGCCGGACCAGGAGGTGAACGAGTGGCGGAGCAACGCCGGGATCTACGCCGACATGGAGGCGGACCTCACCTCCGCCTTCCGGCTGGCGGGTGCGGTGCGCTTCGAGAACTACAGCGACTTCGGCTCCACCGTGACCGGGAAGCTGGCCACCCGCCTGCAGTTGGCGGAGCAGTTCATCGTCCGGGGCGCGGTAAGCACGGGCTTCCGGGCGCCCAACATCTCCCAGAGCTACTACTCCCACGTGTCCACCGGCTTCCGGACGGACCCCAACAACCCCGGGAACCAGATCGCCTACGAGATCGGGGAGATCCCGGTGAACTCCCCGGAGGCCCTGGCCCTGGGTGCGGAGCCCCTCCGGGAGGAGACCTCCATCAACTTCAGCGGTGGGCTGGCCTTCTCACCCACGGAGAACCTGACCTTCACGGTGGATGGGTACCGCATCGACATCGACGACCGGATCATCCTCACGGGGGCGCTGGAGGGGCCCACGGTTGAGGCCCTGCTGGCCCAGTTCGGTGCACCCACCGTGAAGTTCTTCACCAACTCGGTGGACACCCGGACCCAGGGGATCGATGTGAGCGTCCGCTACCGCCAGATGCTCGGCGGTGGCCGGTACATCGAGGCTCTGGGGCAGTACAATCGGAACACGGTGGAGGTCACCGGCACCCAGGTGCCCGCCGTCATCGAGGAACTCCGGAACCAGGTCTTCTCCAGCGGTGAGCGGTACGCCATCGAAAACGGGCGCCCCAAGGACCGGGGGACCGCCCGCCTCCGCTACGTCCAGGACCGCTTCCGCACAAGCCTGGGGGGGAACTACTACGGGCTGCAGGCCTTCCGGCTGCAGGAGTCCGGCACGACGCCGGCCATCTGCTCCCAGAACATCGACGGTCTCCGCTGCCTGGATGGGGGGGCCACCTTCCTGGACAATGGTCCCCACCTGGTCCTTGATGCGGATGCATCCTTCGAGATCCGGGAGGGGCTGGAGCTCTCCATCGGAGCCGAGAACCTGACCAACAAGGAGCCGCCGGTGCGCCCGTCGGGCTTCAACTTCTCCGGGAACTTCCCGTACTACAGCTCTTCGGGGCTGCACATGAACGGGCGCTACATCTACACGTCCATCCGGGTCCGCTTCTGATCCGGGACTGAGGAGGAGGGGCGGGTCCGCGGCGGTTCAGGCCGTCGCGGATCCCCCCGATTCCCTCCTTTCACCTCCTCCGGGGACGTCCCCTACACAACCCGCGCGGTTCTGGAATACGCCGGGGGGGATTGACGCCGGAGCGCTCAAGAGGAATCATCGCATGGGGTCCGAAGACAGTCCGGCCCCCCCTCGCAGGATCGGAACGAACGAGTCGCCGCCCCGCCCGGAGTCGACGATGTACCTGCTTCGATCCCTGGGGAGCCCTGCCGTCCTGGATGCGTCCGGGAAGGACATGGAGCTGCCCCTGGGGAAACCTCTGGCACTGCTGGTCTACCTGTCACTGGCCCCCGGGCCCGTGTCCAGGGAGGATCTTGCTGCCCTCCTGTGGCCTGGGGCCACCCGTGCCAGGGGTCTCCAGTCGGTGCGTCAGGCCATCTGGCTGATCCGTCGCACGCTGGGAGAGGATGTGCTGGTGGGTGGTGACCCGGTATCGGTGGACTCCCGCCTCCTGGAGGCGGACCTCCGACGGGGGGAGCGCCTCCTGCGGACGGGCCGGGAGGAGGAGGTTGCCCCCCTGGCGCAGGGGAGCTTCCTGGAGGGCCTCGCCCTCTCCAATGTCCCGGAGTGGGACCGCTGGGCCGGAGAGGAGATGGATCTCTGGCGCCGGCGCGTCGCGGCCGGGCTGGTCCGTCGGGCGGAGGAGCATCGGGCTGCCGGAGAGCCGGGTCGGGCCGAGAAGCTTCTGGCGGACGCCCGGATCGTGCAGCCGGAGGCGCCGGAGGAGGAGGTGACGGACACCCCGACACCCCGGCCGGAACCGGTGGTGGAGCAT
>Ga0076930_101785_pt1 | contig 10182 bp, 8 predicted proteins | sample HotLakConsoUCCRE_FD_71149 | JGI IMG/M metagenome (GOLD analysis project Ga0076930, IMG submission 71149) | Hypersaline microbial mat communities from Hot Lake, Washington, USA - Hot Lake Consortium UCC-RE (version 3) (version 3) ...
TGGCGTCCCGTCACCACCGCCGAGATCGACCTCGAGGGCCTCACGAAGCTGATGAAGCTCGTGGAGGCGCTCGAGGATGACGACGACGTCCAGAGCGTCACCACCAACTTCGAGGCCTCGGACGAGGTCATGGAGGCCTACGCCGGCGCCTGAGGTCAGGCGCCGGAGAGGCAGTCCGACATCGCGCGGGCCATGCTGCGCAGCAGTTCGGGATAGAAGCCCGGACCCGGCGCGATGTCGGACCCCAGCGGATCGAGGATCGCCACCCTCACGGCGTCGCCCAGGATCGCGGGGACGATGGCGCCGTTGAACTGCGGCTCGATGAAGGCGCAGACCAGCCCCACCTCGGCCAGCCCGTCGCGCAGGTCCTGGGCGCGCCCGGCGCTCGGATCGGTCGCGTCCGAAGCGGCAACCGCACCGAGCGCCGGGATGCCGAAGGCTTCCTCGAAATAGCCGTAGGCGTCGTGAAAGACGACATAGCCCTGCCCTCTGACCGGCGCGAGAAGCGCCTCGGCCTCGGCCCGCGCGGCCGCGATCTCGGCCACCGCGGCCTCGGCATTGGCGGCATAGAGCGCCGCATTCGCCGGGTCCGCCGCGCTCAACTCCGCGGCGATCGCCCCGGCCCAGACCGCGGCATTGGCCGGGGAGAGCCATCCATGGGGATCGACCCCGCCGGCATGGTCATGCCCGTGCCCATGGTCGTCATGCCCGTCCCCCGCGTGCTCGGCCTCCCCGTGGCCGTGGTCGTCGTGCCCGTCACCCGCGTGCTCCGCTTCACCGTGGCCGTGATCGTCGCCGTGGGAATGCCCATGGGCCGCCCCGCCGAAGAGCGCCTCCTCCCGCATGCCGAGATGCAGCGTGCCGGGAACCTCCATCAGTTCCAGCTTCACCGCTCCGGGCGCCAGAGCCTCGGCGGCTTCCTCCACGGCGGGTGCAAGGCCCATGCCCACGCCGATCACCAGATCCGCCTCGGACAGGGCCCGCGCCTGCGACGGTCTCAACGACACCCCATGGGGCGAGACGCCGGGCTCGAGCAGCAGATCCGGCGTCCCGACCCCCTCCATGACGCGGGCGACGAGGCCGTGGACAGGCGCGATATCGGCGATCACCTTCGGCGACTCGGCAGCGGCAGGAAGCGGAAGGGCGGCGGAGGTCGCCAGAGAGACGATGCAGAGGGCGGCGAGGCGGGAACGGGGCATGCTTGATCCGTGTTATAATGTAACAGACCGAAGCTTGCTAATCGGCATGTGATAACATATCAAGCCCGAAACGACCGGAGAGCCGCATGGACCCCATCGGATTCCAGCGCCACGACCACCAGAGCTGCATTTCCGGCGCTGTCGCCGCCGCCGATGCCCGCTGCGCCGAGGCCGGGCTGAACCTCACACCGGTGCGCCGCCGCGTGCTGGAGATCCTGCTCGAGCGCCACCGCGCGCTCGGCGCCTACGACGTGCTCGAGGTCCTGCGGCAGGAGGGTCTCGGCGCGCAGCCGCCCGTCGCCTACCGCGCGCTCGAGTTCCTGACGACGAACGGTTTCGCGCACCGGATCGAACGGCTGTCGGCCTTCGTCGCCTGCGCTCATCCGCACGAGGACCATACCCCGGCCTTCCTGATCTGCCGCAGCTGCGACCGCGTGGCCGAGGCCACTGCCGACCCGATGAAGGGCCTCCTCGGAGAAGCCGCGCGGGCCAGCGGCTTCGTTCTCGAACGCGCCGTGGTGGAGGCCGAGGGCCTCTGCCCCGCCTGCATCGGCGCGGGCGGGCATGGCGGCGGCACCCGGGGCGCGGCGCCCGCGTGACCTCCGACGCGCTCATCGACATCCGGGGGCTGTCGCTCCGCCTCGGCGGCAAGCCCGTCCTCTCGGGCATCGACCTCGCCATCCGCCGCGGCGAGATCGTCACCCTCGTGGGGCCCAACGGATCCGGGAAGACCAGCCTCCTGCGCACGGTGCTCGGCGCTCTGAGCCCCGACCGCGGCACGGTGCGCCGGGCGCCGGGGCTGCGCATCGGCTATGTGCCCCAGAAACTGCGCATCGACGGCACCCTGCCGCTCACGGTGGACCGGTTCATGGCGCTGCCCAGCCCCGCGCCCGCGGGCCGCGTCGCCGAGGCGCTGGAGCGGGCGGGCGCCGCCCGCCTCGCGCGGCACCAGATCGCGGACCTGTCGGGCGGAGAACTGCAGCGGGTGCTGTTCGCCCGCGCCCTGCTGCCGGACCCGGACCTGCTGATCCTCGACGAGGCCACGCGCGGCCTCGATCAGCCCGGATCGGCCGACTTCTACCGCCGCATCGCGGACTGGCGCGAGACGCGCGGCGCCTCGGTGCTGATGGTCAGCCACGAACTCCATGTCGTGATGGCGGCCTCCGACCGGGTGATCTGCCTGAACGGCCATATCTGCTGCGAAGGTGCGCCCGAGCACGTGGCCCAGGCCGAGGAATACCGCGCCCTCTTCGGAACCGGCACCGGCGGCACCCTGGCGCTCTACCGCCACGAGCACGACCATTCCCACGGGCCGGGCCACGATCACTCACACGGCGCGCACTCCGCCGGGGCCGGAGCCGAGCGTCGCAGGACCGAGCCCGCCGAATGAGCCTCCTCGACGACTTCCTCGTCCGCTCCGCCCTCGCGGGCGTGGGCACGGCGCTGGCGGCCGCACCGCTCGGCTGCTTCGTCGTGTGGCGGCGGATGGCCTATTTCGGCGACGCGACCGCCCACGCGGCGATCCTCGGCGTGGCGCTGTCGCTGGCGCTGGGCCTGCCCGTCGCCCTCGGCGTGCTGGTCGCGGCGCTGGCCATGGCCGGCGCTCTGACGCGGCTCGCCCATCCCACCCTCGGCGCCGACGCGACCCTCGCGGTGCTGGCCTATTCCGCCCTCGCCGTGGGTCTCGTCGCGGTGTCGCTGACGGGCGGCGTTCGGATCGACCTCGAGGCCTACCTCTTCGGCGATATCCTCGCCGTGACCAAGGGCGATCTCGTGCTGATCTGGGGCGGGGCGGCGGTGATCGCGGCGCTGCTCGCCTGGCGCTGGCAGGGGCTGCTGACCGCGACGCTGGACCCCGACCTCGCCCGGGCCGCAGGCGTCGATCCGCGCCGGGAGGAGGCGGTGCTGACGCTGGCCACGGCGATCCTCGTGGCGCTCTCGATCAAGGTCGTGGGCGCGCTGCTGATCGTGTCGCTGCTGATCATCCCCGCGGCCGCAGCGCGCCCCTTTTCGCGGACGCCCGAAGGCATGGCCGGGACGGCGGCCGCGATCGGCGCTCTGGCGGCTCTGGCCGGGCTTGGCCTGTCGCTCGAGGCCGATACGCCCACGGGTCCGTCGATCGTCGCCGCGGCCGCGCTGGCCTTCGCCCTGTCGACCCTCGCGCGTCGCCGGGCAGGCTGACCGATGCGCGGCCGCGTGAGATGGCCCACGATCTTCTAGAAGATCGTGGGCTGGGCAATGATCTTCTAGAAGATCATTGCGCCCGAAGATTAACATCGCCTTATCAGATAACTGTCGGACTGTCGGCATTTTTGCGACCCTACGCTTCTGCCCTTTGCCTGACCCCCTCTGCCTGCTACCTCCCCGCCCCATGCGCATCCTCTTTCTGGGCGACGTCATGGGCCGCTCCGGCCGCACCGCGCTCGCCGACCGACTACCCAGCCTCAAGGCCGAATGGCGGCTCGATTTCGTCGTGGTCAACGGCGAGAACGCGACCAATGGCGCGGGCCTCTCCGCCGATCACGCGCGCGAAATCCTCGCCGCCGGCGCCGATGCAATCACGCTGGGGGACCATGCCTTCGACCAGAAGGACATGCTGCAGTTCTGCGAGGCCGAACCGCGCATCCTGCGTCCCCTGAACTACTCGAAGGCCGCCCCCGGCAAGGGCGCGCGGGTCTTCGACGCGCCCGGCGGTCGCCGCATCCTTGTGGCGCAGGTGCTGGGCCAGGTCTTCATGAAACGCCCTTTCGACGACCCCTTCTCCGCCCTCGAGCCGGTCCTGAAGACCCACCCGCCCGGCGGCCTCGTGCAGGCGGCGCTGATCGACGTGCATTGCGAGGCCACCTCGGAGAAGATGGGGATCGGCCATTACTGCGACGGGCGCGCCAGCATCGTCGTGGGCACCCATACCCATGTGCCCACGGCCGACGCGATGATCCTGCCCGGCGGCACCGCCTACCTCACCGATGCCGGAATGTGCGGCGATTACGACAGTGTCATCGGGATGCAGAAGGACGAGCCGATGCGCCGCTTCGTCACCGGCATGCCCAAGGGCCGGTTCGAACCCGCCACCGGCGAGGCCACGCTCTCGGGCCTCTATGTCGAGACGGATGATCGCACCGGCCGCGCAATCCTCGTGACGCCGGTTCGCCAGGGCGGGCGGCTCTCTCCGGCGGGACCCGCGTGATGAAGGAAACGGGGGGGCTGCTCGCCATCCTCGTGGCCCTCGGCGCCGGCTGGGGCCTGACGACACCGCTGATCAAGATCGCCGTCTCCACCGGTTACGGCCATTTCGGCCTCGTGTTCTGGCAACTGGCAATTGGCGCGGTGCTGCTCGGGGCCATCCTCGTGGCGCGGGGGCGGCTGCCGCGGATCACCCCCGCCACGCTGATCTTCTGCACGATGATCGCGGTGCTCGGCACCGTCGTGCCCAACTCCGCGAGCTACCGCTCGGCAGTGGAGTTGCCGGGCGGGATCATGGCCATCGTGATCTCCACCGTGCCGATGTTCGCCTTTCCCATCGCGCTGGCCCTCGGGATGGACCGGTTTTCGGCCCTGCGCCTCGCGGGACTGGCCCTCGGCCTCGCGGGCGTGGCGCTGATCGCCCTGCCCGAGGCGAGCCTGCCCGATCCCGCCATGGCACCCTGGCTTCTCTTCGCGCTGATCGCGCCCTTCTGCTACGCTGTCGAGGGCAACGTCGTGGCGCGCTGGGGCACCTGGGGGCTTGGTCCGGTGCAAGTGCTCTTCCTTGCCTCCCTGATCGGCGCGATCCTCGCCCTGCCGCTGGCCCTGGCCACCGGGCAGGCCTTCGTGCCGGCCTTTCCGCCCGGCCGCGCCGATGCGGCTCTGCTGGCGATCGGGGCGATCCATGCCACGGTCTATGCGACCTATGTCTGGCTCTTGGGCCGGGCGGGCTCGGTCTTCGCGGCGCAGGTCTCCTATCTGGTGACCGGCTTCGGCGTGGTCTGGTCCATGGTCCTTCTGGGCGAGCGCTACGCGATCTGGGTCTGGCTCGCGCTGGGGCTGATGCTTGCGGGTATCGCCCTCGTCCAGCCACGCCGGAGCGTGCCGCTTGCGCCGCCCGCTCCAGCGGTCCAAGGTGCGCTTCGGGCTGACGACGGGACCACATGATCGAGTTTCTGCAGGTCTCCGCCACCGGAGAGGCGCTCGTAACGCTCGGGATCGTCGTGCTGATGTTCACGGCCTTCTTGCGCGAGGCCTATCCGCCCGAGGTCGTGGCCATCGCCGGCACGGCGCTGATGCTCGTGGCGGGTGTGCTGCCCTATGACGCGGCCCTCGACGTGCTGTCGAACCCCGCGCCCTGGACCATCGCCGCGATGTTCGTGGTGATGGGGGCGCTGGTGCGCACGGGCTCTCTCGATGCCCTGACCTCGTTTGCCCAGAGCCATGCCAAGCGCAAGCCGCGCGCCGCCGTCGCGGGGATCCTCGGGTCCGTCTTCCTCGGCTCGGCGATCATGAACAACACGCCCGTGGTCGTCGTGATGATCCCGGTGATCGTGCAGCTCAGCCGGACACTCGGCCGTCCCGCGTCGAAATACCTGATCCCGCTTAGCTATGCCGCGATCATGGGCGGCACCCTGACGCTGATCGGCACCTCGACGAACCTGCTCGTGGACGGCGTCGCCCGCAGCCAGGGACTCGAACCCTTCTCGATCTTCGAGATCACGCCGCTCGGCCTCATCGTCTGCGCCTGGGGCATCATCTACCTGCGCTTCATCGCGCCGCGCCTCCTGCCCGACCGCGACAGCATGGCGACGCTGCTCTCGGACCGCTCGCGGATGCGGTTCTTCACCGAGGCGGTGATCCCGCCCGACTCGAACCTGATCGGCCGCGAGGTCACCGGCGTGCAGCTCTTCAAGCGCGAAGGCGTGCGGCTCATCGACGTGGTCCGCGGCGATCTCTCGCTCCGGCGCAACCTCAAGGGCGTCACGCTCCAGGTGGGCGACCGCGTAGTGCTGCGCACCGCCATGACCGAGCTGCTGAGCCTCCAGCGCAACAAGTCCCTGCGCCGGGTCGATCAGGTCTCGGCGGTGGAGACGACGACCGTCGAGGTGCTCATAACCCCGGGCTGCAAGATGGTGGGCCGCACGCTCGGCACCCTGCGCCTGCGCCGCCGCTTCGGCGTCTATGTCCTCGCCGTGCACCGCCGGAACCAGAACATCGGCCGGGCCATCGACGACCTCGTGGTCCGCGTCGGCGACACGCTGCTCCTCGAAGGCTCGCCCGACGATATCCAGCGCCTCGCGGTGGAAATGGGCCTCGTCGATGTCTCCCAGCCCTCGGCCCGCGCGTATCGCCGCTCCCATGCGCCCATCGCGATCGCGGCCCTCATCGGAATCGTGGCTCTGGCGGCGCTGGGCGTGGCGCCGATCCTCGCCCTTGCCGTGATCGCGGTGGCCATCGTGCTCGTGACCGGGTGCATCGACGCCGACGAGGCCTTCGAATTCGTCGAGGGCCGCCTCCTTGCGCTGATCTTCGCCATGCTCGCCGTGGGCGCCGCGCTCGATCAGTCCGGCGCGGTGGTCCTGATCGCGGACGGGCTTTCACCCTGGCTCGAGACCCTGCCGCCCTTCGTGGTGGTCTTCGCCATCTACCTGCTCGCCACGACCCTGACCGAGGTCGTCTCCAACAACGCGGTCGCCGTCGTCATGACACCCATCGCCATCGGCATCGGCACGGCCCTCGGGATCGACCCCCGCCCCCTCGTGGTTGCAGTGATGTTCGCCTCCTCCGCGGCCTTCGCCACGCCCATCGGCTACCAGACCAACACGCTGGTCTACGGTCCCGGCGGCTACAAGTTCACCGATTTCCTGCGCGTGGGCGTGCCGTTGAACCTGTCGCTCGCGGTGATCGTGTCGGCGGCGATCCCCTTCATCTGGCCGCTCTGACCCCCTCCCCGCGCAAAATCTTGTGAGCGCTTCGGTGGATAACCCACGGGCCTCGTGGACAGGGGCCAGGCGCGGGGCGATAAGGGGACATGTCCCTGCCCCCCGGATTCCTCGACGAGCTGCGCACAAGGCTGAGCCTCGGGCAGGTCGTGGGCCGCAAGGTGATGTGGGACACCCGCAAGTCGAACCAGGCCAAGGGTGATCTCTGGGCGCCCTGCCCGTTCCATCAGGAAAAGAGCGCCTCCTTCCACGTCGACGACCGCAAGGGCTACTACTACTGCTTCGGCTGCCACGCGAAGGGCGACGCCATCTCCTTCGTGCGCGAGACCGAGAATGTCGATTTCATCGAGGCCGTGCGCATCCTCGCGGGCGAAGCCGGGATGCCCATGCCCGAACGCGACCCCGAGGCGGGCCGCCAGGCCGACCGCCGCGCGGGGCTGGCGGAGGTCATGGAGGAGGCGCTCAGGTTCTACCGCCTCCAGCTCAGGACCGCCGCCGCCGCCGAGGCGCGCAGCTATCTCGACCGTCGCGGCCTCTCGCCCGAGGCGCTGGCGCGCTGGGACATCGGTTTCGCCCCCGCGGGCTGGCAGGCCCTTGGCGATCACCTGCGCCAGAAGGGCATCCCCGACGACACGCTGATCGAGGCGGGGCTTGCCAAACGCTCCGACCGGGGCGGCAAGCCCTATGACGTGTTCCGCGACCGCATCCTCTTTCCGATCCGCGACCCCCGGGGCCGCGTCATCGCCTTCGGCGGCCGCGCGATGGACCCGAGCGATGGCGCTAAATACCTCAACTCGCCTGAGACCCCCCTCTTCGACAAGTCGCGCACGCTCTACAACCACGGGCCCGCCCGCACCGCCGCCGGAAAGGGCCAGCCGCTCATCGTCGCCGAAGGCTACATGGACGTGATCGCGCTGGCGGAGCATGGCTTCGAGGCCGCCGTCGCCCCCCTCGGCACGGCCGTCACCGAACACCACCTGATTCAGCTCTGGCGCATCGCCGACGAGCCTGTGATCGCACTCGACGGCGATACGGCGGGCATCCGCGCCGCGCACCGCACTCTCGATCTCGCCCTGCCGATGCTGGCACCCGGCAAGACCCTGCGCTTTGTGCTGCTGCCCGAGGGACAGGACCCCGACGACCTGCTGCGCGCCCGCGGCGCCGCCGCCATGCAGGAGCTGGTCGACACCGCCCGGCCCCTGATCTCGCTCCTGTGGCAGCGAGAGGTGGAGGCCCGTCCGCTGGATACGCCCGAACGCCGCGCCGCGTTCGACAAGGCGCTTGCGACACGCACGGCCACGATCCGCGACGACTCCGTGCGCCGCCATTACGAGGACGAGATCCGCCGCCTGCGCTGGGACCTCTTCCGCAGCGCCCCCGGAAAGGGCGCCCGACGCCGCGCCGCGCCTCCGCCGCCCGCCAAGACCTCCGCCCTCGCCCGGGGCGGCCTGACCGAGGAGGCGCTGCGCGAAACGATGATCCTCGCCATACTCGCCGTCACGCCCGCCGTCATGGACGACTTCGCCGCCGATCTCGAAGGTCTCGCCTTCACCGACCCCGACCGCGCGGCGATGGCGCATGATCTCATGACCGGCGCCGCAACCCCCGACCTGCGCGACCGCCTCGCCGCCCATCCGCAGATCGCCATCTCCCCGGCGATCCGCCGCCCCGGCGACCTCGAGACCGCGCGCCTCTGCCTTGGTGAGGAACTGTCGAAACTCGCCGCCTCCCGCGGTCACGCGGTCGAGATTGCCGAGGCCGAGGCGGACCTTGCGGGCGACGGCGCGGGAGAATATCTCACCCGGCGTCTGGTGCTCTCGGGCCGCGCACGGGACCGCGCGGGCGGCGCCGGATTCGCCGAGGATCGCACAGCCTATGAGCGAGCGGATAACGGGGCTCTTGTCGACCGTGACGAAAGAGCCCGATTCGCCGCGCTTCTGACGGAAATCGGCTTTGAAAAACCGGGCGGTGAGACTACCTGACATCAAGGCACACGGCAGAGAAAAAGCCCGGGGCATCTTGCGAATCATCCTCTGCGCCCCTTGATTCGGAAAAATCGCCTGACGCCGGCCCGCCGGCAGATCGAGGAGCTTACATGGCCGCCAAAGACACCGACGAGAGCAAGGAAGACGATCAGGAAGGCGAAATGTCCCTCGACATGAGCCAGACCGCCGTGAAGAAGATGATCTCGGAAGCCCGGGAACGCGGCTACATCACCTACGATCAGCTGAATTCCGTGCTCCCGCCCGATCAGGTCTCGTCGGACCAGATCGAGGACGTGATGTCGATGCTCTCCGAGATGGGCATTCAGGTCACCGAGGAAGAAGAGAGCGAGGAATCCGAGGACGACGGCAAGTCCCGCGACCTCGTGACCAAGGAAGGCTCGCGCGACATCGCGGTCTCGTCCGGCGACACCGAGAAGCTGGACCGCACCGACGATCCCGTCCGCATGTACCTTCGCGAGATGGGCTCGGTCGAGCTTCTGTCCCGCGAGGGAGAGATCGCCATCGCCAAGCGGATCGAGGCCGGCCGCAACACGATGATCCTCGGGCTCTGCGAAAGCCCGCTGACCTTCCAGGCCATCACGATCTGGCGCGAGGAACTGATGTCCGAGGACATCCTGCTGCGCGACGTGATCGACCTCGAGACGACCTTCGGCAATCAGCTCGGCGACGAGTCCGGCGACGCGCCCGTCGTATCTTCCGGCGCCGACGGGTCCGCGTCCGGCCGCAGGGACGACGGGCCGGAACTCGACGCCGACGGCAACCCGATCCAGAAGGATGACGACGACGACGAGGACGACGGCGCCAACCTGTCGCTCGCCGCGATGGAATCCGCACTGAAGCCGCGGGTCCTCGAGACACTCGACTGCATCGCAGAGGATTTCTCCGAACTGTCGCAAATGCAGGACGCGCGGATGTCCGCGACCCTGAACGAGGACGGATCCTTCACCAAGGCCGACGAGGAGCGCTACCAGAAGCTGCGCGGCGAGATCGTCGAACTCGTGAACTCGCTTCATCTGCACAACAACCGCATCGAGGCGCTGATCGACCAGCTCTACGGCATCAACCGCC
>Ga0076930_101787_pt1 | contig 10168 bp, 8 predicted proteins | sample HotLakConsoUCCRE_FD_71149 | JGI IMG/M metagenome (GOLD analysis project Ga0076930, IMG submission 71149) | Hypersaline microbial mat communities from Hot Lake, Washington, USA - Hot Lake Consortium UCC-RE (version 3) (version 3) ...
CAGAATCGATTTCCTCCCGCCGCGCCAGCGAAAAATCTCTAATGCGATTCCCCTGACCCCGCGAAGCGGAGGGCCGGGCGCGTCAGCGCCCGGCGGCGGTGCCGATGGAGACGACGGTCTCGGCGGGCTCCCGCCCGCTGCCCCGCGGTCCGGCCTGCCGCGGGACAGCCCCCCACCTGGCGATGGGAGGCGAGGGTCAGGCCGCGGCGCCTTCCGGCTTGGTGCGCTGGCGCTTGACCGCCAGCTTGTTGAGGGCGTGGACATAGGCGCGGGCCGAGGCCACCAGGGTGTCGTAGTCGGCGCCCTGGCCCAGCACGGTCTTGCCGTCCTCGACGAGCCGCACGGTGACCTCCGCCTGCGCGTCGGTGCCGCCGGTCACCGCATGGACCTGGTAGAGCTCCAGCGTTGCCTGGTGCGGCACGATCTCGCCGATCGCGTTGAACACCGCATCGACCGGACCGTTGCCTTCCGCCTGGGCGAACCGCATCTCGCCCTGGACCGTCATGGTCAGCTGCGCCCGCGCCTTGCCGCCGGAGCCGGCCATCACGCCCAGCGAGGTGAACTGCACCGGCTCCGACCCGCTGGCGATCTGGTCGTCGACCAGGGCGACGATGTCCTCGTCGAACACCTCCTTCTTCTTGTCCGCCAGATCCTTGAAGCGGTTGAAGGCATCCTGGAAGGCATTGTCGCCGATGTCGCCGAAGCCCAGCTCCTTCAGCTTGGATCGGAAGGCATTGCGGCCGGAATGCTTGCCCATCACCAGGTTCGACCGGTTCAGCCCGACCGATTCCGGCGTCATGATCTCGTAGGTCTGCGCGTTCTTGAGCATGCCGTCCTGGTGGATGCCGCTCTCGTGCGCGAAGGCGTTGGCGCCGACGATCGCCTTGTTCGGCTGCACCTGGAACCCGGTAACCGAGCTGACCAGCCGCGACAGCGCCATGATGTGCTCGGTCACGATGCCGGTCTGGTAGGGCAGGACGTCCTGGCGCGTCTTCAGCGCCATCACGATCTCTTCCAGCGCGGCGTTGCCGGCGCGCTCGCCCAGGCCGTTGATGGTGCACTCCACCTGCCGCGCGCCGGCCTCGATCGCCGCCAGCGAGTTGGCGACCGCCAGGCCCAGGTCGTTGTGGCAGTGGGCCGAGAAAACCACCTTGTCGGCGTCCGGCACCCGGTTGATCAGCATCCGGAAGATCTCGCCGAACTCCTCCGGCACCGCGTAGCCGACCGTGTCGGGGATGTTGATCGTGGTCGCGCCGGCCTTGATCGCCAGCTCGACCGCGCGACAGAGGAAATCCGGCTCGGTGCGCGAGCCGTCCTCGGGCGACCACTCGACGTTGTCGGTGTAGTTGCGCGCCCGGCCGACGCTGGCGGTGATCGCCTCGAGCACCGCCTCCGGCTCCATCTGCAGCTTGTACTTCATGTGCAGCGGGCTGGTGGAGATGAAGGTGTGGATGCGCCGGTTCTCGGCCGGGGCCAGGGCCTCGGCGGCGCGGTCGATGTCGCGCGGGGTGGCGCGGGACAGTCCGCAGATGGTCGGGCCCTTGACCGTCCGGGCGATCTCCCGCACCGCCTCGAAGTCGCCGTTGGAGGCGATCGGGAACCCGGCCTCGATCACGTCGACCTGCATCTCGGCCAGCAGCTTCGCGATCCTGACCTTCTCGTCGAGCGTCATCGACGCGCCGGGCGACTGCTCGCCGTCGCGCAGGGTCGTGTCGAAGATGACGATGCGGCTGGAGTTGGCCAGCGTCTCGGCGTTTGAACTGTCGGCGGAGACGGGGCGACTGCTGTCGATGGTGGCGGTCATGGTGGTGGCTCCTTCGATGCCGGCCGCGTCGAGCGGGCCGGCGCACTGCATTCTGGCGGGTGAGAGACGGCGATCGGCGCGCGAAGCTCGCGCGTCGGCTCTCCCCTGAGCGCCGGCCGTCGGATCAGGTCCGAGGCGCCCAGGGGCCGCTAAGTCGAAGGAGCAGGAGGATCGGCAGAAGCAGCGCGCCACGCAGCAGCGCCCGCGCGTCGGCGGCAAGCAGCAGGAAGGCGGCGGCGGACGCACGAACCCCGGCATCGGCCGAAGCGGCCGCCGGGGCGGGGAGCGTCTGCGCGATCGTCGCGGTCATCCTGCGGTCGGGGCGAAGGCCCCGCATCTCCGTTCTTCCGGTCCGGCGCCCGAGGCGCCGCTGGGTCAGCATGCTCGCGAAGGGTTGAGACTTCGTCAAGCCCGTCGTCGTCGGTCTCCAGCATTACCGGAAGCGCCACGGCCGGCGCAACGGATTTCCGCCGCACCGGCCGGAACGGCGTCAGGCGGTGCCGCGTGGCGCGGGGCAGGTCCGGATGCCGAGCAGGCGATAGGCCGGGCAGAAGCCGACCAGCCCGGTCGCCAGCGGAATCACGCCGATCCAGCCCCACGGCGTCTGCGGCCCGACGAACACCAGCGCGATCAGCACCAGCCCCACGACGATCCGCAGGGCGCGATCCACCTTGCCCTCGTTGATCAGCGATCCCATGGCGATGTCTCCTGTTGCAAAGGGCGGAACCGCCCAGGCGGCCCGCATCCGTGGGCGGATCATCGCCGGTCCGGACCGGTGCGTCTGTGACCTGGTCACAGTGCGGGCGCGGTTCGTCGGGCCGCCTCAGTCCGTCCGGTCGGCCAGCCGGGCGAGGCCGCCGGGGTCGGCCAGCGCCACCCGGCCGCGGCCCAGCCGAACCAGGCCCCGCCGCTCGAATTCCTTCAGGTGCCGGCTGACCACCTCGCGCGCCGACCCCAGTTCCGTCGCCAGGTCGTGATGGGTGGCGGCGAGATCCCCCGGGCCCGTCGCGCGATCGAGCAGCAGCCGCGCCAGCCGCCGGTCGATGCGCTGGAAGGCGACCTCCTGGATGAGCGCCAGCAGACCGGTCAGCCGCGCGCCGAAGGACGAGAACACGAAGTCCCGGAACACCGGCGAGTCCGTCAGCATGGCGCGAAACGCCGCGCGGGGCAGGGCCAGCGCGGCGACCGGGGTCTCGGCCACGCCCTCGGCCTCGTAGTCGGCGCAGGCCATCAGGCAGCTGGTGGTCAGCACGCAGGTCTCGCCCGCGCCGACCCGGTAGAGCACGATCTCCCGGCCGTTCTCGGCGGTGGTCGCCACCTTCACCGTGCCTTCCAGCACCATGAGATAGGCGCGGCAGTCGTCGCCCGGGCGGAACACGGCGGCCCCGGCGGGCAGGCCGACCCGATCGGCCGCCTCGGCCAGCTGGCGCGCCGCGGCCGGCTCCAGGGTCGCGAGCGCAGGGAAGGCGTCGCGCCAGGTCGGGTCGTGGAGCGGCATGGGGAGGGTCTCCCGGAGTCCGGTGGCGGGCAAGGGCGATGATGCCGGCGCGCGGGACGCGGGGAAAGCCCGCAGGACCGGCCGCCCCCGAGGATCCGTCGGCTCCGGCCTTCTTGGCGGGCCGGCGGCATGCTAGACCGGCGCCGAACCCGCGTTCGACCGGAGCCGCCTGCCATGACCGACACCTCCGATGCCGCCATCCGCGTCGAGGCCGCCGACGGCGTCGCCACCGTCACGCTGAACCGGCCGGACCGGCACAATGCCTTCGACGATGCGCTGATCGCCCGGCTGACCCGGGCGTTCGAGGATCTCGGCGCCGATCCCGCGGTCCGCGCCGTCGTGCTGGCGGCCGAGGGCAGGAGCTTTTCCGCCGGTGCCGATCTCGGCTGGATGCAGCGGATGGCGGGCTATTCCGAGGCCGAGAACCTGGCAGACGCCCGGGCGCTCGGGCGCCTGATGCACGTCCTGAACGACCTGCCGAAGCCGACCGTGGCGCTGGTCCAGGGCGCGGCGATCGGCGGCGGCGTCGGCCTCGTCGCCGCCTGCGACATCGCCATCGCGGCGGAGCCGGCGGTCTTCGCCCTGTCGGAGGTGCGGCTGGGGCTGGTGCCGGCCGTGATCTCGCCCTTCGTGGTCCAGGCGATCGGCGCCCGGGCGGCGCGGCGCTACTTCCTGACGGCGGAGCGGTTCGACGCCGCCACCGCGCGCGACCTCGGCCTGGTGCACCGGGTGGTGCCTGCCGCGGATCTCGCGGCCGAGGGGCGGCAGGTGCTCGCCCGCCTGGCGGAGGGCGGCCCGACGGCCCAGGCCGCCGCCAAGCGGCTGATCTTCGACGTGATGGACCGCCCGCCGGCCGACGTGCTGGACGACACCGCCCGCCTGATCGCCGAGATCCGTGCCTCCGACGAAGGCCGCGAGGGCGTCGCCGCCTTCCTGGAAAAGCGCAAGCCGGCCTGGCGGCAGGTCGACCCGGCATAGGTCGTTCAAACGCGCAGCGTTTGCACGACGGCGCCGGGCCCTGTCGGGCAGACCGCGGATGCGGTTCGACCGACCTACGTCGCCCGCGCCCCGATCGCCAGCGCCTCCAGCGCCGCCCGGTCGCCGTTGAACAGGTCGAGGTCGACCGCGCCCGCGATCCCGGCGCAGCCGCCGTCGCCGCTGTGCTGCCAGAACGTCCAGTCGGCCCAGCCGGGCGGCAGGTCGCCCGGCTCCGGCCCATAGCGGGCGATCCAGAGGGGGCAGGCCTCGAAGCCCGGCGGGTTGCCGAGCGCGCCCCAGAACCAGGTGCCGGTGTAGATCACCGGCGTCGTTCCCAACGCCCGGCCGACGGTCGCCACCCAGGTCCTGAGCGCCTCGACGTACTGCGCCTTCGCCTCGTCCGAGGCCAGGGCGGTCTGGTCCTCGACATCCGCCGCCGGCGGCAGGTCGCCCGGGCCGTAGCCCATGCCCGCTCCCTGGAACACCCCGAGGAAGGCCTGCGCCTGGGCGGCGCCGTCCTCGCCGGCCACCAGGCCGTGATAGGCCCCGCGCAGCAGCCCGACCGCCTTCGCCTTCGGCCAGTTGTCGCCGATCCGCGAGTCCGGGCCGGTCCCGTAGCTGGCGCGGCAGTAGACGAACGCGGGTCCGGCCGCGGCGACCGCGGCGAAGTCCACGTCGCCCTGCCATTTCGAGACATCGAGTCCGGGAATGCCGCTTCCACTCATGGGTCTTTCTCCCCACCATCCTTCACGCGAGGGTAGAGGCGCCGGGAGCCATCGGCAACGCCTTGCCGGCGCAGCCCGGGCTTGGCTTTTTCGCCTCGGCGGTCCATACCTCGGGGCGAAGGCAGACCGTCCGGCACCCTCGGAAGGGGGCACGGCCGGCGCACCGGAGGAGGCCGCCGCGCGCGATGTTCGCCAAGGTCCTGATCGCCAACCGCGGGGAGATCGCCCGTCGCGTCATCCGCACCTGCCGCCGGCTCGGCATCGCCACGGTCGCCGTTTTCTCCGACGCGGACGCCGATGCGGCCCATGTGGCCGAAGCCGACGAGGCGGTCCGGCTCGGCCCGGCGCCGGCCGGCGAGAGCTACCTTCGCGCCGACCTGATCCTGGACGCGGCGCGCGCCACGGGGGCCGAGGCGGTCCATCCCGGCTACGGCTTCCTGAGCGAGAACGCCGATTTCGCCGAGGCCTGCGCGGCCGCGGGCATCGCCTTCATCGGCCCGCCCGCCCCGGCGATCCGCGCCATGGGCGGCAAGTCCGAGGCCAAGGCGCTGATGGAGACGGCGGGCGTGCCGCTGGTTCCCGGCTATCACGGTTCCGATCAGGATCCGGCGCTGCTGGCGGCGGAGGCGGGGCGGATCGGCTTTCCGGTGCTGATCAAGGCCTCGGCCGGCGGCGGCGGCAAGGGCATGCGGGTGGTCGAGGACGCCGCGTCGTTCGCGGCGGCGCTCGACGGTGCCCGGCGCGAGGCCAAGGCCGGGTTCGGCGACGACCGGGTCCTGATCGAGAAATACCTGGTCCGCCCGCGTCATGTGGAGCTTCAGGTGTTTGCCGACGCGCACGGCGCCGCCGTCCACCTGTTCGAGCGCGACTGCTCGATCCAGCGGCGCCACCAGAAGGTCGTGGAGGAGGCGCCGGCGCCGGGCATGGACCCGGCGCTCCGGGCGGAGATGGGGGCGGCCGCCGTCGCCGCGGCCCAGGCGATCGGCTATGTCGGGGCCGGCACGGTGGAGTTCCTGCTCGACGCTGATGGGTCGTTCTACTTCATGGAGATGAACACCCGGCTGCAGGTGGAGCACCCGGTGACCGAGGCGATCACCGGTCTCGACCTGGTCGAATGGCAGCTCCGGGTGGCGGCGGGGGAGCGGCTCGGCTTCGGCCAGGACGACCTCTCGATCGACGGCCATGCGATCGAGGTCCGGCTCTATGCCGAGGATCCGGACGCCGATTTCCTGCCCCAGACCGGCCGGCTCGACCGCCTGGTGCTGCCGGGCGCCGGCGGCGCCGGGCGCGACTGGGGCGATCCCCACGTCCGGGTCGACAGCGGCGTGCGCGAGGGCGACCGGATCACCATCCACTACGACCCGATGATCGCCAAGCTGATCGTCTGGGACCGGGACCGCGCGGCGGCGGTGCGCCGGCTCGGCCGGGCGCTCGACGACTGCCGGATCGCCGGGCTGACCACCAACCTGCCGTTCCTCGGCGCGATCGCGGCGCATCCCGCCTTCGCCGCCGCCGATCTCGACACCCGGTTCATCGAGCGGCATCGCGCCGACCTGCTGCCCGACCGGACGCCGGCGGGGGACGATGCGCTGGCGCTGGCCGCCCTGGGCGTGCTGGCCGACCGGCGACGGGCGGCGGCGGCCCGGGCGGCGGCGTCGGGGGATCCCGGCTCGCCCTGGCACGACGCCGGCGGCTGGCGGCTCAACGACGAGGCGCGCGAGGTCATCGCCTTCCGCGACCCGGAGGCCGACGGCGCGGTGGCGGAGATCGGCGTCGGCTACCGCCGCGACGGCGCGCTGGCGCTGTCGCTGCCCGGCGGCGGCGCAGTGACCGCGCGGGCGGAGCTCGACCGCGAGGGCCGGCTCCTGGCCGACCTCGACGGCGTGCGGGTCGCCGGCACCTGGGTGCGCCGCGGCCTCGACCTGACGGTGATCCGGCCGCGCGCCGGACGGGCTGGCGGCATCCACCGGCTGTCGCTGGTCGACCCGGTGGCGGAGGCGGAAGCCGGCGCCGACACGGGCGCGCTGACCGCGCCGATGCCAGGCAAGGTGGTCGCCGTCCTGGTCGAGGAGGGCGCGGCGGTCGCCAAGGGCGCGCCGCTCGTCGTCCTCGAGGCGATGAAGATGGAGCACACGGTGACCGCGCCCCGCGACGGCACCGTCGCCCGCCTCCCCTTCGCCCCCGGCGATCAGGTGGAGGAGGGGGCCGAGCTGGTCGGCTTCGAGGCGGAGTGAGCCGGCCCGAAGGCAGGTTCCGGCGAGGGAGTGAGGGTTGTTGAGCGAGACCGGCCTGCCGAAATCCGTGCGCATCGTCGAGGTCGGACCGCGCGACGGGCTGCAGAACGAGAAGGCGGAGGTTCCGGTCGCGGCGAAGATCGCCCTGATCGAGGCGCTCGCCCTGGCCGGGCTGCGCTCGATCGAGGCGGGGGCGTTCGTCTCGCCGAAATGGGTGCCGCAGATGGCCGGCACGGCGGAGGTGCTGGCCGGGCTGACGCGGGTGCCGGACGTGGCCTACCCGGTGCTGGTGCCGAACATGACGGGGCTGGAGGCGGCCCTGGCCGCCGACGGAGTCGGCGAGATCGCGATCTTCGGCGCGGCGTCGGAAAGCTTCTCCCGGAAGAACATCAACTGCTCGATCGAGGAGAGCTTCGCCCGGTTCGAGCCGGTGGTGGCCGAGGCGCTGGGCCGGGGCGTCCGGGTCCGCGGCTACGTCTCCTGCGTCGTCGACTGTCCCTATGAAGGGCCGATCGCGCCGGCCAAGGTCGCCGAGGTGGCGGGGCGGCTCTACGACATGGGCTGCTTCGAGGTGTCGCTGGGCGAGACCATCGGCACCGCCACGCCGGGCCGGGCGCGAGCGATGCTGGAGGCGTCGGCGGCCCGCGTGCCGATCGAGTCGCTGGCGGTGCATTTCCACGACACCTACGGTCAGGCGATCGCCAACATCCATGCCTGCCTGCAGGCCGGGGTGCGGGTCGTCGATTCGGCGATCGCCGGGCTGGGCGGCTGCCCCTATGCCAAGGGGGCGAGCGGCAATGTGGCGACCGAAGACGTGGTCTGGCTGCTGCACGGGCTCGGCATCACTACCGGCGTCGACCTGGACCGCCTGCTGGAGGCCACCCGTCTCGCGTGCGACGCCGTCGGCAGGCCGCCGAGTTCGAAGGCCGCCCAGGCTCTGCTCGCTCGCGCCGGGTAGGCACGCGTCAGACGGCGACCATGTCGGGCGTAGTGGCCAGAGCGCCCTTTACGCGTGCCGGCCAGGGCCTATCTTGCAGCCCCGGCCCCGGCCCCGGAAGGCAGCCGGCGCCGGGGCGGCAAGGGGCCTTTCGACGGGGCGGCATGACGGTTCACCTGCTCAAGACGGCGGTCGGGTGCGACGACGCGGAGGCTCTGGCGGCCCGCCAGGCGGCTCGCCGGCTGGTCGTCGACGGGCGGCCGGTGGTGCTCGGCTATACCCGTCGCAAGCCGCGGCGGGTCGAGGAGGTGGTCGACGGCGGGTCGATCTACTGGATCATCCGCCGGGCGATCCGGGCCCGGCAGCGGATCGTCGACCTGGTCGATGCGGTCGACGCGGACGGCGAGGCATACTGCCAGATGCACCTGGATCCGGAACTGATCCCGACCGAGGCGGCGCCGAGGAAGCCGATCCAGGGCTGGCGCTATCTGGTGCCGGAGGATGCGCCGCGGGACCGGGGCGACGACGTCGGCGACCTGCCGCCGGAGATGGCGGAGGAACTGCGCGCGCTCGGCCTGATCTAGGGCCGGGCGGGGCCGGCCGGGAGCGTTCGGGCCCCGCACGAGCGACCATGTCGTTGCAAAGGCGTGACAAAAAAAACCGGGCGCCGGCCAAAAAGGCTCTGGACACGGTCGGGGGGGCTGTCTATATACCGCCTCGCTCGGGCGGCAACGGCGCCCACCGCCAACCGGCGGGGGCCGGGACGCCGATCCGGATCAGCCGATTGGATCCTTCGATGGGTCTTGCAGGCGACGGACCGGGCCTCTATATTTGTTGGCCGCTCGCAGACGGGCCGATCCCGAAGGGGAAAGGCGCGTCGCGGCGGTTCGGCCTCGGAAAGTCGGTCACGGCGACCGCGGCCACGGATCTTGGACAAGTGAACAGGTCGAGAAGGGATGCACGGGCGGCGGTTCGTGCGGGAGATTTCTGGCGGTCCCCCGAGGGGGGTTTGTTGGGAATGGCCGTGCGGGCGGATGAGCCGTGATCGTGTATCCTGTTAGGGCGTTCTTTGCCCTGGCTTGGTTTCGGCCGGGCTGGGGTTTATGGAGGATCCTTGTCAGGATGTGCGTGGGTTCCGGTCTGGCTTTCGGGCTGGGTTGGGGCCGGCGGCATCGTCGAGCCGGAGCGGTCTGGTGCCTTAGGGTGCTGTGATGTGTTCCGGTGCATCGAACCTGAGAGTTTGATCCTGGCTCAGAACGAACGCTGGCGGCAGGCCTAACACATGCAAGTCGAACGCACCCTTCGGGGTGAGTGGCGCACGGGTGAGTAACGCGTGGGAACCTGCCCTTCGGTACGGAATAACCCCGGGAAACTGGAGCTAATACCGTATACGCCCGAGAGGGGAAAGATTTATCGCCGAGGGATGGGCCCGCGTCGGATTAGGTAGTTGGTGGGGTAACGGCCTACCAAGCCTTCGATCCGTAGCTGGTCTGAGAGGATGATCAGCCACACTGGGACTGAGACACGGCCCAGACTCCTACGGGAGGCAGCAGTGGGGAATATTGGACAATGGGCGCAAGCCTGATCCAGCCATGCCGCGTGAGTGATGAAGGCCTTAGGGTTGTAAAGCTCTTTCACCGGGGAAGATGATGACGGTACCCGGAGAAGAAGCCCCGGCTAACTCCGTGCCAGCAGCCGCGGTAATACGGAGGGGGCGAGCGTTGTTCGGAATTACTGGGCGTAAAGGGCGCGTAGGCGGTTTGTCACGTCAGGTGTGAAAGCCCCGGGCTCAACCTGGGATGTGCATCTGATACGGGCAGACTCGAGAGCGGGAGAGGAGTGTGGAATTCCCAGTGTAGAGGTGAAATTCGTAGATATTGGGAAGAACACCAGTGGCGAAGGCGGCACTCTGGCCCGTTTCTGACGCTGAGGCGCGAAAGCGTGGGGAGCAAACAGGATTAGATACCCTGGTAGTCCACGCCGTAAACGATG
>Ga0076930_101175_pt2 | contig 10075 bp, 5 predicted proteins | sample HotLakConsoUCCRE_FD_71149 | JGI IMG/M metagenome (GOLD analysis project Ga0076930, IMG submission 71149) | Hypersaline microbial mat communities from Hot Lake, Washington, USA - Hot Lake Consortium UCC-RE (version 3) (version 3) ...
TATGTGATGACCAGGAGCCAGCGAGCTGTGCGACAGCGACGCTTCATATTCTGGTAGAACCGGCACTGGCACCAAATCCTGATTTTAATGTAGCGTACATTGAAAGTCCGATCAGGGGGGATGTAAGTACAAATGATGTAGTGCCTGCGGGTACGACTTACGGTACGCCAGTTGCGGATGAAGGCAATCCTGAAGGAGCTGTGATTGAAATGAATCCTGACGGAACCTATACTTTTGAGGCAACAGAACCGGGGGTGTATAAGTATTTGGTACCTGTATGTGGACCCGATGGGGTATGTGTGGAAGCCTTGTTAAGTGTTACGGTACAGGATCCTGCTGTTTCTGATCAGGTACCGATTGTAAATGCAGACCTCGGTGTAAGCAGAGAGGGAGATCCTGTAAGGGTAAATACCCTGGGCAATGACGGCGCTGGCAGACCCGGAGTTGTATTGAATCCTGGTTCTGTAAAGATTAATGATCCGGCTACAAATGGAACAGTAACAGTAGATCCGGTAACCGGGGATGTTATTTATACGCCTAACCCAGGCTTTGTGGGAGTAGATAGTTACAGCTACACCGTTTGTGATACTGGTAACCCTGCATTATGCGCTATGGCTGTACAACAGATTAATGTTTTGGATAAAGCTGTACCGAATGGCTTGGTCGCGGGAGATGACTTTTCACGAACTCCATCTGCGGGACAAGCAGTCGGGAATGTACTGGATAATGATGCTGACTTAAGAGGTGATGAATTGACTGTGACTCCGCAACGTGTTGAGAGTAAAGAAGGCGTGTTTGTATTGAATGAAGATGGCAGCTACACCTTTACCCCAGTCCCTGGATTCATTGGCCAGATGAGTTTCGTGTACAGCGTATGTGACAGCGGTACTCCTGAGTCCTGTGTGGACGCGACGATCTATATTTTGGTTGCACCGAATGATTTGGTGGCGAACATGGATAATTTCCAGGACAATGGGGTGAACGGTTTGACCGGAGGAGTACCCGGTAATGTGTTGGATAATGACCTGATCAACGATAATCCGGTGATAGCCTCTGAGGTCAGCATCACTGTTAAAGATGATGGAGGCATGGCAGGAGTAACCATCGATAAAGATGGGAACTTGATTGTACCGATTGGAGCATCTCCGGGGAGCTATGTGATCGTTTATACGATCTGTGATGTCTTAGATCCGGATAATTGTGACGAAGCGATGGCGATTGTAGAGGTACTTGACGGTGTCAATTTGAGGATAACGAAGACAGTGGATACTTCGGAAGTATTTGAGGGGGATGAATTCACTTACCTGCTTAGCGTAGAGAACGACGGACCCCTGGATGCTGTGGGAACAGTAGTCAGGGATACCCTTCCGGAAGGCCTGCGTTATGTTTCCTCCGATCTGAGCGGTTTTTCAGGGAGTACAGAAGTGGATGGTCAACAGATTAGCTGGACGTTTGCATCACTTCCAGCCGGGGAGAAGGTAGTGATTAGTTTACGTGTTAAAGCAGCACCGTTGTCCGACGATAGAGAGAAGCGCATTGTCAATAAGGCTTCGGTTTCATCACCGCAACAAGAATTAGACCCGGATGACAACAGCTCTTCTTCCCCGGCAGTTACGGTAAAACCATTCTTTATACCGAATACGATTACGCCAAACGGAGACAGGGTTAATGACACGTTTGAGATACCAGGCTTGGGTAAATATGTGAGCAACGAGCTGTTGATTTTGAACAGGTGGGGAGACCATGTTTTTGAGCGTGAGAATTACCAGAATGATTGGAGTGCAGATGGGCTGGTATCCGGCACGTATTTCTACCTGTTGAAGGTGAGCGATGAAGAAGGAAATACGATCGAGTTCAAAGGTTTCATACAGGTGGTAAAAGAAGAAATGAGATAAGGATATAAAATACGTCCGGCTGGGTTTATTCATTCTGCCGGTCGTATTGTCCACTTAGAGGATAAAAAAAAACAAGATGAAAAATAATTACATAGTAGGCTTTTTTGCGAGTTTGTTTTTGATGGCAAGTATTCCGGCTGAATCGCAGCAGCTTCCTCATTTCAGTCAGTACATATTCAACGGTCTGCATATCAATCCGGGCTATGCGGGCTATAAGAATGAGGGCTACATACAGACGACCTACCGGAGTCAGTGGGTAAAATTTCCGGGTTCCCCTCGTACGCTGTCGTTAGCAGCTGATTTCAGTGCAAATGAAGGGCGCATGGGTTTTGGCGTTTCGTATGTGCAGGACAGGATTGGATTGACGGAGAGCAACCTGGGTATGCTGACGTATTCTTACCGGATTAATACGGGAGATAAGGGTAGGTTGTCGCTAGGTTTGAGTGGGGGCATATCGGAGTATGCGTTTGATCCTTCGGGGATTGTGACGGTGGATCCGGATGACCCCACCTTACCGGGCAGCCGGGTAGCTGCTACGGCACCGAACATGAATACGGGTATATTTTACCACAATGACAATTTTTATGCCGGGTTATCGGCATATAACCTTATCGGGCGAAGGGCCTTGCTGCGTGAAGATGTGGCTGTAGCCTTTCATGATTTCCATTATTACCTGACTTTTGGGGGTTTGTTAAATCTTCGGGAGAATATTCAGTTAAAGCCATCGGTATTGGTAAAACAAGTAAAGGGTTCACCGACGAGTTATGATTTGAATGCGATGTTTTTGTTTTTTGATCAGGTATGGTTTGGTGGTTCGTTTCGTTCGAACGTTCGGATTTTTGAGGATCAGCTACAGGAGAACCTGAGTAATCGCAATGCAGTGGCCCTGGTGATGGAGTATTTCATCACGCCTGGGCTGAGACTAGGCTATGCGTATGATTATAATCTGAATGCGCTGAACAGCTACAGGAACGAGTCGCATGAGCTATCGCTGGGTGTTTACCTGAGAAGTAAGCGTGAGATTGTAAATAATCCCAGGTGGTTCTGATGATAGAGTGGATGTATGAGATTAGCTACAAGAATTTGAAAAAGCAAAGAAAACCAATGAATCAGATAAGGAAAATAGTTGTGGGGATTTGTCTGTTACTGGTCTCCGATTGCCTGTTTGCTCAGCGCAACGTATTGCGTTATGCAGACATAGAGTATGACTTAAAACGTTTTGAACATGCGGGTACACAGTATGCAGAAGCGTATGGTTTGAAGCAGACGTACTACTCGGCCAGGCGTGCGGCAGAGAGTTACAGTTACCTTCGGAGTTATGAAAAGGCCTTTGATTGGTGGGAGAAGACCGTAGCGTTTGAGGAGTCTGATAGGGAAGATTACCTTAACTATGCGCGTGCTGCGGTTCAGGCGGGAGAAAAGTTAAGCGATTCGGGCATCGTGCTCAGCGAAAAAGAACGTGAGCAGGTATATGGCGGAGTTAGTGTCAGCGAGGATGAGACGATCGAATTCCGTTCTTTGGACCGGATCAATAGTCCTGGTACGGACTATGGTTTGAGTCAAGATGTAGAAGGCAGGACGTATTTTGTATCGGATAGGGATCTTTCGGCGCAGACGCAAAAGAAGCCGATCCGTTTTGATGTACGTAAGCGTTTTTCTGGCGAAGATCGCTACCGGCTGAATGACCGTGGGTTTCACCAAATCTTTAAAGAGGAGGGGGATGAGTTGCAGGAGGTACTCACAGACCTGGAAGGGGTATATCATCTGAGTATGCCGTCATTTTATCAGCGTGGGGAAAATCAGGAGGTGGTATTTACAGCTGTTTTAAGAGACGATCAGGGAAGAAGGCGTAGAAGACATGAGGTGCACGCGGGGCTTTATCATGCATTGGTACAGGAAAACGGCAGCTTTGGTGCGGTGCGCGCATTACCCTTCAACGATTTGTCGGAATACAGTGTCATGCACGGTTTTGTGTACAATGACAGGTTATACTTTAGTTCAGACATGTCGGGAGGTTATGGGGGCTTTGATCTGTACTACGCTGATCTGGAAGGAGATAGTTACGGTTCTGCGATCAATATGGGGCCGAAAGTAAACGGTCCGGAAGATGAGGTATTCCCCTATTTGCATCAGGGAGAGCTGTATTTCTCTTCAGACAGATCGGTTGGTCTTGGCGGCCTTGACATCTACCGCATTGATTCGAAGCTGACCGGGATGGTGGAGAATATGGGCAAACCCTACAATACCGCACAGGATGATTTTGCTTATTTTGTGGATGAAGAGGGCGTGGAGTATCTGAGTTCTGACAGGGGGATGTCAGAGAGTCGGGATGATATCTATTATCTGGCATCTTTGCTGGATCGCTACAGGCTTCGCGTGAGTGCAGAATCGGGCGAGCGTCTGGATGGGATGGAAGATCTAGAACTAAAGGTGATCAACGCTGATGGTGGAGAGATTCCCCTGGAAATCAAGGATGGCAGAATAGCTAGTCTTATGCAGGGAGATTATACTGTTGAGATCCGTAAGGCGGGATATTTTCCTGCCAGGGTACCTTTGAGTGCCTTGGCACCTGAAGGGAAGGAAAAAGTAATTGATTACACGTTGGTTCCGATACCTTATGGCAAGTTGCTGGCAATCGATTCGGTGTATTATGATTTGGATAAGTACAATATCAGACCGGATGCTGCTGAGGTTTTAGACAGGGTATCTGCATTGCTGGAATCCTATCCGGAGTTCAATTTGAATATTACCTCGCATACCGATTCTCGCGCATCGAACGCATACAATGAGGAGCTTTCGGAAGACAGGAGCCGTTCTGCGGCGAGTTATCTGCAGGGTAGCGGTGTGTCTTCGGATCGGTTGAGTACGGACTGGAAAGGGGAGAAGCAGCCAGCGAACCCGTGTGTGGATGAGGTAGATTGTCCGGAGTTGATGCATGAGAAGAACAGAAGGAGTATTTTGAGTCTGGAATTGTATCCGGATAATGGGGAGGACTATGCACTTCCCGGGGGTCTTGAAAATGTAGGAAGTACCGAAGAGTTGATGGAGGTGATTAAAAAGATGGTTGGGGAGAAGGAGTCTTCCATGAGGCCACTGGTATTGGGACAGGAGATGTTGTACTATGACCTGGACAGCTACACAATCAGGGCGGATGCATCGAAGGTATTGAAGGATGCAGAGGTCTTGTTGAAAAAGTATCCGTTTTTGAAATTGGAGATCATATCGCATACCGACTCACGGCAGACAGCGCAATACAACGAACGACTTAGTAAAAACCGGTCCATGTCGGTATTTTTTCACCTTCGTAACCGGCAGATAAGTTCGGATCGCATGCAGATCCGCTGGTACGGGGAAAGTAATCCGGAGAATGACTGTCGTGCGGGCACGCCCTGTAGCCAGGAAGAGCATCAGCAAAACCGGCGCAGTGAATTAAAGCTGACCGTGGCACCGGAAGATCTGGCCAAAGTTCCTGCCGCCTGGAAGTCAGGCAAGCGAAACTTCCGGGAGTTATTGGGTAATTAGTCCTGTAAGCAATAAATCAATGTCTGTAAATAGCAAATAATTGTCTCAATTTGAAGCGAATTTGGTCCTTTGTTTTAAAAAGATTCAATTTTTTAGTCTCATTAAATTCAAACAGTTATGTTTTTCAATCCCGGGAAAAAAATGAAATCAACAAAGTTGGATACAAGTAATGCGCTGAATTTGCTCATCCGTGATACGAAGTTGACGGGAGACTTGTACTCAGAGGTAGAATCCGTAGATGATTTAACCAATACAGACAAAATAAATACCGAAGGAAGGGATAGTTTGCTATTTATAACCTCGGAAGGGGTTTTGGTATTTGCCTCAGATGGTCGTCCTGGTTTGGGCGGGCTTGATCTGTTCTATGTAGATTTAAATTCAGAATCTAAAAACATATACACCTTTGGAGAGCCTTTAAATTCGAGATATGATGATTTTGGACTGATTTACAAGACCAGTGCCCATAATGGATTTTCACCTCAAACCGCATTACGGACAACCTAGGTAAAGATGACATTTACCGCTTTACGGGCCTGGAGATACCAAGCTATCGCAACCTGGAATTACAAGTAGTGGATTCAGAAACGGGTGAAGTGGTGCCAGGGGCACAAGTGAAGATTAAGGATGAAAATGGTGCGATTGTGAAAGAGCTCATAAGCACAGACGGGACAGAAACGATCAGTGACCTGAAAACAAAGAGATCGTATACAGTTTTGATTTCACACCCCGAGCACAGCTTTTTTGAAAGGACAATCCACTTAGAGTCCAATGAAATGCTATTGTGTAAGCTAGAGAAGGAAGAAATGGGGATACAGGCAGCGGTAGATCTGGCCAACCTGTTAGACCTATCACCCATCTATTTTGATTTTGATCGATCAGACATCTTAGCTGCCTCGCAGACCGAGTTGGAAAAAGTGGTCAAGATACTAAGAGAATATCCTGGGATAAGAATAGAAATACGCTCCCATACAGACATTAGGGGCAATAGAGAATATAACCGTAAACTATCACAAAGGCGAGTTGAGGCTACCAAAACCTGGTTGGTGGAGAAAGGCATAGCTCCAGAACGGCTGGAGACCAAAGCCTACGTGGAAGAGCGTTTAGCCAATAATTGTGATGAATCGATAAGATGTAAAGAAAATGAGCATAGAAAAAACAGAAGGTCTGAGTTTATAATTATACAATAGGCTTTATAGAAAGATGTTGAACTTGACTAGTATTAATGTCTCTAATGATTTTATTCAATATTAATGATAAATTATTCTTCATAATAAAGAAATTATGTTATGTGCTGGTATTTTTTGTTTTTGGTGCAGCACAAGCTCAAACGCTTACAATAAAAGTTGATGGCGAAACTGGTGCCTCAGGTACCAACTGGAGTATTACAGGCAATACTTTGACCACAACGGGACCTGCAACCATTCAAGCTTCAGTTATTGAAACTGGCTTACTAAATGGTGAATTTATCGTTGAAGCAAGTTCCATTAATCTGGATGAGTCTATTGTAAGTACTTCAGGTAATCAATTGTTAATTAGGGCTACCGAAGTAATTAACTTGTCTGCCAATATAAACACTAGTGATGGCAATGGCGACATTGTTTTAGAAGGACAAACCAGTATAAAAGCCATTGGCGAAAACCGTACGTTAAACAGTGGATCGGGTAATATTACGCTAACTACAAACAATCTTAGCAGCCCTGATAAATATGTGGTCATAGAAAGTACAGGTGCCTTTACGATGCAACCTTATGGTACAGCCTTCTCCTCTTATGGAGGCCAAATGGACCTTGATGGTACTATTATAAATGATACATTTTCAGGATCGGCTGACGCAAGTGGTCTTCGCATTAGTAATGTAAGTCAGCTTACGGGTTTAACTTTTGGTAAAGAGGGGAATACTACTGGTTTTAGTATCTCAAACGAATGGGTAGTCAATGGGCCTATTTCATTTATAGGAGGCTATATGCAAATGAAAACAAGTAGTGGTTTAACATCTACTGAAGATAATGGAGATATTCTAATTAAAGTTATCAATAATATAAATATCGAGGTAGATGGAAGTCTAGTTACCAATAACGGAGACATAGTTTTGTGGACCAATCCAGCCGCATCCAACATTTCTGGACACATTAAGCTAAGTAGTGGTGTTACATTTAACACTGCCAATAGTAGCACAGCTTCCGATCTTTCTGGTGGTGGGGATATCATTTTAGCTGGTGGTGCAGATATCGATAATGACGGCTATCCTGATGGGTATGCCAAAACAACCAGCACCTATGGTATACAACTTGATACAGGCGTTAAATTCTACTCAGGTGGAGGAGATGTAATTGTGCGTGGGGAGACCTACAATACAAGCACCAATCGTCACGGGATTTTCCAAACTGGAGACCTGACCATCGACTCTGGCACGGGTTCTATCTTCATGGAGGGCAAAAACCGCTCTGGCTATGGCAGTTGGGCGCTGCAATTGGGCAGCGGCACAGTAGCGAATCTATCGCTGATATCTGCCAAACCCACAGGTGACGCCATCACCCTTAAAACTTCAGGAGGACGTTACGGTATTAACACATCGGGCACTGCCGGTGCCACAATGGAGATGAAAGCCACTGGTGGCGGGAACATTCGTTTACAGACCCCTCATCACATCCAAACAGCCGATGATTATGTGTTTGAGACGGTAGGCAGTGGTAAAATTACTTTCAAGAGTAAAGAATACATACGATTAGGTCAACGCAACAAGCTGCAAACCGATAATGCTGATATTGTTTTTTGGACTAACTCTACAGCAGCCAACAATGTTTCTGGCGACATCCACCTCGACGACGGTACCAGCTTAAATACAGCCAATGGCAGCACCGCTTCAGACCTTTCTGGCGGAGGAAATATTATCCTTGCCGGTGGTGCAGATACGGACAACGATGGTTATCCTGATGGATTTGCCAAAACAAGCAGTACCTATGGTATTCAAATCGACACCGATGTAAAACTTCACTCTGGTGGTGGTGATATTGTATTAAGGGGGGAGACCTATAGCACATCCACCAATCGTCACGGTATTCTCCAAACCGGGAATTTAACCATTAATGCGGGCGTAGGGTCTATCTTAATGGAAGCAAAAAACCGTGAAGGCTATGGCAGTTATCCACTGCAATTGGGCAATAGCACAGTGAATAATTTATCCTTGATATCTGCCAAACCCACGGGGGATGCCATCACCATTGCGTCCTCAACGGGTCGCTCTGGCTCTTACCTGGGCGGTACAGCAGGCGCTACAATGGATATTTTGGCCACTGGCGGTGGGAATATTCTTATCACTGCTAAGCGTGAAGTTTACACGACCGATGACTATAACTTCCAGACCAATGGTGGGGATATTGTCATGTGGCCCAACAATACGGGAGCTAATAGAGGAAGATTGCATATTGGCAGTAACAATACCTTCAACTCCATTGGTGGGGCAACCGATCAAGCTACGGGTGGTGGCGATATCATTTTTGCCGGTGGTGGAGATGATGGTAACAATCGTCCGGAAGGCTATGCCCGAGATGATACCAACCGATACGGAATCGATCTTAATACGGGGTTGAAAGTCTATTCCGGTGGCGGAGAAGTAACCTTCAAAGGCCGCACCAACAAATACAACGACAGCTACACCCGGGGCATTCGCCAGCGTGGTGATCTCACCATGTATTCGGGTGAAGGTGCCATTAATTTTGATGGCCAGATTCTTCGTACCAATGGTGTATCGGGTTATAGTATTGAGTTTGCCGATGGGACGTCAAACTCCGTCTCAGTGATTTCAGATAAGGCTAGTGGTGATGCCATTTTCATCAATGGTAATAACTCGAGAAACACCTGGGGGATCTATTTTGGTGCCACGGCAAGCGGGCTTTTTGAAGCCAGAGGAGGTGGGCATATCGTGGCTACTACCGCTCGTGGTATATACACACATTCAAACTACACCTTTCAAACCAACGGCGGTGACATTGTTATGTGGCCTAATGGTAATACACCGACTATGAGAGGACGATTGTATATTGGCAGTAACAATACCTTCAACTCCATCGGAGGGCAAACCAACCAGGCTACTGGTGGTGGCGATATCATTTTTGCGGGTGGTGCCGATGATGGCAATAACCGTCCGGAAGGCTATGCCCGAGATGATACGAACAGGTATGGGATTTACGTCCGGTCTGGCTCGAAGGTCTATTCCGGCGGCGGTGCGGTCACTTTTAAGGGCAGAACAAACAAATACAACGATGCCTACACCCGAGGCATTTCTTTTCAAGGGGATCTCAACATTTACTCCGGCGAAGGGCCCATTGCCTTCGATGGCCAAATCCTTCGAACCAGTGGTGCAGCTGGCTATGGCATTGAATTTGCCGATAACGCCTCAGAAACATTGTCTGTGGTCTCAGATTTAGCGGATGGCGATGCCATTACCATCAATGGCAACAACACCACCAATACCTACGGGGTGTATTTTCACGCTTCAACCAGCGGGCTTTTTGAAGCTACCAGCGGTGGAAACATTGTGGTCAAAACTGGACGTGGTATTATAGCACGTTCAGGATATACCTTCCAAACCAAAACAGGCAATGTTGTGTTTTGGTCAGATAATGATAGCGATGGAGATGGTCGTATCTACACGCAAG
>Ga0076930_101795_pt1 | contig 10060 bp, 10 predicted proteins | sample HotLakConsoUCCRE_FD_71149 | JGI IMG/M metagenome (GOLD analysis project Ga0076930, IMG submission 71149) | Hypersaline microbial mat communities from Hot Lake, Washington, USA - Hot Lake Consortium UCC-RE (version 3) (version 3) ...
GGCGGGTCCCCTGCGTTTCTCGGATCGACCGGGAAGTTTCTCAACTCCCTGCGCTACGCTCCGGTCAGACACACGAAACTTCTTTTCCGGTCGATCCTGCGATACTCGGCGCCTATCAAGGGCAACAAACCTTTGCGTGCCATCGCTGCGCTCGGCCTCGCCCAGCAAGCGCAGCGTGGGCGAAACGATTTTGACTTTGAAGTAGCCGTCCGCGTCGTCAGGCGCAACCCCCTCTGACGCCGAAGTCAGCGAACTTCCGAGCTCACACGGCGCCCGTCGATGATGGTGCCGACGACGTGGCTGGTGTATTCGAATGGGTCGCCGTCGAACAGGGCGACATCGCCGTCCTTGCCCACTTCCAGGCTGCCGACCCGATCGGCGATACCGAGCATTTCCGCCGGCGCCGTGGTCACCAGGGCCAGGGCCTGGTCGAACGTGGTGCCATAAGGAATGGTCATCGCGGCTTCGAACAACACCACCCGGGTTTTGGGGACATAGCTTTCATAGCCGCTTTGCAGGGCGACCGGAATGCCGGCCTCGATCAACTGGGCCGCGGTGGTGAAGGACATGTTTTCCACTTCCGGGCCGCGCGCCCGCATCATGGTCGGATGCAGCAACACCGGTACACCGGCTTCACGAATTTCTTCGATCACCAGATGCGCATCGCTGGCACCGGACAGGATCATCCGAATATCGAATTCCTCGGCCAGGCGGAGTGCCGTCATGATGTCCGAGTGCTTGTGAACTTCGACAATCAGCGGGCGATCGCCGGCCAGGATCTCGGCGAGCATTTCCAGACCCAGATCGCGCGCCCCGGGTTCCTCATCGTCCTGCTTGGCGCCATATTCCCGAGCCTTGATCAACTGCTGGCGCAGCAGCGCCACCGATTTGGAACGACTGCCGGGAGTCTGGCGCGAGTGGCCGCGAGTCGATTCATCACCGAGGGTCGCCGCCAGACCGAAAACGGGCTCGATCACGGCTTCATCCAGCGTATCCCCGACGGTCTTGGCGATCATGGTCTGACCCGAGATCACCTCGCCGGGCGCGTGGCCGGTATGGACCGTGGTTATGCCGTGTTCGCGCAGCCAGCCGACCAGCTTTTCGCGCGGATTGTAGGCATCGATCGCCCGCAGTTCAGGCTGAATCGCGGCAGAGCGTTCCAGCTGGTCCTGGTCGTTCGGCTGGTTCATCGCGCCGGCCAGGCCGACCACCGAGCGACCGTCGATCAGGCCGGGGGTTGCAACTGCCACCGAAACGATTTCGTAGCCGTCGGGAACCCGGACCGAATCAGCCGGGCCTACGGCCTCGATTTTGCCGTCGGTAATCACAACCAGTCCGGGCGAAAACTGTTCGCCGGTACCGGTATAAAGCGTGCCGGCCCGCACGGCAATATCCTGAGCGTGCACGACTCCAGCCAGTGCGCCGAGCAGCAGCGCGATCATCAGCTTATAAATATTCATTCGTCACCTCCGAAGTGACCATGTCCGTGGCCACCGTCGTTGTCATCCACCAGCGCGCCGAAACCGCCTTCGGCCACCAGGCGATCATCCTCGTTGGACAGGTCGAAGCGTTTGGTGCCTTCGACCCAGGTCTGCTCGATTCGGCTGTAGATACTGAACGGGTCGCCGGAGAGAATCACGAAATCGGCGTCTTTCCCGGGCTCCAGGGAGCCGACCCGGTCACCCATGTCGAGCATGCGGGCGCCTTCGATGGTCAGGGCGGCCAGCGCAGCCTGCCGTGACATGCCAGCACGGATGCCGAACGCGGCCATGCGCAGAAAGTAGCGCGAGTCGGTAATCCAGTCGTCGGTGTGGAAAGCGACCTGGGCACCGGCCTGTTCCAGTGCAGGGGCGCTTTGGTCAAGCAGATTCAGCGCCTCGAGCTTTCCGCCGGGGCTGTCAACCAGGATCAGCGAGACCGGGACATTGGCGGCGGCGATTTCGTCAGCGACTCGCCAGGCTTCGCTGGTGTGATGAAGCACCATGCGGAAGCCGAATTCGTCACGCAGGCGAATGGCGGTCATCAGGTCGTCGTGCCGATGACTGTGAAAGTGCACGATGCGGGTGCCGTCGAGCACCTCGACCAGGGTTTCCATGTCCAGGTCGCGGTCCGGCCCGGGCTTGTCATTGGCGTCGGCCCGGGCCATGCGATCGCGGTATTCCTGGGCGCGAATGTAGTGCTGACGGACCAGGGCAGCGGACTTGGAGCGGGTGCCGGGAAACGGCGCATCGCGCATGGAATTGGTGCCGTTGGCCATTTTCAGGCCACCGGCCGGCTGGCCGTTGCCGTCAAGAATCAGCAGATCGTCGATGGTGTTGGCTTCGCGCAGCTTCAGGTAAATGGTCTGACCGCTGATCAGGTGGCCGGAGCCCGGCATCACGTTGACCGTGGTGATCCCCCCGGACAGCGCCCGCTTGAAGCCGGAGCTTCTGACATTGAGCGAGTCGACCACTCGCACCCCCGGCTGAATCGGGCCGGAGCGGTCGGCCCCGGCGATTTCGCCGATATGGCTGTGGGTATCGACGATGCCCGGCATCACGACATGGTCTGATGTCAGTTCGACAATGTCGGCATCGCGCGGAATTCGAACCTCGTCGCGAGAACCGACCGCAACGATCTCGCCGTCGTCAATAACCAGAACGCCGTCGGCCACTTCGGGCCCGCTGACAGGGATTACCCGGGCACCGACAAACGCCACGGGAGCCGCCTGGACGGCAGCGGCCAGCAGCAGGGTGAGCACCGCTATGGCGACACAGAACCGATTGATCATCAGTGAATTCCTTGGTGAGTCAGAGCGGCTCGATAGTACACCATCGTTTCAGCAGGCGCGTCAGCACCCGGCCGGTGTGCATAAACTCGTAAAATTCCTTGCCAGTGGCATCAGGATTCTGGTATAAAGGCGGGCTAGTTTTGAGTAACTTCAGGAATTTTCAGTCATGTCTCGAGTGTGTCAGGTGACCGGCAAGCGTCCGCTGGTCGGAAATAATGTCTCTCATGCCAACAACCGCACCAAAAAGCGTTCGCTGCCGAATCTGCACAGCCACCGCTTCTGGGTAGAAAGCGAGAATCGTTGGGTAAAGCTGCGCGTGTCGACCAAGGGTCTGCGCATCATTGACAAGAACGGTATCGATCAGGTCCTGACCGACCTACGTGCCCGCGGCGAGAAGTTTTAAGGAGAATCATCATGGCAGGTAGCGCACGAGACAAGATCAAGCTGGTATCCACCGCCGGCACCGGTCATTACTACACGACCAACAAGAACAAGAAGAACACGCCGCACAAGCTGGAGTTCAGCAAGTACGACCCGGTCGTCCGCAAGCATGTTCCTTACAAGGAAGCGAAGATCAAGTAGGGTTCTGGCTTCGGCCACCTTTGCTGGATTGACAAAACGCCGGGGTTTCCTCGGCGTTTTGCGTTGAGGGGAAGAGGGGAAGAGGGGAAGAGGGTTAGTCCATGGTCTGGGTCTCTCTGAAGGTGATTAGCCGGTTGAGCTGGCCATATAGTTGGCGGAGCAAGGTTTGAGGGAGCTGGTCATCGTCCAGAAGACCGAGTTCGCTACAAATCACCAGCTGGGTATCAAGTTCCATCAGCGAGCCTCGGGCTATCTTCAGAAAGCGGATCATCTCCCGTTCGCCGCCGCGCCCTGCACCTTCAGCGATGTTGCTTGGAATGCTCACTGCTGACCGTTGCATTTGCGAGATCAAACCGAACTTCTCTTCCGAAGGTAATCGGTTGCTCAACCGATAGATCCGGCGCACGAGCTCGACTCCGTCACGCCAGACCCTAAGCCGATAATGAGAAGGACCAGCCCCGATCATCCTCTTTCCTCTTCCATCTCACCGTCTCTCCCTCTCTCCCTCTCTCCCCCTCTCCCCCTCTCCCCGCGCCACCGGCGCCCGCCCTCACACCAACCCCCTCTCCGCCAGACTCACCACCTCACTATCCCCGACAATGAAATGATCCAGCAACCTGATATCAACCAGGCCCAGGGCGTCGCGCAGGCGGCGGGTGATGGCCAGGTCGGCCTGGCTGGGTTCGGCGATGCCGGAGGGGTGGTTGTGGGCGACGATCAGGGCGGCCGCTTTGCGGCTCAGGGCTTTTTCGACCACGACCCGCGGATGAACGTGGGCCGAGTCGATGGTGCCGGTGAACAGCTCTTCGAAAGCAATGACGCGGTGGCGGGTATCGAGCATCAGCGCGCAGAACACTTCGTGCGGCCGGTCGCGCAGCGCGGCGCGCAGGTATTCGCGGGTGGCCTGCGGACTGGTCAGCGGCTTGCCCCGGCTCAATGATTCGCGCAGGTGCCGGCGCGCCAGTTCCAGCGCGGCGTGAATCTGGGCGTACTTGGCCGGGCCCAGACCGGGCATTCGGCACAACTCGTCGCGCTCGCATTCGAGCAGGCCGCGCAGCCCCCCGAACTGATTGATCAGGGTTCGCGCCATATCCATCGCGGATCGGCCGCGGGTTCCGGTGCGCAGCAGAATGGCCAGCAGCTCCGCGTCGCTGAGCGCGCGCGCTCCCTGATCCAGCAGTCGTTCCCTCGGTCGTTCGGTCTGTGGCCAGTCGGCGATTCGCATACAATTCGTTCCTGTTGTTCAAGTTCCAGCTATCGATTCTCGCGCCCGACCATGGGCGAGAGACAGAGGTAAACCACCCGGGCTGGCCTAGGAAATCGACTCGATGGAACGCGGATGAGCTCGTTGGCAGGAAAAAAATGGCTGGTCGGTATCAGCGGTGGCGTGGCGGCCTACAAGACACCAATCCTGGTCCGGCGTCTGCGCGATGCCGGAGCCGAGGTGCGGGTGATCATGACCGCGGGTGCCGAGGCCTTTATTTCGCCGCTGACCCTGCAGGCGGTCAGCGGTCATCGGGTGCATACCGACTTGCTGGATGCCGAGGCCGAGGCCGGGATGGGCCATATCGAACTGGCACGCTGGGCCGACGGCATCATCATTGCCCCGGCGACGGCGCATCTGATTGCGCGGCTGGCGCACGGTTTCGCCGATGATCTGCTTGCCACCCTGGTGCTGGCCACCGAAGCGCCGGTCTGGCTGGCCCCGGCGATGAACCGGGTAATGTGGGCTCACCCGGCGGTCCAGGCCAATTGCGAGATTCTGACCGAGCGAGGCATCAGGATGCTGGGTCCGGATCAGGGTAGTCAGGCGTGCGGGGAAACGGGTGCCGGCAGAATGATGGAGCCGGACCAGATACTGGCATCCCTCGATGTGGTCAGGGCCGGGCGTCTCACGGGTCGTCGCTTTGTGGTCACGGCCGGTCCGACCCATGAAGCGCTGGACCCGGTTCGCTTTCTCGGCAATCGTTCGTCCGGGCGAATGGGGTTCAGCGTAGCGACTGCCCTGGTCGAGGCCGGTGCCGACGTGACCCTGATTGCCGGTCCGGTGCAGCTGCAGACGCCGCCGGGGGTCGAGCGGATCGACGTCGAAACTGCCGCCCAGATGATGACGGCTGTCCATGAGCGCATTGCCGGTACCGATGGTTTTGTCGCCGTGGCTGCGGTGGCCGACTATCGGCCGGAAGCGGTGTCGACTCAAAAGATCAAAAAGTCTGACGCGGCGCTGGAACTGCGGCTGGTGGCCAATCCTGATATTCTGGCCAGCGTTGCGACGCACGATCGGCGTCCAACGCTGGTCATGGGTTTTGCGGCAGAAACGCAAGCGCTGGAGACGGCGGCTCGCAGCAAGCTCAAGGCCAAGCGTCTCGATCTGATTGCTGCCAACCAGGTTGGCGATGGTCTGGCATTTGATTGCGCCGACAACGCCCTGGAGGTGTATTCGATGGATGATCACTGGTCATTGCCGCGCCAGCCCAAGATCGAACTGGCCCGGCAATTGGTCGGGATCATTGCCGATGTTCTGGCTGCGCGGGGAGCGCAGCGCGATGAGACAGGGAGTTTATGAGAGAGCTGCAAGTTCGCATACTGGATGCCCGGCTAGGTCAGGAATGGCAGCTGCCGGACTATGCCACCGAGGGCTCGGCCGGGCTGGATCTTCGTGCCTGCCTGGACCAGACGCTGGAGCTGGCGCCCGGACAGACGGCATTGATTCCCTCCGGTCTCGCCATTCACCTGGATGATCCGGGTCTGGCGGCGGTGTTGCTGCCGCGCTCGGGCCTTGGTCACAAGCAGGGTCTGGTGCTCGGAAACCTGGTTGGACTGATCGACAGCGATTACCAGGGTGAGGTCAAGATTTCGTGCTGGAACCGCGGCAGTGATGTGATCATCATCGAGCCCGGCCAGCGGATTGCCCAACTGGTCGTTGTGCCGGTCGTTCAGGTTAAACTCACGCCTGTCGAGTCCTTTCGCCGCAGTCAGCGAGCGGAAGGAGGAATTGGTCACACGGGGACCCATTGACCATGGCCAAAGCGTTGTTCAGAGGGAGCGACTCCAAAAGCAGCCTGATTCGCCTGGGCAGCCTGGTGGCCATTGCCCTGGGAGTGTTCGGGATCATCATTGGTGCAGCGTTGCTCTATGGCAGCATGCAGGGCCAGCTTGCCACTGAACAAGCCAGCCGGGCTGCGTCTGATATAGCCCGCAATATTTCCGATGCGCTTGACGATATCCAGGCAACGCTGCGCGATCCTCAGGTTCAGGAGTACGCCCGCGAGGCGTTGGCGGATCCGCGCGGTCGAAGTGATGCACTGGAAACCGCGGTCAGAAGTCGCGGCATCACCAATATTATCGATTTGAGGGCATTTCCCGCTGCGATCGAAGACATCCCGCTGGGTGTTTATCCGGAGCCTGACTTCACCGTTATTGAAATGCTGCTGGAGGCACGCCGTGGCGGCCGGGCCACCATACAGGTGCACTACCCTGGCACCGGCAATGAAAATCTTGCCTTTGCCCAGGCCATCTCTGATGACAACCAGGCCGCAGGCATTCTGTTCCTGCGAGTTCCGGTCAGCCTGGTCACCAGTCTGTTGCAGGGTTCGGCGTCGCTGGATTCAGTCGCGCTGGTTCAGGGCTCGGAAAGCCAGAGCGTCACCTTGAAGTCACTGGGGGCCAGTGCCCAAGGCACCGAGTTCACCGAGGTTTCGGGGTCGCGTCTGCGGCTGCGCTGGAGCCGCAAGACCATCGTCGGCCCGTTCAGCACCCGGGTCGCCATTATCATCGGTTCGGTCGGGATCATCCTGATGATGGGCGGATTGCTGGTACGTCGGCGCACCGGGATTGCCGATGCCCATTTGACCGCCGACGACTATCATCACAATGATCAACCCGCACCCGCGCGCCAGGCAGCCAGGAAGGATCCTCCGAAGCCGCCGTCGGCAAAGCCAAAGCCGGCACCGCCAGCGCCGCGTAAAGCGGTTGCCCAGGAACCGGTTGAAGACCTGCCTGACTGGCTACTTGACTCCGACCAGATCGATCAGCACGACGGACCCTTTGGCGAGCACGAAGCATCGTCGGAGGAATTGCCCGATCTGCCCGATACCCTGGCCGATGAAGAGTTCAGTCTGGCCGACGAGCCGAAGAAAACGGGCAGAAAGTCACCGCGTCAAACCGCGACCGATACGCTTTTCATGGAACCGGACGAGCAGGATCTGTTCGAGCCCGAAGAATCGCCTGAGCCGTCGAGCAAGCCTGCCCGCGCTGAGGCTGAGACCCGGGATGATGCCCTGGATCTGTCGTTGGACGAGGCCGCGGCGGACCTGGACCGATTACTGGATGACGACTCGGCGTTCGATTTCACCGACGGTGACAAGGCCGATTCAGATAGCGGCTCCGATCTGGAGTTGGAAACCGATTCTGCACCGGAGTTTGAACCCGAGCCAGAGCCGGAACCTGAACCCGAACCGGAACCCGAGCCGGACCCAGAGCCGGAACCAGAACCAGAACCAGAACCAGAACCAGCTCCCAAGCCTGCCAAAAAGGCCGCACCGGACCGACCGCCTGTTCTGGATCCGGACCTGTTCCATTCCAGCCACATAGGCGGCGTGGTCGAAGACAGTCTCGATGCGCGTAGCGCCACGATGATCGGTGAAGCCATTGGCTCGGAAGCCCGTGCCCGCGGAATCGAACGGATGGTGGTCGGTCGCGACGGCCGGCTTTACGGCGCGGTTCTGATGTCGGCCCTTAGCCAGGGACTGTGCGCGGCCGGTATCAAGGTCATCGATATCGGCGCCGTGCCGATACCGGTATTGAATTTCGCCGCTTCGGAACTGGCCGACGGCAGCGGCGTCATGGTGACCGGTTCGCACTATCCGCCCGAATACAACGGATTTCGCGTTCGTCTCAACCACGAAGTGCTTCACGACGACGGCATTCAGGAGTTGTTCCGGCGGATTCAGGAACAGGACCTGGTCAGCGGCCAGGGAACGATCGAGGAACAGAATATCGTCGAGCGCTATGTCGAGCGCATCGGAATCGACATCCAGCTTGAACGCCCGCTCAAGGTGGTCATCGATTGCGGCAACGGCATTGCCGGCACGGTAGCGCCCGAAGTACTTACGGCCATTGGCGCCGATGTCATCCCCCTGTATGCCGACGTTGACGGCAATTTCCCCAACCATCACCCCGACCCGGCGAACCCGGACAATCTTGAAGACCTCAAGCTGTGCGTGCGCAACTTCCAGGCCGATATCGGGCTGGCTTACGATGGTGATGGTGATCGCCTGGGGGTGCTTTCCAGCGACGGTGAAATCGTCTGGCCCGACCGGGTACTGATGCTGTTGGCCGAAGATATTCTCGAGCGCAACGGTGGTGCAAAGATTGTCATCGACCCGGGCTGCAGCAGCAAGCTGAGTGAAAAGATCAGCGCGTCGAGCGGACGCACGGTGATGGCGCGTAGTGCCAATACCTTTGTCGACGAAAAGATGCGGTCCGAGAAGGCCATGCTGGCCGGTCTGTTCAGCGGGCATATTTTTATCGCCGAGCGCTGGTTCCCCTTTGATGACGCGATCTACGCCAGTGCCCGCCTGCTGGAGCTGCTGGCCGCCGATACCCGACCGATTGGCGAGATCCTGGCTGAACTGCCCCAATCTGAAGCCACGCCGGAAATTCGCGTGCCGATGGATGACGAACAAGCGCAGGATCTGGTGACGGCATTGATCGCCGAGGGCGACTTCGGCGACGGTGAATTGTCCATGGTCGACGGTCTGCGGGTGGATTTCCCGGACGGCTGGGGACTGATTCGCGCGTCCCACACCAGCTCCGACCTGGTGCTGCGATTCGAAGCCGATGATGCCAAGGCGCTTAACCGGATCAAGACCCAGTTCAAAAAGCAGATCAAGACCCAGGACAGCAAGCTCAAGCTGCTGTTCTGATGCTATCGGGCCGACCCCCATCGGTCGGCCGGAAACTGTCCAGTTGACATGCCAACCCTGCTGCTCAACAAACCGTTCCGGGTGCTCAGCCAGTTTACCGACCCCGAGGGCCGGTCCACGCTGGCCGATTTTGTCGACCTGCCGGATGTGTACGCCGCCGGCCGGCTCGACTACGACAGTGAAGGCCTGCTGATCCTGACCGATGACGGTCGCCTGAAGGCCCGCCTGGCCGATCCCGAATACGCCACCCCGAAAACCTACCTGGTCCAGGTCGAAGGCCGCCCGTCGATCAGCGCCATCGAGCAATTGCGTCGTGGCCTCAAGCTCAAGGATGGCCCGACCCGGCCAGCCGAAGTCGAGCTGCTGGCCAGGGCCCCCGGCTGGCTATGGAAACGCCAGCCCCCGGTCGCCCCGCGCGCCGGAAAACCCACCGCCTGGCTGGAAATCACCATCACCGAAGGCCGCAACCGCCAGGTCCGCCGCATGACCGCTGCGGTCGGTCTGCCCACCCTCCGACTGATCCGCACCCAGATCGGCGGGATGACCCTGGGAACACTGACCCCGGGCCAGTGGAAAAGGTGTGAGTAGGTCGGGGTGACACCCCCGACGGTCCATGCCCGACTCATTCTCTGAAAATCTACGACACCAACTTGCCACAGTGCATGTTGAATCCACCCCCACACGTCAGGTTTTTGGAGATTGGGTCCGGCATGGACCCGTCGGGGGTGTCACCCCGACCTAGTGCGCCTGCGAGTGCACTCATTCCGCTCGGTGGAAGTCC
>Ga0076930_101609_pt1 | contig 10041 bp, 8 predicted proteins | sample HotLakConsoUCCRE_FD_71149 | JGI IMG/M metagenome (GOLD analysis project Ga0076930, IMG submission 71149) | Hypersaline microbial mat communities from Hot Lake, Washington, USA - Hot Lake Consortium UCC-RE (version 3) (version 3) ...
TCGGGTCGTGGTGGGCCTATTACGAACTCGGCTGGGGCGGGTTCTGGTTCTGGGATCCGGTCGAGAACGCCTCCTTCATGCCATGGCTCTTCGCCACCGCTCTCCTGCACTCGGCGATCGTCGTGGAAAAGCGCGAGGCTCTGAAGGCCTGGACGATCCTCCTCGCGATCCTCGCCTTCGGGTTCTCGCTTCTGGGCGCCTTCATCGTCCGCTCCGGCGTGCTGACGAGCGTGCACGCCTTCGCCAACGATCCCGATCGCGGGGTCTATCTGCTCGCCATCACCGGGCTTTTCATGGGCGGGGCGCTCCTGCTCTTCGCCCTGCGCTCGAGCGCCATGGAATCGACTGGCGTGTTCCGGCCGGTGTCGCGCGAGGGGGCGCTGGTGGCCAACAACGTCCTGCTGGCGGTCTCCTGCCTCGTGGTTTTCGTGGGCACCATGTGGCCGCTCATCGCTGAGATGCTCTGGGGGCAGAAACTCTCCGTCGGCCCGCCCTTCTTCAACGCCGCCTTCACGCCCTTCTTCCTCGTGATCGGGGCGATCCTGCCGCTCGGTGCGATCCTGCCGTGGAAACGTGCGAAGTTCGCGAAGTCGATGAAGCCTCTCTGGGGCGCGCTCGCCCTGGCGATTGCCGTGGGCGGGCTCGCCTACGCGCTGACCTCGGGGCGCTCGGCCCTCGCGCCCTTCGGCATAGCGCTCGGCGCCTGGCTCGTCTTCGGAGCGGCCACCGACCTCTGGACCCGCACCGGCCGCGCCGGTCTCGGCTCGAAGCTGCGCCGGCTCGGCCGCCTGCCGCGCGCCGACTGGGGCAAGGCCGTCGCCCACGGCGGCCTCGGGATCACCTTCATCGGCGTCGCGGCGCTGACGGCCTGGACGGTCGAGGACATCCGCGTCGCACAGGAGGGCGAGAGCTACGAGGTGGCCGGCTACGAGGTCACCCTCGTCGATGTGAAGAGGGTGCAAGGCCCGAACTACGTCTCGACCATGGCCGAGATCACTCTCGACCGGGAGGGCGAGCTGGTCGCGCGCCTCTTTCCCGAAAAGCGCGTCTACCCCGTGGCGGGCATGCCGACGACCGAGGCGGCGATCGACAACGGCGTCTTCCGCGACCTCTACGTCGTGATCGGCGACCCCCAGGAGAACGGCGGCTGGGCGGTGCGGACCTTCATCAAGCCCTATGCCAACTGGATCTGGGCTGGCTGCATCATCATGGCGCTCGGGGGCGTGCTTTCGCTCACCGACCGGCGGGTCCGGGTGGCCGGAAGCGCCCGCGGGCCGAAAACGGCCGGCGTGCCGGCGGACCCGGGGGTGCCGGCGGAATGATGAAGGCGATGACACGCCATGTGGTGCGCGCCGGGTTGCTCATTGTCTTTCTCGCCCTGCCGGCACTGGCCGTAGAGCCGGACGAGATGCTCGACGATCCGATTCTCGAAGCCCGCGCCGATGCGCTCGACGACGAATTGCGCTGCGTGCAATGCCGTTCCGAGTCGATCGCGTTCTCCAACGCCGACTGGTCTCGGGATGCGCGGATCATGGTGCGTGAACTCATCGCCGGCGGCGCGACCGATGACGAAGTGCTCGACTTCTTCGTCGAGCGCTACGGAGAGGTGGTGCTGATGCGGCCCCGGGCGGAAGGTGCGAACCTCGTGCTCTGGCTCGCCGCCCCGGCGATGCTGCTGCTGGCGGGCGCGATCAGCTTCGGCTATCTCCGCGGCCGCTCGGCCGCGCGCGCGCCGGATGAGGACCTCACGGCCGAGGAACAGGCCCGGCTCGACCAACTTCTCGGTCGCTGACGCGGATTCCCCTTTTCCGAACCGATCGGTTCACCTATCGGGAATGGGGATGGAGAAGGGACAGCCGATGGAGTACCAGACCTTGCGCCTCGTCATCGACGAGGACATCGCCACCATCACACTCGCGCGTCCCGAGGTGCGCAACGCACTCAACACCCAGATGCGCGCGGAGATCCTGCACGCAGTGAAGTCCGCCGAACGCTCCGCCCGGGTCCTCGTGCTGACGGGGGCGGGCGAGGCGTTCTGCTCGGGTCAGGATCTCGGTGACAGGACGACGGTCGGAGCGGGCGATCTCGAACGCACGGTGCGCGACGAATACATCCCCCTGCTGAGGGCGATCTACGAGGCCGGCGTGCCGGTGATCGCGGCCGTGAACGGCGCTGCGGCGGGCGCGGGCGCAAATCTCGCGCTCGCCGCCGACGTGGTGATCGCGGCGGAAAGTGCCGTGTTTCTCCAGGCTTTCACCCGGATCGGGCTGATGCCCGACGCCGGCGGCACCTACTGGCTGCCGCGCCAGATCGGGTTCGCGAGGGCCATGGGGGCGGCGCTCTTCGCAGAGCCCGTCGGGGCGAGGCAGGCCGCCGAGTGGGGCATGATCTGGGAGGCGGTTCCCGATGCCGAGTTCGAGAGCCACTGGCGCGACCGCGCGCGCCATCTCGCCACCGGGCCGACCGAGGCCTATGCAAGCACCCGCGAGGCGCTGCGCCGGACATGGGAGAACGATCTCGAGACCCAGCTGCTCCTCGAGGCGCGGTTTCAGGGACGCGTGGGCAAGACGCGGGATTTCCGCGAGGGTGTCATCGCGTTTCTCGAAAAGCGCAAGGCAAGGTTCGAAGGCCGCTGAGGGAGAGGGGGCCTCGGCCCCCGCGATCCTTGCGGATCGCCCCCCGAGGATATTTGACGGCCAGTGATGATCCGATGCGACCGCCCCCGTCATCATCGGCCCGTAAATATCCTCGGGGGGCTTGCCGCAGGCAAGCGGGGGGCGGACAGCCCCCCTCCGCGGCCTCGTTTCTCAGCGGTCCTCGACGTCCACGTAGTCCCGGGCCGTCGCGCCGACGTAGAGCTGGCGCGGCCGGCCGATCTTGAGCTGCGGGTCGGCGATCATCTCCTTCCACTGGCTCACCCAGCCGACGGTGCGCGCGAGCGCGAAGATCGGGGTGAACATCGAGGTCGGAAAACCCATCGCGTCGAGGATGATGCCCGAGTAGAAATCCACGTTCGGGTAGAGCTTACGGTCGACGAAATAGGAATCCTCGAGGGCGATCTTCTCGAGTTCCTTGGCGACCTGCAGCGTGGGGTTGTTCTCGATTCCGAGAAGGTCGAGCACCTCGTCGGCGGACTGCTTCATCACCTTCGCGCGGGGGTCGAAGTTCTTGTAGACCCGGTGGCCGAAGCCCATCAGGCGGAACGGGTCGTCCTTGTCCTTGGCGCGCTCGATGAACTCGGGGATGCGGTTCGGCGAGCCGATCTCGCGCAGCATCTCGAGACAGGCCTGGTTGGCGCCGCCGTGCGCTGGCCCCCAGAGACAGGCGATGCCGGCGGCGATGCAGGCAAACGGGTTCGCACCCGACGACGAGGCGAGGCGCACCGTCGAGGTCGAGGCGTTCTGCTCGTGGTCGGCATGGAGCGTGAAGATCCGGTCCATCGCCCGGCTCAGGATCGGGTTGACGATGTATTCCTCGGCGGGCACCGCAAAGCACATCCGGAGGAAGTTCGACGCATAGTCCATTGAATTCAAGGGGTAAACGAAGGGCTGGCCGATCGAGTACTTGTAGGCCCAGGCCGCGATCGTCGGCATCTTCGCGATCAGCCTGATCGAGGCGACCTCGCGCTGCCAGGGGTCGTTGACGTCGGTCGAGTCGTGATAGAACGCGCTCATCGCGCCGACGACGCCGACCATGATCGCCATCGGGTGGGCGTCGCGCCGGAAGCCGCGGAAGAAATTCTGCATCTGCTCGTGGAGCATCGTGTGCATCGTCACGCGCTGCTCGAAATCCTCGAGCTGCTCGGCCGAGGGCAGTTCGCCGTAGAGCAGGAGATAGCAGACCTCGAGGAAGTGCGATTTCTCGGCGAGCTGGTCGATCGGGTAACCACGGTGCAGAAGCTCGCCCTTGTCGCCGTCGATGAAGGTGATCGTCGAGTCGCACGACGCCGTCGAGGTGAAGCCCGGGTCGTAGGTGAAGATGTCGCCTTGGGCGTAGAGCTTGCGGATGTCGATCACGTCGGGTCCCGCGGTGGGGCTCAGGACGGGCAGTTCGAGGCTCTTCCCGTCAAGGGTCAAGGTCGCGGTCTTCTTGGCGTCGGCCATGGCTGTCCTCCGGTCGGCGCCCGCACCTCCCTCGGGCGGGTCTGTTTCGATTGTTCAGGAGGCTGCATCCTCGAGCCGGGCGATTGTTTCATCGCGACCGAGAACCAGCATCATGTCGAACACGCTGGGCGTTACCGTTCGCCCGGCCAGCGCGGCCCTGAGCGGTCCCGCGAGTTTGCCCATCTTCGTGCCGTTCGTTGCGGCATGGGCGCTGACGATCCCTTCCAGCGTGTCGCGGTTCCAGCTAGCAGTTTGCAGGTGCGGCGTCAATTCGTCCAGTATACGACGGAATACCGGATTGAGCTGCTTTGCCGCGTCCGCATCCGGCTCGATGGGCCTTTGCGCCAGAACAAAATGCGCCTTTTCATGAAGTTCTTCGAAAGTGCGTGCCCTGTCCTTGAGACAATACATCGCGGATTGCAGGGCATGTCCCTGGGCATCGGTCAGGTCGGGCCGGCCGCTGGCCTGCAGATATTCGAGCACTTCCGCTACGAGTGCAGCATCGTCCGAAACGGCGATGTGCTGGCCCGAGAGATTGGTCAGCTTGGTCATGTCGAACCGCGCCGGAGCGCGCTTGACCCCGCCCAAGTCGAACCACTCGACCGCCTGTTCGGTGGTGAAGAACTCGTCGTTGCCGTGGGACCAGCCGAGCCGCGCGAGATAGTTGCGCATTCCTGCCGCCGAGAAGCCGGCGGCCTGGTATTCCTGCACGCTGAGCGCGCCGTGGCGCTTCGAGAGTTTCTTGCCGTCTTCGCCGTGGATGAGCGGGATATGCGCCCAGACCGGTTCGGGCCAGCCCATCAGCCGCCAGATCTGGATCTGGCGCGCGGCGTTGGTGAGGTGGTCGTCGCCGCGGATGATATGGGTGATCCCCATGTCGAAATCGTCGACCACCACGGCGAGCATGTAGGTCGGCGAGCCGTTCGAGCGCAGGAGAATCATGTCGTCGAGCTGCTCGTTCTTCACCCGCACCCGGCCCTGCACCGCGTCGTCGATCACCGTCTCCCCGCTGCGCGGCGCCTTCAGGCGCACCACGTAGGGTTTCTCGGGGTGTTTGTCGGGTGTCACGTCGCGCCAGGGCGAGCGGAAGAGCGTGGAGCGGCCCTCGGCCTTCGCCGCCTCGCGGAAGGCCTCGATCTCGGCTTGCGTCGAGAAGCACTTGTAGGCGTAGCCGGCGTTCAGCATCACCTCGGCGACCTCGGCGTGACGGCCCGCGCGGGCGAACTGGCTCACGGCGTCGCCGTCCCAGTCGAGCCCGAGCCAGGTCAGCCCCTCGAAGATCGCCTCTGTCGCCTCGGGGGTGGAGCGCTGGCGGTCGGTGTCTTCTATCCTGAGGAGGAAACGGCCCCCGTGGTGGCGGGCGAAGAGCCAGTTGAAGAGCGCCGTCCGCGCCCCGCCGATGTGAAGATATCCCGTGGGCGAGGGCGCAAAACGCGTCACCACGGGGCGGTCAGCTGGGCTATCTGCCATCTGGGGGGATTAACCTTTTGAAAACCATTGGGTCGGTAACAATGGAAGAAGTTTCTAGTCAAGCCGGGTACGGGAGACAAGGGTGCGCCCTTCGCGCCTTCACGCCGTCGTCGAGACCCAGCGCGGCCATCTCTTTCCCTGGGTCGCGGTCTTCTATGCCGGTGGTGTCGGGTGCTACTTCGCTCTGCCCGAAGAGCCCGGAGCGGTGACATGGGCAGGGCTCGCGGGCCTGGCCGCCTGCCTCCTTCTTCTTCTCGGCACCCGCTGGCGGGGGTCGCTCTGGCCGGTCCCGCTCCTCTTCGTCCTTCTCGGTCTGCTCGCGGCGGGCCAGCGGACGGCCGCCGTCGCCGAGCCCGTGCTCGGCTTTCGCTACTACGGCCCCGTCGAGGGCCGCATCGTCGGGGTCGACCGGTCGGCTTCCGACAAGCTGCGCCTCACGCTCGACCGGGTGGTCCTCGCCGACATCGCACCCGCACGCACCCCGGCCCGCGTCCGCGTGTCGCTGCACGGCGAACAGGGGTTTCTCGAGCCCGAGCCCGGGCGCATCGTGGGCCTCACGGCCCATCTCTCGCCGCCCCAGGGGCCGGTCGAGCCAGGCGGATTCGACTTTCGACGTCACGCCTTCTTCCAGGGCCTCGGCGCGGTGGGCTACACCCGCACGCCCGCCGTCACCCTCGCGCCGGCCGAGGGCGGGGCGGCGCTCTGGCTCTGGCGCCTCCGGATGCGCATTTCGGCCGAAATCCGCGATGTGCTGCCGGGGGCGGCCGGCGGGGTCGCGGCGGCCCTCACGGTCGGCGACCGCTCGGGCATTCCGGCCGATGCGCTCGAGGATCTGCGCGCGTCGAACCTCGCGCACCTCCTCGCGATCTCGGGGCTGCACATGGGGCTTCTGACGGGTCTCGTCTTCGCCACCGTGCGCGCGGGCCTCGCGCTGCGCCCTGCCGTCGCGCTGAGGGTCGACGGCAAGAAGGTCGCCGCCGTCGTGGCCCTGGCCGCCGGCGCGGTCTACCTCGCATTGTCGGGGGGGAACGTCGCGACCGAGCGCGCCTTCATCATGGTCGCGGTGATGCTCGTCGCGGTGCTTTTCGACCGGCGCGCGCTCACCCTCAGGTCGGTTGCGATGGCGGCGCTCGTCGTGCTCACGCTCCGGCCCGAGGCACTGACGGGCCCCGGATTCCAGATGTCCTTCGCGGCCACCACGGCGCTCGTCGCGGTCTTCGGCTGGCTGAGACAGGCCGGGGATGCCGTGCCCCGCGCGCCACGGTGGGCGCGCGGCGCGGTCGCGCTGGTGATCTCCTCGGCGGTGGCGGGCGCGGCGACCGCCCCGATCGCGGCGGCGCATTTCAACCAGGTGCCGCATTACGGGTTGATCGCGAACCTGCTGTCCGTGCCGCTCATGGGCTCGATCATCATGCCGGGGGCGGTGCTGGCGGCGGTGCTCGCTCCTTTCGGTCTGCACTGGGTCGGGCTCTGGATCATGGACCCGCCGATCCGGTGGATTCTCTGGGTGGCCGAACGGGTGGCGGCGCTCGACGGCGCGCTCTCCTTCGTCCCCGCCCCGCCGCCGGCGGCGCTGCCGCTTCTCGTCCTCGGTGCGCTCTTCGGGGTGCTCTGGCGGCATCCGTCGCGTGGGGCGGGTCTTCTGCCAATGGCCGCGGCGGCCTTCCTCTGGGCGGGGGCCGAGCGGCCGCCGGTGCTGGTTGCGGCCTCGGGTGGCCTCGTCGGAGTGATGGGCGCCGAGGGACGGGTGCTGTCGAAGCCCCGGGGTGACGGGTTTTCGGCGGATATCTGGCTCGAGAACGACGGCGACCCCGTCGACCAGGTGAAGGCCGCCGAACGGGTCGGTCTCGGGGGCGCACCCGGGGCGCGGGAGTTCCGCGTCGGGCAGGCGAGGGGGGTGCATCTCACCGGGCGAGGTGGGCGCGAACGGCTGGCGGAGGCCTGCCGGTCGGCGGAGATCGTCGTGCTGTCGGTCGAGGCAGACGCACCCGAGGGCTGCCGGCTCTACGACAGAGCGCGGCTCAGGGACACCGGCGCCCTGGCGCTCTGGCCCGATGGCGAGGGGCTGCGGGTCGTGAGTTCGGCGGACCGCGCAGGCAGACGGATCTGGAACGGCGGGGGAAGACCCCGGGACGTGTTCGGTCTCGCGCGGGCGAACCCCTGAAGCAAAGGCGACCCGCCGACATGCGCCTCGGGCCGCATGCGCATCAAGCCATGCGCCTCAATAGGTGCGGATCAGCCCCACGAGGCGGCCCTGCACCTTGACCTGATCGTCGCGGAAGAGCCGGGTCTCGTAGGCCGGGTTCGCGGCTTCGAGCGCAATGGTCGCACCCTTGCGGCGAAACCGCTTCAGCGTCGCCTCGTGACCCTCGACGAGGGCGACCACGATATCGCCGTTCTCCGCGGTGCTCGTCTCGCGAATCACGACGACGTCGCCATCGTTTATGCCGGCGTCGATCATCGAGTCGCCCTTGACCTCGAGGGCGTAGTGGTGACCCTTCGAGGACAGCATCGAAGCCGGCACGGAGACGTTGTCCGCTTTTTCGCTGATCGCCTCGATCGGCACGCCCGCCGCGATCCGACCCATGAGCGGAAGGTCGACCGCGCCGCCGTCGAGAGCCATGGCGCCTGCCGGCCGCGACGGCCGGTCACCCTCGATGACCTTGGGCACGAAGCCCCTGCTCGCACTCTCGGGCATCTTCACGATCTCGATGGCGCGGGCGCGGTGGGCGAGACGGCGAATGAAGCCGCGTTCCTCGAGGGCGGTGATCAGCCGGTGGATGCCCGATTTCGAGCGCAGGTCGAGCGCGTCCTTCATCTCGTCGAAGGACGGCGGCACGCCGTCGCGCTTCACGCGCTTGTCGATGAACTCCAACAACTCGAGCTGCTTTCTGGTCAGCATGCTTCTCTCCTGCCACGCCTGGTGCGCGGAAACCGCACTTGTTCGCCGGTGTTCTACCTCCGTTCCCGTTTTGTGTCAACTTTGCAGGTCAGAGGGGCAGGATATCCACAATCTCCCCGGCTTCACGGGCCGGATCGCGGGGAGGCCGGACGATGAGGGCGTCGGCTGCGGCGAGAATGCCGAGGAGCGAACTGTCCTGGCGGTCGAAGGCGGTGACGCCGTCTTCGGAAAGCCGCGCGCGCATGTAGTGCTCGCGCGGGCCGTTGGGGCCGAGAGGCGCGGCGAGGGGCGCCTTTCGGCGGGCAGCGGGTTCGGCGGGCAGGCCAAGCATCGCGCGCAGCATGGGCAGGAGGAATACATGCCCGCAGACGAGGGACGAGACCGGGTTGCCGGGCAGGCCCAGCATTGCCGCCTCGCCGACGCGACCGGCCATCAGCGGTTTGCCGGGGCGCATGGCGACCTTGTAGAACGTGCGCGTCCCGTGCTCGCCCAGCACGGCGCCGACGAGGTCGTGGTCGCCCACCGAGGCGCCGCCGATGGTGACGACGAGGTCGGCGCCGGCGGCGAGGTCGAACGCCTGAGCCAGCGCCTCGCGGGTGTCGCGGGCGATGGGCAGAAGCCGCGCGACGCCGCCTTCGGCTTCAACCATGGCGGCAAGGCCGTAGGTGTTCGAGGCGATGATCTGGTCGGGTCGCGGGGTCTCGCCCGGCTGCACCAGTTCGTCGCCCGTGGCGATGAGTGCCACGACCGGGCGGCGGTGGATGGGGACCCGCGCGATGTTCATTGCTGCGAGAAGCGACAGGTCCGCCGGGCCGAGACGGCGCGGCGCCTCGATGGTGGCGCCTTCGGCGAAATCACCGCCTTTCGGGCGGATGTAGGGGCCGGGGTCGGGGCTGTCCGACAGCGTGATCATAACGCCCTCACGGGTCACATCCTCCTGGATGACCACCCGTCTGCCGCCCTCGGGCACAGGCGCGCCGGTGAAGATGCGCACCGCCTCGCCCGGGCCGATGCGCCCGGTCCAAGCGTGGCCCGCCGCCGCCTCGCCGATGACGCGGAACACTGCACCGGGCGCGGGGCTTTCGTCGTAGATTGCGTAGCCGTCCATGGCGCTGGCGTCGAAGGGCGGCTGGGCGCGGGCGGCGGCGACGGGGGCGGCGAGAACCCGCGCCGCCGCCTCGCGGAGCGGAACCGTTTCTGCTTCGGTGGGGGCGACGAGGGCGAAGAGGTGCTCGAGCGCCTCGGCGACCGAAATCATCGCTGCGCCTCGTACCGCCCCGATTTGCCGCCCTCCTTCAGGACGAGGCGGATGTCCTCGATCAGCATGCCCTTCTCGGCGGCCTTCAGCATGTCGTAGACCGTGAGCGCCGCGACCGAAACGGCCGTCAACGCCTCCATCTCGACGCCGGTGCGGCCGGTGGTCTTCACAATGGCCTCGATGCGCACACCGGGGCGGGTGCGGTCCACGCTGAGATCGAGCGAGACCTTCGCGAGCGCGAGGGGGTGGCAGAGCGGGATGAGGTCGGCGGTCTTCTTGGCGCCCATGATGCCGGCGAGGCGGGCGAC
>Ga0076930_101802_pt1 | contig 10031 bp, 7 predicted proteins | sample HotLakConsoUCCRE_FD_71149 | JGI IMG/M metagenome (GOLD analysis project Ga0076930, IMG submission 71149) | Hypersaline microbial mat communities from Hot Lake, Washington, USA - Hot Lake Consortium UCC-RE (version 3) (version 3) ...
GCCGCGGGGCGAGAAAGGCGCTCCCGAATCCGTCGGGCGCCCCGATGCGCACCGTTCCCGCGATCTCCTCGCGGCCCCCGATGTCCGCGAGGCCCGCAAGCATCTCCGCCTCGATGCGCTCGGCGGTGGCGAACAGTGCCGCACCGTCTCCAGTGAGGGTCGAGCCGCGCGTGGTGCGGTCGAAGAGCCGCGCGCCCACCGCGCGTTCGAGTGCCGCGACGTGCCGGCTGAGGAGCGCCTGGCTGACACCGAGCCGGCGCGCGGCGCCGAGCATCTGGCCCTCCCGCGCCACGGCAAGAAAGTACCGCAGGTCATCCCAGCTCGGTGATCTCGAATCTGCATAACGGATTGTCATCGGCGGGAGTTTATATTCGGCATCGCATGTAAGATACTGCTTCCCACCCTGAGGAGGACAACTGCCATGACCGAAATCGCCCATTTCATCGACAACGCCCGCGTGTCCGGCACGTCTGGCCGCAGCCAGCCCGTCTACAATCCGGCCACGGGCGAGGCGGAAAAGTCCGTGGCCCTCGCCTCCGCCGACGAGGTCGGCCGCGCCGTCGCCGCCGCGAAGGCGGCCTGGACCGGCTGGTCGAAGACCCCGGCGCTGCGCCGCGCGCGCATTCTCGACCGGTTCAAGATGATCCTCTGGGACCGTGCCGATCAACTCGCGGAAGCCATCTCCGCCGAACACGGCAAGACCCATGACGACGCGCTGGGCGAGGTTACCCGGGGCCTCGAGGTCGTCGAGTTCGCCGTCGGCGCGCCGAACCTGCTGAAAGGCGAGGTCACCGAGAACGTGGGCACCGGCGTCGACAGCCACTCGCTGCGCCAGCCGCTCGGCGTGGTCGCGGGCATCACCCCGTTCAACTTCCCCGCCATGGTGCCGATGTGGATGTTCCCCGTCGCCATCGCCTGCGGCAACACCTTCGTCCTGAAACCCTCCGAACGCGATCCCTCGCCGTCGCTCCTCATCGCGGAATGGCTCGCCGAGGCGGGTCTGCCCGAGGGTGTCTTCAACGTGGTGCAGGGCGACAAGGAGGCGGTCGACGCGCTTCTGACCCACCCCGACGTCAAGGCGGTGAGCTTCGTGGGCTCGACGCCCATCGCCAAGTACATCTACGAGACCGGCACGAAGAACGGCAAGCGGGTGCAGGCCCTCGGTGGTGCCAAGAACCACATGGTGATCCTGCCCGACGCCGACCTCGACATGGCCGCGAACGCGCTGATGGGCGCCGCCTACGGCTCGGCGGGCGAGCGCTGCATGGCGATCTCGGTCGCGGTCCCGGTGACCGACCGGGTGGCCGATGCACTCATCGAGCGGCTCGTGCCGATGATCGAGGCCCTGAAGATCGGCCCCGCCTCCGACCGGGCCTCAGACATGGGGCCCGTGGTGACGAAGGCCGCGCAGGAGCGGATCACCGACTATGTGAACAAGGGCGAGGCGGAGGGCGCGAAGATCGTCGTCGACGGACGCGGCTTTACCCCGCCACAGGGCTATGAAAACGGCTATTTTGTCGGCCCGACGCTCATCGACAACGTCACGCCCGACATGACGATCTGGAAGGAGGAAATCTTCGGCCCCGTCCTCTCGGTCGTGCGCCGGAAGGACTATGCCGAGGCCGTCGACCTCGTTCAGGCCCATGACTACGCCAACGGCGTCGCGATCTTCACCCGCGACGGCGATGCCGCGCGCACCTTCGCCCATGACATCGAGGTCGGGATGGTCGGGATCAACGTCCCGATCCCGGTGCCAATGGCGTTTCACTCCTTTGGCGGCTGGAAGCAGTCGCTCTTCGGCGACCACCACATGCACGGGCCTGAAGGCGTGCGGTTCTACACGCGGCTGAAGACCATGACCACGCGCTGGCCATCGGGCGTGCGGACCGATCCCGAATTCGTCATGCCGACCATGGGCTAGGAGGCGAGGGGCATTGCGCGCTGTCAATGCCCCCGCTTTCCGCACGGCTACGATCCTGCCGGGAGAGACCGACACCGGAGGATCGTCATGCCCGACAAGGACCTGCGTCTCGACATCATCGACGAGCTTGACTTCGAACCCGGCATAGACGCCGCCGATATCGGCGTCGCGGTCGACGATGGCGTGGTCACGCTGACAGGCCATGTCGCCAGCTACGCGGAGCGGCTGAACGCCAGGAGGATCGTCGAGAGCATCCGCGGCGTGCGCGCCATCGCCGATAAGATCGAGGTGCGCCCGGCCGGTGCCGATGTCACCAGCGACGACGAGATCGCAAGACGCGTTGCGGACCTCCTCGCCTGGAACGCCTCTGTGCCGGCGGAGAAAGTCCGCGTGACCGTCTCGAAAGGGATCGTCACCCTCGAGGGCGAACTCGAATGGCGCTACCAGGCAGAGGCGGCGGAACGGGCGGTCAGCCGGCTGGCGGGCATCGTCGGGATCGGGAACCATCTCACTGTTCGTCCGGCTGTTAGGGCGGAGGATGTGTCGGACCGCATCCGGAAGGCGCTCCTGCGCGATGCCGAACTCGACGCCTCGGGCATCCGGGTCGCGGTCGAGGGCGGACAGGTGACCCTCGAGGGCAGGGTCCGGTATCTCGGCGAGCGCAGGAGTGCCGAGCGCGCCGCTTGGGCGGTGCCCGGAGTGACGAATGTGGTGGACCGTCTTCTCGTGCAGTGACCTGCCCGTAACGCCAAGGGATGACACGGGGTCGGAGCGGCGTTTCCCACCGGCTTTCCCTCAAGAACGCGGCGGCGGCCTCGCGCGCCGCCGCCGGTCTGCCACCCACTCGTTACACTCACCACCGGGGCGCGGATCGCTCTGCACAAGAGCCAACCGATTCGCGCTCCTCCCTTCGCCGCGGCAGTCCGGCGCGATGAGCCGTCCGGTCGGTTCGGTGCGATCTGGCGGGTCACGGCCTCCCCCGTGCGCTCCGCCTCGCCCTCTCCCGACATCCGCTCATCTGGTTTCCGAGATTAGACGTGTTCCACTGGCCGGCATTGACGGCGGTCAACGAGTATTGCGGAACGATGAGAAAGGGTGCCGGAATGTCGATCGGCAGAACGAGGGATGCAGCGACACGCCGCCCGCGCGGGGCTGAAGCCGTCCCGGCCGCGACCTCAAAGGGGCAATTGGCGTCCGGCTCCCCCCGCCGTTGCCGCTTCCGCATCCCCGCAGGACGGCGCAGGCACGTTCCGGAGCGAAGCGACCCTGAACGGCCTCGCACCCTGCGTACCCGAACCCGTCATCCGGCTGCTGCCCGGGCCGCTGTGGCAGGCGGCCTTGCCCGCCGCCGCCCGGACGGGTCCGTAAGCGGCCGAGCAAGGCGGGTCGATGCCGGCCAGCGAGGCGAGCAGGCTGACGTCACGGATGCGGTAGGTCGAGGGCGCAAGGCTGGTGACGAGCTTCTTCTCCGCGAGATAGCTCATCGTGCGGCTGACGGTCTCGACCGCCGTGTTCGTGAGATCGGCCCAGTCGCGGCGCGCCAGCGCGATCGTGACCACGAGGCTCCCGTCGGGTTGGGGCTGGGTTGGCATGATCCGCGTCGCCTTGACGAGAAACGAGATGATCCGCTCCCGGCTCGTGAGGGCGCCGCGCTGCCAGATCATGTCGAGAAGCGCAGTGTGGCGCTGGCTGATCTCGGCGGCGAGGTAGCGCTGAAACTGCCGGTCTACGAGCATCATCCGCTCGACGGTGGCCCGGTCAAACATGCAAATCTCGACGGGGGTCGCGGTCTCGAGGGTGAAGGGCAGGGGCTGGCCCGGCATGCCGCCGACGAGGTCGCCAGGGCACCCGAGGTCCATCAGTGTGCGGTTTCCCGACGGCTTCAGCTTTTCCTTGCGGAGATAGCCTCTGCGCAGAATGCCGAGAAAGCCCGGCACGTCGCCCTCCTGGACGACCATGACATCGCGATCGAGCCGGTGCGCCCGCGCCGGCCTCGTGCCAGGCAGGTCCGCATCTCGGATCGCCTTGCAGAGGCCCGCCGCTTCCAACGTGCAATTGCGGCACGCCTCTGGCCGCGTCGATCGGTTGTTTCCTCGGGTCGCGGCATGGATCATCGCTCGCTCCATTCCAATTGGCCGTGCAGCCTGCCCGTCCCGGCTCAGATCGCCGACTCCGTGCGAAGAGCCTTGGGAATGACCCTCCGCAATTCATCGTCCGGAAGCCGGACGAGATTGACTGGCTGCGTGAAAGTTGTTCTTTCGTGAAGACTTGAAGGCATCAGTTTACAAAGGAGACCGAGCACCCTCGGCGAAGCCAAGATCGCGAGGTATTCAAAGTTTCCCGCGCGAAGATGACGTCCGAGAAGATCGAGCGTGTCCCGCGCGAAATGATGCGTGTCGCGCAGGATCGGGTCAGAGGCGGCTTCCGCCAGCCTTCCGCGGCCCGGCGAAGCCAGGCTCTGCCCTGTCCGGTCCGCCAGCACGTGCCGCAGGTGGGTCGACTTCGCCTTGCTGTAGAACTCGAAACCCGTTTTGGACCCATGCGCGCCGAAACCGCCGAGGATCCGGGCCCTGACCCCGTTTGTCACCAGTACCCAGGTCTTTCTCGACACCATCAGACCCCCCGGATCGCGCTCGACGCACCACCCATGTGACACTGGCGGGGCAGGAATTGCATTGATGGTCGTCAAGATGGCGAGGTTCTCCTCGAAAATCCCGGAATCCGTCACCATCCGGACCGGTCTATCGCCGCGCCCGTTCTCTGTTAGGTTTGGCTACAACGGAGACAGGGCGTTTTCGAGGAAAGGGACAGGCCATGGTATCGACCCATATCGCAGGCAGGGACAATGCCGACCGCCTCGTGGGCCTCCATCAGTTCGCCGCCCTCTCCCGCGAGGCGCTCACCGAACTCAATGCACTCTGCCGCATTCACCGCTACGAGCCGGGACAGACGGTGGCGGTCGATGGCGAACACAACGACTACATCGGTTTCGTGAAATCGGGCTTCCTGCGCATGCAGAAGACGCTTTCGGATGGCAGGCAGCACATCGTCGGCCTGCTCGTCGATGGCGACATGTTCGGGCAGGTCTTCAGCGGGCCGCTGCATTTCGACATTGAATCCGCCACCGAAGCCCATATCTGTGCCTTCAAGCGCGTGCCCTTCGAGGCGTTGCTGGAGCGTACGCCCGAACTCGAGCGGCTGGTCATGCTGAACCTTCTCAACGAGCTCGACAGGGCTCGGGACTGGATGCTCATCCTGTCGGGGCAGAAGGTGTCGTGCCGGCTCGCGGGCTTCCTGCTCGTCATGTGCTCGCGATTTGCCGATATCGACCACGTCCTGACGAAGGGGCGCGACGGGCTGGACGTCAAGATCCCGATCAACCGCACCGATCTCGCGCACCTCCTCGGCACCCGGACCGAATCGATCTCGCGCGCCTTCCACGCCCTTCAGGAGGCCGGCGACCTTCGGATCCTGAAGCCCAATCTCGTGCGCATCCTCGATCTCGAGGCCCTGGCCAGCCATGCCGGGGAGGAGGAGCTTCTCGCAAGCCCGAACCTTCGCGATCTCGTGCGGGTCATCAAGCGGCGGGCCTGAGAGCGAGGGCGAGCGTTTCACCGCCCCGCCGTTTCGCCGGGCCGGGCATAGCTGTCGAGGATCTCGGTGACGACCCCGTCGGGCACCTGGTCGAACACCCGGTAATGTGCACCCACCGAGCCGAAATGGACAGGTGTTTCGAGCGCGATGACCTCGTCGCATTCCCCTGCGAGTTCGGCTGCCGTGTCGGGCGGGGCGACCGGCACGGCCGCGATGAGGCGCGCGGCTCCCGCCCCGCGAAGAAGCCGCAGTGCGGCGCGCATCGTCGCCCCGGTGGCCACGCCGTCATCGACGACCACGACGGTCTTGCCCTCTATCGGCACAGGCGGGCGGCCCTTGAGATAGAGTTCGCGCCGCCGCCTGATCTCCTCGAGTTGCCGGTCCGCAAGAGCCTCGATCTCCGCCTGGCCGAGGCCCGACATGCGCGCCACCTCCCGGTTGACGGCAATCTGCGGGTCCGGACCGTCCGAGACCGCGGCGAGCGCCAGCTCCGGCTGTCCGGGAAACCCGACCTTGCGCACCAGTGCGAGGTCGAGCGGCGCTCCCAGCGCCCGGGCAATGACGTCGGCCACGGGCACGCCGCCGCGCGGGAGCGCCAGAATGACCGTCGTTTCGGGGTCGAGTCGCCTTCGACATCTCGTGCGTGAACCTCTCCGGTTCGGAAGCGGCGAGCACCTGCGCGAAGATACGGGCAAAAAGCTTCACGCTGTCCCACCCCGCGATCCGCCGCAGCGGAACGACGACATGCACGCCCTTCCCGCCGGTCAGCAACGGCCAGCTGTCGAGGCCGAGAACCGACAGCCGGTCGCGGATGTCGAGGGCGGCGGACGACACGTCCGCGAAGCCGAGGCCCTCGTCGGGGTCGAGATCGAAGACCATGCGGTCGGGGCGTTCGAGCCTGTCCCGCCGCGCGCCCCAGATGTGGAATTCGAGCGTTCCCATCTGTGCGGCACCGACGAGGCCGGACGCGTCGGAAACGTACATGTACTCGGCCCTGTCGCCACCAGCCTCCTTGACCGTCACGCTCCTGAGGCCATCCGGAAACCCCTGTCCCCGGTGCTTCTGGAAAAATCGCTCCCCTGCGAGGCCCTCCGGAAGCCGCACGAGCGACAGGGGCCTGTCCGCCGCGGTCACGAGCAGGCGGTCCGCGATCTCCCCGTAATAGGCCGCGACCTCGCGTTTCGTCACCTCCGGGCCGGGGTAGACGATCCGTTCGGGGCTGCTGATCGAAACCCCCGCGATCTCGATCCGGTCTTCTGTTTCCATACCGTCTCCCCCGAGCTTCACCGTTTCCGCCGGCTTGTCCTCGCGCAGCCCGAGAAAGACCCCGTGGCGTATGCGCCCCTCCGCCGTCATCTCGGCATACTGCACCTCGGCCACGAGGTCGGGCCGGATCCATTGCACCCCGCGCGCCTCGGCGGCCGGAACCTCGGCGGGCGGTGTCTTGCGCGCCCGCGGTCGCATGGTGCCGGCAAGCTCGTCCATCGTTTCGGCGTCGAAACCGGTTCCGACCTTGCCGAGGTAGACCAGCGCGCCGTCCCGCCGCGCGCCGACCGCGAGCGAGGCGAACGGACGCCCGCGCTTGTCGCTCTTCTGCCAGCCGAGGATCACGAACTCGTCGCGCCGCGCGCATTTGACCTTCAGCCATCCCCGGCCGCGCCCCGCGCGGTAGGGCAGGTCGTGCCGCTTGGAAATGAGACCTTCGCCGCCGGCGCCGCAGACCGTCGCCAGCGCGGCTTCGGGGTCGTCGCGGATGATCGGCGAGAGGTCGGCGGGGCCGAGAGGCGGCAGCGGCTTGAAGAGCCCTTCGAGCGCCGCCCGCCGCTCCGCCAGCGGGCGGCCAGACAGGTCCGCTCCGTTCAGGGAGAGAAGGTCGAAGCCGTAGAACCGGAACGGCCCGCCGACCTTGATCGCCTTCTGCAGGTTCGAAAAGCCCTGCAAGCCCGCACCCGCCACGATCTCGCCGTCGATCAGCGCGTCGTCGCATGCGATCTCGTCGAAAGCGGGCAGAAGCCCGGCGAAGCGGTCCGTCCAGTCGTGGCCGTTGCGGGTGAATATCTTCGGCCCGCCCTTGCCGAGCGCCACAAGCGCACGGTAGCCGTCGAACTTCAGCTCGTGCCACCATTTCTCCCCCGAAGCGACCTCGTCCTCGAGCGTGGCGAGCTGAACCTTTCGGAAGCGCGGCAAGGAGCCCTTCCACGCCGGTGCCTGCGGCTCGCGGCCCGCCCTGATCTCCCCGAAGGTTCTCTGCGTCGAGACGCTGCGGCGGTATCGCGCCACCGGGTCGCGCCGCCCCGCGGCCTCGTCGTCGTCCTTGATCATCAGCCAGTTCTCGCGGCCTCCCGAGCCGTCGTTCCGCCCCTTCATGCGTATGAGGTGCCATCCGCCCGTCAGCCGCAACCCGTGAAGCCGAAACCGCAGGTGGCCCTTGCCGAGGCCCTTTTCGACGGACCCGTGAGGCTCCCACCAGCCGAGGTCGAAGAGCATCACGGTTCCCGCACCGTAGTTGCCCTCGGGGATCTCCCCCTCGAAGCCGAGGTAGGAGAGCGGGTGGTCCTCGGTGCGGACAGCCAGCCGTTTCTCGGACTTGCCGAGCGATGGGCCCTTCGTCACGGCCCAGCTGAGCAGCACCCCGTCCCATTCGAGGCTGAGGTCGAAGTGGGTGCGCGTCGCTGCATGCTTCTGCATGGAATAGCGCAAGGCGAGCCCCGCCGCGGCACCGGGGTGCTTCGGTTCCGTGGTCCGTTCGAAGTCGCGTTTCGCGAGATACCGGTCAAGGCTTTCCATGGGTCAGGCCGATTTCTTGCTGCGCGAGCCGGATCCGGCGGCCTTGCTGCGCGGTTTCGCCGTGCCCTTGGCGTCCTTCTTCAGGCTCTCTTTCAGCGCCGACATCAGGTCCACGACGTTCTCCGCCGATGGCGCCTCGTCGCCGCCGGCCTTCGCGCGCGGCGTCTTGCGGTTCTTCCGCTTGCGCTCGATCAGGTCGAGCAGGGCGGCATCGTAATTGTCGCGGAACGCCTCGGGCTCGAACGGCTTCGCCTTCCGCTCGATGAGTTCCTCGGCCACCGACAGAAGGTCCTCGTCGACCTCCTCGTCCTCTATCGCGGAAAACAGGGGGTCGGCCTGCCGGATCTCGTCGGCGTAATGCAGGGTCTCCAGGAGGAGCCCGTCGCCACAGGGCCTGATCGCGCAGAGATATTCGCGCCCCCGCATCGTCAGTTGTCCGAGCCCCACCATCTCCGATTTCCGCAACGCGTCGCGAACCACCCGGTAGGCATCCTCCGCGAGGTCGTCCGTGGGGACGACGTAGTAGGGCCTGTCGTAGTAGAGCGGCGAAATCTCGCAGGTGCCGACGAACTGGACAAGCTCGAGGGTCTTCTTCGTTTCCAGCCGGATCGCGTCGATCTCCTCGGGGTCGAGAAGAAGGTATTCGTCGTCGCCGACCTCGTAGCCCTTCAGGATGTCGGAGGTGTCCACCGGTCCGACCCCGGGCACGGTCTTCTGGTAGCGCACGCGCTTTCCTGTCGGCCCATGGATCTGGCGGAAACCCACCTTTGCGCCGGACTTCGTCGCCGAATGCAACTCCACCGGAATCGAGACCAGCGACAACCGGAGCTGACCCTTCCAGACTGCGCGCGATGCCATGACGAACTCCCTTGAACGGGAGAAACTCGCTTCACCGGCTCTTGGTTCAATGCCTCCGCCAAGAGGTTCGCTTCAGCCAGCGTCGCGACGACCTTTACGCCCAGGATCGCCCGGGCCGAATGCCCCCGCGCTGCCGCCAAGCTCGCGTCCCGCCGACCGCACGCAACCGGGCATTTCTTCAACGGCTGGCGGACGCCGAAAACGGGTTTCATCCCGCTCGCGCGGAACGGCTTTGTGAGCGTCAGATCCCCCGGCGGTGGCTCGCGGCCGAACACCCGGAGGTCGCTTTCCGGAGGCTTCTCACGCCACGTCGGAGGCGGCCGCGGCGTCCTGCCTCTCGAGGACGGCCATCTGGCTCGCACCGCCGAACTCGGGATGGCACCCCGCGATATCCTGTAATGTCACCCGGTATCCCGCGCCGCCGGCGGCGCGCTCGCACCACTTTCGAAACTGCGCCCGGTCCCACTCGAAGCGGTGGTCGGGGTGGCGGAAGCGGTGCGGCGGAACGCCGAGCAGAGGGTTGAACTCGGCGTTCGGCGTGGTGATCACCACCGTCGCCGGACGCATCCCGTGAAACAGGGCGCGCTCGAGGCGCGACAGATGAGCGGGCTCGAGATGCTCGATGGTCTCGACGAGAACCGCGCAATCGAACCCGGTGAGACCGAGTGCTGCATCCGTCATGGACGCGACCCTGAGATCGACCCGGGGCACGCGGACGTCGAGGGTCGCGAGCCTTTGCCTCAGCCTCTCGAGCGATGCGGCGCAGAGATCGATACCGACGATCTCGGTGATGCCGGTCTCTGCCGCGAGCCTCACGAGGAGGTCGCCGTCACCGCACCCGAGATCGAGCACGCGGGCCGGAGCCCTCGCC
>Ga0076930_101804_pt1 | contig 10026 bp, 5 predicted proteins | sample HotLakConsoUCCRE_FD_71149 | JGI IMG/M metagenome (GOLD analysis project Ga0076930, IMG submission 71149) | Hypersaline microbial mat communities from Hot Lake, Washington, USA - Hot Lake Consortium UCC-RE (version 3) (version 3) ...
CCAGGAAATGCTGGCAGAACTGGCGATATCCCTCCCAGACCTGCCCTTCCTGATAGGCATCAAACGACAACGTGTCAATCAACACCGGCCGCCCCTGATAAAACTGAATATTGTAGGCAGAGGCATCTTTCAGAATCATGCCGTGATCGATCGCGACGAGCTGAATATCCAGTGTCCGCAACGCCGCATCCTTGAGTTGACCGAAGCTCCACTCGTACGGCCAGGACACAAAAGGCACCGGCTCTGGCTTGATCAACTTGTAGAACCCCTGGTCAAGGGCTGCTGGCTCGTCGACTTCTTCATGATTGATCAACCAGCCCCGCTTGACCAGTTCGTGAAAAAGCCCAGAGTCCATCAACTGATCATACGAGGCCTTCCCGGACTGGTTGATCTGGCGATACAGCGTCCCTTCACGATTGAACATGAAGCCGGCCGGGTCGCGGAAGGAGCCACCAAGTGCGATGTCATTCATTGCATGTCTGCCAATTTTCATTTCTATTCAAGATATCCGGGACAGCTACTGAGCCTTCTGCTCCAGAGCAAAATCCACCAAAGCGATGCCAAGCCGCCGTTGATCTCCGCCGGTACCGATGTCGGCAGGACTTGCAGCATCCGGCAGTATAAACGCGATGCGAAGCACATCGCGGTCAATCAGTTCGACAGGAATATCAACCTCCAGACTCTGCTTGCCAGATCGCCGAGCAGTCCAGTTCATAACCTCCATACCATTGACTTGCACGATGACACGTTGCTCGGGCAGCTTCTCAAGATCAAGATGCGGAATCAGGCCCACGGTCAACCGCAAGTCACGCTCGGGTCGGGCGATCAATAGCTGCAGACCCGCTTCTGGTCCATTGGACCAAACGTGCCGATCGGCCTGGTTGCTCCAGCCGTATTCCAGGTAGCGCCCCCCGCTGCCAATCATGCCGGCATTCATCAAAGTCCCATACTGGTAACTGCGATCCTGAGCGGCCCGACCAATCAGCAGATGCTCGCCGAATGACTCCGGGCTGTAGATGCTACCGGAAATATCCACGCCATAGAGCTCTCCTTCATACAGGTACCTGAACGGTCGAACCGGGTTCACGGCAGCCGTTCCGATCATGGAACTTCCGGCAAGGGCCTGTTCACGAATTCCGGCCTGGTCCAGTATCGTGGCCGCTACATCGATCACGCTGGTCGGTCGTTCCGAGATTTCCAGGGTACCGCGACGCGCCAGCGGCTTGACGGCCATCAGACCCATGAGTCGACGAGGCATGAAGTCAGGCTCGAAGCCGCCGCCATGGTCACTGTGGAAGAAAATGGCCGTCTGGTCATAAATTCCTTCGGCTTTGAGCTTTTCGATCAAATCGATCAGCAATGGGAGCATTGCTCGAGCTTCGTTTCGGTAGTTCTCCGGCGTATTCGGTAGAACTTTCCCCGCTGAACGGCCTGATGCCAAGGTGGTAAAAGGCGGATGAGGTGGCCACAAGTGCAAATAGTGGTAAGTCGGTTGGTCGATTGAAATCGACATTTGCTCAATATAGTCGGCCAGAAACTGGCGCTGCTGAAACGCCTTTCCTTGCTCCGGATCATAAACCAGTTGGGCAAAACGCCAATTGTTGTCGTTGTACACCCACCTGCGAACCACATGAGGAAGTTGTCGAAAAAGAGAAACATCGAGAAGATGGGCCAGCTCTCTCTGGATTCGGTCCTGATCGCTACCGGAATAGACTTGCGGCAACTCGAAATAGTTACTGGCTGGCCCGTCGCGCATCGATAGCAGCGGAGTCAGATTGACAGCGAACCCGTGATCAAGCAAATCAGCATGAAAGCCGGTCTTGATGGCCTGTTTGTAATATTCATCAGCAGATTGCTCTCCGTCATAGACCCGACCTGAGAAAATGGCGGGAACGGCCAGTGCGGTATGCGGCGCCACCGCCGCATTGTCGGGAAAAAGCACGAATCCATCCAACTCGTCTTGGAGTGATTCTTCGTCAACCAGATCGAGAAAGACATCGGTTTGAAAGTTGTCGAACACCAGATGAACGATATTAAGTGCTCGCGAATACTGCAGAATCGCCGCAGGTATCGCGTTCAACGCTTGAGGGGGGGTGTCCTCGGTCGTGTCCAGCAGTGCCCCGGCCACAGGCAAAGACAGCAAAACAATGAAGATTGCAGCGGCAAAACTCAGCGTGCGCGCCAGACGATCGGCAAAGACCAACGCTAAAGCTGTCAGTCCTATCCAAAGCAGCAGATCCATCGCCGGGAGTAACCCGAAGCGCCGCCAGTCAATGCCGCGACCATCCAACACACCGTACTCAGGCATCAGGAACGCACCCTGAGCCCAAAAAAGCACACCCAGCATGAACATCACACTGGCGAGCCTGCGCCGCCATACCGAACCGGCCAGGAGCACAGGAAGCGCCAGCATCAACGCCAACGCCACACTGCTTCCCAGCAACCACGGCATCAGAGCGGTCAGAGCAATATCGAACTCTTCTCGATTGGCCAGAAAAATCCCGACTGGCACAAATAGGCATAGACTCAAGGCAGGAAACAGGGCAATCAGAAAAATCCCACCGCTCGACGGTACTCCACTCAACCTTAGCTTTCCCGTTGAATTCATTTTGATCCTCCGTCGATCGTATGCTCCAGCTTTATTCGATATAGTCCGATCCCCAGCCGCCGGGCATCCGAACTAATGCCAAGCTCCAGCGGTGATGCAGCATCCGGAAACTCGAAGTCGAAACGCAACGAAGCGGCATCCATGGACAATTCGGCGGGGATATGGACCTCGTGCCACCCGCGCTGACCTGTAGTGACCCAATGATGATCCACAGCGTCATTGACCGACAAACGAATCTCGGGAGACTCAATCAAACCGGGGCCCGTGTAGGGAAGAAAGTCGAATCGGGCAGTCAGGCCTGAAGCGACCGGCTCGTCCAGAACAATTTCCATACTGGCCTTGTCAGTTCGTGACCAGACAAGGCCGTTTGCGTCCGGCGGACTCCAGCCTTCGACCAGAAACCCGGTATACGGCGAATCCGGCATAAACCGAACCTCACGACCTATGCTCAGCCTTGCCGACCTTGCCTCATTACTGACCTCGGGCGAAACGAGCACCCTCCCGGTAGGATGCCAGGACCCAGCCGACCAACTGAAACCATCGACAAGATACTCGATCATACCGGGTAGATAGTCGCCATGCCAGCCACCAAACTGGTAGTGCAAATAACGTCGGGTACGTTGTTGCTCAACTTCGATCTGGAATATGTTTTCTCCGGGGAAATCAGCTTCCAGACCTACATGGTCAGCGATGGTTCTGGCAATGTCGGACAGTGACACAGGCGCATCCGATATCTCCAGCCTTCCACCGAACCCTGCTGGTTTTATCAGAATCAATGGCAACCCCGAAACCAGATGTGTGCCAGGAATGTCGGCGTTGTCAACAATGCGAGCCTGAAGCTCAGCAGGCAACCCCTCTGCCCGCGCCGCGCTCACGTACTCACCTCCACCGTGGTCAGAGACAATGACTATCAGAGAATTGTCATAGGACCCGATCTCCCGCAATCTCAACAGAAAACGTTTTATCACTTCCAACGCTGCCAGTGACTGGCGCCGGTAGCCCTGCTCAACGCCCTCAAGCCGGCGGACTTGCAAATCCGCATCGAGATGAAAGGGTGCATGCGGAATCAACAGATGGTATAGCTTGAAAGCCGGAACATTCAAGGAAACATCAGACTCACCTTCCATTCCTTTTATAAATGCCAGTGCAGGATGATGCTCGGCCGACGGTCCAGAACGGTATTGACCCGTCGAATCACGGCTGCCTTCGGATCGGCAGCTGTCGCTCATTATTCCCTTCAAGCGCCAATGGTAATCGTTGAGCCAAAAAGACTTGACCCAGTGGGGACTGACACGAAACCACCCCAGGTCGAGCAACAAGCCCGCTTCGCTTCTTCTGCTTTCGCAACTGATGACTGACTCGACATTGGAGGCCAAGCCCGGAGAAATCGGCAGCAGACGCTTGAGATGAGGAAACAGATCAACCTGCCAACCCTCATCGAGCAAATCACCGGTCAACGATTGCTCATCAAAGGCCGTACTCAGAAAGTCCTGAATCGGTTCCTGATTCTCGTACCATTGCCCTGTAAGCATCAGCGCCAGACTCGGATAGGTCTTGGAATAGCCCGCCAGTGCATTGCGAAAATAGGTAAAGCCGTCAAACTCTTCGCGCCACTGGTGATCGGTATCGATCAGGTCCTGGAAAACATCAGTCTGATACGCGTCCAGTACTATCAGGATTACGTTCTGCTGGCGGGAGTACGAGAATTTTTCCTGCTCGGAAAAACTGAACCTATGTAGTGCCGAAGGAGGAGAATAGTTGATCAAGGCAAGTGCTACAGGAATCAACTGAATAAGAAGAAGTAAACTGCAGATTGGAGTGACGAACCTGACCAGCCAGTGCCTCGCCAGAAAAACAGCAAGCAGCACACTTGCCCAAATCAGCGAATCAACGATCATCGGAATCGACCAGCTCGAGTCGATGATGTCACGACCGTCAAGAACGCCATAATCCCAAAGCATAATCTGGCCTTGCAGCCAGACCAGTATCGCCAGGCCGGTGCAAGCGACAATCAGCAAACGCCGCGCAGATATCGACAGCAAGGAATTAATAGCCAGAGCGAGCAGAACGCCTGCCAACATGAATGCTAGGGTCACGGGCAACAGAACAGGAGCGATATCGGACAAACCAACAGCAAAATACTTGCTTTCGGCGAGATGGATCTGGACAGGAATCATTACCACTGGCGGCAGCACAATGGCAGCAATCAGCAGCAAAATCCTGAACGTGTCCGCTGAGCGGTGACCGCTACTGGATTGTTCAGTCTTCTGCTCTAAGACCGGATAATCTGACGACAACGCCATTCTCCTGTCCCCTTACAGAAATTTGCCGGACACACTTGCCGACTCGCTAGTCGCATTTCACCAGCGTTCAGCAACCCCTACTCAACGACGGGCGCCATTGTAACGGCTTTGTCACAAAACCGGAAAGCGGGTACCGGCCTATTCCCACTCAATCGTTGCTGGCGGTTTGCCGGAGATGTCGTAGACCACTCGCGAGATGCCATCGCATTCGTTGATGATGCGACGCGAAACGTGGTCAAGGAACGCGTGGTCGAGGTAGGCCCAACGGGCGGTCATGAAGTCGATGGTTTCGACGGCGCGCAGCGCAATGACATATTCATAGCGACGAGCATCGCCCACCACGCCGACCGACTTTACCGGCAAAAATACGGCGAAGGCCTGGCTGACCTTGTCGTAAAGACCGGCCTTGCGCAGCTCGCTGATAAAGATATCATCGGCCTTCTGCAGCGGCTCGACGAACTCCGGCCTGACTTCTCCCAGAATCCGCACACCCAGGCCCGGCCCCGGGAACGGATGGCGCATCACCAGCTCGGCCGGCAGACCCAGCTCGACCCCGATCTTGCGCACTTCATCCTTGAACAGCTCCCGCAGCGGCTCGACCAGTTTCAGGTTCATGTCCGCCGGCAGACCGCCCACATTGTGATGAGACTTGATCACTTTGGCTTTTCCGGTCGCCGCTCCAGCCGACTCAATGACGTCCGGGTAGATCGTGCCCTGGGCGAGCCAGGCCGCTTCCTGGTGGGTTCTGGCTGCCTGCTCGAATACCCGGATGAACTCGCGCCCGATCACCTTGCGTTTTTCTTCAGGGTCACTGATGCCGGCCAGTGCATTCATGAACTGGTCGCGCGCATTGACCCGCTCGACTCGAACGCCCAGGTGCTCGGCAAAGGTCGCCATGACCTGATCGCCCTCTTCGAAACGCAGCAGACCGGTGTCGACAAAAATGCACAGCAGCTTGTCGCCAATCGCCTCGTGCAGCAGGGCGGCAACGACGGACGAATCCACCCCGCCGGACAAGCCCAGCAGCACGGTGTCCTCGCCAACCAGTTCGCGAACCCGGCCAATCTGGTCCTCGATAATGGCTTCGGTCGTCCAACTGGCGTCGCAACCGCAAATTTCCAGCACGAATCGTTCAAGAATGCGGCGGCCCTGACTGGTATGAGTGACCTCGGGGTGGAATTGCAGTCCGTAATAATGCCCCTCGTCATCGGCCATGCCGGCAATCGGCGCCGAGGGGGTCGTGCACATCGTCTTGAAGCCGGTTGGCAGCGTGGTGACCTTGTCACCGTGGCTCATCCAGACTTCCAGCACCCCGCGACCTTCGGAATTGACCCTGTCCTCGATCCCGCGCAACAGTTCACTTGAATGACCCAGCGCAACCTCGGCATAGCCGAACTCCTTTTCGTCGGAAGGACTGACCACACCGCCAAAATGCATCGCCATGGCCTGCATGCCGTAGCAGATACCCAGTAAGGGAATTTTCAGGTCAAACACAAGCTGGGGGATGCGCGGGCTGTCGTCAAACGCCACCGATTCCGGTCCGCCCGACAGAATGATGCCGGACGGATCAAAGTCCCGGATCGCCTGGTCGCCCGCATCAAACGGCAGAATTTCCGAGTAGACCCCGATTTCGCGCACCCGCCGCGCAATCAGCTGGGTGTACTGCGATCCAAAATCGAGTATCAGAATACGATGAGCGTGAATATCCATAAATTACTAGGGTTCAGGGTTCAGGGTTCAGGGTTCAGGGTTCAGGGTTCAGGGTAGGTTCCGTTCAGATTTTCCTGAACCCTGAAACCTGAACCCTGAAACCTAGGTTTTACCCCAACTTGTAGTTGGGTGCTTCCTTGGTAATCGAAACGTCATGGGCATGCGACTCGCGTACCCCGGAACCGGTAATCCGCACGAATTTCGACTTGGTGCGCAAATCGTCAATGGTCGCACAGCCGCAGTAGCCCATGCTGGCGCGCAGCCCTCCCATCAGCTGGTGAACAATGCCGCTGAGATGCCCCTTGTAGGGAACACGGCCCTCGATCCCTTCCGGAACCAACTTGTCCACGGCCGCATCCGTCTGGAAATAGCGATCCGACGACCCCTGCTGCATGGCGCTCATTGAACCCATGCCACGGTAACTCTTGTAGGAACGGCCCTGGAACAGCTCGACTTCGCCGGGGGCCTCATCGGCACCGGCCAGCAGTGAACCAATCATCACGCTCGATGCACCGGCAGCAATCGCCTTGGCCACATCGCCAGAAAAACGTATACCGCCGTCAGCAATGATCGGGACACCCAGGTCTCGCACGGCTTCGGCAGCGGCCGATACCGCGCTGACCTGCGGGACTCCGATGCCGGCGACAATCCGGGTGGTGCAGATCGAGCCGGGGCCCTGCCCTATCTTGACCGCATCGGCACCCGCTTCGGCCAGCGCCCTGGCACCATCTCCCGTCGAGACGTTACCGCCGATCACCTGGACATCGGGAAAGTGCTTCTTGGTCCATGAAACCCGGTCGAGCACGCCTCGGGAGTGACCATGGGCGGTATCGACCACGATGATATCGATACCGGCCTCGACCAGGGCGGTGATCCGGTCCTCGGTATCCCCGCCAGTACCGACGGCGGCAGCGGCAAGCAGCTGCTCCGAACTGTCCTTGGCCGCGTTGGGAAAGTCACGGGACTTCTGAATATCCTTGACCGTGATCAGTCCGCGCAGCTGAAAAGCCTTGTTGACCACCAGAACCTTTTCGATACGATGACGATGCAGCAGCTCCAGCACTTCGTCCTGGCTGGCGCCTTCCTGAACGGTCACCAGCTTGTCCTTGCGGGTCATGATGTTGCGAACCGGATCGTCCAGCTTGCGCTCGAAACGCATGTCGCGACTGGTGACGATCCCGACCAGTTCATTGCCATCGACCACGGGCACACCGGAAATATTGTGCTCACGGGTCAAATCGAACACTTCCCGGATCGTTGTCTGCGGCCCGACCGTAATCGGGTCCTTGATCACGCCGGCTTCGTACTTCTTGACGATGCGGACCTGCTCGGCCTGGCGCTCGATGCTCATGTTCTTGTGAATGACACCGACTCCGCCGGCCTGGGCCATCGCGATGGCCAGTTTGGCTTCGGTCACGGTATCCATCGCGGCCGATGCCAGGGGGATATTCAGGGCCAACTCACGGGTGATTCGGGTGGACAGATCCACGTCCTTGGGCAGGACTTCCGAGTAATCCGGCACCAGGGAAACATCGTCAAAAGTCAGGGCTTCGTCGATCAGGCGCATGGCGGGCTACTCCGGCAGGTAAATCCCGCTATTGTATCAGGCAATTGGCCGTTCCAGCCACGCTCGACCTTAGTGAATCAGAAAATTCGGCCCTGAATCCGAGCCGATCAGGCCGGTTGACTGCGCCAGAGATAAAAGCGCATGGGCGGCACGTTCAGCAACTCGAACTCGACCTGTTCGGGTTTGCCCAGCAGAGGTTCGCTGATACGAGCGACATGGCCGCGAAATTGATAGGCGAGAAATCGGCCGGCCGGTGCAAGATTGTCACGAATCGCCTCGATAATGGAATCTGCGACGGGTCTGGGCATCGTCGAAAACGGAATTCCCGAGATCACGGCATCCGGCTGAGGCAGGCCGTGAGACTTCAGAATCTGCCCGAGATCGGCCGCACTGCCAATATGGGAAATCAGGCGTGGATCACCGATTTCATCGAGAATCGCCGAAAACTGTGGATCGAGTTCGATCGTCAGCAACCGCCCGTCGGCCGGCATTGCCGCCAGGATGGCTTTCGTGGTGCCACCGGTTCCCGGCCCAAGCTCCACCACGCAGCGCGCTTCAGAAAGCTCCGACATGGCCGTGATTCTGCGCTCCATGAACCGGGAACTCGGGATGACCGACCCGACCTGCTCGGGGCTTCGAATAAAGCCGCGAAAGAAGTCCACACTGCGAACCGAGCGCTTGCCGTCGCGTTTTTCGGTATCTTCCAAAATACTGTCTCTCCTGATAACGGCCGAGCGTTTCCGGGCGGCTGATTCAACCAAGCCGCCATTCTATCAGCATCAGGGCTTTACCCAAACACCCAATAGCGGTATCCTTTCGCGCCTCGAATCAACAGAACCAGCAACCTGCGACGGTCAGCTGAAGTACAATTCGAGTTTACGGAGAGGTGGCCGAGTGGCTGAACCGAGCCAAAGGCGAGCTCGATGCGCAAGCCGCAGAGCGGCTGGAGCTACCCGGAGCGAAGCGAAGGGCCAGCGCCAATGGCGGGCAGTCAACGCGCTCCCTTAGCTCAAGGGAGTATGGGGCTTGATACCCCATCGAGGGTTCGAACCGAGCCGCAGGCGAGCTCGCTGGAGCGCAGCGACAGCCCGAAGGGCAAGGCCGCGTAGCGGGCGCAGCAACCGAGCATCAGCGAGCTCGATGCGCAGGCCGCAAAGTGGCCGGAGCTACCCGTAGCATCAGCGGAGGGCAAGCGCCGTAGGCGCGCAGTCAATCCCTCCCTCTCGCGGTTCATTAGAACCGCCCGGTCGAAAAGGTCGATCAAGCCACCTGCAATGGGCGGCTGAAGTACAATTTGAGTTTACGGAGAGGTGGCCGAGTGGCTGAAGGCGCTCCCCTGCTAAGGGAGTATGGGGCTTGATACCCCATCGAGGGTTCGAATCCCTCCCTCTCCGCCAATTGAAGAAGCCCCCAAATACACGGGGGCTTTTTTATGCCCAGATCTCCGACCAAGGGAGGGAGTCGAACCCGATCAGAGGGTTCGAACCGAGCCGAAGGCGAGCTCGCTGATGCGCAGCATCAGTCCGCAGGACAAGCCCGCGCCAGCGGGCGCAGCAACCGAGCCGTAGGCGAGCTCGATGCGAAAGCCGCAAAGCGGCCGGAGCTACCCGGAGCGAATGCGGAGGGCAAGCGCCAAAGGCGCGCAGTCAATCCCTCCCTCTCCATCAATTGAAGAAACCTCCAAAACCCGGGGGCTTTTTCATGATTCTTCACGAAATCCCCTCCGCTCTCGCTACACTGATGCATATCGAAACTGCATCAGGAGCTTTCAATGCCCAATACCGACAAAAACATCGTTCCCATCGTCAAGATGGCAATGAACAACGACGCTTTCCGCG
>Ga0076930_101817_pt1 | contig 9903 bp, 7 predicted proteins | sample HotLakConsoUCCRE_FD_71149 | JGI IMG/M metagenome (GOLD analysis project Ga0076930, IMG submission 71149) | Hypersaline microbial mat communities from Hot Lake, Washington, USA - Hot Lake Consortium UCC-RE (version 3) (version 3) ...
TTGATCCCGACCATCCCGACCTCGATGTCATGGGCGAAGGTGCGCGCGGCATCGCCGTCGCGGGTGAAGATCGCGACGCCGTTGGCGTAGTCATGGGCCTGAACGAGGTCGACGGCCTCGGCATAGTCCTTCCGGCGCACGACCGAGAGGACGGGGCCGAAGATTTCCTCCTTCCAGATCGTCATGTCGGGCGTGACGTTGTCGATGAGCGTCGGGCCGACGAAATAGCCGTTTTCATAACCCTGCGGCGGGGTGAAGCCGCGTCCGTCGACGACGATCTTCGCGCCCTCCGCCTCGCCCTTGTTCACATAGTCGGTGATCCGCTCCTGCGCGGCCTTCGTCACCACGGGCCCCATGTCTGAGGCCCGGTCGGAGGCGGGGCCGATCTTCAGGGCCTCGATCATCGGCACGAGCCGCTCGATGAGTGCATCGGCCACCCGGTCGGTCACCGGGACCGCGACCGAGATCGCCATGCAGCGCTCGCCCGCCGAGCCGTAGGCGGCGCCCATCAGCGCGTTCGCGGCCATGTCGAGGTCGGCGTCGGGCAGGATCACCATGTGGTTCTTGGCACCACCGAGGGCCTGCACCCGCTTGCCGTTCTTCGTGCCGGTCTCGTAGATGTACTTGGCGATGGGCGTCGAGCCCACGAAGCTCACCGCCTTGACGTCGGGGTGGGTCAGAAGCGCGTCGACCGCCTCCTTGTCGCCCTGCACGACGTTGAAGACACCCTCGGGCAGTCCCGCCTCGGCGAGCCATTCCGCGATGAGGAGCGACGGCGAGGGATCGCGTTCGGAGGGTTTCAGGACGAAGGTGTTGCCGCAGGCGATGGCGACGGGGAACATCCACATCGGCACCATGGCCGGGAAGTTGAACGGGGTGATGCCCGCGACCACGCCGAGCGGCTGGCGCAGCGAGTGGCTGTCGACGCCGGTGCCCACGTTCTCGGTGACCTCGCCTTTCAGCAGGTTCGGCGCGCCGACGGCGAACTCGACGACCTCGAGGCCCCGGGTAACCTCGCCCAGCGCGTCGTCATGGGTCTTGCCGTGTTCGGCGGAGATGGCTTCCGCGAGTTGATCGGCACGGTCCCAGAGGATCATCTTGAACCGGTCGAGAATGCGCGCGCGGCGCAGCGCCGGGGTCTTCGACCAGCCGGTCCAGGCCGCCTTCGCGGCGGCGACGGCGCGGCCGACCTCGTCGGCGGAGGCGAGAGCCACGGACTTTTCCGCCTCGCCCGTGGCCGGATTGTAGACGTGCTGGCTGCGGCCCGACGTGCCGGACACGCGGGCGTTGTCGATGAAATGGGCGATTTCGGTCATGGCAGTTGTCCTCCTCAGGGTGGGAAGCAGTATCTTACATGCGATGCCGAATATAAACTCCCGCCGATGACAATCCGTTATGCAGATTCGAGATCACCGAGCTGGGATGACCTGCGGTACTTTCTTGCCGTGGCGCGGGAGGGCCAGATGCTCGGCGCCGCGCGCCGGCTCGGTGTCAGCCAGGCGCTCCTCAGCCGGCACGTCGCGGCACTCGAACGCGCGGTGGGCGCGCGGCTCTTCGACCGCACCACGCGCGGCTCGACCCTCACTGGAGACGGTGCGGCACTGTTCGCCACCGCCGAGCGCATCGAGGCGGAGATGCTTGCGGGCCTCGCGGACATCGGGGGCCGCGAGGAGATCGCGGGAACGGTGCGCATCGGGGCGCCCGACGGATTCGGGAGCGCCTTTCTCGCCCCGCGGCTCGGCCGGTTCCGCGCGGCCTACCCCGACCTCAGGGTGCAACTCGTCCCCGTGCCCCGGAGCTTCTCGCTGTCCGAACGCGAGGCCGACATCGCGATCATGGTCGGACGGCCCGAGCGGGGGCGGCTCAGCGTGAGAAAGCTCATCGACTACACCCTGGGGCTCTACGCATCGCGGGACTACCTCGCCCGGGCCGGGCGGCCCCGGGAACTCGCCGACCTGCGTGCCCATACCCTGATCGGCTATGTCGACGACCTCATCTACAGCGCCGAGCTGAATTACGCGCGCGAGATGTGGCGCGACTGGCAATCCGACATCGAGGTCGCCACCGCGATCGGGCAGTTCGAGGCGGTTCGGGCCGGCGCAGGCATCGGCATCTGTCACGACTTCATGGCCGCCGGCGACGGGGAGTTGGTTCGCCTGCTGCCGGGCGCGGCGGCGTCGCGGGTGAAGATCGCGACGCCGTTGGCGTAGTCATGGGCCTGAACGAGGTCGACGGCCTCGGCATAGTCCTTCCGGCGCACGACCGAGAGGACGGGGCCGAAGATTTCCTCCTTCCAGATCGTCATGTCGGGCGTGACGTTGTCGATGAGCGTCGGGCCGACGAAATAGCCGTTTTCATAACCCTGCGGCGGGGTGAAGCCGCGTCCGTCGACGACGATCTTCGCGCCCTCCGCCTCGCCCTTGTTCACATAGTCGGTGATCCGCTCCTGCGCGGCCTTCGTCACCACGGGCCCCATGTCTGAGGCCCGGTCGGCGGCGGGGCCGATCTTCAGGGCCTCGATCATCGGCACGAGCCGCTCGATGAGCGCATCGGCCACCCGGTCGGTCACCGGGACCGCGACCGAGATCGCCATGCAGCGCTCGCCCGCCGAGCCGTAGGCGGCGCCCATCAGCGCGTTCGCGGCCATGTCGAGGTCGGCGTCGGGCAGGATCACCATGTGGTTCTTGGCACCACCGAGGGCCTGCACCCGCTTGCCGTTCTTCGTGCCGGTCTCGTAGATGTACTTGGCGATGGGCGTCGAGCCCACGAAGCTCACCGCCTTGACGTCGGGGTGGGTCAGAAGCGCGTCGACCGCCTCCTTGTCGCCCTGCACGACGTTGAAGACGCCCTCGGGCAGTCCCGCCTCGGCGAGCCATTCCGCGATGAGGAGCGACGGCGAGGGATCGCGTTCGGAGGGTTTCAGGACGAAGGTGTTGCCGCAGGCGATGGCGACGGGGAACATCCACATCGGCACCATGGCGGGAAAGTTGAAGGGGGTGATGCCCGCGACCACGCCGAGCGGCTGGCGCAGCGAGTGGCTGTCGACGCCGGTGCCCACGTTCTCGGTGACCTCGCCTTTCAGCAGGTTCGGCGCGCCGACGGCGAACTCGACGACCTCGAGGCCCCGGGTAACCTCGCCCAGCGCGTCGTCATGGGTCTTGCCGTGTTCGGCGGAGATGGCTTCCGCGAGTTGATCGGCACGGTCCCAGAGGATCATCTTGAACCGGTCGAGAATGCGCGCGCGGCGCAGCGCCGGGGTCTTCGACCAGCCGGTCCAGGCCGCCTTCGCGGCGGCGACGGCGCGGCCGACCTCGTCGGCGGAGGCGAGGGCCACGGACTTTTCCGCCTCGCCCGTGGCCGGATTGTAGACGGGCTGGCTGCGGCCAGACGTGCCGGACACGCGGGCGTTGTCGATGAAATGGGCGATTTCGGTCATGGCAGTTGTCCTCCTCAGGGTGGGAAGCAGTATCTTACATGCGGTGCCGAATATAAACTCCCGCCGATGACAATCCGTTATGCAGATTCGAGATCACCGAGCTGGGATGACCTGCGATACTTTCTTGCCGTGGCGCGGGAGGGCCAGATGCTCGGCGCCGCGCGCCGGCTCGAGGTCAGCCAGGCGCTCCTCAGCCGACATGTCGCGGCCCTCGAACGCGCGGTGGGCGCGCGGCTCTTCGACCGCACCACGCGGGGCTCGACCCTCACCGGAGACGGCGCGGCACTGTTCGCCACCGCCGAGCGCATCGAAGCGGAAATGCTTGCGGGGCTCGCGCACATCGGGGGCCGCGAGGAGGTCGCGGGCACGGTGCGCATCGGGGCGCCCGACGGATTCGGGAGCGCCTTTCTCGCCCCGCGGCTCGGCCGGTTCCGCGCGGCCTACCCCGACCTCAGGGTGCAACTCGTCCCCGTGCCCCGGAGCTTCTCGCTGTCCGAACGCGAGGCCGACATCGCGATCATGGTCGGACGGCCCGAGCGGGGGCGGCTCAGCGTGAGAAAGCTCATCGACTACACCCTGGGGCTCTACGCATCGCGGGACTACCTCGCCCGGGCCGGGCGGCCCCGGGAACTCGCCGACCTGCGTGCCCATACCCTGATCGGCTATGTCGACGACCTCATCTACAGCGCCGAGCTGAATTACGCGCGCGAGATGTGGCGCGACTGGCAATCCGACATCGAGGTCGCCACCGCGATCGGGCAGTTCGAGGCGGTTCGGGCCGGCGCAGGCATCGGCATCTGTCACGACTTCATGGCCGCCGGCGACGGGGAGTTGGTTCGCCTGCTGCCGGGCGCGGCGGCGGCCCGGAGCTACTGGATCGTCAGGCATGAAAACCTGCGTGTCGCGGGAAGCGTCCAGGCGGTCACCGACCTCATCGAGACGCTGGTACGCGAGGAACGCGCGCTTTTCGCCTTGCCCGCCTGAGGCTCAGGCGTCGCGCTCCATGATCCATTCGACCTCCGGCGCGGGCACGAACCGCCATTTCCGCAAGGGTCCGGCCATGACGTTGAGATAATACATCTCGAAGCCGTAGGGCGCGCCGCAGGGGTGGTGGCCGCGGGGAACGAGCACGACGTCGCCGTCGGAGACCGCCATGGTTTCGTCAAGGCGGCCGTCGTCGGTATAGACCCGCTGGATGCCGAAGCCGTTTCTCGGGTTTAGCCGGTGGTAGTAGGTTTCCTCGAGATAGGTGATGCGGGGAAAATCGTCCTCGTCGTGGCGGTGGCTGGGGTAGGACGACCAGTGTCCGTTCGGCGTGAAGACCTCCGTGACGAGGAGGCTGTCGGCGCAATCCTCGGTCTCCATCGCGATGTTGTTGATATGGCGGGTGTTCACGCCCTTGCCGCGCTCGGTGAGGGTGATGCCGTCGGGTCCGATCCGGCGGGCATCATGACCGCCCCTGCCCGGGGCCGAGCAGATCGCAATGGTGCAGTCCGTTTCCGCCAGCACCTCCCAGTCCGAGCCGTTCGGCAGGTAGAGGCAATGCGGCGGGGCCTTCTCGAAGACGTCCATCCGCTCGCCCAAGATGCCCCAGTCCCGCCCCGCCCCGGTGACTTCTGCCTTTCCCTCCACCATGACGAGGATGACCTCACGGCTTCCGGTGACGCCGGCGGCACTCTCGCCCGCCCGAAGCCGGTGGAGCGCGAAGCCCACGTAGCGCCAGCCCGCACTTTCGGGCGTGATGTCATGCACCTTGCCGTGGGTGCCGAAGGGCTTTCGCAGAAGCTCAGTCATCCTTGCGCTCCTCGTAATTGGCTGGGTCGAAGACGACGAAGAACTCGTAGAAGCACCAGGCCCCTGCGGCGCCGAAGATCAGAGCCCACCCGGGATTGCCGGCCAGAAGTTCGAAGAGCGCCCATCCGAGCGCCAGCCCCGTGATCAGCAGCCGGACCCAGAGCGGCCGGAAGTAAGGGTGGCGGATGTTGAAGAAGTCGCCCATCTCAAGCCGCCTGCCGGGCTGCCAGTCCGTCGAGCGCGGCGCGGAACGCGGCGTCGGTCCACCCTTCTTCGAGCGCGCGGCGCATCATGTCGGCCTGGCTTTCGGGGGCGAGTCCGCCAACCGGCGGGTCGGTGTCGAGATTGGTCGGGAAGCTGTAGCCTTCCGCGCAGGCGGCAATGGCGGCGTCGAGTTCCGCCGCGGTGAGCCGCCCGCCCTGCTTCAGCCGCACGAGGGCGGGAAAGAGGATGGCACTCATCCCGCGCCGGTCCACCGCTTCGAGCGACCGGCCGAAGGCGGACGAGACCTGAAGGAGGTTCACCATGCGGTCGATATCGGCGCTGCGGTTTTCGCCGGCGGCGTGGAACAGGGCGGGGTTGAAGAACACCGCGTCGCCCTTCGAAAGCGGCACCTGCACATGGGCCTCCTCGAACCAGTCGCGGAACGCCTCGTCGTGAAAGGCGAGATAGCCCGGCCCGTAGGCCTGCGAGAACGGCAGGAGCTTCGTCGGCCCGCTCTCGACGGGCATGTCGACATGGGCGATGGCGCCTTGCAGGGTCAGGGTCGCGGTCACCTCGTGGACATGGGCGGGATAGCGCGCCGCGCCTTCCGCGGTCTGGAACCCGAGGTGATAGTCGCGGTGCGCCTTCTGCGCCTGACCGCCCGGGCGCACCTGGTTGACCTGCGCGGTCATCTGGTAGTCCGGTCCGAGCCACGCCTCGCAGGCTGCCGCCAACGCCGGATTGCCGAAGTAGAGCGCGAAGCCCTCGGGGTCGCTGAAACATTGCTTCTGCATGGAATTCCAGATCCTGTCATTGGCCCCGGCGGCGGCGAAGTGGTCGCCCTTGCCGGCCGCGCTCGCCTTTTCCTCGGCGATGATGGCATCGAAGACGCGGCTCGCACGATCTATGACGGAGGTGTCCGCGTAGGCGTTTCGCAGCGCGATGACGCCGGCGGAGTTGCGCAGCACATGCGCCCATTCGGCCAGAAGTGCACGGCGGGGACCGGCCTCGTCGAGCAAGGGTCTCAGGGTCGCCATGTCGTAGACCGGGACATTCTTCACGATCTCCGCCGCATGGGGCGCCTCGGCAGCGTCGAGGCTCTGCGCGGTCAGCACCTTGAACTCATCGAGATCGCACGCATCCCTGTCGAAATACCCGACGTATCCGAATTTCAATTCACCCATGACGTTCTCCGGTTTCATGGCTTGCGGTGCTGGCCCCGCAAGGCAACCACTAGTGCTCTACCGCGAGGCCAGATGCCGCGCAGATCTTCCTGATATGGTCGTAGCCGATCTTCGAATACTCGAAGGGCGGCGCCTTGGCGGGGTCCTGCTCGGCCTCGACGACGATCCAGCCGTCATAGCCGATACGCGCGAGCCGGTCGGTCACCCCCTGGAAGTCGATCATGCCCCCGGGGTCGCCGGGGACGGTGTAGACACCGCCGCGCACGCCGTCGAGAAAGCTGAGGTTCTCCGCGCGCACCCGGGCCATGACCTCGGGCCGCACGTCCTTGAAATGGACGTGGTGCACCCGGTCGCCCCACTTGTCGAGCACGGCCAGGGGGTCGGCACCGGCGAACACGAGATGTCCGGTGTCGTAGAGTAGCGTCACCTCGGGCGAGGAGCCTTCCATCAGCCCGTCGATGTCCTCGGCATCTTCGATCATCGAGCCCATGTGGTGATGATAGGAGAGCGTCACGCCTTCGCCGGCCATCCACTTGGCGAGGTCCGATAGCTTGCGCGCATAGCCCGTCACCTCGTCGCGGGTGAGTTTGGGGCGGTCGTTCACCGGCGTCGAGGGGTCGCCCTGCACGGTGTTGGAGCATTCGGCATAGACGAGGCAGGGGGCGCCGAGGGCAGCGAACTGCGCGACCTGAGCGCGCACGGCGGCCTTTTCGTCCGCAAGCGAGGCCGTCATGAGGTTGCCCGAACACCAGCCGCCGCAGAGGGAGACACCATATCGGTCGAGATAGGCCTTGAGACCCTCGGTGTCCGCGGGCATCCGGCGGCCGCGCTCTACGCCAGAATAGCCGATTTTCGCTGCATCCTCCATCGCCCCCTCGGTGGTGAAGGCTGCGGTGAGTTCCGGCAGGTCGTCGTTCTGCCAGGCAATCAGGGAGACGCCGAGTTTCACGCCCATCTCAGTCGGCCCTCTGGGTTTTCTTGTTCGCGACGTAATCCGCGCGCGCCGCGTTCACTTCCTCGCGGACGGAGACTTCGGGCACGCCGACCTCCCACCACGTGCCGCCATGTGGCGTGCTGGGATAGGGGTCGGTGTCGATGACGACGACATAAGGCCCCCTGACTTCGCCGCGCCGCGAGAGCGCCTCTTCTAGTTCCGCGATGGAGCCGACCTCAACGCTCGTCGCCCCCAGCGAAGCGGCATGGGCCGCGAAGTCGATGCGGCTCGGGGTCGCGTGGACCGCGTGGTCGAGGAGATTGTTGAACTCCGCGCCCCCGGTGCTGATCTGCAGCCGGTTTATGCAGCCGTAACCCCGGTTGTCGGTGATGACGACAGTGAAGCTCACCCCCATCATCGCCGCCGTCGCAAGCTCGGAATTGGCCATGAGATAGGTGCCGTCGCCGGTGAAGCAGATGACGTCCGCGTCCGGCTCGGCCATCCTGATGCCCATCGCACCCGGGATCTCATAGCCCATGCAGGAAAAGCCGTACTCCATGTGGTAGCTGCCGGGACGGCCCGCCTTCCAGAGCTTGTGAAGCTCGCCGGGCATGGTGCCGGCCGCGCACATGACCACGGTCTTTTCGGTCGCCGCCCGCTGCACCGCGCCGACCACATGCATGTCGGTGGGCTTTTCGTTGCGGTCCGTCGGCGCGGCGGTCAGCGGATCGACCTTGGCGAACCATTCGGGCTTCAGCGACGGTGCCGGGGCCTCCGGCCGGTAGCCCGCAAGCTCGATGGCAAGCTCGGTGAGACCCGCCTTCGCGTCGGACTGGATCGGCATCGCGCCGTGCTTCATGGCGTCATAGGCGGCGACGTTGAGGCTGATGAGGCGGCGATCGGGGTTCGCGAAAAGCCCCCAGGAGCCGGTGGTGAAGTCCTGAAACCGCGTGCCGATCCCGATCACCACATCCGCTTCCGCGCAGACCTTGTTCGCTGGCTCGCCGCCGGTCACGCCCACCGGTCCGAGGTTCAGCGGATGGTCCCAGGGAAGGGCCGACTTCCCGGCCTGGGTTTCGACGACGGGAATGTCGTGGGTCTCGGCGAAGGCCGCGAGATCACCGGTCGCGTCGGCGTAGTGCACCCCGCCGCCCGCAATGATAACGGGGCGTTTCGCGGCGCGGATGACCCCGACGGCGCGGTGCACCTCGTGCTGGTCGGGGTGCAGGCGGCGGCGGTACCACGTCTGCGGTTCGAAGAAGCTTTCGGGGTAGTCGAAGGCCTCGGCCTGCACGTCCTGGCAGAAGGCGAGCGTGACGGGCCCGCAATCGGCGGCATCGGTCATCGTGCGAAAGGCGCGGGGCAGCGCCGTCAGGAGCTGCTCGGGCCGGGTGATGCGGTCGAAGTACCGGCTGACCGGGCGAAAGCAGTCGTTGGCGCTCACCGTGCCGTCGGAGAAGCTCTCGACCTGCTGGAGCACCGGGTCGGGCCCACGCCCTGCGAAGACATCGCCGGGCAAGAGCAGCACCGGCAACCGGTTGACATGGGCAAGGGCCGCCGCCGTCACCATGTTCGTGGCCCCGGGACCGATCGACGAGGTCACCGCCATCGCCCGCTTGCGGCGAAGCTGTTTCGAATAGGCGATGGCGCAATGCGCCATGGTCTGCTCGTTGTGGCCCCGCCACGTCGGCAGGCTGTCGCGCACATGGTAGAGCGCCTCGCCGAGCCCGGCGACATTGCCGTGACCGAAGATCGCCCAGACGCCCGCGATGAAGGTCTCGCCTTCTTCCGTCATCTGTGCCGTCAGGTAGCGCACGAGCGCCTGTGCCGCTGTCAAGCGAATGCTCTTCGTCATGCTGCTTTCTCCTGCGCGGTGGCCCGCGCCTTGTCCCATATGTCGCAAAGGCGGCGGTAGCGGCCGGCCATTTCGGCAACCGCCGCCGCGCCCCCGATCTCGTCTGTCATCCAGGCCCGCGCGGTGTCGCCGAAGATCGTGCGGCCCACAGCGAAGCCCTTCACAAGTTGAAAACCCGCCGCCACTTCGAAACTCGCCCGCAACTCGGCCTCCGGAGCGTCGAGGCCGAGGACGACGATACCGCGCGTGTGCCTGTCGTACTCCTCGATGGCGGCGATGGCGTTGGCCCAGGCGGCTTTCGTCTTCATCGGCGCGAGCTTCCACCAGTCGGGGTAGATGCCGGCGGCGTAGAATTGCCGGATCAGCGTCGCGGTCGTGTCGTCGCCCGTTGTGCCGACCTTGCCGGGGATGATCTCGAGCAGGAACTCGAGCCGCTGGCGCCGGGCGGCGACGAAGAGCCGCTTCACCGTCGCTTCCTGCTCGGCGCGCAGGGCGG
>Ga0076930_101819_pt1 | contig 9896 bp, 7 predicted proteins | sample HotLakConsoUCCRE_FD_71149 | JGI IMG/M metagenome (GOLD analysis project Ga0076930, IMG submission 71149) | Hypersaline microbial mat communities from Hot Lake, Washington, USA - Hot Lake Consortium UCC-RE (version 3) (version 3) ...
CCGGCGCCTATCCCGGCAAGGGCGCCGAGGAACGCGGCCAGTCCGAGGCCATCGCCCGCGCGACCGAAACCTGCCTCGCGCTCAAGGTGCCGCTCGTGTCGGTCATCATCGGCGAGGGCGGATCGGGCGGCGCCGTGGCCTTCGCCACGGCGAACCGCGTGGCGATGCTGGAACACGCGATCTATTCCGTGATCTCCCCCGAAGGCTGCGCCTCGATCCTCTGGAAGGATGCCGAGAAGATGCGCGAGGCCGCCGAGGCCCTGCGCCTCACGGCCCAGGACCTCAAGGAACTCGGCGTCTGCGACCGCATCATCCGCGAACCCGCGGGCGGCGCCCACCGCGCCCCCGAGGCCGCGATCTTCGCCGTGGGCGACGCCATCGCCGCCATGCTCAAGGAACTCGAGGGCAAGGACGGCACCGCCCTGCGCGACACCCGGCGCAAGAAATACCTCGCCATCGGCTCGAAAGGCCTCGCCGCGTGACCCTCCCCCGCCGCAGCGCGCTCCCCCTCGCGGCCGCGCTCGCGGCACTCGCCACCGGCGCCGCCGCCCAGAGCGCCCCCGGCGGTCTCGAGGGCCGCACCGTGACCTTCGGCGGGCTCCTCTACGAGGAAACCGAGGACGATCCGACGTTCCTCGGCGACCGCCACGTGGCCGTGGTCGGACCGGGCGTGGAATACGGCCTCGGCCCCGAAGGCGCGCAGAACGGCTGGGACATCGTCCCCGCCATCGTCGACATTTCCGACAGCCGGGTGATGATCACCTATCCCGACCTCCCCGGGGCCACCTTCCCCGAGCTCGAATTCAACGGCTATGTGCTCGATTTCCTGACCGACTGCGTGCTCTTCTCGGGCGCCCGCGTCGACAAGAGCGTTTCCTCCGGCGACTTCTCCGACGCCGATGTCTTCACCAAGCGCGCGCGGCTCTACATCGACATGAGCGGCCACGCCTACGGCCCCGGCATCAAATACGTCATCGACCTCGACGTGATGGACTGCCCGATCAGCTGATCCCACGCCGCAGTATGCGCGGTCATGCGCACCTTCCCATCCCCCGTAGGGTGCGCTTTCAACGCGCACCGTCCCCATCCCCCGTAGGGTGCGCTTTCAACGCACACCGTCCCCATCCCCCGTAGGGTGCGCTTTCAACGCGCACCGTCCCCGTCCCCACGCAGGATGCGCTTTCAACGCGCACCATCCCCATCCCCACGCAGGATGCGCTTTCAACGCGCACCTGACCCCGCCGACACCCCACGGCGGCGCGGATCCGGGGGCGCATTCACGCCCGCCCTCCTCACCACATCCGCGGCCCGGCGTACTCCGGATACCCGGCGTCATACCCCTCGGCATCCTCCACCACGGCGCGCTCCTTCAGGAACTCCCCCGCCGTCGGCACCGTCCCGCTCTCGTCGCCCGCGGTCCAGAGCCCCGCCCGCATCACCGCCTTGGCGCACTGGAAATAGACCTCGCCCAGCGCGATCTCGACCACCGTCCGCGGATGCCGACCGTTCTGCTCGAAGAGTCCCGTCAGCACCACGTCGGCGCTGACCCGCGCCCGGCCGTTCACGCGCACCACGTTCTCCGATCCGGGCACCATGAACAGCAGCGACACCCGCCCGTCCCGCACGATGTTGCGCAACGAATCCATGCGGTTGTTGCCGCGCCAGTCCGGCAGCAGCAGCGTCCGGTCATCCGCCACCCGCACCACCGGACCCGCGTCGCCCCTGGGGCTCGCGTCTGTGCCTTCGGGCCCCACCGTGGACAGCACCACGAAGCGCGACGCCTCGATCCAGCGTCGGTAGGCGGGCGTCAGCCGGTCCGCGACCTTGTCGAGCGACGCCGCGACGGGCGCGTCATAGAGCTCCGTCAGATCCTCGACCTCAGTGATCCAGTCCATCCTCGTCCTCCCTGATCGGGGCGAAGCCCGCCTCCGCCATCAGCATGTTCGACCGCGGCTCGATCACCGCCTCCAGCCGCGCCATGAACTCCCGGGGCGGCAGCCCCCCGGGGATCGGCGGCAGGAACTCCACCACCGCAACGCCCGGCGTCCGCCGGATGCCCCGGCGCGGCCAGAACAGGCCCACGTTCGTCGCCACCGGCACGCAGGGCTGCCCCATCTCCTCGTAGAGCGCGGCGGTGCCCATCTTGTAGGGCGCCTTCACCCCCGGCACGATCCGCGTGCCCTGCGGATAGATGATGAGCTGCCCCGGTTCGGCGCGCCCGGCGCGCACATCGGCCACCATCTTGCGGATCGCCTCCCCGCGCTTGCCGCGGTTCACGGGAATGCAGCCCATCCTCAGGGCATACTGCCCGAGGATCGGCGCCCAGACCAGCTCGCGCTTCATGATGAACTTCGGCCGCGGCATGGCGCTGAAGATCAGGATGATGTCGAGGAAACTCTGGTGCTTTGCCGCCACCAGCACCTCCCCCGTGGGGGGCTGGCCGCGCACCTCGGTGCGGATGCCCACCATCCACGCCGCCGTCCAGCGGACCCAGGCGCAATAGGCCTGCGCGCCGGCCACGGCACCCCGGCGCGAGGCCACGGCCCAGGGCAGGTAGATCAGCGCGATGGGCAGCATTGCGACATACATCTGCCCGATGAACACCAGCGCCCGCAGGGTCTGCACGACGGTCATGACCGCTCCCCGAGAGACCTGAGCGCGGCGAAGCGCGTCGCGGCAAAGGCCACCAGCGCGGCCAGGGGCGGGATCAGCAGCGGCCAGAGCCAGCCCGCGCCACGAAACCCGAGCCCGGTCAGAAAGCCGCCCGACGGGTCCGCGTCGGGCAGAAACCAGATCGCCAGCATCCCGGCCACCGTTCCCACGCCCGCGCCGATCAGCGCCCGCATCGTGAACCGCCGCACGAAGGCGCGGGCGATATAGCTGTCCTTTGCCCCTACCAGCCGCAGAACCCGGATCACCTGGTCGTTCGCCGCGAGCGCCGCCTGGGCGGCCAGCGTGATCATCGCCGCCGTCGCCCCCGCGATCAGCAGGAGCGCGGTCAGGCCCAGCATCCGCAACCGGGAGGCCGCATCCACCAGCGGATCGCGCCAGCGCGTGTGATCGTCGAGCACGGCACCCGGAACCTCCGCCTGCAGCCGGGCCCTCAGGCCCGTGGCGTCATAGCCTTCGCCGGTCTCCACCACCTCGATCAGCTGCGGGATCGGCAGGGCGTCCACCGGCAGGTCCGGCCCGAACCACGGCTCGAGCAGCGCCCGCGTCTCCTCCGCCGAAAGCGCCCGGGCCGCGGCGATGCCCGGTGTCGTCTCGAGCACCCGCAGCGCGGCGGCGGTCTGCGCCGCCACCTGCCCCTCGGGCGCCGAGATGCGCAGGGTAGAGGACCGCGCCAGCTCCTCCGCCCAGCGGTCCGCCAGCCGCCCGGTCGCCATCGAGAGCGCCAGCGCGAAGACGGCCAGAAACGCCATCGCCGCCGAGGTGAACACCGTCAGCCGCGCGGTGAACCCCGTGGGCGGCACCACCCGGTCCGCATTGGGATCACCCTTCACGAGATCTCCGACCTGTCCCGCGAGGCTCACAGGTCGGCCCCCGCCGCCACCAGCCGCCGGTCCTTCAGCCGCAGCACCCGGGCCTGCACCTGCGCCTTCGCGGCGCGGATCAGCTGCAGGTCATGGGTCGCCACCAGCACCGCCTTGCCCATGCGGTTCAGCTCCACCAGGAGCGACAGCAGCCGCTGCGACATCTCCCAGTCGATGTTCCCGGTGGGCTCGTCCGCAAGGATCACGTCCGGGCTCAGGATGATCGCCCGGGCCAGCGCCGCGCGCTGCCGCTCGCCGCCCGACAGCTCCGGGGGAAGCTGGTCCGCCTGCCGGCTCAGCCCGACCCATGACAGCAGCGCCATGAGGTCCTCGTCCTCGGCGCCGCCCCGGCCCGAGACGCTCAGCGGCAGGGCCACGTTCTCCCTGAGCGGCAGATGGTCGAGGAACTGGCAATCCTGGTGCACCACCCCGATCCGCCGCCGCGCCAGCGCGACCCGGTCGCGGTTCATCGCCCGCACATCCTCGCCGAAGATGCGCACCTGCCCCGCGGTGGGCCGCAGCTCGGCATAGCAGAGCTTGAGAAGCGTGGTCTTGCCCGACCCGGACGGCCCTGTCAGGAAATGGAACGTCCCGGGGCCAAGCGCGAGCGAGAGGTCCGAGAAAAGCTCGCCCCCGCCGTAGGAATACGCCACATGATCAAGCTCGATCACCCCGGGGACCCCGCATTGCCGTCGCCGGTCGTTCTGCCCCAAGGGACCCGGGCTTGCAATCGCGCGCCGGCTTTGCATTCGCCATGGCTTTGGGGCATTCTCCCGCGCAAAGGTGCCGGACGCGCGCCGACCGGGCAACGGGCAGCAAGGATTACGGCGATGAGGCTGACTTGCCCCAATTGCGGGGCGGAGTACGAAGTCCCCGACGACGCGATCCCCGACAGCGGGCGCGACGTACAGTGCTCCAATTGCGGCCATACCTGGTTCGAGTCCGGCGCCATCGCCGGGACCCGGGCCGAGGCCGGGGAGCCGGCGGAGCCGTCCGCTCCGCGACCGCCCCGCGCGCCGCGTCCTCCCGTGCCCGCCATGCCGCCCGCTCACGCCGGACGGGACCGCGCCCTGCCCGATCCCGACGCGCCCCGTCCGGGCCGGCCCCCGCCTGATCCCACGGCCCCCCATCCCGATCCGGGCCAGCCCGCGCCCCGGCGCAGGCTGGACCCTGCCGTGGCCTCGGTGCTGCGCGAGGAACGGGCGACATCCGAGGCCCTGCGCCGCGTCCCCGCGCCCGAGCCCATGGAACGCCAGGAGGACCTGCCCCTCGCCGAACCGCCGACCCGCGCGCGGCAGCCCGCGGCCCCGTCCCAACCCCGGCGCGAGCGTCTGCCGGATGTGGACGACATCAACCGCAGGCTCGGGGATGCCGCGACGCCCCGCGCCGCCGACCGGACCCCTGCGGAACAGGCGGCGCTGCGCTACCGCCAGGGCTTCCGCTACGGCTTCGGCATCGTGACCCTGATCGCGGCCGCGGCGACGCTGGTCTACGTCTACGCCCGCCCCATCGCCGAAGCGGTGCCGTCGCTCTCGCCCCCCCTCGCCGCCTATACCGAGACCGTCGACGGGCTGAGGCTCTCCCTCGACAGCTCCATCCAGTCCCTCACCACCCGCCTTTCGCCCCCCGATCCCGGCTGATCCCGGCGCGGGCCCTCCCGGCCCGCGCCCAGCCCGCGATCACACCACGATACGCTGTGGCCACGGCGTCCCCGTCCTGCACGGCATCCCCGCCGATCCGACAGCCCCGCCCGCCGCCTGCCTCTCCCCCGGGACAGGCCCTGCCCCGGTCGTGCGAGACAGCGCCCGGCCCGACGCTCCACAACCGCCCCAGCACCGGCAGGGCCCGCCGCCCCTCGGTCGGAACATCCGCACCGCCACTCGCGCCGCTGGCCCCCCAAGGGCGTTTCTCCCCGCTCGAGACAGAAGACGAGACACCCGTCCTCCCGCCTCTCCCGGCCACCAGAGACCCCCGCCGGAGCGTGGAATCGCGCCCACCGCCGTCATCGGGCATCCGGCCCGCCAAGGCCGGTCCCACCCAAGAGACGACACAACCAGAGTGCCGCGGCTCGGCGAACCCGCGACCGACGCTCCATCCCGGAAACGGCAACCGCGTCCGCAGGAGCCACCGGCGACCCGGCGCGCCCTCTCGCGACGCCGGCCGGATGCCCCGGCCTCCGCCATCCCCTAGAAGCGCTTCAGCAGTCGCCGCAGATACTCGAGTTCTTCCTCGGGCCGCTCCTGCTCGGAGGACCTCCGCCGCAGCTCGTCCAGAAGCTCCTCCGCCCGGCGATAGACATCCTCGCCCTGGAGCATGTTCTCTTCCGTCCCGAACTGCCCGCTCTCGCCAAGCTGCCGGCCCAGCGGATCGCGCCGCATCGGCTCCACGCGGCCGGTCTGACTGCCCTCGGCCTGCCCTTGTCCGGGCTGGCCCTCCTGCTGGTTGTCGGCAAGCGCCTGCCCGAGGCTGCGGATGCCGTCCCGCAAGGCCTCCATCGCCTCGGACTGCCGGTCGATGGCCTCGGCCATGTCGCCCTCGCGCAGGGCCTCCTCCGCGCCGTCCATGGCGCGATCGGCCCGGTCGAGGGACTCCCGCGCCCCGTCCGCCGCGTCGCCGCCGAGGTTGGGCAACTCCGACCGCTGCCGCTCAAGCTCCTGCCGCAGGCCGCGCTGCCGGTCCGCGAGGCTCTGCTCCCCGCCCGAACCGCCCTCCTCGCCCTGCCCGGGCTGGCCCTGCTCCGGCTGCTGCCCCTGACCCTGCTGGCCCGGTTGACCCTGGCCCTGCTGCCCGGGCTGACCCTGCTGCGGCTGGCCCTGCCCGAACTGCTCCTGCAGGTCGCGGAACGCCTCGTCGCTCAGCCCCTGCTGGTCGCGCAGGGTCTCGCTCAGGTCCTGCATCGACTGCTGGCCCGGCGATTGCTGCCCCTGGCCACCCTCTCCCTGGGTGACCTGCATGTTCTCCATCAGCTGGTTGAGCTGCTCCATCAGCTCCTGGGCCTCGGCCATCCGGCCCTCTTCCATCAGCTCCTGGATGCGGTCCATCAGCGCCTGAAGCTCGTCCTGGCTGAACTCGAAGGTCTCGCCCTCGGCCGTCTGCGGCTGGTCCGTGCCATCCCCCGAGGGGTCCGACTGCTGCGCCAGCATCCGGGTGTAATCGTCCACCGCCTCGCGCAACTCCTGCATCAGCTCGGCAATCTCCTCCTCGCTGGCGCCGTTGCGCATGGCCTCCGACAGCCGCTCCTGCGCCCGCCGCAGCCGTTCGCGCGCATCCGCCAGCGTGCCGTCCTCGAGCTGGACCGCCAGATCCCACAGCGCCGCCGCGATCTCCTCCTGGCCCTCGTCGCTCATGCCGAACCGCGCCATGGCGTCGAGCCGCCGCGTGATCACCCGAAGCCGCAGGAAGGACGTCTCCGACCGGATCAGCCGGTCCTCGGGCCGGTGCGCAATGGCCTTCAGGAGGTCGGCGGACCTTTGCGCATTCGCCTTCGACCAGAGCAGATCCCGCCGCACCTCGATCACCGCCCGCGCCACGGGCTGAAAGAAGCGCCGCCCCGGCAGCACCATCTCGCGCGGCTCCGATGCGCCGGTCTGGCCCGCCGCATCCTCGACCTCCATCGTCAGCACGACCGGCAGATTGGCCCACGGATGCTGCGAGAAGTCGTCGATCATCGCCTCCTCGAACTCGGCCCGATCCCCGGCAAAGGGCATCGGCAGATCCACCACGATCGGCTCCCGCTCCGCGGGGTCCGCGGCAAGTCCGAACCTGCGGTCGATGGCCCCGAGATCGAGCGTCACCACCGCCCGGCCTCCGGTCACGCCATAGTCGTCCTCGGCCCGGAAGCGCTGGCTCATCTCGCCCAGCGCCTCGACCTCGACCTCGCCCATGATCTCCACGACGGGGGCGGCATCGGGGGTCACCGTGACCTCCCAGGCCCGCCCGCCCGGCCCCTCGACCGCGATCCGCCCGCTGTCCGCCACGGTGAACCGCTGCTCGGGCTGCTCCGCCGGATCGAGCACGGCAGCTTCCTGACCCGTCTCGCCGTCCGCGTCCGCAGGCGCGGCCACCGGCGAGACGGCAGCCACGGTTTCGCTGACCCGCAGCGCCCCCACGTCGCCATAAAGCCGCAGCGTCACCGCCGATCCCTCGGGAACCCGCAGCGGCCCCGCCGGAATGTCGTTGAGATAAAGCGTGGGCTTTCCCGTGTAGCCGGGCGGCTCCACCCAGCCTTCCCAGACCGGCCCGGTCGCCAGAACCGCATCGCCCGCGCCCGGCGCCATGTCGGCCACGGTGCCCACGCGCCAGACCGACCCGAAAAGCAGCGCCGCGACGAATGCGATCAGCGCCATGTAGCGCAGCCCGTAACGGTCGAGCCGCGACACCCTCAGATCGGGCTCCACCGCCCGCGCGCTCCGGCTGCGCTCCCGCATCCGCTCCAGATGCACGCGCCAGACGCCCGCAGAGCCCGTATCTGCCGCCCCCACCGCCTGCGCATCCGCCAGCGCCGTCAGCGGCCGCCCCGGCAGGGTCGTATCGACCCTGTTCCGCGCCTCGGCGGTAGTCGGCCAGCGGAACGACTGCCATCCGCGCCACAGCGCCACGCCCAGCGAGACCACGGCGAGCACCGTCAGCGCCCAGAAGGCCTCCAGCGGCACAAGGTCGTGCCAGCCCATGAACAGCGGCGCGAGCGCGAGGAACAGGATCGTCCAGACAGGCCAGAAACTCCGCGTCACCCGTTCGGCCACGAGGCCCGCACGGGTCAGCGCGATGGGTCGGTTCAGGTGCGACAGGTCTTCGGCATCGTAGGACAGAACAGCTCTCCCGACGGCTCAGGCCCCGAAGGTAGGGCGATCAGAGCCAGGGGGGAAGCCTATCGCGCGCAATCATCTCGTCAATCGTCGGACGTCGGCGGATGACCGCAAAGTGATCGCCATTCACCAGAACCTCCGGCACCAGGGGGCGCGAATTGTATTCGCTGGCCATCACCGCGCCATAGGCCCCGGCGGAGCGGAAGGCCACCAGATCGCCCTCGGCCACCTCCGGCATCTCGCGTCCCCGCGCGAAGGTGTCGCCCGTCTCGCAGATCGGCCCCACCACGTCGAAGGCCCTTGTGGGCCCGCCCGCCACCGGCTCGGCCACGGGCACGATATCGTGCCAGGCGTCGTACATGGCGGGTCGGATCAGGTCGTTCATCGCCCCGTCGAGGATCAGGAAATCCCTGTCCTCGCCCTCTTTCGCATAGATCACCCGGCTCAGCAGGATGCCCGCATTGCCCGAGATCAGCCGCCCCGGCTCGATCTCCACCTCGCAGCCCAGATGCCCCACCGTCCGCTCGATCAGCGCGCCATAGTCGCGCGGCAGCGGCGGCACCTCGTTCGAGCGGGTATAGGGAATCCCGAGGCCCCCACCCAGATCGAGCCGCTCGATCGCGTGCCCCTCGGCCCGGAGCACGGCCGTCAGCTCCGCCACCTTGGCGTAGGCCGCCTCGAAGGGGGCGAGCTCCGTGAGCTGGCTGCCGATATGGACGTCGATCCCCACGACGCGCAGTCCCGGCAGCGCCGCCGCCTGCCCATAGACCTCGACCGCCCGCGAAATGGGCACGCCGAACTTGTTCTCCGACTTGCCCGTGGCGATCTTGGCATGGGTCCTGGCGTCCACGTCCGGGTTCACGCGCACCGTGACCGGCACCTCGACGCCCAGCGACACCGCCACCTCCGACAGCGCCACCATCTCGGGCTCGCTCTCGAGGTTCACCTGCCGGACGCCGCCCTCGAGGACGATCCGCATCTCCTCCCGCGTCTTGCCCACGCCGGAAAAGACGATCCTGTCGCCCGGCACGCCCGCCGCCTTCGCGCGCAGGTATTCCCCCGCAGAGACGACATCCATCCCCGCCCCCTCGCGCCCGAGCAGCGTCAGGATCGCCACGTTGGACAGGGATTTCACCGCGAAACACACCAGATGCGGCCCCCAGGCCAGCGCCTCGTCGAAGAGCCGGTAATGCCGCAGCAGCGTCGCCGTGGAATAGACATAGACAGGCGTGCCCACCTCCGCCGCGATCTCCCGCAGCGGCACGTCCTCGGCCATCAGCTGACCGTTGCGATAGAGAAAATGATCCATCCCGCGCCCCCTTGTCCGGACCCGCGGCTTCTCCCGCGTCCCGCCGCCCCCGACAAGCGGAAATCCCTTGGGTGCAGGGAACTGACGCAGCCATCCCGCGCCGCGGTCCACGGGTGCCACGCCGGGCCGCCGAAACTCCGCCCCTCCCTTTTCTGGCCGGAAATATCCCGGGGGCGAACGGCGAAAGCCCCGGCTTTCGCCGGACGGGGCAGCGCCCCCTAGACCGGCCGTGTCCTGAGAAACAGATAG
>Ga0076930_101823_pt1 | contig 9878 bp, 10 predicted proteins | sample HotLakConsoUCCRE_FD_71149 | JGI IMG/M metagenome (GOLD analysis project Ga0076930, IMG submission 71149) | Hypersaline microbial mat communities from Hot Lake, Washington, USA - Hot Lake Consortium UCC-RE (version 3) (version 3) ...
TGTTGGGCAGGAGGGTGGCGACCACGTCGCCGGGGTTCACCCCGGCCTGGGCCAGCGCCGAGGCCAGCCGGGTGACGCGGGCATGGTATTCGCCATAGGTCCATTGCCGGTCGCCATAGACCACCGCCGCGCGGTTGGGAAACACCAGCGCCCCGCGGCGCAGATGCGACAGCGGGGTCAGCGGCACGTAATTGGCCGCGTTCTTTTCCAGTCCGGTTTCGTCCCTGAGCCAGCCCATATCCGTCCTCCCGTTCGGCATTCGGGGCCGATCATCCGCTTGCGGCGGGCGCGGGGCAAGGGCAAAGCGCGGTTGGCAAGGGACGGGGCGCGCGGCAAGGTGGCCGCCATGATCGTCAGCCGCGGGCGCCGCTACATCTTCGTCCACATTCCCAAGACCGGGGGCACCGCCATGGCCCTGGCGCTGGAGGCGCGGGCCATGGCCGATGACATCCTGGTCGGCGACACGCCCAAGGCGCGGCGGCGCAAGGGACGGCTGAAGGGGGTGAACACGGCCGGGCGGCTGTGGAAGCATTCGAGCCTGGCCGAGGCCGAGGGGCTGATCACCCGCGCCGAGATGGCCGATCTGTTCACCTTCACCCTGGTGCGCAACCCCTGGGACCGGGTGGTCAGCTATTACCACTGGCTGCGGGTCCAGGGTTTCGACCATCCGGCGGTGGCGCTGGCCAGACGGGTCGATTTCGCCGGATTCGTGACCGATCCGGCCACGCGGGCCAGCCTGCACGCCGCACCCTATGGCGCCTATCTGCGCGATGCGGCGGGGGTGGAACATGCGGATCTGTTCATCAGGCTCGAACACCTGAAGGCAGACCTGGACCCGCTTGAGGCGCATCTTGGCTTCGCGCTGAAGGTCCCCCGGGCCAATGTCTCGGACCGGGGGCGCGACTGGCGGCCCTATTACGACGATGACACCGCGCAAGCGGTGGAAGAGGCCTGCGCCGAGGATATCGCGCGCTTCGGTTATGGTTTCGACCCGGGGTCGGACGCATTCGCGACGTAATTGTTTCGAATTCGTCTCAAATCCGGGCGTGCCTCGGGGATTGCCGGCTTTCGCCGCACCATTGCCGCAAACATGCCCCTATTCGACCCAAGGAGCGGCGCGGGAATCACCGCCCATGGAGACATCGAAGACCGGCGCCGCTGCCAAGACGCGCCGGACGCACCGAACCGACAAGGGGATGTCAGATGTTCGCCTGGAAAGACACCGACTGGAGTGCCGCCGCCACGATCGGGCATGTGATGCCCGATCTGTCCGATGAAAGCACCGGCATGATGGCCGGCACCAAGGTGGCCACGGCCATCGGCTGGCGCCCGGTCGAGGCGGTCGCGGCGGGCGACATGGTCCTGACCTTCGACGGCGGCATGCAGCCGGTCAAGGAAGTGGTGCGGCGGCAATATTGGTGCACCGACAGCGACCCCGAGGATTGGCCGCTGCGCGTGCCGGCCGGCGCCCTGGGCAATCGCGGCGACATGCATGTGTTGCCGCGCCAGCTGATCCTGGTCGAAAGCGACACCGCCGAGGCCGTGCTGGGCGATCCCTTCGCGCTGATCCCGGCCGCCGCGCTGGACGGGTTCCGCGGCATCACGCGTGTGCGGCCGGGCGAGGTGGTCGAGGCGATCGAGCTGCGCTTCGAGGCCGAGGAAATCGTCTATGCCAATATCGGCGCCCTGTTCCTGTGCCGGCCGCCGGCGATCTGCTGAGCCTGGGCGACAGCGCCTATGTCCCGCTCGACCTGGAGCGCGCCCATGTGCTGGTCGATTGCCTGGCCGAAGAGGATCGCGGCTATGTCCCGGTGGCCGAGGCCACGCCGTTGCTGCGCCTGGTCGCCTGAGCGCCCGCAACCGCGCCCCGGGCGCCTTGCCGCTTGACGGGGGCGAACGGGTTGCCCCTGATCCCGGGAAACCGGGGCCAGGGTTTTTCGACGACAGGTTTCAGCGCGTACCGGCCATTCGCCGTGCCGGGCGATCGCCGAGCCGCGGGGTGGCGATCCGGCCTTTCGAGCGTTGCGCTTTATCCCGCAAAGCCGAACACCATCCGTTCACGGCGCCAAGCGTCACCAAATCGCCGCCCCGGGGGGGCGGGTCGGCGATTGCCCGGCACCTTCGGTGCTGTTCGGGCCGGGCATCGACCGCGCCGTCCCGCAAAGCGGGCAACGCAAGAGTGTTCGGCACGGGGCGCCTGCCGCGCGCGCCGCGATCCGAGCGACAAAAAACGCGCAGAGGGACCCCTCTGCGCGTTCCCGCTTGTGGTCGGATGTCTGCGCATCCCCCCGCCGGCGATCAGGCGGCCTGTGCGTCCGCCCCGGTGCCGAAGCGGCCGTAGAAGCTTTGCCCCGCCTCGGCCATCTCGCGCAACAGGGCGGGGCAGGCGAACCGCGTGCCATGGACCGCTGCGAGCGCGTCGCAGCGCGCGGCGGCGTAATCCGCCCCCAGCATGTCGAGCCAGCCGAAGGGCCCGCCGGACCAGGGCGCAAAGCCCCAGCCCAGGATCGCGCCGACATCGCCTTCGCGGATATCGGTCAACACCCCGTCTTCCAGCGCCCGCACCGCTTCCAGCACCTGGGCGAACAGCAGCCGGTGCTGCACCTCGATCAGGTCGGGCTGATCGGCGGCGGGCGGGAATTTCCCGGCCAGCCCGTCCCACAGCCCCTGCCGCTTGCCGGTGTCGTCATAGGCATAGAACCCCGCCTTCGCCTTGCGCCCCAGCCGGTCTTGCTCGGCCATCCAGAACAGGATCGGGTCGACCGCGTCGTCATAGGCGTCGCCCATCGCCGCCTTGGTCGCCCTGGCGATCTTGACCCCGAGGTCGATCGAGGTCTCGTCCACCAGTTGCAGCGGCCCCAGCGGCATGCCGACCATCCGCGCGGCGTTCTCGACCAGCGCCGGGGCGACGCCCTCGGCCACCATCCGCATGCCCTCGTTGAGGTAGGGGATGATGCAGCGATTGGCATAGAAGAACCGCGCATCGTTGACCACGATCGGCGTCTTGCGGATCTGGCGCACGAAATCCAGCGCCTTGGCCACCGCCCGGTCGCCGGTTTCGCGGCCCTTGATGATCTCGACCAGCATCATCTTTTCCACCGGGCTGAAGAAATGGATGCCGATGAACTGGTCGGGCCGGTCGCTGGCCCGGGCCAGTTCGGTGATCGGCAGGGTCGAGGTGTTGGTGGCAAAGATGCAATCGTCGCCCACGACCCTCAGCACGTTCTTCGTCACCTCGGCCTTGACGGCCACATCCTCGAACACCGCCTCGACGATCAGGTCGGCGCCTGTCAGGGCGTCGTAATCGGTGGTGGCGGTGATGCGGCCCAGGATCTCGGCCTTCTTGTCCGCGGTGATCTTCTTTCGGGCGATCCCCTTGTCGAGGTAGCTTTCGACATGGGCGCGGCCCGTGTCGGCGGCGTCCTGCGTCTGGTCGATCAGCACGACCTCGATACCGTTCTGGGCCGCGACCAGCGCGATGCCGGCGCCCATCATGCCGGCGCCCATGACGCCAAGCTTGCGGACCGTCTGGTCCGGCACCTCGGGCCGGTTGGCGCCTTTTTCCAGCGCTTCCTTGTTGATGAACAGGCTGCGGATCATGGCGCCGGACGACGGGTTCATCAGCACGTTGGTGAACCAGCGCGCCTCGATCTTGAGCGCGGTGTCGAAGGGCACCATGGCGCCTTCGTAGACCGCGCTCAGCAGCGCCTTGGCCGCCGGGTAGACGCCCTGGGTCTTGCCGTTGACCATCGCGGAGGCGCCGACGAAGGTCATGTAGCCGGCCGGGTGATAGGGCGCGCCCCCGGGCATCTTGTAGCCCTTGGCGTCCCAGGGTTTCACGAGGTCGGCATCGGTCGCGGTCAGCACCCACGCCTTGGCGCGGGCCAGCAGGTCTTCGGGGGCGACCACGTCGTCGATCAGCCCGGCGGCCCTGGCCTTGGCCGGGTCGCTGAGCTTGCCTTCCAGCAGGAAGGGCGCCGCGGCCATGGCGCCCAGCTTGCGGCTCAGCCGCATGGTGCCGCCCATGCCGGGAAAGATGCCGACCATGATCTCGGGCAGGCCGATCTTGGCCTTGGGATTGTCGGCGGCGATGATCCGGTGGCAGGCCAGCGGAATCTCGAACCCGATCCCCAGCGCGGTGCCGGGCAGGGCGGCGACGATCGGCTTGCCGCCCTTCTGCGTCTTGGGGTCCATCCCGGCGCGTTCGATCTTGCGCAGGATGCCGTGGGTATTCATGATCCCGTCGAACAGGCCCCTGGCCGGATCGTCGCCGGCGCTGTCCTTCATTGACGCGATGATGTTGAGGTCCATGCCGCCGGCAAAGCTGCCCGGCTTTCCGCTGGTCAGGATCACGCCCTTGATGGCGTCATCGGCAAGCGCCTGGTCGATCAGGGCGTCGAGTTCGCCGAACCCCTCCATCGACATGACATTCATCGACTTGCCGGGCGTGTCCCAGGTGATGGTGGCGACGCCGTCGGCGTCCGTGGTCATGGTGAATTCGGCCATGGGGCTATCCTCTCACTCGTGTTTCGTCGGCGCGGGCACGGGATGTCCGGCCAGCGCGGCATTCAGATCGGGCGCATCGGTGATGGCGTATTGGCTGAAGCTGACCTTCCAGCCGTCACCGGTGCGCACCAGCACCGAAAAGGCGCTGTAGGGCGCGTGGATCAGGGTTTCGCCGCGATAGAGGCGGGATTCGTGGGTGCAGGTGATCTTGTCCGCGCCTTGATAGGCGGCCTCGGTGCTGGTGCGGACCATCTCGGTGACCCCGTGCGACCGGTAATGGGCGCAGACACCGTCGAACACGACCCGAAGCTGGTCGCTGTCCTTGACCAGCAGCAGGCCCTCGAAACTGTCGATCTCCTGCGGCAGGGTGAAATGCCGGGCGAAAGCGTCGAAATCGCCCGCCATCAGCGCCCGCCCGGTCACGTCCAGCAGAAGCTGGTGAATGTCGCGCGGATCGCAACGGCTATCGGGCGGGGTGTCGGTCATCGCGGATCAGACCCGCTCGATGATGGTGGCCGCGCCCATGCCGGAGGCGATGCAGAGCGTGGCCAGGCCCATCTCCTTGTCCTGACGCTCCAGTTCATCCAGCAGGGTGCCGATGATGATCGCGCCGGTGGCGCCCAGCGGGTGGCCCATGGCGATGGAGCCGCCGTTGACGTTGACGACCGACGGGTCGACCTCGAAGGCCTGCATGAAGCGCAGCACGACCGAGGCAAAGGCCTCGTTCACCTCGAAGAGGTCGATATCCGAGATCGCGATGCCGCTGTCGGCCAGGATCTTTTCGGTGGCCGGGACCGGGCCGGTCAGCATGATCGTGGGATCGGTCCCGATCTTGGCGGTGGCGCGGATCCGGGCGCGGGGGGTCAGGCCATGCGCCGCGCCGAATTCCCTGGACCCGATCAGCACCCCGGCGGCGCCATCGACGATGCCCGAACTGTTGCCCGCATGGTGGATATGCTCGATCCGCTCCAGATGCGGGTATTTCATCAGCGCGACCTTGTCGAAGCCGGGCATGACCTCGCCCATGTCCTTGAAGGACGCCTTCAGCGCGCCCAGGGCCTGCATGTCGGTGCCCGGGCGCATGTATTCGTCATGGTCGAGGATGGTCAGACCGTTCTGGTCGGTGACCGGAACGATGGACCTGTCGAAACGGCGCTCATCCCATGCGGTCTTCGCTCTGCGCTGGCTTTCGACGGCAAGCGCATCGGCATCGTCGCGGGAAAACCCGTATTGCGTGGCGATGATGTCGGCGCTGATCCCCTGGGGGACGAAATAGGTCTCCATCGCGACGGAAGGGTCGACAGCGATCGCGGCCCCGTCAGAGCCCATGGGCACCCGGCCCATCATCTCGACCCCGCCGGCGATATAGGCCTGCCCGGCGCCGCCGCGCACCTGGTTGGCGGCCAGGTTCACCGCCTCCATGCCGCTGGCGCAGAACCGGTTGATCGACAGGCCGGGAATGCGTTCATCGAGCTCCGAGGCCAGCACCGCGGTCCGCGCCAGGCAGCCGCCCTGTTCCTTGACCTGGGTGACATTGCCCCAGATCACGTCCTCGACCGCGTGGCCCTCCAGCCCGTTGCGGGATTTCAGCGCGTTCAGCACCCCGGCGCTGAGGCGCATCGAGGTAACCTCGTGCAGGGCCCCGTCGGCGCGGCCCTTGCCGCGCGGGGTGCGGACGGCGTCGTAGATATAGGCGTCGGTCATCTTTCCTCCTTCACGCTGCGGGCCAGGCCCGGCGCATCATGTCGTAGGGGTGTTTCCAGCCGGGCAGGGCCTCGATATTGGCCAGCCAGCGGTCGATATTCGCATGCGCCTCGCGGTCGAAGCCGAAGGGCTCGGGGTAGAACAGGTAGGAACAGCAGGACAGGTCGGCATGGGTCACGCCGTCGCCGACGATCCAGTCGCGCCCCGCCAGATGGGCGTCCAGAACCCCCAGCGCCGCGGCCAGCCGGCCCTCCAGAAACGGCATCGCGCCCTCGGGGCGTTTTTCGGCGGGCAGGAAGTTCAACAGGAAGCGGATCATGCCGGCCTGGGACGACATCTTGTGATTGTCCCAGAGCACCCAGCGCAGCACCTCGTAGCGGTCGCGCTCGGCGCCGCCCAAAAGCCCGGTCCGGTCGGTGATCCAGTGCAGGATCACGCCCGACTGGGTCAGCCTTTCGGTCCCGGTATCCAGCACCGGGCATTCGCCCATCGCGTTGACGTCGCGGCGGAACGCTTCGCCCCGGGCTTCTCCGGCGAAGAAATCGACATGGACCGGCTGCCAGTCCAGCCCGGCCAGGGTCAGACCCAGCGCGGCCTTGTAGGAATGGCCGGATTCGCCGAAGCAATGCAGGTGCAGGGTCATGGCCGTGATCCGGTCGATGTCATTTCTTGCGCGCCTCCAGTTCCGAATTGAACAGCCGCATCCGGGCGATGAAGTTCTCTTCGTTGATGACCGAGCCCCAATGTTCGAACAGGAAGGACAGGAATTCGCCTTCGTCCAGGCCCGCGTCATGGGCAAGCTTGCGCAGCCGGCGATAGCCGTCCTCGGTCATGGCGACGGGAAAGCGGCGGGTCAGGCGAAAGCGTTTGGGCATGAAGGTCTCCGCTGGCGGCAGGATGGGGTTTCTCCCCACCGAGCCTAGAAGTTCGCCGCGTCCAGCGCCATCACCGGTTCGGCCCCGGTCCGGATCCGGGCCAGGTGCATCGCGGTCGCCGGCAATTGGCGGGCCATGTAGTAGCGCCCGGTGGCGATCTTGGCGCGCAGGAAGGCGTCGTCGCCATCGCCCGCGTCCAGCGCCGCCCGTGCCGCCCGGGCCATCCGCGCCCACATCAGGCCCAGGCAGACATGGCCCATCATGTGCATGAAATCATAGGATCCCGACAGCGCGTTGTCCGGCGATTTCATCCCCTCGGCCATGAAATACATGCCCGCCGCCTGCAGGTCCTTGGACGCGGCCTTGAGCGGGTCGAGGAACTGCGCCTCGTATTCGGCATCGCCCTTGGCCTCGGCGATGAAGCTCTTAACCATCTCGAAGAAGGCCATGACGTGCTTGCCGCCGTCCTGGGCCAGCTTGCGGCCCACCAGGTCCAGCGCCTGGATGCCGTTGGCGCCTTCGTAGATCTGGGTGATCCGGGCGTCGCGGGCATATTGCGACATGCCCCATTCCTCGATGTAGCCATGCCCGCCAAAGACCTGCTGCGCGGCGGCGGCGTATTCGAAGCCCTTGTCGGTCAGGAAGCCCTTGATGACCGGGGTCATCAGCGAAATCAGACCCTCGGCATCGGCGTCGCTGTTCTTGTGCGCCCGGTCGATCAGGGTCGCGCCCCAGAAGGTGAAGGCGCGGGCGCCCTCGACGAAGCTTTTCTGGTCCATCAGGTTGCGGCGCACATCGGGGTGCACGATGATCGGGTCGGCCGGCCCGTCGGGGTTCTGCGCCCCGGTCACGGCGCGGCCCTGGAGCCGGTCCCTGGCATAGGCCGCGGCGTTCTGATAGGCGATCTCGGCCTGGGCATAGCCCTGCAGGCCGACGCCCAGCCGGGCCTCGTTCATCATCGTGAACATCGCCCGCATGCCCTTGTGTTCCTCGCCCACCAGCCAGCCGGTGGCGCCGTCGTAGTTCATCACGCAGGTGGCGTTGCCGTGGATGCCCATCTTTTCCTCGATCTTGCCGACCGAGACCGCGTTGCGATCCCCCAGGCTGCCGTCGTCATTGACCAGGAATTTCGGCACCACGAAAAGCGACACGCCCTTGATCCCCGCGGGCCCGCCGGGGATCCTGGCCAGCACCAGGTGGATGATGTTCTCGGCCAGGTCATGATCGCCCGCCGAGATGAAGATCTTCTGCCCCGTCACCTTGAACGACCCGTCGTCCTGCGGTTCGGCCCTGGTCCGCATCAGCCCCAGATCGGTGCCGCAATGCGGTTCCGTCAGGTTCATCGTGCCGGTCCAGTCGCAGGAGGCGAGCCGCGGCAGGTAGGTCCGCTTCTGCGCGTCGCTGCCATGAAACAGCAGCGCGTTGAAGGCGCCGTGGGTCAGGCCCTGGTACATGTTGAAGGCCATGTTGGCGCTGACGAAGGGTTCCATCGCCGCGGTGTGCATGATGTAGGGCAGGCCCTGGCCGCCGAATTCCTCGGGGCAGTCCATGGCGGTCCAGCCGCCCTCCTTCATCGCCGCGAAGGCCGCGTCGAACCCCTCGGGCGTGCGCACCACGCCGTTTTCAAGGCTGCAGCCCTGCCTGTCGCCGACCTCGTTGAGCGGCAGCAGGACCTCGGTCGCGACCTTGCCGGCCTCGTCCAGCACGGCGGCGGTGAAGTCGCGGTCCAGGTCGCCATAGCCGGGAATGTCCTGGGCGCTCACCTGCAATACGTCGTGCAGCAGGAACTGCATGTCGGTCACGGGGGCGGTGTAGATCGGCATCTGGTCGGTCTCCCTTGGGGTCAGGTCGCGGCGTCGGCCGCTCAGCTCGCTCGTTTGGTGGGCTCCAGCTCGGCCAGGCGGGTTTCGGCCCAGGCCATCTGCTCTTTCAGCTCGCCGATCGCATCGTCCAGTTCGGCGCGCTTTTCCTCCATCTGCGCCAGGTGCGCCTGGGCCAGGGTCAGGCCTTCGCGCAGCTGGGTGAACTGGCTGTCGCCCATGTGGTAGAGGTCCAGCAGCTGGCGGATCTCTTCCAGGCTGAAGCCGAAGCGCTTGCCGCGCAGGATCAGCTTCAGCCGCGCCCGGTCGCGCCGGGTGAAAAGCCGCTTCTGGCCCTCGCGGATCGGGAACAGCAGTTCCTTGGCCTCGTAGAACCGCAGGGTGCGGGGGGTCACCGCGAAGGTGTCGCACATTTCGCGGATCGTCATCAGGCTTTCTTTCATCACGTCTTCGTTCATTGCATCGCCTCGGGTTGCCTTGGTGCGGCCCTGATCTGGTCGAGCAAGGCCAAGCCTACAAGCAAAGCTGACGCGAGGGTAAACGTGACGCTGCGTCGGAATCCGGCTGACGAAAGGTCAGCAAAGGTGACGCAGGGTCACACGAAATTTTCCAACGGGGAGAACCCGGGCCGTTTTCCCCCTCGAAGCGCTTTGAGCAGCCCGATCCGACGCGGGGGCGGCGATCACGGGTAGCGGATCAGCGCCCGGCCTCCGCCCGGCAGGTCGATGATCCAGCCATCCGGTCCGGCGGTGATTCCCGTGTGCCAGACCACGTGGCTGGCGGTGCGGGGCAGGTCCTGCGGCGCCGCGTGAAGCAGGCCCAGCGGCAGCGGTTGGACGACCGGCGGCGGGCCGATCCCGTGGATCGTGCCGACCACCAGGTCGGGATCGGTGCTGGCGGCCAGCTGCGCGCCGGGGGTCAGCAGGACTGCCCGGCCATCGACCGAGGGATAGATGAAATCCGACCAGGCGGG
>Ga0076930_101825_pt1 | contig 9865 bp, 10 predicted proteins | sample HotLakConsoUCCRE_FD_71149 | JGI IMG/M metagenome (GOLD analysis project Ga0076930, IMG submission 71149) | Hypersaline microbial mat communities from Hot Lake, Washington, USA - Hot Lake Consortium UCC-RE (version 3) (version 3) ...
CGCCCATCGCCTTCCAGCCAGGGTGGCCGATGTAGACCGCGTTCGCGAACGGCGAGCCGAGGACGGTGCCGACGAGGGAGATCGTCCCCTCGGCGGAGATCGCCTCGGTGGTGGAGTAGCTGTCGCCCGCGGCCTCGGCGCTCTCCACGTTGTCCATCGCCTCCACGAGGTCGTAGACGCCGAAGGGGATCGCAGTGACAAGGATGAACCCGAGGAACTCGAAGCCGGAGAAGACGTGGTCGAACGCGGGGATCGGCACCGAGAAGCCGAAGCTCGCGACCGCCTCCCCGAGTTCGGCGACGCTCATGCCGCCGACCTCGGGAAAGCCGAGCGCCGTCGCGCCCCAGGCGATGACCATGCCGACCACGACCACGGCGACCACGGCGACCACGACGACCATGCCCATGACGACCACGACGATCATGCCGGCGCCGATCCCCATCTCTGGCTCGATCCCGAGAACGCGAAAGTCTGGCTGGATGTGATCGCCGCCGAGCTTGGCGCGCTCGACCCGGACAATGCCGCGGCCTATGCCGCCAATGCGGCCGCGGCGAAGGCGGCGCTGGACGCCCAGTCGGACGCGATCGCGGCCCGCCTGGCGCCGATGCGGGGCGTGCCGCTGGTCGTGACCCATGACGCCTTCCAGTATTTCGAGGCGCGGTTCGGCCTGACCGCGCTGGGATCGGTCACCGATTCCGACGCCGCCGATCCGGGGGTCGCCCGGGTGGTGGAACTTCAGGCGGCGATCGCCGAGGCCGGGGCGGGCTGTTTTTTGTCCGATCCGGGGGCGGCCTCGGCCGGGGCGATCGCCAATCTGGTGCCTGAAGGCGCGGTCCTGTCCGAGGTTTCGCCGGTCTTTGTGCCGGTGCCCGCGGGACCGGATTTCTACCCGGCGCTGCTGGAGGCCGTCGCGTCCGGCATCGAGGCCTGCGCCCGGCCCTGACGCGGTTCAGCGCGCCCGGGGCCGGGTGAACACCTGCGCGAACCGGTCTCGCAGCACGGCTTTCTGCACCTTGCCCATGGTGTTGCGCGGCAGGGCGTCGACCAGGGCGACGTGGCGCGGCTGCTTGAACCGGGCCAACTGCGGCGCGACCGCCGCCAGAACTGCATCGGGGTCGAGCGCCGCACCCGGTTCGGCCACCAGGACCGCCACCGGCGCCTCGCCCAGATCGGGATGCGGGGCGCCGACCACGGCGCTTTCCAGCACGCCGGGCACCGCGTCCAGCGCCGCCTCGACCTCCTTGGGGTAGATGTTGAACCCGCCCGAGATGATCATGTCCTTGGCGCGGCCGACGATGGTGACATAGCCGTCCGGCGATTGCACCGCCAGATCGCCGGTGATGAAGAACCCGTCCGGGCGCAGCTCTTCGGCGGTCTTGTCGGGCATGTTCCAGTAGCCCTTGAACACGTTGGGCCCGCGCAGTTCGATCACCCCGACCTCGCCACGCGGCACGTCGCGCCCCTCCGCGTCGCAGACCTTCAGCTCCACCCCCGGCAGGGGCAGGCCGACGGTGCCGGCGCGGCGGTCGCCGTCATGCGGGTTCGAAGTGGCCATGTTGACCTCGGTCATGCCGTAGCGTTCCAGGATCCGGTGCCCGGTGCGGGCGGTCCAGGCGGCGTGGGTGTCTGCCAGCATCGGGGCAGAGCCCGAGATGAACAGCCGCATATGCGCGGTCAGCTCGCGGGTCAGGCCATCGTCGTTCAACAGCCGGGTATAGAAGGTCGGCACGCCCATCATGGCAGTGGCCTGCGGCATCAGCCCGATCGCGCGGGCGGCGTCGAATGCCGGCTCCAGCAGCAGCGCGCCGCCGGCCAGAAGCGTGACATTGGTGGCCACGAACAGCCCGTGGGTGTGAAAGATCGGCAGGGCATGCAGCAGGGTGTCGTCCTGGGTGAAACGCCACAGATCGGTCAGGGTGCGCGCATTGGACAACAGGTTGTCATGGGTCAGCATCGCGCCCTTCGACCGCCCCGTCGTGCCCGAGGTATAGAGCAGGGCGGCCAGGTCACCCGGCCCCCGCGCGGCCACCTCGGCCACATCCGGCTGGCCCGACAGCAGGTCATGGAAACGGCCGGAGGTGCCGTCATCGGACAGGGTCAGGATCGGCGGCGCCTCATCGGCCCCGTGCAGGGCCTCTTCGGCCTGGGGCGCGCAGATCAGCAGGCGGGCACCGCTATCGGCGACGAAATAGCCGACCTCGGCGGGGGTATAGGCGGTGTTCAGCGGCAGGTAGACGATCCCGGCCTGAACCGCGCCGGCATAAAGCGCCAGGGCGGTGGGCGATTTGCCGACCTGGACCGCCACCCGGTCGCCGGGCCCCAGCCCCGCCGCGCGCAGCGCATTGGCGATGCGCGCGGCCAGGCGCAGGAACCTAGCATAGCCGATCGGACGGCCCTGCCAGTGCAGGAACGGGCGGGCAGTGTCGATATGCGGCCGGAACAGCGCGTCATAGAGCGTGTTCGGCGCCTCGGCCACGGGCGTGTCGCCCGCATCGCCATGGGCGCCGCAGCCGCAATCGAGGGGATGGTCGGAATGATCGTGCATGGCTTCCGGTCCTAGTGTGCCGCCGTGTACCAGTTCCGCAGCACCGCGCGGTCCTCGTCCCACATCGCGCTGATCGCGGGCGGCGGCATGGCGCGGCTGAGGCCCGCCTGCAGATAGATCTCTTCCGCATGGCGGGCGATATCGGCGCGGGTCTCCAGCACCACGCCCTTGGGCGGCGCCACGATCCCGGGCCAGAGCGGCGCGCGCGCATGGCACATCGCGCAATGGCCCTGGACCAGCGCCTCGGCCTCGTCGAACCCGGGCGCCTCGGCAAAGCGTGCCTCGTGCCCGGTCAGGGCGCGGGCCTCGGCCTCCTCGATCGTTTCGGGCGTGCCCAGCGCGGACAGCCAGACGATGGCGACAAACAGCGCTGCCGTAACGCCCCAGGTCCACCAGGGCCGGCCTGCGCGCGCATGCAGGGTGTTGAAGAAATGCCGGATCGTCACCCCCATCAGAAAGACCAGCGCCGCGATCGCCCAGGCGTGATCGGTGCCGAAGGCCAGCGGATAATGGTTCGACAGCATCAGGAAGATCACCGGCAGGGTGAGGTAGTTGTTGTGGGTCGAGCGCAGCTTGGCGATCTTGCCGTAGGACGCGTCCGGTGCGCGGCCGGCCTTGAGGTCGGCGACCACGATCTTCTGGTTCGGGATGATGATGAAGAACACGTTCGCGGTCATGATCGTCGCGGTGAAGGCGCCCAGATGCAGCAGCGCGGCGCGACCGGCAAAGACCTGGGTATAGCCCCAGGACATCGCCACGATCAGCGCGAAAAGCAGCACCATCAGCAGGGTCGGCCGTTCGCCCAGCGGCGACTTGCACAAGGCGTCATAGACCAGCCAGCCGAGGGTCAGGGACAGGGCGGAAATCGCGATCCCCTGCCACAGGGCCAGATCGGCCCGGGCCGGGTCCAGCAGGAACAGCTCTCCTCCGACCCAATAGACCACCATCAGCAGGGCGGCGCCCGACAGCCAGGTGGCGTAGCTTTCCCATTTGAACCAGGTCAGGTGCTCGGGCATCGCCTCGGGCGCGACCAGGTATTTCCGGATATGGTAGAAGCCGCCGCCATGGACCTGCCATTCCTCGCCATCCGCGGGGCCGGGGATGTCGCGGTTCAGCCCCAGGTCGAGCGCGATGAAATAGAAGGACGAGCCGATCCAGGCGATCGCGGTGATGACATGCAGCCAGCGGACCGCGAATTCGGCCCAGTCCCACAGCAGCGCGGCATCCATCAGCTGCCCCGATAGGTCGAATAGCCGAAGGGCGACAGCAGCAGCGGCACGTGGTAATGCGCGGGTTCGGTCATGCCGAAGCGGATCGGCACCTGGTCCAGGAACAGCCCGTCGGCGGTGGCCCCGTGGCGGCGCAGGTAATCACCGGCGGCGAAGACCAGTTCGTAACGGCCCGGCGCGAAGGCCTCGGGCGGCAGGATCGGCGTATCGGTGCGGCCATCGGCATTTGTCACCGCCTCGGCCATGGCGACATGGCCGTCCTCGGTGATGCGATAAAGCGCGATGCGCACCCCTTCGGCCGGGCGCCCCCGGGCGGTGTCGAGCACATGGGTGGTCAGGTATCCGGACATTGCGGGCCTCCGTCTGTGCCCCCAGTCAACACCGGCCGGGCGGGAATGAAAAGCGCCTTGCGGCTTGCGGCAAATCCGCCTCTGATCGGGCCATGACGACGGAGCCCGCAATGACCCATCCCCCCCGATATCCCCGCGACCTGTCCGGCCATGGCGCGCGGGCGCCCGATCCGCGCTGGCCGGGCGGCGCGCGGGTGGCGGTGCAATTCGTGCTGAATTACGAGGAAGGGGGCGAGAATTGCCTGCTGCATGGCGATGCGGCCTCCGAGGCGTTCCTGTCCGACATTCCCGGCGCCCAGCCCTGGCCCGGCCAGCGGCACTGGAACATGGAATCGCTTTATGATTACGGCGCCCGGGCCGGGTTCTGGCGGCTGCACCGGCTGTTCACCGGGGCCGGGGTGCCGGTCACGATCTTCGGCGTCGCCACCGCGCTGGCGCGCGGCCCGGACCAGGTCAGGGCGATGCAGGAGGCCGGCTGGGAGATCGCCTCCCACGGCCTGAAATGGATCGAACACAAGGACATGGACGAGGCCAGCGAACGCGCCGCCATCGCCGAGGCCATCGCCCTGCATGCCGAGGTGACCGGCGCCCCCCCGCGCGGCTGGTATACCGGCCGTTGCAGCGCCAACACGGTGCGGCTGGTGGCCGAGACCGGCGGCGTCGACTGGATTTCCGATACCTATGACGACGATCTGCCCTATTGGCTCGAGCTCGGCACCCGCGACCAGCTGATCATCCCCTATACGCTCGAAGCCAACGACATGCGTTTCGCCACCGCGCCGGGCTGGGTCACGGGGCGCGATTTCGGCGATTACCTGATCGACGCCTTCGACACGCTTCATGCCGAGGGGGCCGAGGCGCCGAAGATGATGAGCGTGGGCCTGCATTGCCGGCTGGTGGGCCGGCCGGGCAAGATCGCCGGGCTCAAGCGGTTCCTTGATCACATCGCGGCGCATGAGGGGGTCTGGACGCCCACGCGAGGGGACATCGCGGCCCATTGGGCGGCCACCCATCCGCACCGGCGCCGCGAACGCCCCTCGCAGATGTCGCAGGCCCGCTTCGTCGACACCTATGGCGGCGTGTTCGAACATTCCCCCTGGGTCGCCGAACAGGCCTGGGCGCTGGAGCTGGGCCCGGCCCATGACAGCGCCACGGGCGTGCATTCGGTGCTGTGCCGGGCGTTTCGGCGGGCTGGCGACGACGACCGGCTCGCGGTGCTGCGCGCCCATCCCGACCTGGCGGGCAAGCTGGCCGCGGCGCGCCGGCTGACCGCCGACAGCAGCGCCGAACAGGCCAGCGCCGGGCTTGATGCGCTGACCGACGCCGAACGCGCCCGGTTCACCGAGCTGAACGACGCCTATACCGCCAAACACGGCTTTCCCTTCATCATCGCGGTGCGCGACCATGACAAGGCCGGCATCCTGGCGGCCTTCGAGGCGCGCCTGGCCCAGGACACCGCCACCGAATTCGCCACCGCCTGCGCCCAGGTCGAACGCATCGCGCAATTGCGGCTGGAGGCGCTGTGGTGATCGTGCCGCAGCCCCTGAGCGCCGAGGCCTTTGCCCCCTTCGGCGACGTGCTCGAGGCCTCGGGCGATCCCGACGCGATCATCAACCAGGGGCTTGCCGGACGGTTCCACGACCGGGCGCGGCTGGCGTTCGGCGACGGGCGCGCCGGGATCAGCCTGTTCCGCGCCAGGTCGCGCAAGCTGCCCCTGGCGCTGGACCTGGTCGAACGTCACCCGCTGGGATCGCAGGCCTTCCTGCCGCTGTCCGAACACCCGTTCCTGGTGGTCGTCGCCCCGGATGCGGGCGGCGTGCCGGGGCCGCTGCGGGCCTTCGTCACCGCGCCGGGGCAGGGGGTGAACTACCTCCGCAATACCTGGCACGGGGTGCTGATGCCGCTGGACGGCCCGGGCCTGTTCGCGGTCATCGACCGGATCGGCGCGGGCGCGAACCTGGAGGAATACCGGTTTGAAAGCCCGGTGACGATCGGCGGCTAGGGGGCACCCTTCAGCGCCGACCGGGCCAGCCGGTCGCGGATGGGCAGGCGCCTATCGCGGCGCTTGCAACTGCGGCAGGATCATGTCCAAGGCGGCATCCAGATTGCGCAGCGCCAGGTCGCGGTCGACGGCCCCGGCCGTGATCCGCAGCTCGGACGTGCCGACCGGGATGCGACGTTCCTCCACCTGCAACTGTGGGTCCGGCATCACCACGTGCAGTGCCAGCGCCGGGCGGCCGTCGGACAGATTGTCGACGCTCACCTCGCAGACCGGCCAGGCCGGGTCGCAATAGCCGGTGCGGACGCGGTCCCGCTCGGCCGGGTCGTTGATCGAGACCCCGGCGGCCAGCCAGGGGGGCGCGGGGTCCAGGTTGAGGAGGACGAAGACCGGATCGGCGCAGGTCCTGCAGTCCCAAAGGCCCAGGATACGCCCGGCGCTGCCCTGGAGGTCACCGCCCTCGAACCTGCCCGGGTCGATCGGCAGCGTCGTCAGGTCAGTCAACGCCTCTTCGGCCGCCGCCGGCAAGGCGAAGAGCATCGCCGATGCGACACGCGCCCTCATTCCGCCGGCTGGAACCCGGCGATCAGCTGCCGCAGGCCGAAGGCCGCCCCGGCAAAGATCGCCGCCAATGTCACCGGCGCCGACCAGGCCAGCACCGAAAAGGCCGACAGGCCCTGGCCGATCGAACAGCCCACGGCGACCACACCGCCCACGCCCATCAGCGCGGCGCCGAAGATCTGCCGACGCAATTCGCGCGGGTCCTCGCAGGCTTCCCAGCGGAAATGGCCCTTGATGAGCGACCCGATGAAGGCCCCGATCCAGACCCCGGCGACCGACCCCACGGCAAAGGTCAGCGGCATGCCGCTGGCGGTCATCGCGTAAAGGATCGTCTCGCCCAGGGGCCGGGCAAAGGTATGCGACACGACCGGGGTCGCGCCCATGCTGTGATGCGCGATCCAGCTGGTGCCGATCCAGGCCGCGGCGACCGCCAGCCCGACCACCGCGCCCCAGGCCGCGGCGGCGCGGTCATGACGCATCCGGGGCAGGGTCGCGGCCAGGATCGCGGCCCCGATGGCGATGCCGAAGACCCAGGCCGGCAGCCGCGTCAGCGCCTCCAGCCCATGGGCGATCCCCGGCGTGGTGCCGGTGGCCGCGACCGTCGGAAAGGCCCAGATGCGCGGATAGGCCAGGGGCCCCGAAATCGTCACATAAGCCGCGATCCCCATCACCACCACGATCACGAAGGACCGCAGGTCGCCACCGCCCAGCCGGGCCAGCGCGCCATAGCCGCAATTGCCGGCGATCGCCATGCCATAGCCGAAGACCAGCCCGCCCAGGATCGAGGCCAGCGGGTTCCACGCCAATGTCAGATAGAAGCTCTGGCCGATATCGGCCCAGCCCAGCGCGCCCGCGCCGAAGCTGCCGATCACGGCCACGCCGATCGCCACTGCCCACATCCGCAGCCGCGTGGCATTGTCGCCGTAAAGCCAGTCCTCGATCGCGCCCAGCGTGCAGAACCGGCCCAGCCGGGCGGCCAGGCCCAGCAGCAGGCCGCTCAGCAGCCCGACGATCGCGGCGAGTGTTCCAGCGCCCAGGCTGTCGATCATCCTGTCCTCCTGTCGGTCGGACCTCCTCCGGTCCGGGCCTACCGCGACGCGCAGAACATGTCGTAGACCAGGTCGATTATTTGCCGCGGCCGGTCGTCGGTCAAGCGGTAGAAGATCGTCTTGCCCTCGCGTCGCGGGGTCACCAGCCCTTCCAGCCGCAGCCGCGACAGTTGCTGCGACACCGCCGGCTGGCGCATGTTCAGCATCTCCTCGAGCTCGGTTACCGATTTCTCGCCTTCGATCAGCACACACAGGATGATCAAGCGCGTCTCGTGGGACAACGCCTTCAGGAATTCGCTCGCTTCCCGGGCGTTCGCGAGCAGGTGCTCGACGTCGATCGGGGGCGTCTGCGCGCTTTGCAGCATCTGAGCGGCGGCGGTCATCGGTACGCCCTCTTTGGCGTCGAACAAAAGGCGTGAGCCGTGTGTGTATATAGTCGGCCAGCCCGTTTGGGAAAGAGCAGGACGGACAGGCGCACGGCCGACCCGCCGGGCGCCACGGCGTCGGCCCGGCCCGCCCTTTTCCTTCCATGATCCATGCCGTCTCGCAACAATTCAGACAATCTCTTCGCGCCGGTCGAGCCCCTCGGCCGCCTCGCCCGCGAGCCGGCCCGCGCCGCCGACGGCTCGATCGCGCCGCAAGCGCAAACCGCGCAGTTTCCGGGCCGGGACTGCTTCCCACACGACAGGATGCCGCCATCGTAGGCGTGCACGGGTGCGCGCGGCTCAACCCTCTCCACGACGGGCACGTCGGCGCGCGCTGAGCCGGAACTCGGATCGCGCGACGCGGTTCGTCCGGCTTCAGCAGATGGAGTGCAATTTCATGGCCGATCAGAAGACGCTGGAAGACCTGTTCCTGGAGACCCTCAAGGACGTCTACCACGGCGAGAAGCAGGCGTTGCGCGCCTATCCGAAGATCGTCAAGGCGGTCGAGGACGGCGACCTCAAGCAGGCGCTGGAGGCGCACCGCGACGAGACCGAGCACCAGATCGAGCGGCTCGACCAGATCTTCGAGATGCTCGGCAAGGCCGCGCGTGGCAAGACCTGCGAGGCGGTGCAGGGGCTGATCGAGGAGACGAAGGAGGTCATGTCCGATTTCAAGGGCTCCCCCGCCCTCGATGCCGGCGTGATCGCCGCTGCGCAGGCGATCGAGCACTACGAGATCGCCCGCTACGGCACGCTGCGCACCTGGGCGACCCAGCTCGGCATGAAGGACGCGGCGAAGCTCCTCCAGGAGACGCTCGACGAGGAGAGCCGGACCGACGAGAAGCTCACGAAGCTCGCCGAGAAGGCCGCCAACAAGAAGGCGGCGTGATTCGTGGGGGCGCCGCCGTGGCGGCGCCCCGTCACCCGCTTCTTTCACCCCTTGGCGTCGCGCCAGGGCACGACGTCGCCCGGGAGCCGGCGGCCGACCTGGTCGAGGATCAGGGCCAGGATCAGCGTCACCGCGACCGTCGCGGTGGCGAGCGCGGCGGCGGCCGGCGAGTTGCCCTCGTATTGCAGGAAGAACACCACGACGCCGAGCGTCTCCGTGCCCGACGACCAGAGCAGCGCGGAGACGGTGAGTTCGTTGAAAGCCGTCATGAAGATGAGCAGCCCGCCCGCCACCGCGGCCGGGGCCGCGACCGGCAGGATGATGGAAAACAGCCGCCGGAAGGCCCGCGCGCCGGCGATGCGGGCGGCCTCGTCGAGCGCCGGCTCGACCGTCTCCAGGCTCGCCGTGACCGGGCGCAGCGCGAGCGTCATGAAGCGCGCGAAGTAGGCGAAGAGGATGATCCAGAGCGAGTTGTAGACCGACACCCCGATCAGCGGCAGCGGCGGCAGGAAGACCAGGATCGCGCCGATGGCGAGCACCGTGCCGGGTATGGCGTAGGGCGTGTCCGCCACGAGGTCGAGCACGCGCGCCGCCCGCGATCGCCGCATCACCGCGAGGTAGGCGAGCGGCACCGCGACGAGCCCCGCCACGACGGCGGTGGCGCCCGCGAGCAGGAACGAGTTCGCGAACGCGCGCCGGGTCATGTCCTGGCCGAACACCGCGAAGCGGTAATTGTCGAGCGTGATCGTCTCCGCCGACAGCCGCACCCCCACCGACGGCGTCATCACCACCAGCCCGGCCACAACCGCCAACATCAA
>Ga0076930_101826_pt1 | contig 9863 bp, 9 predicted proteins | sample HotLakConsoUCCRE_FD_71149 | JGI IMG/M metagenome (GOLD analysis project Ga0076930, IMG submission 71149) | Hypersaline microbial mat communities from Hot Lake, Washington, USA - Hot Lake Consortium UCC-RE (version 3) (version 3) ...
CCGCCGGGGGGATTCCCGCCGGAGGGGGAGGAGGAGGATGGAGAGGGGGAGGCGGTGACGGACGCCCCTGACTCCCGGGACCAGGGGGAGGGGGAGCCTTCATCACCGGAGGAGCCCGGGACATGAAGGAGGGCCAGGAGGGGATCCTCCGGGTGGACAAGCCGGTGGGACCCACATCCCACGACATGGTGGGGCGGGTCCGCAGGGTCCTCAAGACCCGGCGGGTGGGGCATACCGGGACGCTGGATCCCTTCGCCTCCGGCCTCCTCCTGATCTGTGTGGGCCCGGCCACCAGGCTCTCCCAGTTGCTCACCGGGATGTCCAAGACCTACGAGGCCGAGGCTCTCCTTGGGATCCGCACCGATACCGACGACTGTGAAGGGGTTGTGGTGTCGCAGCGGGAGGGGGCCGACGATCTGCAGTTGGGGGAGGTGGAGGCCGCCCTCTCCGCCTTCCGGGGTCGGATCCTCCAGACCCCCCCTCCATACTCGGCGAAGAAGGTGGGAGGGGAGGCTGCCTATCTGAAGGCCCGTCGGGGCGAGGCGGTGGAGCTGGCTCCTGTGGAGGTGGAGATCGAGGAGCTGGAGTTGGTGGAGTGGAGTCCCCCCCACCTCCGCTTCCGGACACGCTGCTCCAGCGGGACCTACATCCGGGCCCTGGCCAGGGACCTTGGGGAGGCGCTGGGGGTGGGGGCGCATCTCACCGCACTCCGCCGAACCGCCATCGGTCCCCACTCCGTGGAAGGGGCCATTCCCGGGGACTCCCTGGACGATCCGCAGACGCTGGCCGGGGCCTGGCTCCCGGTGCGAGCCGCCCTGGGCCACCTCCCGTGCGTCGATGTGGAAGAGCCGGCTGTGACCGCCCTCTGCCGGGGACAGGCGGTACCGGACCCCCGGGGGAGCGACGGGGGCATGGAGGGTCCGGTGGCCATCTTCCATGCCGGGGAACTGGTGGCGCTGGGGGAGACCCAGGAGGGCCGGCTCCTCCCCCGGAAGGTGCTTGCACCATGCTGATCCTCCAGGATGCCGGGATTCCCGCCGATGGGCGGGGGAGTGTGGTGACGGTGGGGACCTTCGACGGGATCCACCGGGGCCACCAGGAGGTCCTCCGGGAGATCGTGGGGCGGGCGGCATCCAGCGGCTCCCGGAGTGTCCTGGTCACCTTCGATCGACATCCCCTTGAGGTGGTGCGCCCCGAAGCGGCTCCGGAGGTCCTCACGACGCCGGACGAGAAGAAGGAGTTCCTGGCCACCACCGGGCTGGACTACGTGGTCTTCCTCACCTTCACCCCGGCCCTCTCGCGGTTGGGCCCCAGGGAGTTCGTGGAGCAGATCCTGGTGGAGCGGATCGGCGTCACCGAACTGGTCATCGGGTACGACCACGGCTTCGGCCACGACCGGGCCGGGGGTGTGGAAACCCTCCGGGACGTGGGGAGGGAGCGGGGTTTCGTGGTGGATGTGGTACCTCCCGTGACCGATGGCGGGGATGCGGTGTCCTCCACCCGGATCAGGACGGCTGTGCAGCAGGGGGAGCTGGGGGTGGCCCGGGCCGGGCTGGGGCGTCCCTACTCCCTGCTGGCTGAGGTGGTGCGGGGAGAGGGGAGGGGAGCCGGCCTTGGATTCCCCACGGCCAACCTGGATCCTGGGGCCTTCCGGAAGCTGATTCCCGCTCCGGGGATCTACGCGGTGAGGGTCTCCGGGGCCGGCCTGGTGGGTGCTCCCGGGGCTTTGCATCTGGGGCCCCGGCCCACCTTCGAGGGCTCTCCACCCTCCATGGAGGTCTACCTCCTGGACTGGCAAGGGGACCTCTACGGCCAGCGGGTCCGGGTGGACTTCGTCGAGAAGATCCGGGGGGTGGAGTGGTTCGACTCCGCCGACGCCCTCATCGCCCAGATGCACCGTGACGTGGCCCGGGTGCGGGTCGTCCTAGCCTCCGACGGGGTTGCTGACGAGGCGCTACACCTCTAGGTTAGAGGGCTAGTGGACAGGGAGGCAATCCGGTCTCCCGTCTCGCTTCCCCTGCAGCGCAAGACTCTTGCGGAGGCTCCGGTCGACATGACCATCGTGAAGGAAGACATCGTCAAGAAGTACCAGATCCACGAGACCGACCGGGGAAGCGCCCCCGTGCAGATCGCCCTCCTGACGGCCCGGATCAACGATCTCCGGAGCCACTTCAGCGCCCACAAGAAGGACCATCACTCCCGACAGGGGCTGTTGAAGATGGTGGGACGGCGGCGGCGTCTCCTGGAATACCTCCGCAAGACAGACGTGGAGCAGTACCGCGCACTCATCGCGGACCTCGGTCTCCGCCACTGATCTGCGGGAAGAAACGGCGACGGGCAGGGGCCCGGTCGCCGTTTCTGTTTTTCCTGTCGCCGAACCGGGGGATTCACCGGACCCCCGCCCGAGGGCGGAGTCTCCGGCCTCTCCCGGCTTCACCACGACAGGCACGGGCCCCCGGGCGCCCCGTCCTCACCAGGGCGGGCCGTCCGTCATTCATTTTGCGTGGTGAACAGGGATGGAAACACTCATGATCCAGAGGATCGAACGGCAGTTCGCAGGACGGCCACTCACGCTCGAGATCGGGCGGATGGCCAGGCAGGCGCAGGGCTCCTGCCTCGTGCAGTACGGGGAGACCGTCATCCTGGTGGCGGCCACCGTGCAGGATCGCCCCACACACCTCCCCTTCTTCCCCCTTACCATCGAGTACCGGGAGAAGACCTACGCCGCCGGGAAGTTCCCCGGGGGGTTCATCAAGCGGGAGGGACGCCCCTCCGACAAGGAAGTCCTGGCCGCCCGGCTGACCGACCGTCCGCTGCGCCCCCTCTTCCCCGAGGGGTTCATGCACGAGACCCAGGTGGTGGCCTGGGTGATCTCCGCCGATCAGGAGAATGACGCCGACGTCCTGGCCGTGCTGGGGGCCTCGGTGGCGCTGTGCGTGTCCAAGATCCCCTTCAACACCCCGGTGGCCTCGGTGCGTGTGGGGCGGATCCGTGGCACCTGGGTCATCAACCCCACCTTCCAGCAGCTCGAGTACTCCGACCTGGAGATCCTGGTGGCGGGTTCGGAGGATGCCATCCTGATGGTGGAGGGTGGCGCTGTGGAGGTCCCCGAGGAGGAGATCCTGGAGGGACTGCAGGTGGCACACGGGGCCATCAAGGAGCTCTGTCAGATCCAGCGGGAGTTGATCAAGGACATCAACATCCCCGACATGGAGTGGACCTCCGCCGATCCGGATGTGACCCTCACCGACAAGGTGACGAAGCTCGCCGCCGAGAGGGTGGCCGAGGCGCTGAACCTGAAGGACAAGCAGGAGCGGAGTCAGGCCATGGCCGCCGTTCGGGAGCACGTCATGGACCAGCTCCTCCAGGAGGATGCGGCCTACGGGGATCACGCCAAGGACATCAACGAGATCCTCCGCAACATCGAGAAGAAGACCATGCGGGAGCAGGTCCTCTCCGCCGGTGAGCGGGCCGATGGCCGTGGGCTGGACGACGTGCGGGCCATCTCGTGTGAGGTGGGGGTCCTCCCCCGGCCCCACGGCTCCGCCCTCTTCACCCGGGGTCAGACCCAGGCGCTGGCGGTGGTCACCCTGGGCACCTCGGCGGACGAGCAGCGGGTGGACTCCATCGATACCATGACGGAGACCTCCAAGTCCTTCATGCTACACTACAACTTCCCCCCCTTCTGCACCGGGGAGGCGAAGCCCATCCGGGGAACCTCCCGCCGGGAGATCGGTCACGGGAATCTGGCGGAGAGGGCCATCCAGCCCCTCCTCCCGGCCTACGACGAGTTCCCCTACACGATCCGGGTGGTCTCCGATGTGCTGGAGTCCAACGGCTCCTCCTCCATGGCGTCGGTCTGCGGTGCGTCGCTGGCCCTGATGGAGGCCGGTGTCCCCATCCGGGGGGCCTGTGCCGGCGTGGCCATGGGACTCATCAAGGATGGGGACCGGGTGGCGATCCTCACCGACATCCTGGGGCTGGAAGATGCCTTGGGGGACATGGACTTCAAGGTGGCGGGGACCCGGGATGGGGTCACCTCCATCCAGATGGACATCAAGGTGGATGGACTCACCACCGAGATCCTCCAGGAGGCGCTGCAGCGGGCCCGGAAGGCCCGGATGCACATCCTGGACATCATGGACGGCACCATTGCCGAGCCCAGGACGGAGCTCTCGCAGTACGCTCCCCGGATCATCTCCATCCAGATCAACCCCGAGAAGATCGGGGAGATCATCGGGCCGAAGGGGAAGACCATCCGGGCCATCCAGGAGGAGACCGGGGCCAAGATCGACATCGACGATTCGGGGATCGTGAAGATCGCCGCGGTGTCGGGTGAGGCCGGGATCCGGGCCCGGGAGATGATCGAGGCCATCGTGCAGGAGCCCGAGGTGGGGCGGATCTACGAGGGGCCGGTGAAGAACACCACCACCTTCGGCGCCTTCGTGGAGATCATCACCGGAGTCGAGGGGCTCTGCCACATCTCTGAGCTGGCGGAAGGGCGGGTTGAGAAGACCGAGGATGTGCTGAAGAAGGGTGATATCACCCGTGTGAAGCTCCTGGCCATCGACGAGAAGGGAAGGCTGCGGCTCTCCCGGAAGGCCGCTCTGGCTGAGGAATCACCGACCCCCGACGCCGACGCCTGATGCAGGACTTCCGGCAGCGCCGGAGGCACGGAATCCCTTCCGTGCCTCCGGTGGTCCGCGGATTGCACGGCGGACGTCTCCCCTCCGGTGGATCATCGATCCCGCCGGGGGGGAGTCGTATGTCCGAGAGCGTCCTCTCCAATGGGGTCCGGATCCTCACCGAGACCATCCCGTCGGTGCGTTCCGTCTCCGCGGGGGTCTGGGTGAAGCAGGGCTCTGCCCATGAGACCCTGGATACCATGGGGGCCAGCCACCTGCTGGAGCACATGGTGTTCAAGGGGACGGAGCGACGGTCCCCCCGGGAGCTGGCGCTGGCGCTGGAGGGGCTGGGTGGGTCGCTGGACGCCTACACCAGCCGCGAGCACACCAGCTTCCAGGCCAGGGTGCTGGACGAACACCTGGTGGAGGCCATGGACGTCCTGTCCGACATGGTGCTCCATCCCCTCCTCCGGGACGAGGACCTGGAGTTGGAGCGGGAGGTGGTGCTGGAGGAGATCTCCACCGTGGACGACACCCCGGACGACCTCGTCTTCGAACTCCACGCCGAGGCCTTCTGGAATGGCCACCCCTACGGCCACTCGATCCTGGGGACCCGGGATACGGTGGCGGGGATGGAGGCGGAGACCCTCAGGAAACTCCATCAGTCCCGCTACCGGGCGGAGAATCTCCTGGTGGCGGCGGCGGGGAATGTGGAGCACGAGCGGATGGTGGAGCTGGCCGAGCGGTTCTTCGGCGGACTCTCCTCCGGTGGCCTCGTCTCCTCTGGGCAGCTCCCGGCCCCCCTGGATCGGGGGGTCTCCGCAGTCGTACGGGATGCGGCCCAGACCCACATCGTCTTCGGCGCCCCCACACCCGCCCGCACCGACATGCGTCGGTATCCGCTGATCCTCCTGTCGGCGGCCCTGGGCGGGGGGATGAGCTCACGGCTCTTCCAGCGGGTCCGGGAGGAGCTGGCGCTGGCGTATACCGTCTACACATTCCAGAGCTTCTACTCCCTGGGTGGGATCTCCGGTGTGTATGTGGGGACCCGCCCCGGCTGGGGGGAGAAGGCCGTGGATGCCATCCGGGAGGAGTTGGGACGTGTAGCCCGGGAGGGGCTCCCCGGAGAGGAGCTGGCCCGGACGAAGAGCCAGGTGAAGGGACAGATCATGCTGTCGCTGGAGAGTACCGGTGCCCGCCTCTACAGGTTGGCCGGATTCGCCCTGCACGACGAGAAGTTCCTCTCGCTGGACGAACTCCTGGCCCGGGTGGACGCCGTGACGGAGGATGAGGTCCTGGCTGCGGCGCAGGCCTCCTTCGACCCGGAGCGGCAGTTCGTACTGCAGCTGGGACCGGGGGTGGACCCGCAGGATGCGGGATTGGCCCCCTGAGGGACCGGGGCGCGCGGCCCGTGCCCCGGGAGAAACAATACAAGCACAGGTGGGCGTGATGATTATCGGGATTCCCAGGGAAATCAAGACGCACGAGTACCGCGTGGCACTGACCCCCGCCGGGGCGGAAACACTTTCGGCGGCGGGTCACTCCGTGATCATGGAGGCCGGCGCGGGGGTGGCCAGCGGTTTCACCGACGACTTCTACGAAGCCGCCGGGGTGGAGTTGGTGGGGTCGGCGGCCGAGGTGTGGAGCCGGGCCGAAATGATCATGAAGGTGAAGGAGCCCATCGAGGCGGAGTGGCCCCACATGCGGTCGGGCCAGCTCATCTTCACCTATTTCCATTTTGCGGCGTCCGAGCCCCTCACCCGGGCGGTGATGGCGTCGGGAGCCACCGCCATCGCCTACGAGACGGTGGAACTTTCCTCCGGCGAACTCCCGCTCCTGACCCCCATGTCGGAGGTGGCGGGGCGGATGTCCATCCAGGAAGGGGCGAAGTACCTGCAGAAGGCCTCCGGCGGAAGCGGTATCCTCCTGGGTGGGGTGCCGGGAGTCCTGCCCGCCAAGGTGCTCATCCTGGGTGCGGGTGTCGTGGGAACGCATGCGGCCCGCATGGCGGCGGGGCTGGGAGCCCGGGTGAGCCTCATGGACGTCTCCCTCCCCCGGTTGCGCCACCTGGCGGAGGTGATGCCGGCGAACGTGAACCTCCTCTTCTCCACCCGGTATGCCATCCGGAAGCAGTTGGAGACCTCGGACCTGGTGGTGGGAGCGGTCCTGCTGGCCGGGAAGAAGGCCCCCCACCTGGTGGTGCGGGAGGACCTCCGTACCATGCGGCCGGGGTCTGTGATCGTGGACGTGGCGGTGGACCAGGGGGGGTGCGTCGAGACCATCCGTCCCACCACGCATGACGACCCGGTCTATGTCGTGGACGATGTGATCCACTACGCGGTGGCCAACATGCCGGGGGGCGTCCCCCGGACCAGCACCCTGGCCCTCACCAACGCCACCCTCCCGTACGCCGTCACGCTGGCCAGTCAGGGATGGAAGGCCGCATGTCGTGCCGATGCGGGGCTGCTGAAGGGGGTGAACGTGGTGGAGGGAAGCATCACCTATCCCGGGGTGGCAGAGGCCTTCGGCTTCGACCACGTCCCGGTGGGCTCATTCGTGGCAGGGTGAGCCGATGACGGTGGTCCGATTCAGGAGATTGGCGTCGAATGCGGACCTCCCCCTGCCGACCCGGGCCACCCCCGGGTCGGCAGGGTACGACGTCCGCTCCGCGGAACCGGACTTCGTCCTTGTCCCCGGGGAGATCAGGGCGGTCTCCACCGGACTGGAGATGGAACTCCCGGAGGGGGTGGAGTGCCAGGTCAGGCCGCGGTCAGGACTTGCGGCCCGCCATGGGATCCTGGTGCCCAACGCCCCGGGGACCATCGATCCCGACTACCGGGGAGAGCTGAAGGTGCTTCTCCTGAACGCTGGACAGGAGGAGGTGGTCCTGGCCCGGGGGGAGCGGATCGCCCAGTTGGTGTTCGCCCGGTTCGAGGCTCCCGCCGTCCAGGAGGTGGAGGAACTCTCCACCACGATCCGGGGCGAGGGCGGCTTCGGCAGTACAGGGCGCGGATGACCTCCTTTCGGACCCTTCCAAGCCCCCGCGGGGCGGTGGGTTCCGCCTTGCCCCGGACCCTGCCCCCGTGTAGGTTCCGGCGATCCCCGATCAGGCCGACAGCGGTCTAGACGGCTCCCTCCGTTCCTCCCGCCCATCCCTCCGGGGTTGGAGAGAAGGTTCGACCTTTGGCAGGCTGGTTCAACTCCGGGCGCCTCGTTCCGGTCAACGACATCGCGATGGACCTCGGCACGGCCAACACCCTTGTGTACGTGAAGGGGGAGGGCATCGTTCTGAACGAGCCGTCGGTGGTGGCGGTGGAGAGGGGTTCCCGGCGGATCATGGGGATCGGCCTCGAAGCCAAGCGGATGCTGGGGCGGACCCCCGAGGGGATCGAAGCCGTTCGCCCCCTGAAGGATGGGGTGATCGCCGATGTCGATGTCACTGAGATGATGCTCCGGCACTTCCTCAAACAGGTCACGGCGAAGCGCATCTTCCGGATCAAGCCCCGCATCGTGGTGGGTGTCCCCTCCGGGATCACCGAGCTGGAGCGCCGTGCGGTCCGCTCATCGGCCATGGCGGCCGGTACGAAGGCGGTCTACATGGTCTTCGAGCCCATGGCGGCCGCCATCGGAGTGGGGCTCCCCGTGGAGACCCCCACCGGGAATATGGTCATCGACATCGGCGGAGGCACCACGGAGATCGCCGTCATCGCCCTCTCCGGGATCGTTTCCAACACCTCCATCCGGGTGGGTGGGGACGAACTGGACTCCGCCATCGTCACGTTCCTCCGGAAGAACTACAACCTCCTCATCGGCGAGCCCACGGCCGAGGCCATCAAGATCCAGATCGGGTCGGCGTTCGACTTCGGCGAAGAGCGGACGATGGAGGTGAAGGGGCGGGATCTGGTGAGCGGGATCCCCAAGACGGTGACGGTCCACTCCCAGGAGATCCGGGAGTGCATCCAGGAGCCCATCCAGGCCATCGTCGAGGCGGTGCGTCGGGCGCTGGAGATCACCCCTCCGGAGCTGTCCTCGGATATCGTGGATCGGGGGATCGTCATGACCGGGGGAGGAGCCCTGATCCGGGGCCTGGACCGGCTCCTGGCCCACGAGACCAATCTTCCCATCCACGTGGACGAGGAGCCCCTCACCTGCGTGGTGCGGGGAGCGGGCCGCATCCTCGACGACGTCCAGAAGTACAGGGCCGTGCTGTCGACCTGAGGCCCGAGGTTCAGCCTGAATGCCGCCCTATGCCGGAGAAAACGGGGATATCCAGGGGCGACGCCAGGGCGCTGTGGCCCTGCTTCTCCTCGTTGTGGCCCTGATCCTCAGGGGACTCTCTCCCGGGGTCCAGCAGGATATCGCCTCCCTCCTCCGGGGGAGTCTCCTCCGTCCATTCATCGCTCTGCAGGAGACCCTGGCCCGGGGACGGGCCCGGGCCGTGGAGGTGGAGTTGCTGCGCAGCGAACTGGACTCCCTGGTGGCGGTCGTGGCCCGACAGAGGACCCTGGCCGACGAGAATCGTCGCCTCCGGGGTCTGCTTGAACTGGCGGAGAAGGCCGGGGCTTCCTTCCATGCGGTCACGGTGGTCCGCCCCGGCACCTCCGGCTCCGAGAGCACCTTCATGCTGGATGCAGGGCGCCTGGATGGGGTCCAGCCAGGGGCTCCGGTGGTGACCCGCAGCGGTCTGGTGGGAGTCGTCCGGGAGAGCAGTGGACGGTCGTCGCTGGCCATGGACTGGACGCATCCGGATTTTGCCGCCGGGGTGATGACGGCGGACGGAGCCCTGCTGGGAATCGTGGAGGCCAGCCGGGGACGCTTCCGGGAGGAGGACCGTCTCCTCCTCAGCGGCACGGCCTTCCATGAGAGGATCGAACCCGGGACCCTCATCGTGACCTCGGGGGCGGGCGGGGTGTATCCACGGGGGATTCCCGTGGGAGTGGTGGTGGAGGAGGCGGCGTCCGAGGGAGGGTGGCGGCGAAGCTACTGGCTGCGCCCCTCCGTGGTGCCGGCGGCGGTGACCGACGCCCAGGTGATGCTGGACCGGCGTGGGCCCGGGATCGAAGGGCTCTGGCTCCCGGGCGGGGACTCCCTGCAGCCTCCGCCCCCCGGGGGAGAGGATGGGGCCGCTCCGACCCCCGGCGGAACACCCGGAGGATGAGGAACCCCGGGCTCTGGTTCGTGGTCTCGGTGCTGGTCCTCCTGCATCTTCTCCTGCAGGTGGGGGTGGGGGTGGGCGGC
>Ga0076930_101829_pt1 | contig 9849 bp, 6 predicted proteins | sample HotLakConsoUCCRE_FD_71149 | JGI IMG/M metagenome (GOLD analysis project Ga0076930, IMG submission 71149) | Hypersaline microbial mat communities from Hot Lake, Washington, USA - Hot Lake Consortium UCC-RE (version 3) (version 3) ...
AGGGCGGGGATGTGCTCCCGGGTGAGGGGCTCCAGGCGGACGCGGGTCCCCTCCAGGAGGGGGTGGATCCAGGGGGTGGGGGCGGATCCGGGCCCTGCTGGGGCGGAGGCCTCGCCCCCTGCGGGAGCCGGCCCCCGGGGACCCGCCCCGGAACCGGGAGGGGACGTCACGGCTCCACCCCTCCATGCACCACCCGCCCCGCCAGGAAGGTGGTCCGCACCTCCATGTCCCGCAGCCCGTCCAGGTCGTCCACACCCCCCTCCAGGATCACGAAGTCCGCCCACTTCCCCGGGGTGATGCTCCCCAGCACCTCTCCCCACCCTGCCGCCTCCGCCGGGGCCAGGGTGTAGCCCCTCAGCGCCTCGTCGAAGGTGAGGGCCTGCTCCGGGTGCCACGGCCCGGATTCCGGGTCCAGGACGCTGGTGCGATGGGTGGCGGCCCAGAGCTGCCGGAGCGGGGAAAGGGGGGCGGTGGGCCAGTCGCTCCCCAGCACCAGGGGGGCCCCGGCCTCCAGTACCGACTTCCAGGCATAGGCGTGCTCCTCCCGGTGGGGCCCCACCCGCTCCTCCAGGTAGTTCCGGAAGGTGGTCACCGCATGGTGGGGCTGCATGGAAACCACCACCCCCTGACCGGCGAAGCGGGGGAGGTCGTCTGGATGCACCAGCTCCATATGCTCCACCCGGTCGGGAAGGGGACCGGGGGGGCCGGCGGCGGCGTAGCCGTCCAGCACCATGCGCACCGCTCCGTCGCCGATGGCGTGGGTGGCCACCGGGAATCCCGCCCCCCGGGCCGCCGCCACCAGGGCGGTGAACGCCTCCATGCCCTGGAAGGGCTCCCCCCGGGTGTCGGGACGGTCCGTGTACGGCTCCAGCAGGAGCGCGGTGTGGGTGGAGAGCACCCCATCCACCATGAGCTTCATGAACCCCAGCTCCAGCATGGGTCCGTGCCGTCCTTCGGCTCCAGTCCCCGCCACCTCCTCCCGGAGCCGGTCCCGCCGCTCCCCGAACCGCTCCACATCGGCGGGGGAGCCCGGGGAGGCCCCGAACCAGATCCGCACGGGGAGCTCCCCCTCCCCCAGGAGGGTGAGGTAGGCGTCCAGGCGCCGGGGGTCCGCCATGTTGAAGGCCCCGGTCACTCCCCGGCTGCTCATGAGGGCCAGCGTCCCCGGGAGGTCGGGGTGGGGCACCCCCGGGTCCAGGGTGGTGGGGGGGGCGTCCCGTGCCATGGCGTCCGCGATGCGGGCCCGGGCCCCCTCCAGGAGGATCCCGGTGGGTTCACCGGTCTCCGGATCCAGGAGGATGGCGCCTCCCGGGGGGACCGGCGTCTCGGCGGTGATCCCCGCCCGCTCCAGCGCCAGGCTGTTGGCCCAGGTGGCGTGGCCGTCGATGTCGGTGAGGGCCACCGGGCGGTCCCGAGCCACGGCATCCAGGTGCCCCCGGGTGGGGAACTCCCCTCCGATGAGGGAGTGGTCCCAGCGCCCCCCCACCAGCCACACCCCGGGCTCCAGCTCCCGGTGCCGGGCGGCGATCCGCTCCAGCCAGACGTCCAGCTCCGCCAGCCCGGTGAGGTCCACCCCCTGGATCAGGCTGAAGGCCCCCTCCAGATGGGTGTGTCCGTCGATGAAGCCGGGGAGGACGGCTCGCCCGGCTGCGTCGATCACCTCGGTGTCCGGGCCCGTCAGGCGCCGGATCTCCCGGTTGCTCCCCACCGCCACGAAGCGCCCGTCCCGGACCGCCAGCGCCTCCCCCCGGGGGGAAGCCGCGTCCACCGTCCGGACATCGGCGGAGAGGACCACCAGATCCGCAGGGTCGGCGGGGGGGGCGTTACACCCCACGGCGGCCAGGACCCCCAGCAGGGGCAGCATCCGCCGGAGTCCGGGAGAACACCCCCGTCGAACCGACCCTCTCCTGAATCCAGCGCCTGCCACCATGGCTCCTCCCCGGGGTACAGCGTGGTGGAGTGGAGGAGTGGCCCCCGTGGGACTGCGGGGCGCTTCCGCTCCAGCGTAGTTCGTATGCGAGGGCGCAGACCGGCCCATCGTTCCCGTTGCGGCAGGATAGACCGCGCCGAAGGGCCCCACAACGGGGAGCTCTGGGGATTTCCCGGGCCCCTGGCCATCTTCAGGTGCCTCAGCCCTGCGCAAGCGACTTGCGGGAAGGGAGGAGGGCCACGGCTCGTACCCACGGAAGGGTGACCTTCTTCGCCAGACCCTCTGCAACCCATGCCCACCCAGATCCCATGTCCGAAATCCGCCGCTACGACGACGACCAGGTGCGGGAGATCATCCGCCGCGCCTCGGAGGCCGACGCCGCATCCCCCGGTGGAGCCTCCGGCACCGGTACCGCAGAGGGGATGACCCTGACCCAGATCCAGGACATCGCCCGGGAGGTGGGGCTGGATCCGATGCTGGTGGCACGGGCCGCAGCCCGGGTGGGCGGGGGCGGGGTGGACGGGGATCCGAGCCACCGTATGCTGGGCATTCCCATCTCGGTGGGACACGTGGTGGAACTCCCGGCACGTCTCTCGGACGACGAATGGGACCAGATGGTGGTGCGGTTCCGTGAGATCTTCCATGCCCGGGGGAAGGTGATCCAGGAGGGGGGACTCCGGGGGTGGGCCAACGGGAATCTCCAGATCCTGGAGGAGCCCACCGCTGCGGGCTACCGGCTCCGCATGCGGTCGGTGAGCGGAAACGCCCAGGGTGCGATCATGGGAGGGGCGGCCGGCCTGACGCTGGGGACGGGACTGCTCCTTCTGGGGCTGACCCAACTGGGAGGCATCATGAGTCTACCGGAGGCGCTCCTGATCGGAGGATCGTTCGCCGGTGGGGGGGGGGCCCTGCTCTGGAGGGGAAAGGTGGGGACCTCCCTCTGGATCGCCACCCGGAAGGCGCAGTTCCGGGAGCTGGGGGAGTGGGCGATGCTTCGGATCAGCGGTGGGTCCGACGTCGGGGGAGCCCGACCCACGCAGGGAGACGCGGGCCTCCAGGGGGCCCCCACCACCAGGGAGATGGAAGCGTGAGCCAGACGAAGAGAACGGGGCGCGGGCTCCGGGGGATGTGCCTGCCCCTGGTCATCCTCACCCTGGGTGCGGGGGCGCTGGCAGGGCAGGCCCCGACCTGTCCCTCTCCGGAAGGAGGACTCCAGGGGCTCCGACAGCCGGCAGAGGCGCCGAACGAACTTCTGGCCCTCATCGAGATCCCCGCCGGGGGACAGATCAAGTACGAGTTGCACGAGGAGTCGGGGCGGATGGAGGTGGACCGCTTCCTCTCCATGCCGGTGGCCTATCCCGTGAACTACGGCATCCTCCCCTGCACCCTGGCGGACGACGGGGACCACCTGGATGTGCTGGTGCTGACCCGGCTTCCGGTCCTTCCCGGAGGGTTGATCCGGGTCCGGCCGGTGGGGGTGCTCCGGATGGTGGACCGGGGGGAGGGGGATGACAAGATCCTCATGGTCCCTGTGTCCGCCGTGGATCCCACCTGGGACGGGGTCCGCTCCCTGGAGGACCTTCCGGCTGCCGAAGTGCAGAGGGTCGAGGCCTTCTTCCAGGTCTACAAGAACCTCCCGGACCCGACGGTGCAGGTGGAGGTGGGTCCCTGGGAGGGGGTGGAGAGCGCCCTGGCCCTGATCCGGGCGGCGCTGGCGGCGACCGTTCCCGGGGGGTGAACGGGCGGGCCGCGGGCGGTGGACCTCGCCCGGGGGGGCGATAGAACGAAGGCCGGAAGCGGACACCCTGTCCGCCCCCGGCCTTCGTTCCGTTCTGTCTGGCCGCCCCGGTATCCGGGCCGGCCCATTCCCTACCGCATGTCGTACTTGAAGCCCGTGGAGAGACGCCAGTCGTAGAACTCCGTCTGCATCATCCGGCCCCGGGTTCCCTGGTAGTACTGCAGCGGCTGGTTCGTGAGGTTGTTCGCCTCGAAGAAGAGCTGAAGCTGCGGCGTGAAGGAGAAGGTTCCGTTCAGGTCCACGATGCTCTGGGTGTCGTAGTACCGGTCGAAGAAGGGGGAGTCCCCGATCTCACCGGGATCGATGTAGTCGCTGGAGTAGTTCCACGACCCCCGGAGCCCCAGCCGGCCGTAGTCGTACGAGAGGGAGAGGTTCGCCGTGTGCTGCGCCGATCCCGGGAGCCGGAGGTCCTCGCTGTCCCGGCCTTCCACGTTCAACCCCTCCACGCTGGAGTCGGTGAAGGTGTAGTTCGTGTACAGCCCCAGCCCGGAGAGGAAGCCCGGGAGGAAGTCCAACTGCCGCTGGAAGGCCAGCTCCACCCCAAAGAGGTTGGCGCCGCCACCGTTCAACGGCTGGGTGATGGCGCTGAAGGTCTGCCCCGTGACCGGGTCCAACACATTCCGGCGGGTATAGGTGAAGATGAACCCGTCGATATTCTTGTAGAACGCCCCCCCGGAGATCATTCCCACACCGGGGAAGTACCGCTCCGCCATGAGGTCGAAGTTCATGGAGGTGGTGGCGTCCAGGTCCGGGTTCCCGGTCTCCAGCTCCGAGTCTTCATTGGAGATGATGCGGTACGGGACCAGGTCGAAGTAGTTGGGGCGGGAAATCGTGTTGGTCCAGGCCGCGCGGAGGACGGAGCCGCTCTCGGTCTCGTACCGGAGGTGAAGCCCGGGAAGAACGTTGGTGTAGGTGTCGGACTGTGCCGGCGTCCGGGCCACATCGTCCGTGTCCGCGTCGAACTCGAAGCCCTGGTAGTCCAGCGAGGTGTGCTCCACCCGGAGTCCCACGATGGCGCTCAGCCGGCTGCTGAACTCCCGGTCCCACATGCCGTACCCGGCGTAGATGGTCTCGGAGGCGTCATAGTTCCCGGCGGCATACTCGTCGGGGCGGTCCTGGATGCGGAACTGGGAGGCGTTGCCGAAGTCCAGGTCTCCAAGGAAGCGCTCCGAGGAGAAGTTCCCGTAGGTGTAGTTTCCGGCCAGGTGGCCCCGGCTGTAGTCCCGGGGCTGACCGGCGGCCAGATTCGCAAGGATGCCACCCTGGGGAATGGCCCGGTCGAAGGAGTTGTCCCGGAACTTGTCCTTGGCCCGGAGGCGCCCGCCGAACTTGACCTCGTTCCGCCCCCCCGCCGTGGACAGGGGGAAGGTGAGGTCCAGGCGGCCGGTGAGGTCCTCCTCCTCGGTGAGGCTCTGCTCCCACTCCATCCGCCGGAAGGCGAACTGATCGGCGGCGACCTGACCCGCATTCACCGGTGTGAACGTAGGCCGGCTCTCGTCGGAGATGTCCGCCCGGAGGGCGACGTCGGAGGCCTGCCACTCCACATAGCGCTCATTGGGGCGATCCTCGGAGGCCCGTCCGTATCCGGCTGACCAGGAAAGCTGGACCCGGTCCCCCAGGAGGTGCTCTCCGCCCCCCAGGAGGGTGAGGACCCGCTGGTCCTCCAGGCGGGTGTAGCGGACATCCGGTCCACCTCCCTTGGTCTGCCGCCGGACGTTGCTCTCCGCGATGCCGTCGGCTCCCGGCTCGTCCAGGACGTAGCGGAGCCGGTACCGGTTCTCCCAGTCGTCCCGGTGGTTGTACATCACCCGGAAGTTCACGGACGAGACATCCGAGAGCCTGTAGTCACCGGAAGCGGACAGCGAGCGCCGGAGCCGCTGCACGTCGTAGCGGCGCAGGTCCATCTCCTCGATGAAGGGTCCGGCATCCCCCTCGTCCCACACCGCCTCGATGTTGTCCGAACCCAGGTGGTGGTTGAAGGCGGAACCGGAGAGCACCAGCCCCAGGCGCCCGTCGGCCAGGCGGTCCCCGTACGTGAACGATCCCAGCGCCATCTCCCGCCCGGTAAGGGCGTTGTAGCCGCTTCCCAGGGTGGCCGAGACCCGGCGCCCGGGGGGGTCCTGGCGGGTCACGATGTTCACGGATGCACCGATGGCGTCGGCGTCCATGTCCGGTGTGACCGCCTTGTTCACCTCGATGGACTGCACCATGTCGGCGGGGATCAGGTCCAACTGGACCTCCCGGACCTCACCTTCCGCCGAGGGCACCCGCTCCCCGTTCAGGGTGATGGAGTTCAGGCGGGGCTCGGTGCCCCGGATCAGGCCGAAGCGGGCCTCTCCCTGGTCCATGGCCACCGCGAAGCCCGGGATCCGCTTCATGGCATCCCCGATGTTGGCGTCGGGGAAGCGGCCGATCTGGTCCGCCGCCACCACGTTGGTGATGTTGGCGGCGGTGCGCTGCTGCTGCAGGGCCCGGGCCTGTCCGTCCCGGACTCCGGTGACCTCCACCCCCTGCAGCTCGATGGCCTGGGGGGTGAGGCGGAAGACCACGGAGACGGCATCCCCGGACGGGATGGTCACGGTCTGGGACTCCTCGGCGTAGCCCAGGTAACGAACCCGTACCGTGACGTTCCCCGCAGGGACGCCGGGCACCAGGAAGCGGCCGGTGCGGTCGCTCAGGGCGCCCCGCTCGGAACCGTCCAGGGTGATGCTGGCTCCCGGAAGCACCAGACCGGTGGCGTTGTCCAGCACCTGTCCGGTGAGTGTGCCCGTCTGGGCGAATCCCTGGGCGGGGAGCGAGCCCAGAAGGAAGAGGACTGCAGGAATCCAGAACAGAGGTCGCATCGATGGCCCTTCCTGGTGAACGGGGAGGTGGATGAACGCTCAAGGGTGGGACCATCAGGTGCGCAGAAATCCATCAGTGGGGAAACGAATGTGTAACAGACCCCATGGGCCGCCTGGGATCGGCCCTCTTCACCCCTGTGGGGTGCCGCCCATACCACCCCCCGCGAAGACCCGGCTGGCCAGGATGTCCGGAGCGTCCAGGGTGGAGAGCGCCGCCGCATCCAGCGCCCCCCGGGCCGTCTCGAACAGCCGGTTGGCCTGCCGCATCCGGGCCCGGTCCAGGGCATTCCGCACCGAGCGGGCATTGGCGAAGTGGGGCTGGGTCCGCCGCAGCGCCAGGTAGCGGGTGAACGCCTCCTCCGCCTCCGGCGAGAAGCGGTAGTCCTGTCGCTCCAGCATGGTCCGGGCAATGGCCAGGAGCTCCTCGTCGCCGTAGTCGGGGAAGTCCACGTGGTGGGCCACCCGGGAACGGAACCCCGGATTCGCCTGGAAGAAGCGGTCCATCCGGTCCCCGTACCCCGCCAGGATCACCACCAGGTCGTCCCGCTGGTTCTCCATCACCTGCAGCAGGATCTCGATGGACTCCTGTCCGTAGTCCCGCTCGTTTTCGGGGCGGTACAGGTAGTAGGCCTCGTCGATGAAGAGGACCCCTCCCATGGCCTTCTTCAGGACCTCCTTCGTCTTCGGGGCGGTGTGGCCGATGTACTGTCCCACCAGGTCGTCCCGGGTCACCGAGATCAGGTGCCCCCGGCGGATGTAGCCCAGACGGTGCAGGATGCGCCCCATGCGCCCCGCCACGGTGGTCTTCCCCGTGCCGGGGTTTCCGGTGAAGCTCATGTGGAGGGTGGGAGGGTCGTGCCCCAGCCCCAGCGCCCGCCGGGCCCGCTCCACCAGGAGGAGGGCGGAGATCTCCCGGATCCGCCCTTTCACCGGGGCCAGCCCCACCAGCTCCCGGTCCAGTTCCTCCAGCACCTCCCGGACCCCGGACCCCTCGTAGTCCGCCCGGAGATCGATGGTGGCGGGGGGCTCCGGGACGCCGTCCGGGGCCTTTCCAGCCACGCGGGTCCCGGCCGCCGGCGACGGCTCCGGTCGCGACACCCCCACCGGGTCCGACACTCCGGACGGGCCTCCGCCGCGGAGCCCCCCGGTCCCCTCACCCCTCATCCGGATACCGCTCCCCGTCCGGCCGCCGATCCACCGCATAGGAGTGGGTGGTGTAGCGGACCGTGCGCCCGGGACCCTCGCTCCGTTCCAGCCTGAACCCCGGCTCCCGGGCCGGGCGGTTCACCAGGAAGGAGAGGCGCAGCGACTCCCATCCCGGGGATGCATCGAAGGCCGAGACCCGGATGTAGCGATCGCCGTAGATCTCCCTGCACCCCCGCACCTCCTGCATGACGGCGGCGGCGTCCGCTACATCGAACATGGGGTGCCCCCACATCTCCCAGAAGGTATTCCGGGGGTGGGGGTCGTCGGTGAACTCCACGTTGGGGGCCCAACCCTGGTCGAGGCAGTACTGGATCTGGGCCGTGATCTGTTCGTCCGTCAGGTCGGGCAGGAAGGAGAAGGTCCCCTGGGTCAGGCGCATGGTGATCTCCGTCGGGTGGATGGGCTCCGGCCTACAGGACCGGCCGGATGGTGGAGGCCCCTCCCCGGGCGAGGGGGGAGGACCGGACGAGTCGGGTGGACCCGGCGGGGCGGGCGCGTCAAGCGGGCGGGGTGCCGTGAGGCCACCGGACGCCTCCGCCGGGCCACCGTGGGTCAGTATGAGGCCGTGGCCGTGGGCACGAAGTCCGGGGTGTCGGTAGAGGTGTAGTCGAAGGTCACGTCCTTCCACACCTCCAGCGCCTGCCGGAGGGCGGTGGAGTGCTTCGCCGCCGCATCCAGGATGTCCGGCCCCTCGTGGTCGATGTCCCGCCCCTCGTTCCGGGCCAGCACCATGGCCTCCAGCGCCACCCGGTTCGCCTCGGCCCCGGCGGCGATCCCCATGGGATGCCCGATGGTGCCGCCCCCGAACTGGAGCACCACGTCCTCCCCCAGCAGCGAGAGGAGCTGGTGCATCTGCCCGGCGTGGATCCCCCCGGAGGCCACCGGCATCATGGGGCGGAGCGACGCCCAGTCCTGCTCGAAGAAGAGGCCGTGCTCGAGCTGCATGGGGTTGCGCCCCTCCCGGCAGATGTCGTAGTAGCCCCGGGTGGTGGCGGGGTCCCCCTCCAGCTTCCCCACCACGGTGCCGGCGTGGATGTGGTCCACTCCGGCCAGCCGCATCCACTTGGCGATGACGCGGAAGGACACGCCGTGGCTCTTCTGGCGGGTGTAGGTGGAGTGGCCGGCCCGGTGCAGGTGCAGGATCACATCGTTCTTCCGGGCCCAGTTGGACATGGACTGGATGGCGGTGTAGCCGATGACCAGGTCGATCATCACGATCACCGACCCCAGCTCCTTTGCGAACTCCGCCCGCTCGTACATGTCCTCCATGGTGCCCGCGGTGACGTTCAGGTAGGTCCCCTTCACCTCGCCGGTGCGGGCCTGGGCCAGGTTCACCGCCTCCATGCAGTAGAGGAAGCGGTCCCTCCAGTGCATGAAGGGCTGCGAGTTGATGTTCTCGTCGTCCTTGGTGAAGTCGAGCCCGCCCCGCAGCGCCTCGTAGACGACCCGGCCGTAGTTCCGTCCCGAGAGCCCCAGCTTGGGCTTCACGGTGGCCCCCAGGAGGGGGCGGCCGAACTTGTCCAGCCGCTCCCGCTCCACCACGATCCCTGCCGGTGGTCCCGGGAAGGTCTTCACGTAGGCGGTGGGAAGACGCATGTCCTCCAGCCGCAACGCTTTGAGGGGCTTGAAGCCGAACACGTTCCCGATGATGGATGCGGTGAGGTTCGCGATGGAGCCCGGCTCGAAGAGGTCGAGGTCGTAGGCGATCCAGGCGAAGTACTGGCCGCGGGTGTTGGGGACCTCCTCCAGCCGGTAGCACTTGGCCCGGTACTTCTCCGCAGCCGTCAGGCGGTCGGTCCACACCACTGTCCAGGTGGCAGTGGACGACTCCCCCGCCACGGCGGCCGCCGCCTCCACCGGGTCCACCCCGTTCTGCGGGGTGATCCGGAAGAGGGCCAGGACGTCGGTCTCCTTCGGCTCGTAGTCCGGCTCCCAGTACCGGCGGTGGGAATGCCCCTGGCGCAGCGCACCCCCACCGGGTTCGTCCTCACGGAGGCGGGGCTGGAGGTGGTGGCCACCACACAGCGCATCGAGGCCGCGATACGGGACTGTGGCGAGGCACTGAAGAAAGT
>Ga0076930_101831_pt1 | contig 9845 bp, 12 predicted proteins | sample HotLakConsoUCCRE_FD_71149 | JGI IMG/M metagenome (GOLD analysis project Ga0076930, IMG submission 71149) | Hypersaline microbial mat communities from Hot Lake, Washington, USA - Hot Lake Consortium UCC-RE (version 3) (version 3) ...
GTCCCCCGATCAGTCCCATGCCGCCACCCTCGCCCGGTGCTCGGCGTCGCTGAGGTGGTAGCGCTCCGAGATGAACTCCTCGGCCCGCGTGATCCAGCCACCCTTGCCACCATCGCGCCGCCGCGCGAACTTCCGCGAGGCCGGCCTGCGGTCGGCCAGCGCGTAATAATAGTTGCGCCGCGCGATGCCGTAGGCGTCGGCGAGATGGTCGGGTGCAATCTCGGCCGCCGCCCGCGCCGCCGCGATCGTGCGCGGCCCGATCACCCCGTCGACGGCGAGGCCGTGGCCCATTGCGTTCAGCAGTCGCTGGAGGATCTTCACCGCGTTGGATCCGGCATTGACGTACATGTCGAAGACGCTCGCGTGCAGCGTTGCCGGCAGCGCCGCGATCCGGGGCCGCCTGAAGTAATGGGCGACGAAGATCCGCCGCGCCGTCGCCTTCGTGATGCGGCGCACATCGGCGACCGTCACTGCCCCGTCGCCGTCGAGATCGAGCCCCAGACGGCGCATCGTGTGGATGGTGACACCGTGTTTCGTCGCCCCGCCCGGGTCGTCGGGATCGTTCACGAAGCCGCCCTCCCGGGCGATGATGTCGTCGGCGATGGCTTCGACGGAGCGCATGGGCCCGCCCTCCGGATGACGTTCAAGGACACCGCAGAGGTTCGGGAGAATTGGTTAATTCGGGAAAACGAAGCGCGCGGTCGCAAACCCAAGGGGCGAAATCGAACCTAGTGCGCCGCCTCACCGCCATTCCGCCGGGTCGCGCACGAACCGTCGAGCAGAGCGATCCATGCCAACCGTGTTGGATTCACGTTGAAGCGGGACGGATGAAACGAAGCAAGGGCCTCCCCCCTCGGGGCGTTGCGGCGGCCAAAAAGCGCCGCAGGAATGGGAACCTCGACGGAATAGCAACGTACGGTTGACCGGCCCGGAAGACGCTAGCCGTCTGGCGGCTTGTAGCCACTGGCTTCGAGAGCTTCGGTAACCTCGGCGGGCATGTAACTCTCGTCGTGGCGAGCCAAGAGCCCATTCGGTTTCACTACGAAAACTCCATCGACAAGACTTCCTGTGCCAACCATCCCCTCGCCCTCCCCGAAGAGATCAGGTGGCACACCGTTGTAGATGACTTCGATCGATGCATTGAAATCGGTCACTCGAAATTTGATTTCGGCGCCCTGCCCTCGGACAAGGCTGCCTTCTTCTACCATTCCGCCGATGCGAAACACCTCGGTCGGCGGGGGAGGCATCTCCGCCACCTGGGATGGCGAGCGGAAGAAGTTGATCCCGTCGCGCATGGCATAGCCGATCATCCCCGTCGAGATCACGAGGGCGACGAAGGTGAGCAGGATGACCTGGATGCGGCGCTTCTTCTTGAGACTCTTCATGGCAACATTCCTATCACGGAAACACGGGCGCCAACATGAGACCGGTTGTCTCTTCGAGGCCCAGCATCAGGTTGCCGTTCTGCATCGCCTGACCCGACGACCCCTTGGTGAGGTTGTCGAGCACCGCGACCACGATGGTGCGGCCGGGAATGCGGTCTCCAACGACGCCGATATGGCAGAAGTTCGAGCCCCGCACATGGCGTGTGGACGGCAGCTCGCCGAAGGGGAGCGTGAAGAGGAACGGCTCGGTGGAATAGGATTTTTCCAGAACGGAATGAACCTCTTGCGGATCGCCCTTTACGTAGACAGTTGCGAGAATGCCCCGGTTCGCGGGGATGAGGTGGGGCGTGAACTGCACCCGCACCTCGCGGCCGGCCACCTTCGAGAACTCCTGATCGAACTCACCCAGATGCCGGTGCGTCCCGCCCGCGGCATAGGCGTGGTAGCCCTCGGACAACTCCGCGTGGAGAAGGTTTTCCTTAAGCGCCCTTCCCGCGCCCGACACCGCCGCCTTGAGGTCGATCACGATGTCATCGAGGTCGATCACGCCCGCCTCGATCAGCGGACGCAGCGCGTATTGCCCGGTCGCGGCGTTGCAGCCCGTTCCGGCGACGAGCCGCGCGGCACGAATCTCCTCGCGGTAGAACTCCGTCAGCCCGTAGACCGCCTCCTTCTGCAACTCCGGCGCGGCATGTGGCTTGCCGTACCATTTCTCGTAGTCCGCGGGGTCGCGCAGCCGAAAGTCGGCCGACAGGTCCACCACCTTCACCTCCCGGGGCAGCCGCGCGATCACCTCCTGGCTCGTCGCGTGCGGCAGCGCGCAGAACACGAGGTCGACGCCCGAGAGGTCGAGATCCTCTATCGTCACCAGCGGTGGCAGCTCGAGGTGGCGCAGGTGCGGAAAGACCTCGCCCATCGCCCTGCCGGCCTTCGAATTGGCCGAAAGCCCCGCGATTCGCAGCCCCGGATGTGTCGCGGCGAGGCGGACGAGTTCGGCGCCTGTGTAGCCCGAAGCGCCGAAGATGGCGATGGTGTGGGGCATGGGCCCTCCCGCAATCAGTAGGACAGGATTTAGGCGGTTCCGGCGCGCGCCGCAATCAGGCGGCCGCGAACGCGACCTTCCGGCGGAGAAAGCGGGTCGCCTGGTCGGAGACGCGGCGCGGATCGCCTGTCGTCAGGAACGCGCGCTCCTCTCCCGGGCCGACCCTGGCCGGGTGCCGGACGAGATAATCCGCAAGGCTCGCGGCGACGAGGTCTGCCTGGCTGAACACCTTCACCTGAGGCCCCAGCGCATCCTGGAAGACCTCTTCAAGCAGCGGGTAATGGGTGCAGCCGAGCACGGCGGCGTCAGGGTGCGGCATCTTCCGTTTCAGCGCGTCGACGTGTGAACGCACCAGCGCCTCGGCCAGTATTTCGTCGCCCTCCTCGATCGCATCGACCACCCCGCCGCAGGATTGCGCCTCGATATCGACGCCGATGGCGCGGAACGCCAGCTCGCGCTGGAAGGCCCGGCTCGATACCGTGGCGGGCGTGGCGAAGAGTGCCACATGCTTCACCGCGACCTCGCGGGGCGGCGAGTTGTCGCCCCAGCGCCGTTCCGTCAGCGCCTCGATGAGCGGCACGAACACCCCGAGCACCCGCTTGCCCTGCGGCACCCAACCCTCCTGCATGCGTCTCAGCGCGGCGGCGGAGGCGGTGTTACAGGCGAGAATCACGAGGTCGCAACCGGCGTCGAAGAGCCGCCCGGTCCCCTTGCAGGTCAGGTCATAGATGTCGTCCGCGTCGCGCACTCCGTAGGGCGTGTGCGCGTTGTCGCCGAAATAGACGAGCGGAACCTCCGGCAGCCGCTTTTCCACGGCACGGAAGACGGTGAGCCCGCCGAGCCCCGAATCGAAAATTCCCACTGCCACGCCCTAGGCCCCGCGATCTTGCCTGTGCCTGTCCTCGAACTCGAACCCGTAGCCCGTCGATCTGAGCGGGGTTGGCGAGAGGGCATAGGTCTCCCGCCGCAGAAAGTCCATCATCGCCTTGGGATCGGAGCGCCGCGCGTCGAGCTCCGCCCGGTCGATCGGCTTGCCCACGGCGATCTGCACCGGCTCGTCGACCCGGCGCTTGAACTCGTTGATGAGAAGCGCCATCCGCAAGGTCGCGTGAATGTGGCTCGCGACCTGCCAGAGCCGCGAGTTGGCGCCGACGAAATAGATCGGCACCACCGCGGCGTCCGACTTTCCGATCATCCGCGCGGTGAACGACCGCCAGGCGGGATCGAGGGGCTGGGCGAAGGGCTTCAGCGCCGTCGAGACCGTGCCGCCGGGAAAGATCCCGATCGCCCCGCCGTCGGAGAGATAGCGCAGCGACGCCTTCCGGGTCTCGATGTTGAGGGCGACAGCCTCCTTCGTCTCGTCGAACGACACCGGGAGGATCACCTTCTCGAGGTCCTCGGCCTTGCGGAACACCCGGTGGGCGAGAATACGGAAGTCCCCCCGCACCGCCGACAGGATGTAGCCCATGATCAGCCCGTCGAGAATGCCGTAGGGGTGGTTCGCGATCAGCACCAGCGGGCCCTCGCGGGGTATGTTGTCGAGCGACCCCGCAACCACGTCGAGGCTGAGCCCGTAGCGCTCGACCATCACCTGCCAGAAGTCGCGGCCCTGGGCGACCTCGGTCTCGTAGCCCGCCGCGCGCCGGATGAGGCGGAGCCGCCCGGTCGCGTTCTCCAGAACACGGATCAGCGCCCGCCCGCCCTTCGACTGGGCGGAGCTTGCGTAGCTGATGTCTCTCGCGACGTGGCTCTTCTGCATTTCGAAGGAAGGACGCATTGATGTTCCGCCTGTCAATATGGCGCGCGGCACCATTTTTCCAGCAAACATGAAATCCTCGTGACAACGGCGCGCCAACCTGTCGCCGAGGCACCGCGTTTGCCTTTCCTTGTCGGTCTGGCGCATATGCTGTTGCAAGACGCTAACGGAAATCGGAGCGAACATGGACTGGGACAAGCTGCGCATCTTTCACGCGGTCGCCGACGCCGGCAGCCTCACCCATGCCGGCGACGCGCTGCACCTCAGCCAGTCCGCGGTGTCGCGCCAGATCCGCGCGCTGGAAGAAAGCCTCAACACCACGCTCTTCCACCGCCACGCCCGCGGCCTCATCCTGACCGAGCAGGGCGAGCTTCTGCACGATGCCACGTCGGCGATGACAAAGCGCCTCGACGCTGCCGAGGCCCGTATCCGCGACAGCGAGGAAGAGGTCTTCGGCGAGCTTCGGGTCACCACCACGATCGGCTTCGGCTCGCTCTGGCTCGCGCCCCGCCTGCCGAAGCTCTACGACAAGTTTCCCGACCTCAAGATCGACCTGATGCTCGAGGAGCGGGTCCTCGACCTGCCGATGCGCGAGGCCGATGTCGCGATCCGCATGAAGGAGCCCTCGCAGGCGGACCTCGTCCGCCGCCGGCTGATGAGCGTGCACATGCGCCTTTTCGCGAGCCCCGAATACCTCGCGAAGAGCGGCACGCCGACGGAACTCGACGATCTTTCGCACCACCGGCTCATCTGTCAGAACCTCAACGTCACACAGGTGCGCGCGGGCGCGACCCTCGTTCAGGAATTGCTGACCCACAACGTCCGCTCCATGCTCACGGTGAACAATTACTTCGGCGTCCTGCAGGCGGTGCTGGCCGGGCTCGGGGTCGGTGTGCTGCCCGACTACGTGGTCGAGGATTTTCCCCATATCGTGCGGGTGCTGCCCGACATCGAGTCGAACGAGGTGCCGGTCTATCTCGCCTATCCCGAAGAACTCCGGCAATCCAAGCGCATCGCGGCCTTCCGCGACTTCGTGACGGAGGAAATCATCGCCTTCCGCAGGAGCCAGAAAGAGGCGGCCGCGGCGGCGGGGTGACCGTCATGCAACAGTTGCATAGCGGGGTTGCCGGAATCGACATCGCCATGCCTTGATTGCGCCACATCGGCGGAATACATCTGCCTCGTCGCGCGGGGCCATGCGCTCTACGCGGCAACCTCCCTGTTGGACTTGGGCCGAGCTTAGTGCTCGGCCTCTTTTTTTCGCCCCTCCGTCCCTTTCGGCCTGCCGCCTTACCTTCTAAACTCCCCCGCGAGCGAAGGGGGCTTGTCGCACACATGGCTGAACCGGACATCACCGACGATCTCGTCGCGGCCCACGGGCTGACGCCTGAGGAATACGACCGGATTCTAGGGATCATCGGACGCGCCCCCTCCTTCACCGAACTCGGCATCTTCTCGGCGATGTGGAACGAGCATTGTTCCTACAAGTCGTCGAAGAAGTGGCTGCGGACCCTGCCCACCTCGGGCCCCCAGGTCATCTGCGGGCCGGGCGAGAACGCCGGCGTGGTCGATATCGGCGACGGTCCCGATGGAAAGAAGATGGCGGTGGTGTTCAAGATGGAGAGCCACAACCACCCCTCCTACATCGAACCCTACCAGGGCGCGGCCACCGGCATGGGCGGCATTCTGCGCGACGTCTTCACCATGGGCGCGCGCCCCGTCGCGGCGATGAACGCGCTCAGCTTCGGCGAGCCCTCGCACCCGAGGACGAAGCGCCTCGTCTCGGGCGTCGTCGAAGGCATCGGCGGCTACGGCAACGCCTTCGGCGTGCCCACGGTCGGCGGCGAGGTGCGATTCGATGCCTCCTACAACGGCAATTGCCTCGTCAACGCCTTCGCCGCCGGGCTCGCCGAGGCCGACGCGATCTTCTATTCCGCCGCCTCGGGCGTCGGCATGCCCGTGGTCTACCTCGGCGCCAAGACCGGCCGCGACGGTGTCGGCGGGGCCACCATGGCCTCGGCCGAATTCGATGACACGATCGAGGAAAAGCGACCCACGGTGCAGGTCGGCGACCCCTTCACCGAAAAGCGGCTGCTCGAGGCCTGTCTCGAACTCATGGCCACGGGCGCGGTCATCTCGATCCAGGACATGGGGGCAGCCGGCCTCACCTGCTCGGCGGTCGAGATGGGCGACAAGGGGGGCCTCGGGATCAGGCTCACCCTCGATTACGTGCCGCAGCGCGAGACCGGCATGACCGCCTACGAGATGATGCTGTCGGAAAGCCAGGAGCGGATGCTCATGGTCCTGCGCCCGGAAAAGGAGGCCGACGCCAAGGCGATCTTCGACAAGTGGGACCTCGACTTCGCCGTCGTCGGCGAGACCATCGCGGAAGACCGCTTCCTGATCCTCCACGGCAACGAGACGATGGCCGACCTGCCGCTCTCGAAGCTCGCCTCGTCGGCGCCCGAATACGACCGGCCCTGGGTCGAGACGCCCGCGCCCGAGCCCCTCGGCGAGGTGCCGGAGGTCGACCCGATCGACGGGCTGCGGGCCCTCGTCTCGTCGCCCAACTACGCATCGAAAGCCTGGGTCTTCCGGCAATACGACGCCCAGGTCATGGCGGACACGATCCGCACTCCGGGAGAAGGCGCGGGCATCGTGCGGGTCCACGGCACGAGGAAGGCGCTCGCCTTCACTTCCGACGTCACGCCGCGCTATGTCGCTGCGAACCCCTTCGAGGGCGGCAAGCAGGCGGTGGCGGAAGCCTTCCGAAACCTCTCGTCCTGCGGCGCGCGGCCTCTCGCGGCGACGGACAACCTCAATTTCGGCAACCCAGAGAAACCCGAGATCATGGGCCAGTTCGTCGGCGCAATCAGAGGCATCGGCGAGGCTTGCGTCGCGCTCGACATGCCAATCGTGTCCGGCAACGTCTCGCTCTACAACGAGACCGACGGTCAGGCGATCCTGCCCACGCCCACCATCGGCGCGATCGGGCTCATCGAGGATATCGACACCATCATCGGGTCGCGGGCGGAGAGCGGCGACCTCGCGCTGGTGATCGGCGCGACCGCGGGACACCTCGGGCGGTCTGCCCTGCTCCGTGAGGTCTTCGGACGCGACGAGGGCGACGCCCCGCCGGTCGACCTCGCCGCGGAACGCGCCGCGGGCGACTTTCTCCGAGAGAACCGCGAATGGATCGGCGGCGCGACCGACCTTTCCGACGGCGGTCTCGCGCTGGCGGCCTTCGAAATGGCCGCGGCTTCCGGCATCGGTGTAACGCTCGACGCAGCCCCCATGGCCACGCTCTTCGGCGAGGACCAGGGCCGTTATCTCGTCGCCTCCGCCTTCGACTGGGCCGAGGAACTGATGATCCGCGCCGGACAGGCGGGTGTGCCGCTCGTGTGTGTCGGCCGCTTCGGCGGCACGGAGGTGAAGATCGGAGCAAGCAGCGCACCGCTCGCCGATCTCGTCGCGGTCCACGAGAACGCCTTCGAGGTGGCTCTGGGCTGATGTCGGGCCGGTCATCGCGCGCTGTCGATGGCAGGCAGGCGGACGATTCTTTCTCCGCCGCGCCCGCGCGGTTCTGAACCGTCGCCGCGCGATGGCTTGCCGGCGCGATGCCGATAGTTTCGACACCCGCCCGACCTTGCCGGACCGGGCCCCGGTGGCTACCTTCGGGCAAGGCCAGCGAAAGGACCGTGAAATGCCGATGCAGGCGCATGAAATCGAAGCCCTTCTGCGCGAGAGCTTTCCCGATGCGACGATCGAGGTCAGCGGTGACGATGGCGTCCACATGGCCGCCCTGGTGATCGACGAGAGCTTCCGGGGCATGAACCGCGTCCAGCAGCAACGCTCCGTTTATGCTGCGTTGAAGGGCAAGATGGACGGCTCGAGCGGCGAGCTTCACGCCCTCGCACTGACCACGAAGGCGCCCGGGTGACCGGCTGGCTCACCGCGCCCGTCCTGCTCATCTCGGTGGCTATCCTTGTCGTGCTCGCTGTCCGGGCCGCCTGGGTCATCAGTTCCGAGAAGAACCAGCTCAGGGGCTCGCCGCCGGGCAAGGGCGACCACGTCGTCGACGCCAATTACAATTCCGGCCTCGGCGGCCAGACCGGCCAGTTCCGTGTGCCGAAGGACCCGGAGGAATACGCGAGGCGCTTCGTGCCCCGCTCGAAGCGGTGACCGCCACGATCCTCGGACTGCTCGTGCTCACCGGCGTCCTGACCCTGTTCTGGCGCATCCGTCGCGAGGTTTCGGAAACCGGGGACCATATCCGCCAGCCGAAGGGGTGGTTGAAATCCGAAGCGCGCATCGAAGAGGCTCTTCGGGTCGCAGACCGCCACCTGCCCACGGCACGGCCCGGCGCGAACGTCCGGCTGCAGTTCGGCAAGAGCGGTTGCCTCACGATGATCCGCCGCAAGCCGCGCGCCGGCGACGGCGGGTACCTCGCACGCTGGGAGTTCTGGCAACCCGACGAGGCTTTGGCCCGCCGCCTTCTCGAGGCCGGGGCCGAGGAGGTGAAGCGCCCGGGGCGCGATGTGCTGGAACTCCGGTTCGGAGAAGATTATCTCTCGTTCAGGAACGCGATGTCCGACACCTTTTCGGGCAGGAAGATCGAAACCGGCAACATGCACCTCACCTGGAATTGCTGAGGGCGTCAAAGAGGACCGACATGACAGAGACAGCGAACGCGGAAGCGCAGATCACGGAACTGGTCACATCGAACGACGTCGTTCTTTTCATGAAAGGCACGAAGTCGATGCCGCAATGCGGGTTCTCCAGCCGTGTGGCGGGCGTGCTGAACTACATGGGCGTCGAGTTTCAGGACGTGAACGTCCTGGCCGACGAGGGCGTGCGGCAGGGGATCAAGGAATTCTCCGACTGGCCGACCATCCCCCAGCTCTACGTCAAGGGCGAATTCGTGGGAGGCTGCGACATCATCACCGAGATGACGCTGTCGGGCGAGCTCGACCAGATGTTCGACGCGAAGGGCGTGACTTACGACAAGGACGCGGCCGAGAAGATCCGCGAAGCCAACGGCTGACGCGTCGGCCTCACGCCCGGCACGAGTCGTAAACCGCCGTCTCTGTGCCCTCCGCGCCGTCCCGCCAGAGAAGCGTCGCCTCGTCGCCCTTGGTCAGCCAGACATAGCCCGATCCGCCCGAGGGCCATGCATATCGCACGCCCGACGCGGCGGGCTCGTTGTGGAGCGTGACCAGTCCGCCCTCGACGAAAAGAACGACGATGGCGAAATCGTCGGTTGTCGCGTAGGTCACCGGAATCTCGACACCCCGGTCGCAGAGATAGCGGACGCTTGAAACCTGGGCGGCGGCAGGTGCCGCGGCCAGAAGGGCGGCAACGATAGCCAGCACCCTCACGAGGCCACCGCCTCTTCCGCCGCCTCCGCAAGAGCCTCGGCGCGGGCGGCGAGTTCGGCGAGGGTCTCGATCACTGCTTCGGGGATGACCGCCACCTCCACGCGCTCGGGCTCTGCTCCGGGCGCGCTCTTCATCCGCTCTAGTTCGGCGGACTTGCCGCGCATCTCCTCTTCCAGCCCCGCCGTCTTGTCGGCGAGCATGAGCCCGGCCATCAGAAGCATGCGCGCTTCCGGCAGCCGCCCGACCTGGTCGACAAGCGTCGTCGCCTCGGCGTCGAGCAGAGC
>Ga0076930_101834_pt1 | contig 9833 bp, 7 predicted proteins | sample HotLakConsoUCCRE_FD_71149 | JGI IMG/M metagenome (GOLD analysis project Ga0076930, IMG submission 71149) | Hypersaline microbial mat communities from Hot Lake, Washington, USA - Hot Lake Consortium UCC-RE (version 3) (version 3) ...
CTCCCAGCTCCCCACATCGTCCCAGCGGAACTGTGCCTCCACGAAGGCCACATGGGAACTCCGCTCCAGCACCGCATGATCCACCGCGATGGAGGGGACGGCGTCGAAGAACGACTCCACCTGCCCGGCCTCGAGGTGATGGAGGTGGGGGGCGATCTCCGGGGAGTGGAGGCGGAGTTCCTCCAGGAAGCGGTCGGCCCGCCAGATGAAGATCCCGCTGTTCCATCGGTACCCTTCCTCCAGGTACCGGGCGGCGGTGGCGGCATCCGGCTTCTCCTGGAAGCGGGCCACCCGGCGGGTGGGCACACCGCCCGGGACGTCCGGGACCGGCTCTCCGGGGAGGAGGTAGCCGTATCCTGTCTCCGGGCGATCCGGGGTCACGGCCACGGTGAGGAGGAGGCCGGTGGAGCGGGCCACCTCCACCGCGCCCCTGAGCAGGGCCTGCAGCGCCTCGGGAGGGTGGATCACATGGTCCGAGTGGAGGGAGACCAGCACCACTTCCGGGTCCTCCCGCAGCGCCTCCCAGGCGGCCCAGGCCAGGACCGGGGCGGTCCCCCGGGGGCGGGGCTCCACCTTGAAGGCCCCGGCGGGAAGCCCTGGGAGGACCCGGCGCAGCGGGGCCTGCAGTGCCTCCCCCGCCAGGATCCGGATCCCGGAGGGGCCACAGAGGGGGAGGGCCCGGGGGACTGCGTCGGCAACCAGGGGGTGCTCGCTCCCCAGGGGGAGAAGCTGCTTCGGGCGGGAGGGGGTGCTGGCCGGCCAGAAGCGGGACCCGACTCCCCCCGCCAGGACCAGGATTCTCAACCCTCCATCCCCACGGTCTTGGTGGTGGGACCCCCGGGAAGGGGAAGGGGAGGTGGCCTCCCGGGGAGGGGGGTCAGGCCACATGGAGGAGCTGTTCGATCCGGGAGAGGAGCTTCTTGGGGCTGAACGGCTTGGTGAGGAAATCGTCCGCCCCCAGGGAGAAGGCCGCCTCCCGGTCCGCATCCTGACCCTTGGCGGTGAGGACGATGACAGGGATCGTTCGGCGGTGGGGAAGGGTCCGCAGGGCGGCCAGGAGGTCCAGACCACTGCATCCAGGCATCATGATGTCTGTGAGGACCAGGACGTACGACTGGTTCCCGATCATCCGGTCCCTGGCCACGGTCCCCTCTCCCACCGCGTCCACGGCGAATCCGGCTTCCTCCAGGACCGTCTGCAGGATCCGACGGATGTGGGGCTCGTCCTCCGCCAGGAGGATGCAGCCACGGTCGGTGGGCGGGGGAGTGACGTATTCCATGGGCACCTCCGGGATGGTCCGTGAGGCCGTGGGAATGGCACTCCGCGGAGAGGCCGGAACCCCCATCGTGCCGGGGGTGACGGGAGGATGTGGAACTTGCGCAACCTAGGGAGCCGGGCCCCTGAGGGTCAAGGCACCACGCCACTTCCGGGGTTGACACCGGTTGCGCCGGACGGGTAGCATTCGGCATTCGCAAGCCACCCCCACGAGGCGCCCCTTGAATCCCATCCGGACCTTCCCACGCCTTCATGGACTGGTGCTGGCCCTGGCCGCAGTGGTTCTTGTATCCGGGTGCGACGATGACCTCTTCGAGCAGAGGTGGACGGCAAACCCGCAGGACGGGCTGATCTTCGCCCTTTCCCGGGACGAGTTGAACGTCCCGTCGGCGTTCAGCGTCTACGAGGGCCGCACCTACCGGGTGGAGGCCCCCGGCTCCTCCGGGCGTTGGGACCTGGCCTTCGATATCGTGGACGGACAGCCCGTCTTCCTCCCCCCCGGTGCCGTGGGGATCTCCAGCGAGGCCAGGCTCCTGGCCAGGCCGGGGGAGACCTTCGAGAGCATCCGACGGGCTCCCGACGACCTGGATCTCTACTCCGAGACGGAGCCGGTCCCCGTGGTGGAGGGGCAGCTCTACGTGGTGCGCACAGCCCAGCAGATCGGGGTCTTCGGCTCCCGGTGCGTCTACTACGGGAAGCTCGTGGTGGAGGAGCTGGATCTTGCGGCGGCCTCCGTCCAGTTCCGCTACGATACGAACACCATCTGCAACAGTCGCCGGCTCCAGCCGGACCGATGACCCCCACGTGGATCGGGGGTGCTCCTCCGCGCCGATCCCTCTCCCCTGGAAGATACGGATGCTGGACCTTCGTCTGATCCGGACGGACCCGGAGTTCGTGCGCCGAGCCCTGGCCCGCAGGGGCGATCCCTCCCTCCCCGCCGTGGTGGACCGCATCCTGGCGCTGGACGAGGATCGCCGTAAGGCGATTGGAGCCGCCGACGCCCTCAAGGCCCGGCGGAACGAGGTGTCGCGGACCGTTGGAGAGCGGAAGCGGGCGGGGGAGGATGCCTCGGCCCTGGTGGAGGAGATGCGGGAGGTGGGGGAGAGGATCGCCGGCTTCGACCGGGATGTGTCGGAGCTGGACGCCATGATCCGGGACATCCTCCTCCGCACACCCAACCTCCCCCTGGAGGGGATCCAGGAGGGGGGGGCGGACTCCAATGTGGTGGTGCGGAGCCACGGAGAGCCGCTGCAGCACGGCTTTCCGGCGAAGCCCCACTGGGAACTCGGGGAGTCGTTGGGCCTCCTGGACCTCCCCCGGGGTGCCCGGGTCTCCGGTTCGGGGTTCCCCGTCCTCCGGGGGCAGGGTGCCCGACTCCAGCGGGTCCTCATCGACTGGATGCTGGATCTCCACACCGCCGAGCATGGCTACACGGAGCTCCGTGTCCCCTACCTGGTCTCCCGGGAGACCCTGGTGGGCACCGGACAGCTGCCCAAGTTCGAAGAGGATCTCTACGTGGCGGAGCGGGACGATCTCTGGCTCATTCCCACGGCGGAGGTGCCGGTAACCAACCTTCACGCCGACGAGATCCTTTCCGCCGACCAACTCCCCCTCCGGTATACGGCCTACACCCCCTGCTTCCGCCGGGAGGCTGGGGCGGCGGGGGCGGACACCAGGGGACTCCTCCGGGTGCACCAGTTCGACAAGGTGGAGCTGGTCCGCTACGAGACTCCCGATCGGAGTCGCGAGGCGCTGGAGGAGATGACCCGGGAGGCGGAGGTGGTGCTCCATCGTCTGGGGCTGGCGTACCGGGTCCTCCTCCTCTCCACCGGAGACATGGGATTCGGCTCTGCCATGACCTACGATCTGGAGGTGTGGGCTCCGGGGGTGGAGCGGTGGCTGGAGGTCTCCAGCGTCAGTGTGTGCGACGACTTCCAGGCCCGGAGGGCGAACCTGCGCTACCGTCCCGCCCCCGGCGAGAAGCCCGAGTTCCTCCACACCCTGAACGGTTCGGCGCTGGCGCTTCCCCGGATCATGGTGGCCATCCTGGAGACCTACCAGCAGTCCGATGGGTCCGTGGTGGTCCCCGAGGTGATCCGGGAGCGTCTGGGGCTCCAGCGGCTCACGGGCTGACGGGAGCTTCAATGCTGCGCGGACGCTGGTCGTTGGTGGTTGCCGCGCTCTTCCTGGTCTTCCTGGCCTGGTATCTCCTCTATACGGAGAGGATCGTGGGGGCGCTGCGGCAGGACGCCGCCACCTTCACACGGATCTACGCCGAGGTGCAGGCGGGGCTGGCCGATACCACCTCGGGTGCTGCAGTGGTCTCCCTGGTGGAGCTCCAGCGGCTCATCATCGGCTCCGGGATCCCCCTGGTGGTGACGGGTGCAGGGGACACGGTGATCGCCTTCGAGAACGTCCCCTTCGAGGTGGATCCATCCACAGCGGAGGGACAGGCGCGGCTCAGGGAATACGTGAGGCTCCTGGACTCCCGTCAGTCCCCGGTAGGGGATCCTTCGGTGACCAGCCTCCACTTCGGGGATCCCCCTGAAGTGCAGCGTCTCCGCTGGATCCCGTGGCTGCAGGCAGGAGGGTTGGTCCTCACCATGCTGCTGGGGCTGGCGGTGGTGCGGGTCCAGCGGCGGGCGGAATCGGAGAGGGCCTGGACCTCCATGGCCAGGGAGTTGGCCCACCAGTTGGGGACCCCCCTCTCGTCGCTCCAGGGGTGGCTGGAGGTGCTCCGACTCCCTCCGGACGAGCGGCCGGGGGATGTCCAGGATCCGGAGATCGCCATGGAGATCGGCGAGGATCTGGTGCGCCTGGAACGCGTGAGCCGGCGCTTCGAACTCATCGGCCGAGAGCCCCCCCTCACCAGCGTCTCCCTCTCGGGGGTGGTGCGTGAGTTGGAGCGGTATATCCAGGCCAGGATTCCCCGACTGGGGCGGGGGGCGGAACTCCGGGTGGAGCTGGCGGAGGACCTTCCGCTGATCCTGGGGAACGAAGTGCTCCTCACCTGGGCGCTGGAGAATGTGGTGAAGAACGCCCTGGACGCCCTGGCGGGTCGGGCCGGGACCATCAGCATCGAGGCGGAGCGGACGGAGCCGGAGTGGATCATCCTTCGGATCCGGGACTCGGGGTCCGGGGTTCCTCCCGCCATCCGGGAACGGCTCTTCGAGCCCGGAGTGACGACGAAGGCCGGAGGATGGGGGGTGGGGCTGGCCCTGACACGGCGCATCGTGGAGGGGGTCCACGGAGGGCGGATCGAACTGCTGGATGGCTGGGGCGAGGGGACGACGATCCAGGTCCGACTGCCCGTCGCGGACCTGTGACCGACGCCGGTCCCATCCGCACATTCCGGCGCCCCGGTGGGGGTGCGACCTTTTTTTCGAGCCAGCGGGGACGTGGGGAATCGTGAAGGGATCCGGAGGAGATGCAGGGGGGGGCGGGGTACTGGCCGGGCTCAATCCCGAGCAGCGTGAGGCGGTGCGCCACTTCGAGGGGCCGGCGCTGGTGCTGGCGGGAGCGGGGTCGGGGAAGACCAGGGTCCTCACCACCCGGATCGTCGAACTGATCTCCCGGCACGGGGTTCCCCCGGAGCGGATCCTCTCGGTGACCTTCACCAACAAGGCCGCCGGGGAGATGAAGGAGCGGATCCGGCGCCAACTGGGGGAGGACCCCGCAGGGATGTGGATGGGGACCTTCCACTCGGTGGGGGCTCGCCTCCTCCGACGGCACGCCGACCTCCTGGGGTGGACCCGCTCCTTCACCATCGCGGACGCGGAGCAGAGCCTCCGGCGGGTGAAGCGGGTGCTGGAGGTCCTGAACCTGGACGCCAAGCGGTTCAACCCCAAGGCGGTCCGGAGCACCATCAGCCAGGCGAAGAACCAGCTCATCACCCCGGCCCAGTTCGCCGCGGAGAATGGCGAGGGATTCGACCTCTTCGCCAAGGCGGTGGCCCGGGTCTATCCCCTCTATGAGGAGGAACTCCGGGACACCAACAGCTTCGACTTCGACGACCTCCTGGTGAAGCCGGTGGATCTTCTGGAGTCCGAGCCCCGCCTCCTGGAGCGGTATCGCGACCAGTTCGCCTTCGTCCTGGTGGACGAGTATCAGGACACGAACCGGGCGCAGTTCCGCTTCCTGGAGTTGGTGGCGGGGGGGCATGGCAACCTCATGGTGGTGGGGGACGACGACCAGTCGATCTACGGCTGGCGGGGCGCCGACGTCCGGAACATCCTGGATTTCGAGACGGCGTTCCCCGGCGCGGTGGTGGTGCGCCTCGAGCAGAACTACCGGTCCAGCGAACGGATCCTGGATGCCGCCAACGCGGTGATCCGTCAGAATGTGATGCGGAAGGGGAAGACCCTCCGCACCGACCGGGAAGGGGGGGAGCAGCTCACCCTGGTGCAGTGTGCGGACGAGGTGGACGAGGCCGCCTGGATCGTGGAGGAGATCCAGGCCCGGATCCGGGACAACCCCCTCACACGCTCCCTGCGGTCCTTTGCGGTGCTCTACCGTACCAACGCCCAGTCCAGGGCGCTGGAAGATGCATTCCGGAGGCGGGGGATCGCCTACCAGATCGTGGGGGGGGTGCGGTTCTACGAGCGGCGGGAGATCCAGGATGTGCTGGCGTACCTCCGGCTCCTATCGAATCCCCGGGATGTGGACGCCTTCGAGCGGATCGTGAACTGGCCCCGACGGGGGATCGGGGGGACCTCGCAGGATCGACTCCGGCAGTGGGCCAGGGAACAGGGACACCCCCTCCTGGAGGCGGCGGGGCTGGCCGAGCTCATCCCCGACCTCACCGGGGCCGCGGTTCGTGCCTACAAGAAGTTCGCCGAGCGGATCCAGCACTTCTCCATCGAGGCGGCGCGCCTTCCGGTGGGTGAACTCCTGGAGGAGCTGGTGGAGGAGTTGGACCTGATCCGGCACCTCCAGGAGGAGGGGCCTGACGGCGACGACCGGGCGGAGAACGTCCGGGAGCTCATTGCCGGGGCGATGGAGTTCGAGTCCGACGCCCTGGAGGGGCTGGACGAGGAGGAGCGGGACCGCTTCAGCGACCTGGACCTGTACCTGCAGCAGGTGGCGCTGGTGGCCGACGTGGACCGCCATGATCCCGACGCCGACGCGGTGGTGCTCATGACGCTCCACAACGCGAAGGGGCTGGAGTTTCCTGTGGTCTTCCTGGCGGGGCTGGAGGATGGCCTCTTCCCCCTGGGCCGTGCCTATGACGAGCCGGCGCAATTGGAGGAGGAGCGTCGGCTCTTCTACGTGGGACTGACCCGGGCGGAGGACAAGCTCTACCTTCTCCATGCCCGACAGCGGCGGAGGGCAGGGGACCTCATGGTGGGGCGGGTGTCGTCCTTCGTGCAGGGAATCCCCCAGGCGCTGCTGGAGAACCGGGAGACGGACCGGTATCGTCGGGAACATGGGGGATTCGAGCGTCGGATGTCCCGGGGCGACAGCACAGGATCCTGGTCCGGGTCCGATGAGTTCGGCGCCGGCCTGGAGTCCCGACGCTCCCCGGGAGGCGGCCCGCCCCAGGGATCCCGGGAGGAGCTCCACGTCGAGGTGGATCCCGGGATGGAGGTGGGGATGAACCAGGATGCTCCCCGGTACGTGAAGGGGGAGAGGGTTCTCCATGCCACCTTCGGCTCCGGTCGGATCCTGGAGGTTTCGGGCTATGGAAAGGATATCCGTGTGACTGTGCAGTTCGACTCCGTGGGAGCGAAGAAGCTTCTGGTGCGTTACGCCGGGCTGGAGAGGGACTACGAATAGCGGCCGGCCCGGTCCGGTCTTCACGAGGGAGGGGAAGTGTCGGTATCCAGGGGAGAGGTGGAGCACATCGCGTCGTTGGCCCGTCTGAAGGTGGGCCCCGAGGAGATCGTCGCCCTCACGGGGGAGATGAACGCCATCCTCGATCACATGGCGGAACTCCGGGAGGTGGATGTGGAGGGGATCCAGGAGGTGGTGGGGGTTGTGGAGGGAGGAGCCCCCACCCGTTCCCCCCATTCCGGTCCCGATCCCCTGCAGCGGCGTCCTGCCGAGTTTGCGCCGGATTGGCGCGAAGGCTTCTTCGTGGTCCCCCGCCTCCCGGCGATGGATGGCCACCCGGACGATTCCGGGGACGACGGGGAGGCGGGCTCGTGACCCTCCCCCCCCCTTTTCCCCCGGTTCCGGAGATGGCCCGGGCCATCCGGTCCGGAGAGGTTCCACCCGACCACTGGGTGATGGAGACGCTGGGGCGGATCTCCGCCTCCGACGAGGGGAATCGGCCCCTGGGTGCCTTTCTCTCCGTCATGGATCCGGAGGCTCCCATCCTTCCCCCCCCGGTGGGAACTCCGTGGCACCGCTCCATCCCGCTGGCGGGGATTCCGGTGGCGGTGAAGGACAATCTGGCCACCCTGGATCTTCCCACCACCTGTGGCTCCCGGATCCTGGAGGGATACGTCTCCCCCTTCGAGGCCACCGTGGTCCGCCGCCTCCGGGCTGCAGGGGCGGTGGTGGTGGGGAAGACCAACATGGACGAGTTCGCCATGGGTTCGTCCACCGAGAACTCCTCCGCCCGGGTGACCCGGAATCCCCGGGACAGGGGGCGTGTACCCGGGGGGAGTTCCGGGGGGTCGGCGGCGGCGGTGGCCGCGGGGCTGGTGCCCCTGGCGCTGGGGTCCGACACCGGTGGTTCGGTGCGCCAGCCGGCGTCCTTCTGTGGGGTGGTGGGGATCAAGCCCACCTACGGACGGGTGAGCCGTTACGGGTTGGTGGCCTTCGCCTCCTCCCTGGACCAGGTGGGGACGCTGGGGCGTACCGTGGACGAGGCGGCGGCGCTCCTGGAGGTGGTGGCGGGTCACGATCCGCTGGATTCCACCTCGTCCACCCGGCCGGTTCCCCCGCTGGGTGCGGCGGATGGGAGGGGGCTCGGGGGGATGGTGATCGGGGTCCCTGCAGAGTACGTCCCGGACAGCCTGGATCCCGCCGTGCGCCGGCGGATCGCCCGGGCCCTGGAGGTGCTGAGCTCCGGTGGCGCCGAGATCCGGAGGGTGTCCCTTCCCCATACCCGGTGGGCGATCCCCACCTACTACATTCTGGCTCCGGCAGAGGCCTCATCCAACCTGGCGCGCTTCGACGGGGTCCGGTACGGCACCCGCCCACAGGGGGTCCGGGACACCCACGAGCTCTACGAGGCCACCCGGTCGGCCGGATTCGGGGCGGAGGTGAAGAGGCGGATCATGCTGGGGACCTATGTCCTCTCCTCGGGCTACTACGACGCCTACTACGCCCGGGCCCAGAAGGTGCGGAGCCTCATCATCCAGGACTTCCGGAACGTCTTCGCGTCAGGGGTGGACGTGCTCTTCACCCCCACCTCCCCAACCCCGGCCTTCCTCCTGGGAGAGAAGACCGCCGACCCGTATAGCATGTATCTCTCGGACATCTTCACCGTGACCGCCAACCTGGCGGGTATCCCGGCGCTATCCCTTCCGGTGGGTTCCGTGGATGGGCTCCCCGTGGGAGGGCAGTTCATGGCCCCGGCGTGGGGTGAAGAGGTGATGATCCGGGCTGCCCGGGTCCTGGAGCGGGGACTGGCGGAGGGGGGATCATGAGCGGCTCCTGGGAGGCAGTGATCGGGCTGGAGATCCACGTCCAGCTCCGGACCCGGCAGAAGCTCTTCGCCGGGGACGGTACCGCCTTCGGTGCGGAGCCCAATTCGCAGGTCTCCCCGGTGACCCTGGGACTTCCGGAAGCCCTTCCGGTTCTGAACCAGGAGGCGGTGGAGCTGGCGGTGAAGACGGCGGTGGCGCTGGGGTGCACGGTCCACCCGGTGAGCATCTTTGCCCGGAAGAACTACTTCTATCCGGATCTCCCCAAGGGCTACCAGATCTCCCAGTTCGACCGCCCCCTGGCCACCGATGGGGAGCTGGGTGTGGAGGTGGACGACCAACTCTTCACCGTCCGGATCCACCGTATCCATATGGAGGAGGACGCCGGCAAGTCAGTGCACGACCGATTCCCCAACGCCACCGCCGTGGACCTGAACCGCGCCGGTGTGCCACTGGTGGAGATCGTCACCGAGCCGGACCTCCGGGGAGCCGATGTGGCCCGGGCCTGGCTGGGGGAGCTGAAGCGGCTCCTGGAGTACGTGGAGGTCTCGGACTGCAACATGGAGGAGGGGAGTCTCCGGGTAGACGCCAACGTCTCCATCCGTCCGGCGGGAGCCACGGAGCTGGGGACGAAGACGGAGGTGAAGAACCTGAACTCCTTCTCGGGAGTGGAACGGGCCATCGAACTGGAGGTGGCCCGGCAGATCGCCCTTGTGGAGTCCGGGGGCGTGGTCCGGCAGGAGACGCTCCTGTACGACGCCAACCGGGGCGAACTCCGATCCATGAGGTCCAAGGAGGAGAGCCACGACTACCGGTACTTCCCGGACCCCGATCTCCCTCCCCTGCGTGTGGATCCGGACCATGTGGAGTCGGTCCGGGCCTCGCTGCCGGAACTGCCCCAGGCCCGGGTCAGGCGATTCAAGGAGTCCTACGGCATTCCCGGGTACGACGCCGGGGTCCTCA
>Ga0076930_101838_pt1 | contig 9816 bp, 9 predicted proteins | sample HotLakConsoUCCRE_FD_71149 | JGI IMG/M metagenome (GOLD analysis project Ga0076930, IMG submission 71149) | Hypersaline microbial mat communities from Hot Lake, Washington, USA - Hot Lake Consortium UCC-RE (version 3) (version 3) ...
TTTGTCCTCCGACACCTGCCCAGCCACAAATGGCAGATCAGGCAAGCCCAGACTATCCCGCAAGGCCGCTATCAAACTGCTGATCTGATCCAGGTATTGGTCTGCTCTTCCAACATTGGACTCTCCCTGGTGCCAGATGACCCCCCGGATGCTGCCGTGTTCGGCTGCTTGCCTGGCCCTTTGAACGATTTCATTAAAAAAATGAGATCCCGGCATCCACTCCTCAATGGAACTACCACCTTTGGCATTGACCAGCAGGCCGGTTTTTCTTTCAGGCTTGTATTCATGTATCTTTCGGGCAAAACCATAGGCAGGACTTAGTTTTTGCATGCTGCTGTCCTTTCTTATACTCGAATAGAGATTCAGGGGATTGGCTGCAGGCAGCCAATCGGTTCCGGAAAACAGGAAAATCCCGGCTAATGTATCTGCAAGCTCCGGCTTCACTTCTGCCCTCCCTGCCATGTTTGATTGGCCGATGGCCAGGTAAATATCCATATCCTGCCGGGCTTGCAACTGGCACCAAAAAAGGATTAGCAGAGGTAAGAGAAAATATTTTTTTAGTGAAGGGCTCATTGTACCGTGAATTTTTGCCTTTAACATGAATCCCCAAGAATAAATAAAAAGACCCGAAATACCCCGGATTTATTCACCTTTTTCCAATAGCTCAGCCAGTTTTTCTTCGATCAGGGGCACGGAAGTATACAAAGCTTCCAAATCTTCAATGATAAAATACCTGTCCTGAAATTTATTTTTCCAGTAAGGAGTATTCAAAACCGTCTCCACTTCATAGGGTAGGTGCTGCGGTTCATCAGACAGGCAAAATTTGGTCTCTCCAGCTGAACTAAGGATACCCGCTCCATATATCCTCAGCTGTCCCCTTTCACGGATCAACCCAAATTCAATGGTGTACCAATAAATCCTTGAGAGCAGATCGATGGCCAATGGATTATCAATATACCTGAGTGCGATTCCAGCCAGATCTTTCAAAAACCGGGTATAGTCCGGATCGGTTAGCAGTGGCAGGTGGGCAAAGGCATCATGAAACATGTCGGGCTCCTCCAGGTAATCCAGGTGCTCTTTTTTTCGCAGCCAGGTTGAAGCGGGAAAACGTTGGTGATACAACAAACTAAAAAAAAGGTCATCATCAATCAATCCCGGAACGACCTGAATGGCCCATCCGGTAACAACTGCCAACCTTTTGTTGGCCTCCTCAAAATTGGCAATGCGGTCTGCTGAAAAACCAATCATTTGCAAACCATTCATGAATTTTTCAGAGGCCGCACCGGGCAGGTTTTTATACTGACGTTCGTAAAGAATGCGCCAAACCTGAAAATCTTCCTCAGTATAGGCATCATATACTTGCTTTAGTTTTTTAAGCCTGGGATCCAACAAAACTTCCTCGGGATTTTTTTTATTCATTTTCCTTCCATTTCAAATTTCTGGTTGGCATAAAAATCTCCCTCCCCACCTTCGGGCCTTTTCCGGGAATATCTCTGCTACCGTCCTTAAAAATCAACGGAAAAATATGGTTCCGGTTTATAAATCCTTACAGCAAATCAAAAGTTTTTCTCAGGGCAAAGGTTTTTCTGATTTGATCGGCCAGAAGGGCACTTTGCTCAAAATTCAAAGTCTGCTGTCCATCGGAGTAAGCTTTATCCGGGTTTTCATGGGACTCGTAAATGATGCCATCTGCACCCGCCATGACCCCTGCCAGGGCCATTTGTGTAACAAATTCCCTGATACCTATTCCATGCGAAGGGTCCACGACCACTGGCAAATGGGATTTGGATTTCAGGATGGGAACAGCATTCAGGTCCAGGGTATTCCGGCTGGCCTTTTCATAGGTCCGAATTCCCCTTTCACAGAGGATCAATTTTTCATTTCCACCGGAAAAAACATACTCGGCCGATTGTAGGAGCTCTTCTATGGTACCGGAAATCCCCCTCTTGATCAATACGGCCTTATCCACTTTTCCCAATTCATCCAGCAGGTTAAAATTCTGGGTATTTCGGGCGCCTACCTGAAATATGTCTACATAATCATACATTTCCTCAATTTGTGAAACCTGCATGACTTCAGTCACAATTTTAATTCCTGCAGCTTTGGCCTGTTTGTACCACAATTTAAGCCCATCCATTCCCAACCCCCTGAAAGCATAGGGGCTGCTTCTGGGTTTAAAAACCCCTCCACGCATCATGGTGATCTTGTTTTCTTTCATGTGGGCGATCACTTTGGCAATTTGCTCCTCGGATTCTATGGAACAAGGTCCCGTAATAATGGCCATTTCTCCATCTTCAATACCGATACCGTCACCCAAATCAATTCGGGTGGGCTTCACTTTCCATTTTTTGGATACCAGTTTGTATTCATCAGATACGATGTGGATATCCTGAATCCCGTCCAGCACCCCTATTTTCCTGATATCGAAGGGTGCTTTGCCAATCCCTATCAGGTAATCCCCCACCTGGGTTTTGACTGCTGTCACTTTATACCCCATCCGGTTGACTTTTTCCATTAAAGTCTCCCTCTGCGGGGCACTGATGTCCTGATTTAGCTGAATAATCATGATAGGATACTTTGAATATAATGGTAAATGTCTTTTTTCAAGTCTTTCGAATCGCGGAGTACATGTATAAATGCGCTACCGATGATGGCTCCATGAGAGTGGGCCGCAGCAGTATTGAACGAAGCCTTATCTGAAATACCAAAGCCAATCAGCCTGGGGTTTTTTAGCCCCATGGCCTTTATCCGCTCAAAATAGGCTATTTGCTCAGGAGAAACGGCTTTTTTGGCGCCGGTGATACTGGCTGAAGAAACCATATAAATGAAACCATCTGTATGTTGATCAATCTGACGGATTCGGGCTTCAGAGGTTTGGGGTGAAATCAGGAATGTATTTCTCAAATCATGCGCATCAAACCAGCTTTTGTATTCGGTCAGGTATTGTTGCATGGGCAAGTCGGGCAAAATAAGTCCATCCACTCCCACTTCCTTGCATTTTTTACAAAAATCCTCCATCCCATACTGGACAACAGGATTCAGGTAGCCCATCAGTATCACCGGAATACTTACCTTTTCCCTCATTTTTTCCAATTGCTCAAACAGCAGATGAAGTGTCATGCCATTTTTCAGCGCCACGTTATTGCTTTCCTGTATGGTAGGGCCATCTGCAATGGGATCGGAATAGGGCACCCCTATTTCAATGATATCCGCCCCGGCAGCTTCTATGGCTTCCATGATGGGCAAGGTATCCTCCAGTTGGGGGAAACCGGCAGTAAAATAGATGGATAAAATGGACTCCTTCTTGTTTTGAAATAATTTATCTATGCGGTTCATAACAGTTTAATAGTTTCCCCATTTGATGTAAGTATCCAAATCTTTATCTCCTCTACCTGAGAGGTTGATCACAATCACATCCGTGGACTTGTATTCGATCTGATTCAGGGCATGGAAGGCATGTGCAGATTCTATGGCTGGAATGATGCCTTCCAGACGGCTGACTTCAATCCCTGCCTGCATGGCATCCTCATCTTCCACTGCTACAAACTCTCCCCTTCCGGAATCAAACAGATGGGCATGAACAGGTCCGATACCGGGATAGTCCAGACCTGCGGAGATGCTGTGAGGCTCCACTACCTGACCATCTGCTGTCTGCATCAGCAAGGTTCGGCTACCATGAAGGATGCCGGGCTTTCCAAGCAGGGTGGTAGCCGCTGACTTACCGGAACTGACACCCATACCCGCCGCCTCCACGGCAATTAACCTTACATTCGGTTCATTGTAATAATGGTAAAATGCACCGGCGGCATTGCTACCTCCGCCTACACAGGCTATCACCAGATCCGGATTTTCTCTGCCTTCCTTTTCCATCAACTGAACTTTAATTTCTGCAGAAATGACCGACTGAAACCTGGCCACCATCTCCGGGTAAGGGTGGGGACCTACTACAGATCCTATAATATAATGGGTGTCTACCGGATTATTGATCCATTGGCGCATGGCTTCATTGGTAGCATCCTTCAGGGTCTTGCTGCCTGAATTGGCCGGAACCACCTTAGCTCCCAAAATCCGCATGCGTTCTACATTCGGTTTCTGCCGCTCCATGTCCACAGCGCCCATATATACGGTACATTCCATGCCCATCAGGGCACAGACAGTGGCTGTGGCTACACCATGTTGGCCAGCCCCCGTTTCCGCAATGATACGCTTCTTATTTAATTTTTTTGCCAGAATTATCTGACCAACGGTATTATTGATCTTATGGGCTCCTGTGTGACAGAGATCCTCCCGCTTCAGGTAAATCTTTGCCCCATATTTTTCTGAAAGCCTGTTGGCATAAAACAGCGGTGTTGGCCGCCCCACATAATCCTTTAAAAGCATGTCAAATTCTTCCTTGAAAGCTTCGGAGGCCATGATATGTTCGTAATTTTCCCGAAGCTCCTCTATATTGGGGTAAAGCATTTCAGGGATATAGGCACCCCCAAATTGCCCATAAAATCCATTTTCGTCTACTTTTATCATTGGTGTCTCCATCTATTTTTTTATTTTCATTGCTCTGTTTCTAAGTTGCCGGGTAAATTCAGTAATCAATTTCAGGTCTTTTAACCCTGGTCGTACTTCAAATCTGGAATTGATATCAATTCCTGCCATCGCCGGCAAAGATTGATAAAATTCCAGTATTTCGTCCACCTGTTCAATACCAATCCCTCCACTCAGCAAAAACGGTTTGTTGAACGGGTTTTGTTTCAACAATTCCCAATTGAAACGGTGACCAGTGCCTCCGAAAGAAGGCCCGTCGGTATCAAAAAGAAAATAATCCACATGGGGCAGGTAAGGTTCCAACCCTTTCCACGACCAGTCCACCCCAATGCGAAACACTTTGATCAATTCCACATCCAGCTGACGTTTGATTTCCTCTACTTGCTGCGGTGATTCATCCCCATGCAACTGAACCTTTTCCAAACCATAAGCCTTTATTGTGGATTGAATGGTATCGCAGGAGGCATTTACAAATACCCCGACTTTAGGCAAGCTCCACTTCTGATAGGTCTCGGGAGCATGGCCAAAGCCCGGCACATACCGCCTGGATGGGGGGTAAAAAATCATGCCCACCCAGTCGATCAAACCTATTTCCAGCAGGCCTTGAAAGTTTTCAGTATCTGCCATGCCACAGACCTTGATGATCATGATTTTGTGATTTTGGTTTGCTCTGCCAGTAATTTCCTGAAATGCTGCATGAAATTGTAGGCCGCCTGATGGGGTCTGATGGTTTTCATGAAATTCTCTCCAATAAGGAAGCCATCAAATCCTGCTTTCTTTAAGCGCACCAGGGTAGCTGGATCAGAAAGACCACTTTCTGAAATTTTTACATATTCCCCTGGTATTATTTCCACCAATTCCAGTGAAGTTTCTACATTGACATCAAAGGTTTTCAAGTTTCTATTATTCACGCCCACCAAATCGACGTTTTCGTTGAGGCTTTCTTCCAGTTCCTGTTTGTCATGCACTTCCAGTAATACTTCCATACCCAGCTCCCTGGCGAGCCTGGCAAGTCGGTGCAATTCCTTTGGAGCCAGTGCCGCTGCAATTAGCAGGATGCAATCGGCCCCCAGGGAACGGGACTCAATAAGCTGGTATTCATCCACAATAAAGTCTTTTCGAAGTATGGGGCAATAGTTAAATTTTCTGGCTTGCTTCAGGTCTTCCTCCGATCCTCCAAAAAACTCCTGATCTGTCAACACAGACAAGGCAGAAGCCCCGGCTTGCATGTATCCGATGGTGACCTGTTCCACCCTGGCAGTTGGATTGATCCAGCCTTTGGAGGGAGACTTTCTTTTAAATTCGGCAATGATACCGGTTTTCTCAGGATCCCTCACATATTGCTTCATGGATACCGTCTGGCTGTCAAAAAAAAGGCTTTTTTCCAGTAGCTTGGCAGGGTACAGACTTTTCCTTTCTTTTACTTCCGATTGTTTAAAGGCAATGATTTTATCCAGTATATTCATATTCAACTGATATTTATCGATGTTTTGGGGTCTACCAATTCTTTAAATACTTTTAAGGCCTTTCCGTTTTTCAGGCACTCTGTGGCTGTCTCCCTGGCCTTGTCATAAGTCCATTCTGGTTTGGATGTAAGCAAAGCCGCTGCGGCATTGGCGATCACCACCGCCTCCTGTTCGGCACTTCCCTTTCCTTCCAGGATGTGGAGAAATATTTTAGCAGATTCTTCAACTGTACTTCCCCCCTTGATAGCCTCCGGAGAAATGACCTCAAACCCCAGGTCTTCCGGACTTAAGACCTGCTCTCCCCGATTGGAGATCCACTTGAGACCTCCCGTCAAGGAAATTTCATCGTAGCCATCCAGGGCATGCAAAACACTGAACCGGACCTCATTGTTTTGGTAGAGGTATCCATATAACCTTGCCAATTCCAGACTGAAAACTCCCACCAGCTGTTTTTTGGGGAAACTGGGGTTTACCATGGGTCCCAGCATATTGAAAAAGGTCTTAACGCCCAATTCCTTTCTCACCGGACCTATATGCTTCATGGCCGGGTGGAAAAGGGGAGCATGAAGAAAGCAAATTCCTGCCCGATCCAGGCTGCTCCGTAATTTATCCACATCGTTGGTAAACTCATATCCGAAATGAGCCAGCAGGTTGGAGGAACCACAAACAGAAGAAACGCCCACATTGCCATGTTTGGCTACGGGCTGACCTGCACCTGCCACGATAAAGGAAGCCAGGGTGGAAATATTAAAGGTATCCTTTCCATCCCCCCCTGTTCCACAGAGGTCTATGGCATCATATTCAGGAATTTCTACCGGAATGCAGCGCTCCAGCATGGCCTCCCTAAAACCCATCAACTCCTCCACCCGCACACTGCGCATCATAAATACGGTAAGAAAGGCCGCCATTTGGCTATTATTCACCTCTCCTGAAGTCATTTCTTTCAGCACCCCTTTGGCTTGTTCCTTGCTGAGGGTTTTATGCTCGATCAGGTGATTCAGTATCTCTTTCATTGCTACTTGATTTAAGCTCCTTCAATCCAATTTTTGATAATCTGCACCCCATGTTCGGTAAGGATGCTTTCCGGATGAAACTGCAGACCCTTCACCCGGTATTTTTTATGTCTTACTGCCATGATCTGTCCATCCGGTGTTTTGGCAATCACTTCCAATACTGCCGGAAACAGCGTTTCATCAATGACCCAACTGTGGTACCTGCCCACGGTAAAAAACTCCGGAACCCCTTCAAACAAGGGATCCGGTTGTATCCTTACTTTGGAAGCCACTCCATGTACTACCTCAGTAAGGTTGATTAGCCCTCCTCCAAAGGCCTCTCCAATGGCCTGATGCCCCAGGCAAACGCCCAAAATATCTTTGGTAGCAGCATATTTTTTTATCAATTGGGGCATGATCCCTGCTTCGGAGGGAACTCCGGGGCCGGGAGAAAGCAATATTTTATCGTAATTCCCCACTTCTTCCAGGCTTATTTTATCATTCCGGTAAATGTCGGGAGTATAGCCCAGGTCCCGAATGATATAAACCAAATTATAAGTGAACGAATCGTAATTGTCCAGTACCAGTATTTTCATCAGTTAGTCGTTTACTTGTAAAAATCTAAATGCCCTCTGCTGACTTAAGGGCCACCCTCAGTGCCTCCAGTTTGTTACTTACTTCCTGCAATTCACTTTCTATGGAAGACTTGGCCACTACCCCTGCCCCTGCCTGAAAGCGAAGTTGGTTATTTTCGGAAACAAAAGACCGGATCAGGATGGCATGGTTAAAATCCCCATTGAATCCTAAAAATCCGATGGCACCCCCATAAAACTTCCGGGAGCAATTTTCCAGGCCATCGATCAATTCCATGGCCCGGTATTTGGGTGCTCCGGACAAGGTTCCGGCAGGAAAAGTATCAGCCACCAGCTGCAGGGGATTGGCCCCTTTGGGAAGTTGCCCCGTCACTTTGGAAACCAGGTGAATGACATGGGAGTAATACTGAATTTCCTTGAATACCTCTACGTTCACCTTTACCGAAGAACGGCTGAGATCATTTCTGGCCAGATCCACCAACATCACATGTTCTGAATTTTCTTTGGGATCATCATATAGCTTCACCGCCAGTTTGGCATCTGCCGCATCATTACCGGTTCTTTTGAAGGTCCCGGCGATGGGATAAATGGTTGCCTTGTCACCCTTCACTACAATTTGGGCTTCCGGGCTGCTGCCAAAGACCTTGTAGGAACCATAATCAAAATAAAAGAGGTAAGGGGAAGGATTGATGGAGCGCAAAGCCCGGTAAACATTGAATTCATCTCCCTTAAAGCCGGTAGAAAAGGTACGGGAAAGCACGATCTGGAAAACATCCCCCCTGAAACAATGGTCTCTTCCCTGGGCCAGAATTTCCAGAAATTCGGGATCCGTATAATTGGAACTGACCTCCCCTTCCAACTGAAAACCATAGCTGGGAAGGTTTTTATTGTTGAGAATCATTTCTATTTTGGGAATACCGGATTCACCAGGTTCTCCCTCCAGATAATGTTCAAAAATGTGCAACTCATTTTTAAAATGGTCCACCACAATCATATTTTTGTAAACGGCATAATGGATCAATGGAACATCTGAATGTTGGGTATGTCGCAGGCTGATATCCTCAAAATAATTGACGGCATCGTACTGAATATAGCCAAAAAGTCCATTGGTGATGAATTTAAAATCAAGCTCATCCTCCTGAAAATTATTGGAAAATCTCCTAAGGGCATCCATAATCTTCTCCTCCTTATCCGGCTTTCTGGAGGTGGTTTTCTGTCCGGGAAGGGATTCCCTTATTTCCCCCCTGAGCAGCGAAAAAGAGGCCATGGGTTCACAGCAAATATAGGAATAACTGTTTTCATTACCGTGATAATCTGAGCTTTCCAGCAGAATGGTATTGTTATACCTGTCGCGAATCTGCAGGTAAATACTCACCGGAGTGATGGTATCTGCCAGCAGTTTTTTGTACCGGGTTTTGATTTTAAATGCTTTCATTGACTGCGTTTTACATAAAAAAAGGCTTGCCGGGAGTCCAGCAAGCCTAAGTATATTTGTTTTATCAAATTTGGGCAATGGTTAGCTGTTCTCCCTCTAAAAGAAGTAAGTAAGCCACCACCAGATTTGAATTGTTTTTTTCATAAGTTGAGGCAAATATAAAAAAGGCCCTTCATTTTCAAAAGTTATTTTGATTTATTTTAAATCGGATCAAACAGGCGATTTGAGGGAATCTACCCGCTTTAGATTAAAGGGAATTAATGGGCTGAGTTTTCCAGTGCAAAAAAGACAGGACAAGTCCTGCACTTCAGCGGTAAATCAGGCCAATAAATGCCGCAATTTCATGCTACAATCAAGGGATATAGAGGATAAAGCCTGTCAGGTTTGCCGATTGCAGGCAATTGCCTTTTCACATGAAAATCTGAATCATTTTTCAACTATTCTTCACAATTAGTGCTTTTTAGCCTTTATATTTGAAGCAAAACCTCAAAAATCATAAGTTTTATGGCCACGACAACCCCTCTTATCTCTGCCAAAGCCCTGTTAAACCTGATGGAAGACCCCAACCTGGTATTGGTGGATGCCAGCTTTGACAAGGAAAAATACCTGGCTCATCACCTGAAAGGAGCGATTCATGTAGACCTCAACCAGCAATTGTCCCATATCCGGGAGCATGCCTCAGATGGAGGACGGCATCCCCTGCCGGAGCCCGGAGCTTTCGGGAAAACACTGGGGACATTGGGCATCAGTCCTGAAAACCATGTAGTGGTTGATGATGACAAAAACGCCGG